>Ga0335069_10001046_pt1 | contig 44605 bp, 32 predicted proteins | sample Lox_Sample_11_FD_206714 | JGI IMG/M metagenome (GOLD analysis project Ga0335069, IMG submission 206714) | Soil microbial communities from Loxahatchee National Wildlife Refuge, Florida, United States - Lox_Sample_1.1 | ecosystem: Environmental > Terrestrial > Soil > Wetlands | place: USA...
GTCGGAAAGTTCCTCGCCACGTTCAAGGAATTTCCGCCGAGTCAGGAGGCTGGCAGCTTCAGCCTGAAGCTGGTGATGGAAAAACTGGCACATGGTGCCGCAGGCGGCTGCCGCTAGCGCCTCGCGGGCCTGTGTCAACATCCGTTCGGACTGGCAGCCCACATCGGGCTGCCGGTCCCGCATCGGTGACAGCCAGCGAGCTTACAGAAGTTGCAGAGGAGAGGATGAATATGCGAAGTGCTTCGACGTCATCGGCATCTATCCTGCGAGCGCGAACACCCGGCGTAGTTGCGCTCGCTCACGACTTGAAAACCCTGATCGTCCGACTGCGTTCGATGTTGAGAAAAGGTTGAAGAGGAATAATCATGAAAACCAGTGAAAATGAGCCACTGGCACCCTTGGCATCCTGGGTCGATGGCGCGGCAAAGCAATCGATACTTTCTTTCGTCAAACGCGTGACGACCGAAGGCAGTCCAGATTTCGTTCCTGTCGTAGAACGCATCGCCGTCTTCGACAACGACGGCACATTGTGGTGCGAGCAACCGGTCATTCAACTGGCTCACATCCTGGAGCGCTGGGTGGAAATGGCGCAGCAGAACCCGGCCCTGCGCGACCAACAGCCGTGGAAGGCTGCCGTCGACAACGACATGACTTGGTTCCGGACGGCCATCAAGAAGCACTATGGCGGCGACGAAAGCGACATGCCTGCCATTGCAAAGGGTGTGCTCTCGGCGTTCGAGGGTCTGACAACCGAGGAATTTTCTCAGCGTGTGGATGCCTTCTTCCGAACGAAGTCGCATCCCAGTTTGAAGCGCTTGTATCGCGACTGCGGATACGCACCGATGGTCGAACTCCTGCGCTTTCTCGAATCCAACGGGTTCACGACCTACATTGTGTCGGGCGGCGGGCGTGATTTCATCCGTCAGATCGCCGGCGACATTTACGGCATACCGCCGGAGCGCGTGGTCGGTACCAGCACGTCCATCGCATTTCACGAACAGGGTGACGGCGGCGACCTGCAGATGAAAGCCAAGCTCGATGTGTTCGACGACGGGGCGGTGAAGCCGACGCGGATCTGGAGCCGGATCGGGAGACGTCCCATTTTCGCCGCAGGCAATTCCAACGGCGATATTCCAATGCTGCAGTTCACTAACTGTCCTCCGCGGCCGGCATTCCGCCTCCTTGTCCTCCATGATGACGCGGCTCGTGAATTCGATTATGTTTCTGGAGCCGAGAAGTCGTTGGCGCTGGCGAAACAGTACGGATGGACAATCGTAAGCATGAAGAATGACTGGAACAACGTTTTCGCCTCTTAAGAAAGCCCACAGTCCGGAGTTATAACTGGCCGGCAGCTCGAACCTGGGCTGCCGGTTCTCTTTGTATGACCGCGTATTGAGGCGACTACACCAAGGCGCGCCCGGTTGAGATCGCAATCTTCGATCTGTACGTTTTGACAGTTCCGAACCCACAGGGGGAAGCCTAGTCTGCTCGCGAGGCCCTTCTTTCCTTCGGAAAGAACAGGAGTTTTCGCAGGAGGGTGTGGACCGCGAATCCAGTGCGGGGTCGCACGGCGCGATGTTAGAAGATCTTGGCAGTGCAGGAAGGCACCGTTCGAAATCGGGAACTTGAAGGCTTTAATAGGAGATGAACACCATGGCTGAGAAACCATTTAAGGGCACGATCAAGCTCGATGTCCGCGACTCGGTTCCCGACTGGGAACCATTTACACCAACCAGAGCTCCCGCGGGAGCGCCAAATATCTTATTCGTGCTGTATGACGACACGGGCCAGGCAGCATGGTCCCCCTTCGGCGGGCGTATCAACATGCCGACGATGCAGAAGCTGGCCGACCGCGGCCTGACCTACTCGCAATGGCACACGTGCGCACTGTGCTCACCAACCCGTTCCACCTGCCTTACTGGACGCAACCATCACCTGAACGGCATGGCCTCAGTCACCGAATTGGCACTGGGATTCGCTGGTCACTCCGGTCGTATCCCAGACGAGTGCGCCACGGTCGGACACATTCTGCAAGAGGGCGGATGGAGCACGTTCTGGGTCGGCAAGAATCACAATGTCGCAGAAACTGATTGTGCTCCAGGCGCGAGCAGGAAACTGTGGCCGCTGGCAAAGGGCTTTGACCGTTTCTACGGTTTCATCGGCGGCGAAACCAACCAGTGGTATCCCGACCTGTATGAAGACAACCACTCCATTGATCAGCCCTATACTCCGGAAGAGGGCTATCACCTCTCCAAGGATCTGGCTGACCATGCGCTACAGATGATCAAAGACCAAAAGGCGAGCAATCCATCGAAGCCCTGGTACATGTGGTTCTGTCCGGGCGCGAATCATGCCCCACACCATGCGCCTCAGGAGTACATCGATAAGTACAAGGGCAAGTTTGACGACGGCTATGAAGCCTACCGGGAATGGGTACTGCCCCGCATGATCGAAAAAGGGATCGTACCGAAGGGAACCCAACTCACCCCAATCAATCCGATGCCACCCCAGGTTGCGTCCCCGGGTGACCACGTGCGCCCGTGGAACACGCTGAATGCCGACGAGAAGAAGCTATTTTCGAAACTGGCGGAAGTCTATGCCGGAATGTCGGAGTATGCCGACGCGCAGGTTGGCCGCATCATTGAGTATCTCGAGGAGAGCGGTCAACTCGATAATACCCTTGTCATTTACGCCGCCGACAATGGTGCATCAGGAGAAGGCAGCCCCAACGGAACAGTCAACGAGAATAAGCTCTTCAACAGCTATCCGGATGAAATGTCCGAGAACCTGAAGCTCATCGACAAGCTGGGGAGCGCGGACACTTATGAGCACTATCCGACGGGATGGGCCGTAGGCTTCTCGACGCCGTATAAGATGTTCAAGCGGTACTCGGAATACGCGGGTGGTACCTGCGACCCGCTGGTCATCTCGTGGCCAAAAGGCATCAAGGCGCGCGGCGAGGTGCGGAACCAGTATCACCACTCCGTGGACATCGTTCCGACCATCCTGGATGTCTGTGGTCTGGAAATGCCCAAGGTTTACAGGGGAGTCGAACAATATCCACTCTCTGGCGTTTCGATGCGTTACACCTTTGACGCGAAACCCGATGCGCCGACACAGAAACGCCGCCAGTATTACGAAATGAACGGTACCCGCGGCATCTGGGTGGATGGCTGGAAGGCCGCGTCTTTGCATTCCCCCTGTCCCTCTGACCAAGGTCACTTCGACAAGGACGAATGGGAGCTATATCACGTTGACGTCGACCGCTCGGAATCCAAGAACCTGGCGAAGGAGCATCCTGAGAAGCTTGAGGAGTTGATCAAGGCCTGGTTTGAGGAAGCAGACACGAACAAGGTGCTACCGCTGGATGACCGTAATGTGACGGCCGTACTCACCGAGTTTCGGCCCACTGAGGAACCGCCCCGCGAGCGGTATATCTATTATCCGGGAACCTCCTCGATTCCGGAAAGTGCTGCTGTCAATGTGCGTGGACGCTCGTACAAGATCCTCGCGGATGTCGAGATCATCGATCCGAATTGCTCGGGCGTTATTTTCGCCCATGGATCGCGTTTCGGCGGTCATGCGCTCTTCATCAAAGACAAGAAGTTGCAGTACGTTTACAACTTCCTCGGCATCAAGCCGGAACAGAAGTTCGTCTCGCAGGAACTCAAGCCCGGCAAGTACACGCTCGGGATGGAGTTCATCCGTGAGGGCATGGGCAAAAACCATGAGTCTGTCGGCAAAACGAACCTCTACGTCAACGACAAGGTCGTAGCGTCAGGGCCGATGCGCGCACAGGTTGGCAAGTTCACCCTGGACGGCGACGGACTTTGCATCGGCTACGACAGCGCCGACGCCGTGAGCCAGGAATACAAATCTCCCGGCAGGTTTACGGGCGGGAAGATACTCGTGGTCGGCGTCACCACCGAGAAAGAGCAGTACCTCAACTTGGAGCGCATGGCAGCAGCAATGTTTGCCCTCGACTAACAGGTAGTCGTATCCATGATCGAATGGCCGGCAGCTCGAACCTGGGCTGTCGGTCAATTCTTGATCGTCGCGCATTTATACCCACTAAGGAAAACAAAGTCGCGGAATTCACTACGGAAAGGACGCATGTCCGTCTTCGGCTCGAAACTGTCCGTTGTCTTCCTGGCTATTCTGTTGGCCGTTCTGGCCGGGTGCAAGTCGAAACCTCATGCCCCGGAATCGGGCCCTTCCGAATCAAAGCAAACTCCCACGGCAGCCATCCTCGAGACCACCGACGTCAACGGCACTCGGGAAACGACCCTGCTGTCCTTGCCCAAGAACTTCGGGCGCGGCACGGGCGATTGGGACCAGATCGTAAAGCGGGGCAACCTCCGCGTGCTGGTGGTTGGCAACCGGTACAGTTTCTTCTATGACAAGGGCCGCCCCCGTGGCATCGTCCCGGAGTTCATGGAGCAATTTGAGACCGCAATCAACAAGACGCTGAAAACCGGCACGGACAAATTCCGGGTCGTATATCTTCCCATGGCTCCCGGGCAATTACTGACGGCATTGAACGATGGCATCGGAGACATTGCCTGCACTGGCGTCATTATTACACCCGACCGCGAGCGCCTCATGGACTTTACGAGGCCAATTAAGAGTGACGTGAAACTCATCGTCGCCACTTCCAAAGGCAGTTCTTCGATTAGCAGCGTGGACGACCTCAGCGGAAAAGATGTTTATGTCAACCCGCTCAGCGTCGCGAAGTTAGAACTCGAGAAATTGAACCAGCGTTTCAAGCAGGCGGGCAAACCGGAAATCGTTATCAACGCGGCAGATTCGAACTTGACCGAAGATGATCTCCTCGAAATGGTAAACGCCGGACTTATAACGACGACAGTTTCGTTCAACTTTCGTGCGGAGCTCTGGTCCAAAGTCTTCTCCAATCTCGTGGTGACTCCCGCGGTCGTCAAGGAGGAAGGGTCCATTGGATGGGTCATGCGCAAGGGCAGCCCGCAATTGAAGACCGTAATGGATGATTTCATCAAAAACCATGGGCAGGGAACGGTTTTCGGCAACATGATGCTGCAGCGATACATGAAGAACACCAAGTGGATCAAGAACTCAACGTCTGAGGCGGAGTTGAAGAAGTTTGAACTGTACGTAAAGTACTTCCAGCAATATGCGACGGAGTACGACTTCGACTATGTGATGCTTGCCGCCCAGGGATATCAGGAATCCATGCTGAATCAGGATCGCATTAGTCCCCGCGGGGCGGTTGGCATCATGCAGGTTCTGCCGAAGTACGCAGCAGCCAGTCCGATCAACATTCGTGACGTACGCAATGCGCAAAACAACATCCACGCGGGAGCCAAGATGCTGGCGCAGATCGCTAAGAACAACTTCAACGATCCCGGCATTGACCCGATGAATAAAACGCTTTTCACGTTCGCCGCGTATAACGCCGGCCAGAACCGTATCGTGCGTCTGCGGAAGCAGACCCAGGAGCAAGGTCTTGACCCCAACAAATGGTTTGGCAACGTTGAGCTCATGGTTGCAAAGGACATTGGCCAGGAGACTGTCCAATACGTCGACAACATCTACAAATATTACGTGGCTTACAAGATGAGCCTCGCTCAGCAAGAAATGCGAGGACAGGCAAGAAAGGCTCTGAAAGGGAACTGAGAACTGCGAACTGCAGAATGATGACGACCGTCCCGATTCACGGGATGAGTGCACCACCTTAAACGGCGGAGGGATATGAATCACTCGATCTCATTTCAGTTCTTTGTTGCGGGACGAATCACGGTGCTGTTGGCCTTTGCCTTCGGCTTGTGTAACGTGATTCCAGCCTGGTCGCAGGAGCACGAAGTGCCGAAGGTCGAGATCCTGGGAGGCTATTCCTACCTTCGCTCCTCAGACACCAACTTCAATGGATGGAAAGCTTCCGTGGTTGGGAATGTGAATTCCTGGCTGGGGATCACTGCTGATTTCGATGGCCACTATGCTGGAGGAGCAAGCGAGCACAGTATCACCTTCGGACCCGAGTTCTCCCTTCACAAGAGCAAAAAATGGACGCCGGTCGGCTATGCCCTGTTCGGTGTGGCTTTCGAAAGATCGGCGTCGGGTGAGACAGAACACGGCTTTGCTACCGAGCTGGGAGGCGGTCTCACCTACGAAATCAATCACCAGTGGGCCATCAGGGTGTTCGATGTCACCGCTTCCATCACCCATGTGGGCGGCGAGACTCATACCAGCCCGAAGGTCGCATGTGGCATCGTTCTGAGCTTTGGACACAAGTGAGGCTGAAGTTCATGGCGGCGAACTTCGTCAACGCGAAACCACCGGATATCCGAACCACCTGACCCGTCGCAAACGTTGTCCACCGTTTACCTAAATCATCAATGGTCTTCGTAGAATTATTTGGAGGTACTCGAAAGTCACTTGCGCGAAGCCCACCTTCCAGACACATAATCTGTTTAGAAGTAGGGGGTCATTACGCCCTGGGTCACTATCAAGACGGGCCTCAAAGCTCCAGACGGCAGCGAAGAAAAACTTACCGAGTATATCTGTGACTATCCGGGTTGTCCTAATATTGCTACCCGTGAGCTTGGATGCTTGGTCGAGCTCCGCCTTCGCGCGGCGGTCTGCGAAGATCACGTACCGAAACATCAGAGGTGATAACGCCTCCTCTCCAAAGTGTTCCGCTGTTTCTCCCAAATCCGAACAGATTCAGCGAACGCGATGGGATCGGCCCCAGACTTATCCATTGAAAACAAGTCGTGTCGCCTGATAGGCTGTAAGCTAAGTGGCTTCCGCACGCGTGCTCGTGGTCGACGATTTCGAAGCGATGCGGCAGTTCATCTGTTTGACTCTGCGCAAGAATCCCTCACTCCAGGTTGTCGGCGAGGCTTGTGACGGCCTCGAAGCCGTTCAGAAGACCGAAGAGCTGCAGCCGGACTTGATTGTGCTCGACCTCGGGCTTCCAAAAATGAATGGGATCGAGGTCGCTCGGCAGATTAGAAAGCTTGCCCTGGAATCCAAAATACTCTTCTTTAGTCAGGAATCGGATGCTGACGTGGTGCAGGAGGCTCTAAGCACGGGGGCGCTGGGCTACGTTCTGAAAGCGAGAGCGGAAACGGACCTGCTGGCTGCTGTAGCAGCCGTTCTCGAGAACAAGCAGTTTGTCAGCAGCGGTTTGCACGCTGGGCGTGGTTAGAAGATTGGGCAATGTCCCAGTGGGCCGCGCAGCCTGGAAGCCTTAAACCTATGCTGCAGCTCCCTTCTGAAGCTCAAGCAGCTGGGCTTCAGGGGTATTAAACAGAGTAGTGCCGCAATCAAAACAGACCAAAACCTTCGGAAAAACCCAGACAACGGGCTTGTCAAGGCCTTTCCGGCCAGAATGGCGAATATTCATCTCAGCAACAAACTCCGACTGTTTTTCCGAACCACATGATTTGCACGCCATAATCATCGTTTGTCTCCCTCCAGACCCGCCTGAGTGTCCGCACTCGCTCGACTCGGAGAAAGGTCACTGTCTATATGTGCAACCCTGACCGTCGTTTTGTGCCAAACGCGTCTAGAAATAGATAATCGAGGCTGCTTGGGCGTAAAATTACTGCGACTCACGCCAGTTTTGTGAGATTCGGCGAGTGTGGTCTGGACTCTATCACCCCAAGATCTCGGTCTTTAGAGCCGTTGTCGCTGGCGCAACTACAGCGTCTGCCTGACGACGAGCTTATGGTGTGCCTTCAGGCGGGCCAGAACGACGCGCTCGCCGTCTTGTTCGACCGCTACCAGAAGCTCGTCCTGAGTGTCGCGCTGAAGATTGTCCGCGATCCGGGTGAGGCCGAAGACGTCACACAGACCGTTTTCCTCGACATTTACCGCGCCGTGGCACAATTCGACCCCAGCAAAGGCAATACTAGAGTGTGGTTGATGCAGTATGCGTACCATCGCGCCTTCAACCGCCGGCAGCATCTTCTGAGTCGCGAGTTTTACAGGAGTGCGGAACTGGAAGAGGTTGAGGCTCGGCCCTTGGAATCACATGCAACCTTGGGCTTAAGTTCGCCGGAAACCAAGGCGCTGGTTCGGCAGAGTATGGAAGCTCTCTCAGACCAGCAGAAGTCGGTGATCGAAATGGCGTGCTACCAGGGGCTTTCTATGCGGGAAATCGCGGACCGGACGGGAGACTCCTTCGTCAATGTCCGCCATCATTATTATCGCGGGCTCAAGAAATTACGGACTCTGATCTTGGGTGAAGGCGACAGCAAGCCGACTTCACGGGGAGGCGAGTGTGCCTGAGCATCTGCGGCAGGGAACTGGCCACGAGCGGTATGCAGAGCTTTGTGCGCTCGCTGCCGGCGGCTTGCTAGATGCCGAGGATTTCTTCGACCTCCAGTCTCACATGAATGAATGTCGCGCATGTCATTCAGACTACGAGGCTTGGTCCAATCTCGTCACGGGGACTCTGCCGCAGGCCAAGGCGACGCTCCAAGAGAAACTGGCGGTGATGAGGGCTCAACCCCTGCCCTTCTCGCGGGAGCGCTTCCTTCGCCGCGCGCGAGCCGAAGGGGTGGTCTTCTCGCCTGAAGTTGAGACTCCCTCCCGACCGCGTCCATGGTACCTCCGTCCTATCGCGACATTGTCCCCCGTTGCGGTGTTGGTCGTGGTTGTGGTCGGTCTTGCGGCTTACGAGCTCGAAACAAGAACCATGGGGCGCGTCGAAGACGCTTCCACGACACAACAGGTTGCTGAGCTCAAACACAAGAATTCCGACCTTACCGCCAAACTGTCCCAGTTGAACGAGTCGCTCGCGGCGGGGCAGCGCGAAACCCAGGAGCTGCGTGTCCAGCTGGGGAACCTTTCCGCAACCGCAGAGAACCTTCGACGCAACACTGAACAGGCGCGGGGAGCGGCCGAGCATTCCTCCAACCAGAACGCTCAATTGCTGGAAGAAGCCCGCAACCAGGAGAAGTTGCTGGCGGAAGCAAAAGACGAGGCGGCTCGTGCCAGTCGATTGCGTGTGAACGATGAGGCTTCGCTGGTCGAACAGCAAGCCCGTATCACCGAACTCTCAAACAAGTTGCGAATCGCGAGTGCCACCCTCGATTTGGAACGGCAACTCGCGGCAGCTGGCAAGGACATCCGGGAACTCATGATGTCGCGACAGCTGCATGTCATTGATGTTCACGACACGGACCCGAACGGCAATCCCAGTAAGGCCTTTGGGCGCGTTTTCCTCACCGAAGGCAAAGCGCTCACTTTTTATGCCTTCGATTTGAATGATGAAAGGGTCGTGAATGCCAAACGTGGTTTCCAGGTATGGGCGGCGTTACAGTCGGGGAACTCGGCTCAAAGCTTAGGCTTCTTGCACGTGGATTCTAGAGGACTAGGGCGTTGGGTGCTGAAAGTGGAGAACCCCGCACTGGTGAAGGACATCAATTCCGTATTTGTCACGGTCGAGTCCACGGCCGGGGGCAAGCAACCAAGCGGACAAAAGATCCTTTACGCATACCTGGGTATGGCTACTCACCCGTAGCGAGATAACCGGTACCCTCTCCCCCAACCGCCGACCTTCGAATCTAATCCGTTTGCGTTGCGTCAAACACAAGGATATTCTTTCTAATGCTTTAGCACGTAGTGGAAACAATTTCGACGTGCCAAAGTTTGGGGAGAATCCTGATGAAGGGCCTGGCACTCGTCGCGATTCTTCTGATGAATGCGTTGGTGGCCTTCGCGCAAACGGAGGGCGCCCGGATTTCCGGCAGGGTGACGGACCCGACCAACGCTGTGATCGTTGGTGCCGAATGCAAAATCACCAACCTCGAGACTAACGTTTCGATCACGACCACTACCAACCAGGATGGGATCTACTTCATATCTGACTTGCGTCCCGCCACCTACCAACTGACCATTCAGAAAGAGGGCTTTCGCACCGTCGTCCAGGCCGAGCTGCAGCTCTACGTGCAGGATGCGGTCAACCAGAACTTCCAACTCGCGCTGGCCTCCGTTTCGGAAACCAGTGTTGTGGTCGCGCCCGAGCTACAAACGGACTCGGCGGCGGTCAGTACTGTGGTGGATCAGCAATTCGTGGACAACATGCCGTTGAATGGCCGGAGTTTCCAATCCTTAATCGCGCTCACTCCGGGCGTGGTGTTCATCTCGCAAGACTCGGGACACGGGCAGTTCAGCGTCAATGGACAACGGAGCGACGCGAACTACTTCATGGTGGATGGAGTGAGCGCGAATTTTGGCACAACGTCTCAATTCTCCATCGGCCAGACTACGGGTGGAACAACACCGGGGTTGACTTCGACGAGCGGCACCAACGGGCTGGTATCCGTGGATGCTATGCAGGAGTTCCGCGTCCAGACCTCATCGTACGCGCCTGAATTCGGACGCGCTCCCGGGGCGCAGATTTCGATCGTTACAAGGTCCGGCGGCAATGGCTTTCATGGCACAGCGTTCGACTATCTGCGGAACGACATTTTTGACGCCCACAATTGGTTCGACACTCCACAGACCCCAAAGCCACCCCTCCGCCAAAATGATTTTGGAGGCACTTTTAGCGGCCCCATCGTAAAGGATAGGACTTTCTTCTTTTTTTCCTACGAAGGGCTACGATTGCGCCAGCCGCAAACAAATACAGACTTGTTCTATACGGCGTCCGCCCGGGCGGTAGCTGCGCCCGCTTATCAGCCATTCATCAATGCACTACCGCTTCCTACCGCGCCACCAACCGACCCCGCCTGCGATAACATTGCCAGCCCATGTGTAGCGCCGATCACGGCCGTCTACTCCAATCCTTTCAGTCTCAACGCCACCAGCATTCGCTTTGACCACAACTTGACCGGGAAAATCTCCCTTTTTGCACGGCTCAACTACGCACCCTCACAGTCTGCAAACCGTGCCTGGGAAGAAGTTACGTATAACAACGCGAATACGGAAACGGTGACGGCGGGTGCGACCATTCTCCTCACTCCCACAAAGGTGAACGACTTCCGCGCCAACTGGAGTCGAAATACGGGCAGTTCAAATACCTTGCTGACCGATTTTTTGGGTGCTGTCGTGCCGCCTGCCTCTGTCTTGTTCCCACCGCCGTACAGCCCTGTTCAGGGCCAAGCTCTCGTCTACTTTCCTGATGGCAATGGCACCATGGAGGTTAGAAGCCATCCCAGATATGTGAATGTCCAGCGGCAACTTAACTTTGTAGACACATACTCCTGGGCCTTCGGCATGCACCAGACCAGAGTCGGCATCGATTACCGGCGCATGAATCCTTCAGTCCCGCCAGATACCGGGTGGGCGGTGTTTCCTGGCTCGTTTGCGTCAATCTTGTCTGGGACAGCCGACGCGGCTCTTCTATCCGCGGGTAGTCCTCTCGCCTTGAAGATGAGCAATTACTCGCTGTTCGCGCAAGACACGTGGAAGGCGACATCTAATTTCACGCTGACCTACGGGACGCGATGGGAGATCAACACCCCGCCAGTGTCGGCCACATCAGGGGAGCCCCTCTACGCGGTGCAGGGCATCTTCGACTCTCGACCGCTCGCCCTGACGCCTGGACCTTTCTGGCACAGTAAGTTTGGCAATTTTGCACCACGCGTGGGCGCCGCTTATCAAGTCAACTCTAAAACCGTGGTCCGGGGAGGTTTCGGACTTTTTTATGATCTAGGCTACGGTGGCGCGGGAAGTGCGCTTGCGGGTTTCCCGTACCAGCGCACGAGCATCGCCTTTGGTGTGCCGTTCGACCTGAGCAGCCCAGCCTTGCAGCCTCCGCCGTTCTCGACCTCAATCGCAGAGGCCGCTGCCGAACAAGCTGTCTTCAATGCCTTCGATCCGAACCTGCACCTTCCATTCACTATGCAGTGGAATGCAGCCATCGAGCGGGCACTCGGACCGAAGCAGATGTTAACGGCAACCTATGTGGGATCCGACGGCAGGCGGCTGCTGCGGGCGGGCAGTATCGTTCCTCCGGAGTTTGCGAATGGGGGGCATGTCGCCGCAACGTGGAATGCCGGCTATTCCCACTACAATGCTTTGCAGGTGCAATTCCAGCGCCGCATGTCGCGAGGCCTGCAGTTGCTGGTGTCCTACAACCTGGCAAAGTCAACCGATCTCGGCTCGAGTGACATTAGCAGCTCTACTGGGTTGAACAATATCACTGCTGCGAGCATCAGCGAGTTCGTGACGCCGCCACTGACGCCTTCCGACTTCGACATTCGGCATTCCTTCTCGGGGGCAGTCTCTTGGGAGATGCCGTCGCCCGCCTGGGGCCGCGTAGGTGACGCGCTTCTGAAAGGCTGGGCGGTAGATGCGTTGCTGCGAATCAACTCGGCGCCGCCGCTCAATGTGCAAGTCGGGGCAACCTCGCCGGCACTTGGCTTTTATGTTACTGAGCCCGATATCGTCGCCGGGCAGCCCGATTGGATTGCGGACCCGACGGAACCTGGCGGCAAGGCGCTGAATCCCGATGCCTTTGCCCCACCACCGACCGGAATGGTGGGAACCTTCCCTCGCAATGGGCTGCGGAATATATATTCACTCGACCAGACCGATTTCTCGCTGCGCCGCCGTTTCAACCTGACCGAGCGTCTCAAGCTCGACGTGCGAGCCGAGTACTTCAATGTCTTCAACCATCCAATGTTCGGAGCCCCGGGCGCAATCTCGGGTCCGTTTACCTTCTGGGGATCGGGCCCGACGGCGTTGCCGACGTTTGGCAAGGTATTGCCCGGCGCAACAACCAACGTTGCCATGGGCGGCGTTAGCGGACTTACTACCGGGCACAGCGCACTATATGCAGTTGGCGGACCACGCTCTGCGCAGTTCACACTGAAGCTGACGTTCTAGCGCCACAGCTCGCGCTAAAGGAGCAGGCGCCGCTAACGCAACTTCGCGTACTCCGCTTTAGCTTCTCTCAGGATGGGATATTCGGGTCGGCGTCTTTCCAGACGGTGAGGAAGTCCTGATACGCTGCATGCGCTGAGGCCGTGTTCTTCTGCATCGCGTACGCACAGGCAATGCCGAGGCGGGCCAGCGCACCAAGCGGGTAACTGTTTACGATGCTCCTGTGGTCGACGAATTTCTGCCCTTCCATTCCGAACAAGTCCGAGTATGATTTTGGATGAAAGGAAGGGGAAGCAGCATTTGTCCAAGGGCAGCCAACTGATACCAGTGATACCGGTTTCGATAGAAACCGGGCCGATTAGAGAAACTATAGAAACTGCACCCGAAGTTCGGAATATGTTTGAAGATAGCATAAACACTAGCTAGAATCGCTAGCCGTAGGTTTCACCGTGACTTGCTGGAAATGGTGTTGAGAGAATCCCTCTCCCTCCGCCATTGTCCGAACGGTCCCTGCATGCACGCGGTTGAGCCACATTACGGAACGACTCGTGTCGGCTGGGAACGATCGAAAGGTTCGGCAATCGTCCCGCCAGCGCCGACTAATTTCAGGAAATGCGGAATTGAGTCGTGCTCTCGAAAGGCCACTTCTCCAACGCCACGAGAAATGGCGCCCCCCTTTTCTAAGGTCGGAGGGGAATCCACGTCTCATTCGAGTTACCATTTTGGCCCGGAATTCGGGGCCACCCGCCTACCGAATTCTGTTGTCCTCGTATGCTTTCTGCAGTTTGTCCGCTGTTTCCTGGTGGGGAAAGACTTGGCTGCCGTTAGATCGCCTCTTCAGTTCCTCGTTCACTTCGCCAGGGCCTCGCTCCTGATAACTTGAAGGCACATCGACAAAAGCCTCAGGAGGCCCCGCTGCCCGAATGATGTCTCGCGCACTTTCGATCAGCAATTCGGGACTCTTCTCCCATCCAGAGATACCGACCACGGTGGAGTACCGGGCAAGTGCAATACATCCGGATAGGACCAGGCCGACACTGAGCAGCAGAATCCAGGCGGTGCGCAGCGGCACGGTCCCCGCTCCACCGGCGGCGGCGAGGAGTTCGGGAGACGGCGTCTCGCCTGCCGCAAGAACGGCTTGCAGAGGGTCGCCGCCACCGAGCGCTGCGGCTACTTCCAGGGCAGATGATGGGCGCGCCTTTGGATCCGTGTCGAGGCAACGCAGGATTATGGAGTCCACGCTGGGCTCTAGCTCTCCGGCAAACTCGGACGGAGGAGGCGGGCGCATTGCCCCACGGTAGCCTTCGCTAAGTTCTGTGAGAGAGTTGGCCGAGAAAGGACGACGTCCGGTCAGCACTTCATGAGCACAACGCCCAGTGAGAAGAGGTCGGTGCGGACCGAGGTGCCGGAGCCCTCCAACTGCTCGGGAGCCATGTAAATCGGTGTGCCTGCGAAGTCCCGGGTACCCGCCAGTTCCAGTGCCAGACCTGAGAGTCCGAAGTCCATGAGCCGCACCTGGCCCCGCCAGGCTTCCAGTTGCTGATCGCGAGTCGCTTCTGCGTAGGTGTAGGAACTTGCGCCCAGCACGGAAACAAACAGCGTTGCCGGCCAGGCTTGCCCTGTCGTGGCGTCATACACGGGGATCGTTGCCCCCGCCCAGTCCACGAACATCTTCTCCCCGGCCTTGTGTTCCTGGCGCAACACTACATCCAGGTGCCGCCGCCAGTGCTGATAGCGCTCGCAAAACCAACTGTAGCGATACCCCTCGGGGTGCGCTTGTCGGTATTCTTCCCACACCAACTGCAGGGTCAGATGCCGATGCTGCTGGAGTTGCTGGTGAATCGCTTTCCAGTCCGGTTGCGACCGTTGTCGCATCGCTGCGGCCTGCACGGGCTGGTTGCCAAACAGATTGGCTTCCAGTTCTTCTTCGCCCAAGCCTTCCGGCAACGGCCAACCGATTCCGGCCGCCCCGCCCGTTCCAGATACTCGTGGACCGTGCCCAGCCCCATTCCGCAACTGCGTGCGATCTGGCGCTGCCCCAACCCCAACTCGAACCTCAACCGCATGACCTCTTTGACTCTCCGCATGGACTTTCTCCTGGCCGGCACCCTGTTCTCCTTCGTTAATGGAGTTTCAATGCCGGGTGATTGTCCAGCGTCGCTTCACCTCCTGCTGTTCGTCTGTGGAAAATATCCCGCTCCAAGCCGAACGCCATTCCGGTAGGCGACAAAAACTGTTCACCTTCCCACCGGAATCGGCGTTCACCTTCAGACCGGAATGATGTTCGGAATCACAACGGAATCGTGTTCGGCTTCAGAGCGGAATCGCGTTCACCTTCGACCGGATTCCCCACCCCGGCTTGGCGCAATCTTCTCCAGGGATGCTGGAGCCGGGGACTCAAACGCCGTCCCCTGCTCCAGACCTCATCCCCGCTGAAGAAAAACGTCGAGACGAACGCTTGAATGCCAAGTGTGCCGACAACCGATTGTCTCAATGGAGGGGTGCAGATAGCGAAACTAGCGCTGGTGTGCCAACATAGTTTGTCTCAGCAAAGGGGTTCACCCCAAAAAAGTGTGCCGTAAATGTGCCGTACGCTGCGATCCGCTATGCACTAAATCGAGCCTTTTCAATACCACCTCAAAGTGCTTCCGTGCGGGCTTGGGTTGGAGGCAAGTGATTGAATTCTCAGCATGAAACCCAGGATTTTCGTTAATGTGATCCATTAACTCTGGATCAGCATATCGGGGTTCGAATCCCTGGGGGGCAGCCAACTCTCTTCAATCACTCACCAATGAGCCGTCGCGGCAGGGTCGTAAGACATGCCGGGAATGGATCGCATCGCGCACGACGAGTTCCCTACACGACGAGATCCATTGCGGGCAGGCTGCTGGCATTGATCCGAAGGAGAACTAGTTCAATCCCACCTTCTGCAGATAATTCGCGAACCGAGGGTCGCCGCGCAAATTGTCGTAGTCTGGATTCACCTTCAGGGAGGTCATCATAGTGGAGTGCGTTTCGTAGCACTTCTCCAACCACCCAAAGGATTCGTCGGCGTTCCCCATCGCCATCTGCAGGTACAACATGTCGGCCGGGTCCGAATCGGCGGAACGGGCCCTGGCATTGGCCGCGGCATTTCGGGCTTCAGTTTGCTCCCCGATCCTCGATTTGACCATGCTCACCATCACCCAATACTTTGGCGAATCTCCCTCGGCATGTTGCAGATTCTTCAGTTCAGCTTCTAATTCCCGGTCCATTCTCTTTTCTGCAAAGGCCCGCACCAGCCAGTAGCGCGCCTGCTGAAAACTGGGATCCATCTCCGCTGTCTTGCGCAACTGGTCAATGGCCTCGTCGTAACGACGTCCGAAATAGAGGAGTTTGCCCCGGTCGGTCGCGATCGCCATGGACAGAGGGTCCCGTTGTTGGGCCTGATCGATCTCCTCCAGCGCTTCATCCAATCGTCCTTCCGCTCCCAGATATTCGGCGTACCAGTGGTGGGCAACGGAATCGTTCGGGTTCAAGCGAAGCGCTCGCGTGTACTCGCGATCCGCCTTTCCCCAATCCCACTCGTAGTTCATCGCGATAAGCCCTAACGTGGCGTGGGCAGCAGCATTCTCCGAATCCAGCGCGATGGCTTTCTGTGCCGCCACCTCGGCGCGGGGAAGCACTGCCGTGGCCTGCTCCATTCCCCAACCGCCTTCGAAAATGTAGGTGCCCGCCAGCCCCACATAGGCCTGGGCAAAGTCGCCGTCTTTCGCGATGGCTTGTTGGAAGTACTTCTCGCCTTCGCGGATTCCTTCGCGTGTCCGCTTGTTCCAGAAATAACGGCCCTTCAGATAGAGGAGATTCGCCTCGGGGTTCGTGGTCCGCGACTTCCGCATCCATGCTTGCTCGTCCGGCGTCATCGACGTCTGCAACGCTCCGGCAATCTCGCGGACGATCTCGGACTCGAGATTCTGTGCCTGTTCCAGAGGACGTTCGTAGCTCTCGGCCCAGATGTGCTGTTCTGGATTCGCCTGCACCAACTGCGCGGTGATGTGGATTCGTCCATTGCGCTGTGAGATGGTGCCTTCCACCAGCGCGTCCACGTTCAGTTCGCGTGCGATCTGGGGCAAAGTCTTCCGCGTTCCCTTGTACTGCATGACCGAGGTTCGCGAAATGACGCGCAGCGCGCGAATTCTCGCCAATTCCGTGATCAAGTCGTCGGTCATCCCGTCAGCAAAGAAATCCTGCGTTGCGTCCGCGGAGAGATTGGCGAGAGGCAGGACGGCGATGGAGCGGATCGTCGGCGTGGCCGCTTTGCCGCTCCAACTGGAGAAGGCGAGGAATCCGAGAAGCGCGACCAAGAGGGCGGCAGCTGCGATCCCCAAACCCGATCTCCATGTGGAACGTGCCCGAAGTGCGGCACGGTCTTGCCCCTTGGCAGCGAACCGTTGGTCGTCGCCCGGGATTGGGCCTGCGGTTGCCATTCTCGCCCGCTGTTGATCGGTCACAACTAGCACAGGTGCCGCAAACCGGTATCCTCGCTTTGCCACGGTCTGAATCAGTTGCGCCTCTCCGGCTGCTTCGCCAAGCGCTTTGCGGAGCTGCGAGATGTTCTGGGCCAGGCTCACATCTTCGACAAAGGTGCCGGGCCAGAGCTTCTCCATCAGTTCGTTTTTGGGCAACAGCCGGCCGGCGTTCTCGACCAGAACGACGAGCGTGTCAAAGACTTTCGGCGCAAGCGGGATATCGATGCCGTCGCGCACAAGGCGGCGCTCGGCAATCTCCAGACGAAACCCGCTGAACTGGTAAATCGGCTGCATTTTCGTGCTGTCCACAGAGACCCTGGGGAGAGGAAGGGTGGTCAGAATTTTATCAAACAAAAATCAAGAATTCGTCAAGACTTCGTGCGCGCGCCGCGCTTAGATAGGCGCAAGCTTGTGGGGGCTGCAAGGCGCAGATTCTAAGTGGCTTCCACGCGTGGGCGGCAAATCCTAAGGACGCGGTCGGAGAGAACAATGAACGCGGTCAACGTCGTGTCTTTAAAACTGTCCCCTCGGGCAGTTGCTAGCGCCTTGATTCTCCCAGCGACACTCATGGTTGCGATTGGAGGATTGCCCGCCCACGCCCAAATCACTCCCAGCGCCGATGCCTATACCACCACCGCGACACCGGGCAACAACTTCGGCGCCAAGCCGCTGCTCGACGTCCAGAGCGCGACGCAGAACACCTACATCCAGTTCGATCTCTCCTCGCTGCCCGCCGGAATGCCTGGCTCCAGCATCGCCAAGGCGGCTCTGAAGCTTTACGTGAATACCGTGCCGACAGCCGGTAGTTTCAATGTGAATCTCGTCAACGGCACCTGGGACGAGAAGACTATCACCGCAAATCTTGCTCCCGCGCTCGGCACGACGATCGCGGCCAGCATTCCTCTGAGCGCCAGTAACGTCAAGGACTACATCATCATCGACGTCACTTTGGCGGTGCAGGCGTGGCTGAACCGGACTCAGGCCAATGACGGGATAGCGCTGGTCGCCAATAGCCCGTTGAACGCCACGTTCGACAGCAAGGAGAGCACGACGCAAAGCCACCCACCGGAATTGGACATCGTGTTCGCGGGAGGCACTGGAACGATTACGGGGATCACGACGGCGACCGGCAGCGGCCTAACCGGTGGTGGCACGAGCGGTACGCTCAACCTGGGCCTGCTGAATACATGCTCCAATAACCAGGTACTGAAGTGGAGCGGCTCGGCGTGGGGATGCGCCAATCTTTCCGGCTCGGGCACGGTAACGAGTGTCGGGCTGAGCGCGCCGAGTTCGGACTTCACAGTGACGGGATCGCCGGTTACGAGCAGCGGCACACTGGGCTTGAACTGGGCGGTCGCGCCGACCAGCGCCAACACCGCGAACGCCATCGTCAAACGCGATGCAACGGGCAGTTTTAATGCAAGCGCCGTCAATCTCAGCGGCTCGCTTTTCGTGGGCACCGATGGGATCGCCATCGACGGGGTCAGTGCCAATTCCAATGGCATTTGGGGAGTCTCACAGTCCACGTCGGGCCCCCTCTACGGCGTCTTCGGCGGAACCTACAGTCTGAGCAGCAATGCCGCGGGAGTCTACGGAGCAGCTCTCAACGGCGGTAGCGGCGCCGGGCTCACGTTTGGAGTCGAAGGCATATCTTACAGTCCGGTGGGAGTCGGGGTATTTGGGTATACCCGGCTATTGTCAAACACGGGCAGCACGGTATCTTCTCCCCACGCCGGGGTTTGGGGCGACAGCATCACCGGATCACCGGGGCGGGTGTTTATGCAACCGCCGATAACAACAATGCTGTGGTCGCTGTGAACAACGCCTTTGTGCCCACACTTTGGGTTGAGAATAACGCATCAAATTCCTGGGTTCTCTGGGCGACGGGCAACGTTGGGTCCTGCCGATCCGACTCCCTGGGCGACTTGGCCTGCACCGGCACCGTAACGGGAGGCGTACATGCGAACAAGATCGACCACCCGCTCGACCCGGCGAACAAGTATCTCGTCCATAGCGGAGTCGAATCGCCGGACCGCAAGACCGTCTATGACGGCGTAGTCGCATTGGACGCAAACGGCGAAGCCTCCGTCCAACTGCCCGCCTACGTGGAGTCTCTCAACGGCCAGTTCCGTTATCAACTCACGGCCATCGGCGCACCCGGGCCGAACCTCTACATCGCCGAGGAAATCTCCAGAAACCAATTTCGCATCGCTGGCGGCAAGCCCGGCATGAAAGTCTCCTGGCAAGTTACCGGAATCCGGCAGGACGCTTGGAGTAAAGCTAACCCGCCGGTGGTGGAAGAAGAAAAGTCATCGGATGAGCGCGGCTACTACTTGCATCCAGAGGCCTTGGGACAGCCTCGTGAAAAAGGACTGGTGACGCTGCCTCCGGTAAAGCAGCGTCCGGGCATACCGGCGCAAGCTGCCAGCACTTCGAACCATGCGCGTTGATTTTTCGGAAGCGGCAGGTTCTTCGGCGAGCCGGCGAAAGAGATGTCGAAATTCAAAACTGCACTCAAGAAGTTCGTGTGTTTTCCACAAACAGATTTCCGAGGAGACGACCAATGAGGAAGGTATTCCTGATGGGACTGGTGTTACTGCTGTTCGTGGGCACGGCGTCCGCGGCAGCGACCAAGCAGAAGCTGACCGCCGGCTGGGACAATTTCGGCGAACCCCTGAACTTCGCCAAGAGTAGCGTCAAATGGTCCCTCTCGCCCAAGCGGACCCTGAGCGTCACGTTCGCTCTCGTCGGCGCTCACCCGAACAAGCTGTACCAGGTCGGGCTGACCTTCTTCTGCGACTCGTTCCCAGCGACATTCGGACAGTTTCCGACGGTAGGCGGCGGCGGACCATGCACTCCGTCAACCAAGCAAGGCGTCACGAAGAACTTTGCCGCCGTCGAAATCGGGGTCGTCACTACCGACATGAACGGCAAAGGATCGTTCACGGTGGTCATTGGACCCGTTCTGGACGGAACCTACAAAGTCGAATTTTTCGTGCATGATGGCGCCGGCTGCAACCTTAACGGTGGCGGCGGAACAAATACCTGCTGGGCCGACTTCCGGTCCCCGGGACCGTTCGGAACCGCTACCACCGTGGTCGTCCCCTGACAGCGACAATTTGCGAAGGCGGACCGTGCGCTGTCTCGAACCTCGAGGGACTTGGCACCTGCCCCACGTAACGAAACGCGCCAACTGACAAATCCAAACCTAAAAGACTACGCGGCGGATGTGGCCCACCCGCCCGGGTGTCTTGGCCCTTCCCTGGAGAATCAGGCAAGAACCTCATCGAAATAGGCAAAGCGCCAGTGGTCCGAAAGACTATTCTTGCTTTGCGGCCCCGCGGCACATGCGGAACTCCGCAGCAGGAGAATCGATGCAGAAGCGCAAACTCGGAAGAAGCAACCTGGAAGTCTCTGCCCTCGGCCTTGGCTGTATGGGAATGAGTTTCGGTTATGGGCCACCCGCCGACAAGAAGGAAATGATTTCGTTGATTCGCACGGCCGTCGAGCGCGGCGTGACGTTCTTCGACACCGCCGAAGTTTACGGCCCGTTCACCAACGAAGTACTCGTCGGCGAAGCCCTCGCTCCCGTCCGGAAGCAGGTGGCGATCGCTACCAAATTCGGCTTCAAACTGGATCCCGAGACGGGCAAGCAGACCGGGCTCGACAGCCGCCCGGACCACATCAAAGCGGTCGCGGACGCCTCGCTGAAGCGGCTGAGGACCGATGTCATCGATCTGTTCTATCAGCACCGCGTGGACCCGAACGTTCCCATCGAAGACGTAGCCGGAGCCGTAAAGGACCTGATCCAACAGGGAAAAGTGAAGCACTTCGGACTTTCCGAAGCCGGCGTGCAAGTGATCCATCGGGCCCATGCAGTTCAGCCGGTCGCGGCGCTGCAGAGCGAATACTCCCTTTTTTGGAGAGAGCCGGAAGAGGAAATCCTGCCGACGCTTGAGGAACTCGGCATCGGATTCGTCCCGTTCAGCCCGCTCGGCAAGGGCTTTCTCACCGGAACGATCAAGGAAGATACGCAATTCGACAAGAGCGACTTCCGCAACATTGTCCCACGCTTCACGCCGGAGAACCGTAAGGCAAATCAGGCCCTCGTCGACCTGCTCACGAAGTTCGCGCAACAGAAAAAAGCGACGCCGGCTCAGATTGCGATTGCGTGGATTCTCGCGCAAAAACCCTGGATCGTTCCGATTCCCGGCACAACGAAACTTCATCGGTTCGAGGAAAACATCGGTGCCGTCAATATCGAACTTTCGCCGGATGACCTCCGTCAAATTGACGAGGCCGCGTCGCGGATCCCGCTGGTCGGCGAGCGGTATCCGGAAAGTGCCCAGAAAATGATCAATCGCTGAGCGGCCGGGAGGCGGAAGTCTGCCGGTGAAGTCTCTGCCCAGGCCTTCAACGCGGCGGCATCGATCAATTTGGTTTTTCTGACATCTGACTTGTGACAGGAAACCGACATGAAGAAACTATTCTGCCTTGGCCTGGTGGCGTTGATCTGTCTGACCGCAGCGGCACGGTTGGGGGCCCAAGATCGGGCTGACAACACACTCCGAAGCAGGTTCGTTGGAGCGTGGCGGCTGGTCTGGCTCGAAGAGCCAGACGCCGACGGAAAGATACAAAAGGTTGATTGCACCGGACTGCTTGTCTACACGAGCGACGGGCACATGTCGGTGCAGGTGATGTACCGGAACGCGCAGGCTGGAAGCGGCGCTGCGCGGGTGCAATACGCACAGGGCGGTTATGAAGCCTCGTTCGGGCGATTTGATGTCAGCGACGCTCACACCTTCACATTTCACGTCGAAGGTGCGCTGGTACGAACCCTGGTCGGCAAAGACCTGAAGCGTTCCTATGAGCTGTCCGGCAATCATCTCATCGTGAAGTCGCCTGACCCGAACGAGCACTGGCGGGTGGCGTGGGAGCGTGATTGAATCGCGGCGGTCCTGCTTGCATTCTCCAGTGATCCCGCGTGGAAGGAGCAATGAACATGAGCAAGGAGCCTTCCGCAGCGCAGAAGTTGATCGGTGACTTCGCGCCCAAACTTGCCGATCTGACGGATCGCGTGCTTTTCGGAGATGTCTGGGAGCGTCCGCAGCTCTCCAAGCGCGACCGCAGTTTGGCGACGGTGGCGGCGCTGGTTGCGTTGAACCGTCCCGACCAGCTGCGGTTTCATCTGAACTTCGCTGTCGAGAATGGAGTGAAAAAAGAACAACTGATTGAGCTCATCACACATCTTGCCTTTTATGTGGGTTGGCCCAATGCGATGAGCGCCATCACCGTCGCAAAGGAGGTGCTCTCGAAGCCTTGACGAACACGAGATGTCACCACATCACAGTTGGTTGAGGAGCAGACATGCCAGCAAGAAAAGACGCTCTGAAGGATCGACTTTCCCGCTACCGCGAGATCAACATCACCGTAACCGGCAGAAAATCGGGGCGTAGCATCTCAAATCCGGTGTGGTTCGTATTCCAGGACGACGAGCTTTACCTCCTGCTGGTGCAGGGCTCGGACACACAGTGGTACAAGAACGTACTCAAGAACCCCAGGATTCGGATCGACGCGCACGGTTCGGAGGTGGACGTTGACGCCGCTCCGACCGCTGATCCCGGGCAGGTGAAGTCCGTGGTTGAGAAATTCCGCGAGAAGTACGCCGGTGACGTGAAGAAGTATTACTCCAAGTTCGACGTTGCCGTCGTCGCCAAAGTGAGCTGACGACGCGTCGTTGGACGCTCTCGCCCGTTGTCCCGGCGCCGACGAGTTAAGATGTTTGCCAGCAGCCGGCACAGACTGTCGTCTTGGCGGGGTGGGGCCCGCGAGACGGTGGGGTTCTTGAGCCAGATGCGTCATCGCTTTCCCAATGTGTCTGAAGGGAGTTCTCTATGGTCACGCTGAATGTGAATGGGGTCCGGCGCGAAGTGAATGCGCCTGACGACACTCCGCTGCTTTACGTTTTACGCAACGATCTCCAGTTGATCGGCCCGCAGTTCGGCTGCGGGCTTGCCCAGTGCGGCGCGTGCGCCGTCCTCGTCGACGGCAAAGAAGTTCGTTCCTGCATCACGGCCGTTTCCAGCGTCTCCAGCAAGGAAATCACCACGCTCGAAGGTCTGCCCGCGAGATGGGCGAAACAGAAGGGGCTTTCTTCGGAGGAAGCAAAAGAAACGCTGCATCCAGTGCAGCAGGCATGGATCGAGGAGCAGACTCCCCAGTGCGGCTTCTGTCAGAACGGCATGATGATCAAAGCCACCGAACTCCTCGAGAGCAATCCCAATCCCACCGTGGCCCAGATCAAAGACGCCTTCGCCAATTCCGGACCGTCACCTAACCTGTGCCGTTGCGGCACGTACCTCGCGATCATCGAAGCCGTGCAACATGCCGCCACCCTGATGGCGAAAGGGAGATAAGCAATGGCAAGCCTGAGCGAAAGACCGAAGGCTGTGTTCGGAGCCACATTGTCGCGTCGTCAGTTCGTGAAAACGGGTGGCGCGCTCGTCGTAGGGTTCAGCTTCATGGGCGCAGAGTTGCTCAAGGCCGATACTCCAATGCCAACCGCCTTGAAGAACTCGCTCGATCCCACACTGCTGAGTTCCTGGATCGAGATTCATCCGGACAATTCCGTTTTGATCCGCACCGGCAAGAATGACTTCGGCCAGGGCACGACCTTTACCGCCTACCGCCAGATCGTGGCCGATGAGTTGAGCGTGCCCTTCGAAGCGATCACTACGGTCGTGCAGGGCGATACCGATCGCACTCCCGACGGCAGCGGCGCCTTCGACTTCCTCGGAGGTGGAACGCCGAACATCCGCAAGGCCGCGGCCTATACGTATCAGGCTTTGCTCGACCTCGCGTCCGAGCGGCTCGGCGTCGCGAAAGATAAGCTTTCTGTCGAGAACGGCATCGTCTCCGGCGCCGGCAAGAGCCTATCCTACGGTGACCTCGTCAAGAATCAGCAGCTCAAGCTCACGATTCCGGTCAAAGGAGAGCTCACCAGCATTATCGGGCTGACCATCGACGGCAATCCGCCCATGAAGCCGGTCAGCGAATACACCGTGATCGGCAAGTCCTTCAAGAATTCTGTCATCAGTTCAAAGGTGGCGGCGAAAGAAACCTGGGCGACCGATGTGCGCCTTCCCGGCATGCTGCACGCGCGCGTGATCCATCCGAAGACGCTCGGGTCAACTCTTGTCTCTGCCGGGGAACTCAACAAGACCAGGTTCCCGAACTCGCGCGTCGTCGTGAAGGGGAATCTCGTCGGCGTGCTCGCGCCCACCGAATGGGAAGCAATTCAGGCTGCAGACCAGGTCGCCGGCACGACCAAGTGGACGGAATGGAAGGCCCTGCCCGGCAGCGGCAAACTTTACCGGCATCTTCGCGAGGAGGCTGACTGGACCACCACCCCAGTCAAGAACAGCAAGTTCTCGAAAGGTGACGCGGGTCCGGTGCTCGCCTCGGCCCACAAGAGGCACTCCGCCACTTATCAGCTGTCTTACATGAAGCATGCGCCCATCGGCCCAACCATGGCCGTGGCCGACGTCAAGTCCGATGGCACGGTACACATCTATACGCACAACCAGAATCCCCAGGAGCTTCGCGGCGAAATTGCCCTGATGCTCGGCACAACCGCCGACCATGTGATCGTGCACGCCTACCCCGGCCCCGGCCACTACGGAAGGTCGAATGGCGGAAACGCAGGCGCGGAGGACGAGGCGGTGCTCTTGTCCCAGGCCATCGGCAAACCAGTGCGCGTGCAGTGGATGCGTGCCGACGATCTCCAGTGGTCCACGCAGTCGGCGACGGCCTTCTCCGACCTTCAGATTGCCCTCGACGATAAGGGCAAAATGACTGCCTATCAGGCCGACCATTACATGCCCGCCATGCAGGACGATCGCCCGATTGGCGCAGTCCTCGCGGGGTTGCCCACCATGCCCGCCCCAAATGTGAACGGAGATTTCGTCTCGTCCACCGCCAACACCATTGACGATCCATGGCTGTACGCTCCGGTTCCCAACGTCATCGAGCGCGGCCACGGCACATTCCAGGTCGGGCAGAAGGATTCTCCCACCGCCGTCGGACTTCGGGACCACAGCATGCGTACGCCCGTGCAATTCCAGCAGAATTTTCCCCGCGAACTCGCGATCAGCGAGGCGGCGGCGCTCGCCGGAGTCGACGCCATCCAATTCCGTATCGACCACGCCACCGAAGAGCGCGCCGTGAATGTGCTGAAAGCCGTCCGCGATGCTTCTGGATGGGATACGCGTCCGTCGCCGCATCCCGATGCCGCAATAGCGGGGTTGGCGCCCGTGCGTGGTCGCGGTGTCTCGTTGATGTTGCGGAGCGGAACCTACTGGGCCTGTGTCTGCCAGATCGCCGTCACTTCCGGCACCGGCAAGATTGTGGTCGAGAAGTACACCATCGCCGTCGATCCCGGCATTGTCATCAATCCTGCACAATTGAAGCGGAACGTCGAAGGCGGTGCGGTCATGGGCATCAGTCATGCGCTGCTCGAAGAGGTGCTGTTCGACGAAGGCGGCATCACGCAGGACGACTGGATCTCCTATCCCATCGCGACCATGGCGGACATCCCTGAGATCAAAGTGGTGCTGATCAACAACCCCAAAGTCGGCGCGTACGGCGGAGGCTCGGAAGCGGCGAATGCCCTCGCCGCGCCGGCCATCGCCGCGGCCCTTCACGACGCAACCGGGAAGATCCTTCGGCGCTTGCCACTGAAGCCCGCTTACGTGCTGGAGGCATTGAAGAGCACCTGACGTGGATGTGAATGGAGAGGAGCGCAGCTTGGCTCAGATTGTGAATTCCTGGTGCGTCCTGGCCGTGCGCGACCTGCAAGTTTCGACAAACTACTACGTGGACATTCTCGGCTTTCGCAAGGAACCGATCGACGCCTACGGCTGGAGTTTCCTGTCGCGCGACAAGTTCCGGGTAATGCTTGGCGAGTGCCGAAACGAAAGGCCCGTCAGCGAATTGGGAGACCACTCGTACTTCGCCTATTGGAACGTTGAGGGCGTTGACGAGTTCTACCAGGAGATCGCCGCGAGAGGCGCTCTTGTCACCTCGCAACCCTCGAATAAACCGTGGGGGCTGAGGGAATTTACCCTGCGCACGCCCGACGGCCACCGTATCACCTGCGGCGAAACGATCGCGGGCCGCTGATCGGTGAGGACGCGACGCCTGTCAGACTTTGGGCATGACGACTGCAGAAGAGGTATTCTCGAAACTGTGAAGGCCAACGGCAAAATTATGTCCCTGCGGCGGCCGGCCAACTCCGCCGCCCCGAGCGAGCCAGTTTTGGCCAAACTCGCCCGTCTGCTTGCCGCCTATGCTCCGTATGACGACAGTTTCGATCTGCGCATCCCCGGCGTGCATGCGGGCCGCTATTCACGCGTCAATTCAGGCTGCTTTCATACCCTGCGAGTTCCCTCGCTGTGCATCGCCGCGCAGGGAGCAAAAACCGTCATTCTGGGTAAAGACGTTTACGAGTACGACGCTTCGCGCATGCTCGTCTTTTCCGTCGCTCTGCCCATCGCTTCCCAGATCACGCGCGCCAGCCAGACTGAGCCTTACCTTTCTCTCCGGCTCGACCTCGATCCACACAAGATTGCTGACTTCGTCTTGAAGGTCTATCCCCAGGGCCTGCCTCCAATTCAGGAGCGACGCGCCGTCTACGTGACGCCGGCCGATCCGCACATGATCGACGCGGCGGTGAGATTGTTGGAGTGTTTCTCCCGTCCCGGCGACGCTGAGCTGCTCGGTCCGCTCGTCATCGACGAGATCCTGATCCGCCTTCTCCGCAGCCCGATTGGCGTTCGTGTGGCACAAATGGGTCTTGCGGAGTCCAGCGTGCAGCGCATGACCAGGGCAATTTCCTGGCTGCGCGAAAACTTCTCGCAACCCATGAAGGTCGAGGATCTGGCGGGACTGGTGCACATGAGCCTTTCTTCTTTCCACGAGCACTTCAAGTCCGTCACGTCCATGAGCCCCCTGCACTATCAGAAAGTGCTGCGCCTGCAGGAGGCCAGGCGTCTCATGTTGTCTCAGATGATGGACGCAGGCGCGGCCAGTCTGCGTGTCGGTTACCTCAGTCCTTCGCAGTTCAGCCGGGAATATAGCCGTTTCTTCGGCAGTGCGCCAACCAGGGATATCGCGCGGCTCCGCCAGGATACTCGACTCTGGGCCTGAGAGTCGGTTCGAATCCCACCGGGCCAAATCGTGACCCCTGCCCGGCCCGCAAGACGATATCCTATGCCTGCTCGCCCTTGAGCAGGAGAACCACGGTGCCCGCTTCGCCCGCCAAGCAAGGGTTATCCATCTACGATCTTGACACTCCAGCAACCTTGATCGATCTCGATCGCATGGAGAGGAACATCCGCGAATGGCAGGCTTTGATCGGCGGCTGCGGGGTAAGGTTTCGCCCACACGTCAAGACTCACAAAATCCCCGAAATCGCCCGGATGCAAGTGGCCGCAGGAGCCGCCGGCATCGTTTCTGCCAAAGTCAGTGAGGCCGAGCCATTTGCCGAGGCCGGCATTGAAGACATTTGCATTGCCTATCCCGTGGTCGGCGAGACGAAGTGGCAGCGCGCCGCGCAACTGGCAAAGACGGTCAAACGCCTCACGATCAATTGCGACCACGCGGGCAGCGCTCGCGGCCTGTCTGCGTCTGCCGCTGCGGCCGGCGTCACAATTCATGTACAGATCGATATCGACAGCGGATTGCATCGGGGCGGTATCCCGTACGACGATCAGTCTGCGATCGAACAATTGGCGCGCACCATTCAGTCGCTTCCCGGACTGCAACTTGCCGGTATCACGACGTATCGTTCCAGCGCGTTCCCTGGAGCGCCGTCTCCGAAAGAAGCCGGACATGCCGAAGGGCGTTTGCTGTCGGACCTCGCCGCACGTCTTCGGACTGCCGGCATCGACATCAGTGAGGTTACGGCAGGCAGCACACCGACAGGGAAGTGGGTGGCTGAGGTTCCGGGAATCACAGAAGTGCGAGCCGGGAATTATGTCTTCAACGATCTGATGCAGTTATCGAACGGCATTGCGAACGAGGATCAGTTGGCTTTGTCGGTGTTGTGCACAGTCGTGAGTCACAATCAAGGCGACCGCCTCACGATCGACGGCGGCACGAAGACTTTCAGTGGCGATGCCGGTGGCGTTGGCAACGGACGCGCTGCTCCTCCCGCCATCGCTCGCGCTGTAGACCGGAAGATTTTTGTCGAACGCATGAACGAAGAACACGGCATGGCGCGCACAGAAGAGAAAGTCAGCCTCGGAGAGAAAATTCGTTTCTTTCCATGGCACGCCTGCACCTGTGCGAATTTGAGTGACGAAATCATTGGCTTCCGCGGCGAGCGGGTCGAGGTCGTCTGGCCTGTGCGGGCGCGTGGCCTCAGAACATAGGACAAGAAGTCGTCGGAGAAACTGGAGGGCGGATGATGGCAAAGTACGTGATTCAGACCAAATGCGGACAGGCGCCGCAGGGCGCTTACTCGCAAGGATGGCGCGCCGGGGATTTCATCTTCGTGACTGGAACGGGTCCCGTCGATCCTCAGAGAGGTGCGCTTGCCGGCGAGTCGATTGAAGAGCAGACCGAACAGGTCATCACCAATATGGAATCTGTTCTGGCTGCCGATGGCGCCAGTTTGGCCGACGTCGTCAAGGTAACCGTCCATCTGAGTGACACCGCGCTCTTCACTCGCTACAACGCCGTCTATGCCCGCCGGTTCTCGGCTCCCTATCCTGTGCGTACTACTGTCGGAAGCGACCTGCGTCAACTGCCCGGCATGCTGATCGAGACGGATTGCATTGCCTACGCCCCCCAGCGCAAGCCGCGTTCCAGGAAATCCAATGTACGAGCAGGGAAGACCACGCGGAAGCGAAGCCGGAAGAAATGAGGTTGAGGCCTCGTCTCAGGCATTCTCGCCGGGCGACGTAGACATTCGCCCGCGCGATTTCCGGAGATAGAAATAAAGAGGAAGTCCTGCCGCGATCAGCACCAACCCAACCGTTGATTCCAGCGGACGAGTGCGGATCGTGTTCCACACCAGCCAGGTGGCGACCAGCACGAACACCAGTGGCATGAACGGATAGGCGAGCGTTTTGTATTGTCTTTCTGCGTTTGGCATCTTTCGCCGCAGAGTAAAAACAGACGTAGTCACCAGCGCATAGAAGATCCACGACGCAAACACCACGCAGTCGGTGAGTTGGTCGTAGGTGCCCGACACGGCCAGCAGGCTGGCCCAGATTCCCTGCAACACAATCGAGACCACGGGGACATGTGTCCCACCACTCACCCGGCCGAACGAAGCAAAGAACAGACCATCGCGCGCCATCGCAAACGGCACCCTGGCGGACGAGAGAATGGTCCCGTTCAGTGCTCCCAGCGTGGAGATCACGAATACCAGTGAAACCAGCATCGCCCCATGCCGGGCCATGAAAGTCTGTGCAGCCTTGGCTGCGACGGGAAGGGCATCTCCGTAAGTCGTCGAATTGGAAGTCACGACATCGGAAAATGGAAGCGCATAGAAATAGGAAAAGTTCGCCACACAATAAATCACCACGATGAGGATCGTGCCGATGATCAATCCTAACGGCACATTGCGCGCAGGATTCCGCACTTCTCCGGCAACCATCGGCATCTGATTCCAACCCTCATAGGCCCAAAGCGCTGCCAGCATCGCTGTTCCAAAAGGAGCAAGACCCGTCCATGACTGCACCCCTTCAGGACGCGCAAGGTGGCTCAAACTTACTCCCTTCGAGAACACAAAGATGCCGCCAACGATCAGCCCAATGCCGGCGACCTTGAGGATTGTCATCAGCAACTGCACGCGTCCGCCCAGCACGACACTCCCGCAATTCAGCGCCGAGAAGAACACGATCACGCTGAGCGCCAGGACTTGTTGCGTTCCGAATCTCCAGACCAGCGTCTGTCCAAATGCGTGATAGGTGTATTCCGCCCAGAGCCGGTTGATCGGCAGGATCGCAACCAGAAATGTGGCAAAACCTACCGCCAGGCTGGCGATGGATCCTGACGACCCCATTACGAATCGCATCCATCCATAGAGGAACGCGCTCCCATCGCCGTACGCCTCGAGCAGATAGACGTATTCACCTCCCGCCCTCGGCAGCAGCGTTCCCAGTTCCGCATAGGTAAGGGCTCCGGCCATGGAGAGCAGCCCCGCTCCTACCCACGCCCATAACACCAGGCTCGGCGTCCCCACCGTTTGTGCCATGACCGCAGCTTTCAGAAATACTCCGGTACCGATCACCGTCCCGACGACGAGAGAAACCGTGTGGGTCAGAGTTAAACCCCGTCGGAGTTGCGGTTCTGTTTCAGGTCCAGTGAGGCTCATAGATAGGTTGGACGGCGCGACGACTCAAGGCAACGCGACGGTTGAATTCGGAGAAGTATATGGATCGGCGTTCCAAACCACAACGGCTCGTCAGATTGTGGGGTGGCGAACCGAACGATTGCTCGATTTCAGGAATGAGATTGGCTCCTCGAACACGCCCTACTCGGGCCAGATCTCCAGTGCCGTCTTCGACAGGATCTGTTGCTTCGTCTCTTCTTTCAGCGGCAGCGCGCGGAAATCGTCCAGATTCGTCTTCACGTCCGGCACTCCCGGCCCCGGCCAGTCTATCCCGAACAGTGTCTTCGCGGCGATCTCCTCCAGCCGCGGAAAATACCGCAGCAGCGACTGCGGCGGGATGCTGCTGATGTCGAGAAACACATTCGGATGCCTGCGCACCAGGAAGAACGCCGTGTTCATCCACAGCGGGCGTCCGCCATGGGCGAGCAGAATCTTCATCTTCGGAAAATCGACAGCCACGTCATCCACATAAATCGGATCTCCAAACCGGTTGCGTGCTCCCGCAAAGACCGAAGTTCCTGTGTGGAACATCACCGGAATACCATTGGCCTCGGCCGCTCGATAGATGATCTCCAGTTCTTTCACGCCGCTCAGGTATTCGTTCGGATACAGCAACTGATGCGGCGGATGAATCTTGATCATCCGTATTCCCCGCCGCAGGATCTGCTCCACATCCGCCAGAATATTCACGCTATGCCGCGGATGTAGTCCGCCACAGGAAATCAAACGCTGTGGGTTCTCCTTCGTGTAGTCGGCAATAAATTGGTTGACCCCGGCGGTAAATCCAATCACTTCCGGCGCTACGTAGTTGATGAGCACCGCCCGATCGACTCCGGCCTCGTCCAGATATTTCAGGAACGCCTGCGGCGATGAGCAGAATCCCTCGATCTGCGCGAAGTTCGGCCGCTTGTTCTTCATCAGCTCAAGCGCCTGCGGCTTGAACATCGCCAGCGGCGAGATGTGAATGTGGCAATCGGTGATCACGAGAGAATCCGCGGATCTTTATAATTGCAGCGGCGACGCGACGCGCTCCGGAGAGTATAGCCGCTCGCAGAACCGCGATTCCACGCCTCCGATCTCTTCCTGAAACCAAGTTAGAATCTAGTTCCCACTGTCACAAACGGCACTTTTCCCTACAATGGAAATACAGGCATCTCACAGGGGGATAGCATCGTGACGACCACTTCTCCGGTCCAACTCAACCGCGCTGTTTCCGATTTTCTCAGCCAGCCTCGCAAGATGCTGATCGGCGGACAGTGGGTCGACGCGCAGTCGGGCAAGACCTTTGACACGTACAATCCGGCCACCGGAGAAGTCCTCGCCCGCGTCGCTGAAGGCGATCGTGCCGATATTGACCTCGCCGTTAAGGCCGCGCGCAAAGCCTTTGAAGACGGTCCATGGCCGCAGATGCTTCCCGCCCAGCGCAGCAAACTGCTCTGGCGTCTTGCCGATCTCATGGAGATTCACCAGCAGGACCTGGCTGAACTCGAAACCCTCGACAACGGAAAACCCATCTTCTATTCCGCTCGCGTCGATGTCCCTTCCGCCATCGAAAACTTCCGCTACATGGCCGGATGGGCCACGAAACTCGAAGGCAATAGCATTCCTCTATCCGTTCCCGGTGCAAAATACCTTGCCTACACAGTGCGCGAGCCGGTGGGGGTCGTCGGCGCGATCATTCCCTGGAACTTCCCATTGCTCATGGCGGCATGGAAACTCGCCCCCGCCCTTTGCGTCGGATGCACGGTTGTCCTGAAGCCCGCCGAGCAGACTCCGCTCACTGCATTGCGCCTTGGTGAGTTGATCATCGAAGCCGGATTCCCCGAAGGCGTCGTCAACATTGTTCCCGGGCACGGCGAAACCGCCGGTGCCGCCCTCGCCGCTCATCCTGATGTCGATAAGGTCGCCTTCACCGGTTCAACCGAAATCGGCAAGCTGATCCTCGACGCCGCCCGCGGCAATCTGAAAAAAGTTTCTCTCGAACTCGGAGGCAAGTCTCCCAACATCGTTTTTGCCGATGCCGACCTAGCCAGCGCAATTCCCGGCAGTGCCAACGCCATCTTCTTTAATCAGGGACAAACCTGTACTGCCGGTTCGCGCCTTTTCGTCGAGAAGAGCGCTTTCGATCTAGTCATCGAAGGAGTCGCTAATGCGACGAAGAAATTTCGCGTCGGTCACGGTATCGAACCCAAGACCAGCCTCGGTCCCCTTGTTTCGAAAGAACAGCAGGATCGAGTCTGCGCCTACATGGATTCGGGCACGAAAGATGGCGCTCAGGCCGTCGTCGGGGGCCACAAGATCGCCGGCTCCGGATACTTCGTTGAGCCCACCGTCCTCGTCAACGTGAAGCCGGAAATGAAAGTTGTCCGCGAAGAGATCTTTGGCCCGGTTGTAACTGCGATTCCATTCAACGAGCCGGAAGAGATCGCCTCCTTCGCCAACGACACGATTTACGGTCTCGCCTCCGCTGTGTGGACTCGCGACAGCGCCAAAGCCCATCGCACCGCCTCCACACTCCGCGCTGGCACCGTGTGGATCAACTGCTACAACGTCTTCGACCCCGCGCTCCCGTTTGGTGGATACAAACAATCCGGTTGGGGACGCGAGTCTGGCCACGCCGCCCTCGATCTCTACACTGAAATCAAAGCGGTTTGCGCTAAGGTGTGACCCGCATTCAGGAACCGAGACTGTAACATTTCTCTGCACCTTTGCGATTCCTTTGCGTTCTCTGCGGTAAAACTCTTTCATCTTATTCACACGACTTTCCCGCAGACGTCAAACCCCGCCCGGGTTTATGATGGCTCCGCCAAAATCGGTAAAACATCGCCGACCGCCAGGAGGGCCTCATGAGCAACAATCCAGTCTCTCGCCGCAGATTTCTTGGGATGTCCGCCGCCACCGCTAGTGCTGCTCTCGCCGCCAAAACTATCTTCCTTGATCCCGAACCGCTGTTTGCGTCCGCGCGCGCCGCCGGCCCCAATGACCGCCTTCGCTTCGGCATCATCGGGATTGGCATGCAGGGCAACTGGCTGCTCGGATCCGCCATTGACCTTCCCGGCGTTGAGTGCGCCCGCGCCTGTGATCTTTACGATGGCCGCCACACCTTGGCCCGCGAAATTACCAACAAGCCGGATCTGCCCGCTACACGGCGCTACCAGGAACTGCTCGACGACAAGAGCATCGACTGCCTCATTGCCGCCGTCCCCGATCACTGGCACAAGAAGATCGTCATTGACGCCGTTTCCGCCGGCAAAGACATCTACTGCGAAAAGCCGATGTCGCACAATGCGGCCGAAGGCGTCGATATGGCGGATGCGCAGAAACGCAGCGGCCGCATCGTCCAGATCGGCTCGCAGCGCGTGAGTTCGCTCGTATGTAAGAAAGCAAAAGACATGATTGCCCAGGGAATGATCGGCGATCTCATGATGGTCGAAGGATGGCTCGGCCGCAACGATCCCACCGGCGCGTGGGAATATCCGCCGCCCCCGGATCTCTCGCCGCAGACCCTCGATTGGGATACGTGGCAGGGAACTGTTCCCAAGCGTCCGTTCAGTCCTGAGATCTTTGCTCGCTGGCGCTGCTGGAAGGAATACGGCACCGGCGTTGCCGGAGATCTGCTCGTGCACCTCGTCAGCGGCATGATGTTCGTCCTCGGCTGGAACGAACCGCCGAAGCGCGCCATGTCCATGGGCGGCATCCTGCGTTGGAAAGACGGCCGCAACATGCCCGACGTCCATGCGGCGCTCTTTCAGTACGGCGACATCCCGGTCTACATGCGCCTCAACCTCGGCACCGAGATGCCCGAGACCTATCGCTTCCAGGGCTCCAAGGGCATTCTCGAACTAACCGAATTCGGCCTGACCTTCGCTCCCCAAACCGGCAAGGACACAGCCCCCAGCTACTACGCGGGCAGTTTTCCGCACGCTATGCGTGATACCTACGAGAAGCAGTGGCGTGCCGAGAACAACCCGAAACTTGGCCAGGAGCCCATGCCGGAAAGCATCGCAATCAAAGCTCCCGACTTCGACGACGTAAAGCCGCACCTCTGGAACTTCTTTGAAGCCGTGCGCACGCGCAAGCCCGTAGTCGAAGACGCTCTCTTCGGGCACCACGCAGCGCTCGCTTGCCACATGGCGAACGAGTCGTATTTCCGGCAAGCGGCCGTAACTTGGGACGCTGTCAACAAGACCATCAAGAGCTAATCTCCAGTCGTCACCGGCGGCAGACCTCGCTGCCGCCGGTGATTTTACCCGCTGCCTTGGGGAACACCATGAAGCGTCATTCAGTGGTCGCATTCGTCCTCATCGTTCTTTCTTCCCTCGTTCCGCTAGCCCTGGCTCAGGACACGGCTTCTCTCACCGGGACCGTCCGCGATGCGACCGGAGCCGTCGTCCCCAAGACCAGCGTCGTGATTACGAACGTTGCCACGCGGTTGACCCGAAACCTGGTCACCAACGACGATGGCGAATATTTCACCGCCGCGCTCCCGCCGGGGCAGTACGACATCGCGGCATCGGCCCCCGGATTCCGCAAATACCAGGCCCGTGATGTCACTCTTCGCGTCGCTCAAAATGTCCGCATCGATATCACCCTTCAGGTCGGAAACGTCAACAGCGAGGTGACCGTCCAAGGCGACGGCTTGACCAAGGTCAGCACACAGAGTTCCGAACTGTCCGGCACGATCACCGGAAAAGAAATCACCCAACTCCAGCTCAACGGACGCAACTTCACGCAGCTCATTACCCTCGTCCCTGGAGTGAGCAACCAAACTGGTCAGGATGAAGGCCAGGTCGGCGTCCTGGGCAACGTCAACTACAGCGTGAACGGTGGCCGCACCGAGAACAACAACTGGGAAGTGGACGGCGGCGACGTCATGGACAACGGCAGCAACTTCTCGCTCAACGTTTATCCCAGTGTCGAAGCTATCGACGAAGTGCAGGTGCTGACCTCAAACTACGGCGCGCAATACGGCAAGAATGCGTCCGGCACGGTCGAAGTCGAAACGAAATCCGGTACAAACCAGCTTCACGGCGAGGTCTATGAATTCCTGCGCAACGAAGCTTTCAATGCGCACGACTATTTCGATCCCCCGGATTCGCCGAAAGCGCCCTACAAGAAGCACGAATTCGGTTACACCTTCGGAGGTCCGATCTGGAAGAATCACACCTTCTTTTTCTGGTCGCAGGCGTGGCGCCGCGAGAATGTTCCGCAGGACTTCTATTCGCCTGTCCCTTCGCTCGACAACCGCCAGGGAAATTTCAACGATGTCTGCAACGTCCCCGACCCGACGGACTGCCCGGTCGATTCCGATGGCAATCCCTTTCCGGATAACCAGCTGCCGTCGATCGATTCCAACGCGCAAGCTCTCCTGCCGATGATTCCCGAGCCGACGCTCGAAACCGATAACGGACCGATCTTCGCAGCTGCCGTCGGCCAGCCCATGCGCTGGCGGGAAGAATTGTTCCGCATCGATCACGATTTTAATTCCAAGATCCGTGCCACCTTCCGCTTCATTCACGATTCCTGGGACATCACCAACGCCTCGGTCACCTGGGGTGGCGAAAGTTTTCCTACCATCGGCACGCACTTCGTCGGCCCAGGCGTCAGCATGGTCGCGAGGCTGACCTCCACCATCTCGCCGACACTGCTCAACGAATTTGTCGCCAGCTATACGACCGATCACATCCGCACGACGAATACTCATCCTGAAGTGTGGACGCGCGGCTCCGATTTCACCATGACCGGATTCTTCCCTGATTTTGGCGGCAAGCTCCCTGATTTTTGTGTGTCGACCAACGGCGCTTACGGAGGCGGATTCTGCGAGGGCCCAACGGCCTTCCCCTGGCAGAATTCCAACCCCACCTATACCTACCGCGACAATATGAGCAAGAGCTGGGGCAAGCACAACCTGCAGTTTGGTGGCTATTTCGCGGCCGCACAAAAGAACGAAATGGCCTACGTCAACCTTGAGGGCGATCTTTCGTTCGACAGCACTTCTCCCCAGTCCTCCGGCAATGCCTTCGCCGACATGCTCCTCGGCAACATTGCCTCCTATTCCCAGGACAGTGCCCAACCCAAGTACTACGTCCGCTACAAACTGTTCGAACCCTATATCCAGGACGATTTCCACATCACGAAGAACCTCACGCTCAACCTCGGACTGCGCGTCGGCATCTTCGGCACCTTCCGCGAGAAGAATCGGCAGGTCGCGAATTGGGACCCGGCGGCCTACGATCCCGATCAGGCTCCCAAGATCTTTACGAATCTCAATAGCGACCACGAGGGGTCGCTGATTATCAAGCCGGGTACCACTCCTTTCGACGGCGTCGTCCCATGTGGCGCCGCCGGAGTTCCGCTCGCATGCATGGGCGATCATCTTTTCAGCCCGGCGCCTCGTGTCGGATTTGCCTGGGATCCTTTTGGCGACGGCAAGACCTCCATTCGTGCCGCCTATGGCGTCTTCTTCGACCACACCAACGGCGAAGAGGGAAATGCCGAGACGCTCGAAGGCTCTCCGCCGCTTGTCCAGGAGCCGACACAATACAGCATCAACGGCTATACCACGATCGGCGGAGATGGCCTGCTATTTCCGCTGTCTGCCATTTCGATTCCCTCCGATCACGCCATCTGGCCCTACGTGCAGCAGTGGCACCTCGATGTCCAACGGGATCTCACAAGGAACTTTGTAGCCACGATCTCCTATGTCGGGAGCAAAGGCACGCACCTTACCCTGCAACGCGAACTCAATCAGGTTCAGTCATTGCCGCTCTCTGACAATCCGTTCCAGGAAGGACAACCGATCACCGGCGACATTTGCGACACCATGAAGGGGTGGCCCAACAACCTCCACTTCAAAGTGAATGGCCAACGGGTTGACGGACAGGCTGCCGTGAACCTGGCCGTGGCATGCGGCAACGATCCGAATCCGTTCCGTCCTTTCTATAGTCTGGGATCGCTGCAGCGCGTCGAACCGCAGGCGAACTCCAACTACAACTCGTTGCAGGTTTCCGTTCGCCGCACCAGCGGGCCGCTCACGCTCGATTTCGCGTATACCTACAGCCACTCGCTCGATAATTCTTCGGATAAAGCCGATTTCAATTTCGTGGATTCCTCCAATTTGAAGAACAACTACGCCAGTTCGAATTTCGATCAGCGTCACATTCTTACCTTGAGTTGGGTCTACGATCTGCCCTTCTTCACCAAGCCTGGGCTCACGCGCAGTGTCCTCGGCGGATGGCAATTTGCCGGCATCATGAGCGCCCAGAGCGGCGAGCCGTTCTCTGTCACAAATGGTGTATTTGGCGATAGCGCGGGAGTCGCCAATGGCACTGGTACCGGCTCCTACGCCGACCGCGTCGGCGATCCCTACGCTGTGCCTGCCGATCGCAGAATCGATCCCGACAACAAGGGCGTACTGCTTTTCAACCCCGATGCCTATGCAGAAACCCGCGGCCTGACCTTCGGCAACTCGGGTCGCAACAGCCTGAACATTCCACATCGCACGCAGTTCGACATGTCGTTGTACAAGACATTCAAACCCAACGAGCGCGTGGACGTGCAATTCCGCACCGAGGCTTTCAACATCTTCAACCACACGCAGTTCTCTTCGTTGAACAGTTTGGTCGGCACTGACTTCTTTATGCGCGCCAACGGTGCGCATAAGGCTCGTGTGATCCAGTTCGCGCTGAAAGTTCTGTTCTGACGTCAAACCTTAAGGTGCGCGGAGGTCGACTGCCGATTTGACACTCCTCCCTCCGCCACCTACGATTTGGCGGACCATGTTTAGAAGGCAGGGGCATCCTCTCTCCGCTCGAACTCGTGTCAATCTCTTCGTTCTTCCCGCACTGGTCTTGTTGTTGGCGCTGCTGGTCGCGGCAGAGCCGCCGCAGCTTTCGTCTGCCGATGCTCACCGCTACCTCGAGGACATCAAGTCACTCACTACTCCTGCTATGGAAGGCCGCGGCGCTGGCACCAAAGGCCTGACGCGTGCCGCCCGTCTCATTGAGCAGCGGTACAAGAGCCTCGGACTCGAACCGGCAGGAAAGAACTTATACCTGCAGCCGTTCTCGGTGATCACCGGCGCGCAGTTGAAGGGCAACAACCGGTTCCATGTTTCATGGGGCATAGATTCGAAGCAGGACCTGAAACTCAAACGCGATTTTGTTCCCTTCAGTTTTTCCTCGTCTGGATCAGTCCATGGCGCTCTGGTGTTCGCGGGATACGGCATCACTGCCGACGAATTCCAGTACGACGATTACGCTGGCCTCGACGTCAAAGACAAAATCGTCGTTGTCCTCCGTTACGAACCCGCGTCGTTTGCCGCCAAAACCGGCAATCACGGCCTCACCCAACATTCCCAGTTCATCACCAAAGCCATCAATGCTCGCAATCATGGCGCCAAGGCGCTCATCCTGGTCAACGGCAAACTTGGCGACGGTGAGGAAGACTTGCTCACGCGCTTCGGCAGCGTCAGTGGCCCGGAGAATACTGGCATTCTCTTTCTGCAGGTCAAGAACGACGTCGCCGACGGCTGGCTCAAAACATCAGGGAAGTCGCTGAAAGATGTGCAGGAGCAGATCAACACTTTCTCAAAACCGGCTTCGTTCGCTCTGCGGGAGGATCAGTTGGTCTCTGCGACGGTCAACATCGAGAACACCCGCGCCACGGTGAACAACGTTCTAGCCTACCTTCCCGGCAAGACCGACGAATACGTCATCATCGGCGCACACTACGATCATCTCGGTCGCGGCAACTTTGACTCGCTCGCCCCCTCGCAGATCGGACAAATTCATCCCGGCGCCGACGACAACGCCTCCGGCACGGCGGGCGTTCTCGAACTCGCGCGCCTTCTCGCCCCACATAAGGGAGAATTCCAGCGTGGCATTCTCTTCGCTTCTTTCGCCGGGGAAGAACTCGGTCTGCTCGGTTCAGCCGAATGGGTGAAAGAACCGACCCGCCCGCTCGACAAGGCTGTCGCCATGCTCAACATGGACATGATCGGCCGCATCAAGGACGACAAGGTCTACATCGGCGGCGTGGGCACAGGTTCTACACTCAAGCCGATCCTCGAACAAGCACAGGCCAAGTCTGGCTTTAAGATCGAATACTCCGCCGGAGGCTACGCTGCCAGCGATCACACTTCATTCGTCGCTAGGAAGATCCCGGTACTCTTCTTCTTCTCCGGCCTTCACTCCGACTACCACAAGCCCTCCGACACCTGGGACAAGATCAATGCCGATTCCGCCGCGCGGTTGCTCGATCTGGTCGCGGCCACTGGAGAGCAGCTTGCCGACGCCTCCGACCGCCCCACCTTTATTACTGTCGTCGAAGATCGTCCCGCTGGCGGATCAGGCGGAGGCGGCTACGGCCCCTATTTCGGATCGATTCCCGACTTCGGCCAGACCGAGAACGGAGTTAAGTTCTCCGACGTGCGTCCAAACTCACCCGCAGCCAAGGCGGGCTTGAAGGCGGGCGATGTGCTCGTGCAGTTCGGCGACAAGCCGATCAAGAATCTCTATGACTTCACCGACGCTCTCCGCCGCAGCAGAATCGGCGACGTCGTCGAAGTCAAAGTCCTGCGCGACGGCAATGAGATCACAGCGTCGGTGAAGCTGGAACAGAGAAAATAGCTTCTGTGCCTGAGAGCAAGTTCTGTGTTTCGAGCGCAACGAATTGCAAGTTAACCGTGCCGAATACAGCCGCGAAGCGGCGCTGGAATTCAGCCCACGGCGTAAGCCGTGGGTACCTATGTCGTACATGATCAAGCCGCGTAGCGGCGGCAGAAACTTTTCCGTTCGACCCGTGTAGCGCGTAACGACAAAGGACCCGCACCTATGAAGACTTGTCGAACCTTGTTGGTTGCATGCCTTTTCCTCATCTTCGCATTGACCGTTAACTCGATTGCTGCTGAGACCACGAGTTCTGTCCTCGTCTTTCGCGAATCCGGCTTTCCCACAGCCGACTCGGCCGCTCCGCCTGCCGACTTGCAATCGCTCTTCTCGTCCGCCCAATTCGCAACTGCCGATCAACTCCGCACACTCCTCGAAGTCCCTTCCACCCGTCTGCTCATCCTTCCTTATGGCTCCGCCTTCCCCGAAGAAGCCTGGCCGAGCATTTTCCAGTTCCTGCAGCGTGGCGGCAACCTCCTCGTACTCGGAGGGCGGCCCTTCACGCGCGCGGCCTACCACGACAACAGCGGTTGGCATCTCCGCGATTACAGCGTGCGCTGCACTCGCCCCTTGATGATCGACCAATACCACCCGGCGCCCGGGGCAGATGGACTGCAATTTCAGGCCAATCCCGACCTTACCCTGCAGTTATCACCGTTCGCCTGGAAGCGTGCCTTCAGTCCTGTAATCCGCCTCAGCGCCGTCGACCTCTACAAACGTGGCGGAACCGCAGGCTCTCTCGACTCCCGCCTCGACACGCTTGCCTGGGGAATCAAAGATGGCCGCAAGCTGTCGGCCCCCGCCATCGAAATCGACCACCGGCGCAACGGATTCAACGGCGGCCGCTGGATCTTCCTGAACGCCGAGCTGACTTCTGACTTCTACGCAAACACCACCACCGCTCGTGATCTGCTCAGCGCCCTGGTGAACCGTGCTCTGCAGGGAAGTGAGGAATTTACCGTTCGTCCCGTGTGGCCACTTTACCTTCCGGGAGAGCCAGTCCAACTCGACGTGATTTGGCATGCGCGCGAGTCATCTGCCACGCCGCTCACGCTCAAACTCACGACCTTCCCGGAATCCGATCCCGCAAATCGTTCCGTAAAAGAAGTTGAGTTCATCCCCTCACAACAAATCGACTTGGCGCCGCCCAACGCCAAAGGTCTTCAGATCATCGAGGCTGAACTGCTGGAAGGCAATCATCGCCGCGCCGTCTATCGCTCCGGCTTCTGGATCCGCGATCTCGTCTATCTCCGCTCCGGCCCTCGCCTGGCTGTGAACCACGACTACTTTGAAATCGACGGTCATCCTCTCGCCGTCGTCGGCACGACGTACATGTCGAGCGAAGTGGAACGGCTCTACTTCGAACATCCCAACGTCGCCGTCTGGGACCGCGACCTCGCCCAGATTCACTCCGCCGGCCTCAACATGATTCGCACCGGCTGGTGGACCGGCTGGGACAAGTTCTGCGACGAAAATGGTCAGCCCTATGAGCGCACCCTCCGCACGCTCGAGGCTTATCTGATGACCGCGCGCAAGAACGGCCTTCCGGTGCAGTTCACCTTCTTTGCTTTCCTTCCCGACGTGCTCGGCGGCGCGAACTCCTATCTCGATCCGGAGGCGATTCGCAGACAACAAAATCTGATTTCCGCTGTCGTCGGGCGCTTCCATGATGTCCCCTTTATCGCCTGGGACCTTATTAATGAGCCCAGCATCTCGCAGCATCTCTGGACCACGCGTTCCAACGGCGACTGGATCGAATCGATGAAATGGAACGAGTGGCTGAGCCGCCGCTATCCCGATCGTGCTGCGCTTGCCGCTGCCTGGAACGTTCCGCCGGCCTCATTGCAGGACAATATCTCGCTCCCGGGCTGGGACGAATTCAATCCGCGCGGCATGTACGACGGGCACAACTCGCTCAAGGCGTACGACTTCTATCTATTTGCGCAAGACGTTTTCGCCGACTGGGCCAAAAGCATGCGCGACACCATCCGCGCGACCGGCTCGCAGCAGTTAGTCACTGTCGGTCAGGATGAAGGCGGCTTCGCCGATCGTCTCTCGCCGGCCTTCTTCGGTCCCGCCGTTGACTTCACCACCAATCACACCTGGTGGCAGGACGACCACCTCCTCTGGAATTCTCTCGTCGCCAAACAGCCTGGCCAGCCCATGCTCATCCAGGAAACTGGACTGCAGCGCAGCCTGATGCTCGACGAAACTGCGCGCCGCTCGCTCGACAGCGAAGCCGCTCTGCTCGAGCGCAAGATCGCCATCTCTTTTGTGCAGGGTTCCGGCGCCATCGAGTGGCTTTGGAACACGAACTCCTACATGACCGAAAGCAACGAGACACCGATTGGCGCTGTCTGGCCCGATGGTGTCGAGAAGCCCGAGGCATCTGTCCTTCGCGCCTTCGCTGCATTCGCTGCACCGCTCAGTCCGCATCTCCATGACCCGCAGCCGTCGTCGGTCGCGATCATTACCTCGCAGGCCGCTCAATTCTCCGTGATACAGGACGGGCAACTCGAAGCCCAACGTAAAGCTGTCCGCGCGCTGGCCTATGACACTCATCTCACTCCGTATGTGATCGCGGAGAACCGGATCGACAAGCTCGGCACTCCCAAACTCGCGATCCTGCCTTCGCCGCAAGCTCTGAGCGGAACAGCGTGGCAACGACTGCTTAAGTATGTGAATGAAGGTGGGAACTTGCTGGTCACTGGCCCCCTCGATCGCGACGAGCACTGGCAACGTGTCCTGCGGGCCGCGCAACTAAGTCCTGGCGCGCATGCCGAGCCGCTCACGTATCACAGCGCGGCACTGCCACTCGCTCAGCGTTCTGTTTCGCTGTCATTCGATCAGCAGGCGCAAAGCTGGCTTGAGACTCTCCGCTTCCACGACAGCACGTCTTTCGCCGAGATCCCTCACGGCAAGGGACGCATCTTCTGGACCGCCGATCCGGTCGAGTTGGCCGAGGGAACTGAAGCTGCCGCCGATCTCTATTCCTACGTTGCCGGCAAACTCGGCATCGCTCCTACATACGATGCGTTGTTCCCCGTCGCGCCGGGTGTGCTGGTCTCCCCAGTCGTACTGCAGGATTCCGTTCTCTACGTGATCGCCTCCGATGCCTCCAGCGACGCGAAGATCGATCTGCGCGACAAACTCACGGGCGTCCGCCTGACGTTGACACTTCCATCACAACACGCAGCGCTGGCTCTGATCGGAAAAAAGGAGAAACAAGTGATCGCGAAGTATGGTGATACAGACGGACAATAAGGGAGCGGGATGTACCCCGCGATACACAAGAAACCATGAATGAGCGATTGCCCGGCCAAGAATCTCGCACGAGACTCTCCCTGAGACCTGAGACCTGAGACCTGAGACCTGAGACCTGAGACCTGAGACCTGAGACCTGAGACCTGAGACCTGAGACCTGAGACCTGAGACCTGAGACCAGAGACCTGAGACCAGAGACCTGAGACCAGAGACCAGAGACCTGTGAGCTGACAGCTGTGTTTATGGCCGAGGCGGGAGTCGAACTTGAGGCGTATTGCGCGCGTGACCCTGAGCGTAGCCGAAGGGGGGAGCCCGCAGCCGAAATCCTGAGCGCAGCGAAGGACCGAAGGACGTGTGAAGTGGTGGAGGCGGCGGGAGTCGAACTATTCAGCGTGTTGACAGCACGTAAGTTATTGATTCTTCGTATGGCCAGAGGGGCAAAAAAGGCACCATTGCCGATTCCATTGTACGTTTATTGTACGAAAATCGCTTTGCGTTTTTGCCTGCAATTTGCTGATCACAGGGCGAGTATCCCACAGTCGGGCTCCGACTGAAAGTCTAATTTCTTCACTTAAACGATTCTCTATCCAAAAAGCTGACCCTGCGGTGGCGATTCGTGCTCGACAGGTTTTGCGCAATCCGCGTCATCGTTCTGCACTTGATTCACGCGACTACTCACCGGATACGCACCCATTTGGAGCGCATCAAATGGCTTCAGTATTTCCAGAGCGTCCGCTGTATCCTTCAACCCCGGATCGAGCCAAAGGTCGTAATCACTTGCGTTCAAGATCACAGGCATCCGATCGTGCACCGCAGCTGTGACTGCGTTGGGCGTGGTTGTAAGGATCGTGCAAGTCTTAATCCAGTCACCAGTCGGAGCCTTCCATCTCTCCCATAATCCGGCAAACGCGAAGAGTTGGCCTCCGTTCACTTCGAAGCAGTATGGT
>Ga0335069_10001047_pt1 | contig 44587 bp, 41 predicted proteins | sample Lox_Sample_11_FD_206714 | JGI IMG/M metagenome (GOLD analysis project Ga0335069, IMG submission 206714) | Soil microbial communities from Loxahatchee National Wildlife Refuge, Florida, United States - Lox_Sample_1.1 | ecosystem: Environmental > Terrestrial > Soil > Wetlands | place: USA...
CTCCCGCCGGAACGATCCACTGTTCCGACGTAGCCGTGGTTTCCGTGCCGGTGCGCGTCTCGATGCGGCTGGCATCGATGTGCTGTTGCGCTTCGCCTTCCGTGAGGTAGTACTTCACGTCGACGGCGCGCTCGGCTGCCAGGTTCTTGTGCTTCGACTTCTTCGCTTCGGCCGGGTCGGCGTTGCCGACGACCACCAGCTTTGCGTCTGGATCCTGCTGCAGCTTGCTGGCAACGTCGTCCAACATGGCTTTGCAGGTGTTATCTACGCGCCACGGCTTCTTGGCGTTGGGATAATCGCACTGGTTGAGCTTGCTGGCCTGCGGCGGCGGAGGAGGCGGATTCTCCACCGTCACCGTGCTCGAACTCGAAGCGGTCAGGCCGCGCGAATCCGTGCAGGTTGCGCTGATCGTGATTGGGCCAGACGCGGCGCCGGAGGTATTCAGGGTCGCGCTGTTCCCGCTGCCCGAGATGCTGCCACCGCTGGCGTTCCATCCGCTGACCGTGACCGGGACATTGTCCGGGCTGGTGCAGGAGCAGTTGATCGTCGCGGGCTCTCCCGCCTTAACCTGCGTCGGGCTAGCCGAGCAGGACATCTGCGGCGGGTTCTTGGGCGGTTCTTTCACCGTGAAATTGGCCGTGCAACTCGCGGTGTTGTTCTTCTTCGCTTTTGCATCGGTGACGGTCGCGGTTGCCGTGTAGCTGCCGCCCGCGACGCCGTTTGTGTCGATGGTCGCGGTGGTGTCCTTGCCTTCAATCTTGCCGCCGCTCGCCGACCAGGTGTAAGTCAGCGTGTGTTTGGGATTGAAGTTGCTGGCCGCAACCTTCACAGGTACCGGCTCGCCGACCATGACTTCGGCGCGATCGACCGAGCATGCCGCGGCCACTGCCGCTTCCGGAGCTCCGCCGCCAAAATTGAAGACGAGACCGGTCGCCAGACGCGCCCCATCGAAGTCCTGCCGGCGAAGGCTGGGATTGTCAATCGGCACCGCCTCGGAGAAGTTGTGGTGCGCCCATACAAAATCGGCTTCGAACAAGCGCAGGCTCAGCGGCTTCCAGATTCTGATATCCATGCCGCCGCCAAGGATTGCCGAAATGCCGTTGTCCGAGCCCGCCGTCCGCGTCGTCAGCCGTTGGAAGCCGATCAGCGTGTGCGCGAAGAAGTTGATTCCATCCGGCCCACGGTAGGTCAAACGAGGTCCAATGCCTGCGGTGTTGATGGTGCCGTATCTGTTGCCGTTGAGGCCCCAATTGCCTTCAAGGGAGAAATAGTTGTTGAAGTTCCAGGCCAGGCTGGCGCCGCCACCCTGCGCAATGGCTGGCATGTGCATCGCGTTCGGGGGCGAATTCCCATCGGGGATATTTCCGCCCGGATTCAACCACTCATATCCGACAAATAACTCCGCCTTGGGGGCTTCCTGATTATTTGCCTGCGCGATCATGACGCCCGGGAGCACGACGACCGCCACCGCTATGATAAGCGCGATCAGCGCGCTTCGGTAGGTTTGTTGCCTGCGTGACATAGATCCTCCAAATCAACCGACTAAATTATTCGAGTAAAGCCAACGAAAAAAAGAAAGAACCCGAGACTGCTGACTGAAAGAGGTGTTGTTCTGCAAACCAAGGATGATAATTCATACACCAAGGTTTTAACAACGCCGCGCATCGATGAATTAGAGTCCTCAGGCAGGAGTCAAGGCCGGATTCGATGCCCGGTGCGGCCTTTCGGTGGCATCTCAAATTGATATAACTCGGACTTTTTATCCGGGATCGCCCGGATCGGTTGCAGCGCGACCCGCTTCCCTGAATAATGCTCATAGAACCTATGGCGCAAGAGCGCGTACTGATCGTAGAAGACGAAGCGAACGAGCGAACCGGTCTGGCAGAACTCGTCTCCAGCTGGGGCTACCGCACCGATACCGCGGCCGATGGCGTGGAGGCGCTCGAAAAAGTCGCCTTGTTCGCACCCGCCATCGTTATCACCGATGTAAAAATGCCGCGCATGGGCGGCATGGAACTCGTCGAGCGGTTGGCCGAACTTTCTCAGTCGGTTGCCGTCGTCATGGTTACGGCCCAGAAAACAACCGAAAACGCCTTTCATGCCGGACGCCTCGGTGTGCAGGACTACATCGAGAAGCCCATCGATTTCCGGCGCCTGCGGTCGATTCTCACCAACATCAGCGAGATCGTCGATGCGCGCGCGGAAAACGAAGCGCTTCGCCGTCGTCTTCGCGACAAAGGCGCACTCGGACTTCTGGTCGGCTCCTCCGCGCCCATGCAGGAGATCTTTCGCCTGATCGAACAGGTCGCCCCGAGCACCGCTTCCGTGCTCATTACTGGCGCAAGCGGGACGGGGAAAGAGCTGGTGGCGCGCACCATCCACGATCTCAGCGCTCGCCGCAACAAGCCCTTTGTTCCCATCAACTGCGCGGCGATCCCTGAAACCTTGATTGAGAGCGAAATCTTTGGCCACGAAAAAGGCGCCTTTACAGGCGCGCTGGAGCGCCGCACCGGCTGCTTCGAACTTGCGGAGGGAGGCACGCTTCTCCTCGACGAGATCGGCGAGATGCCGGTTGGCACGCAAGCTAAGCTGCTCCGCGTCCTCGAAGATCGCAAGCTGCGCCGCTTGGGCAGCAAGGTGGAAACCGCGGTTGACGTCCGAGTGCTGGCCGCCACGAACAAGATCCCCGACGAAGCCGTCGCCGCCGGCGAACTCCGGCAAGACCTCTACTACCGCCTCAACGTCTTCAACATTCATATGCCCGCGCTCCGCGAGCACAAGGAAGACATTCGCGAGCTCGTGAAGAGCCTGCTCGCCGACATGAACCAGAAACACGGGCGCAAGGTTTCCGATGTCAGCGAGGCGGTGCTCAATCTTTTCCAGAGTTATTCCTGGCCGGGAAACGTGCGCGAGCTGCGCAACACGCTGGAGCGCGCCGTGATCGTCTGCGAAGGCGGTCTCGTCGAAACCAAGCACCTGCCCCCGGGTTTCGGACAGAGCGTGCGCCCCGTGTTCAACGATCCGGATGCCGTTCACCTGGGCGTGGGCACAACCGTGGAGGAAGCCGAGAAATTGCTCATCCTCAAGACCCTCCAGGCGACGAACAACAATAAAACGCGCGCCGCGGAAATCCTGGGCATCAGCCTGAAAACTCTCCACAACAAGCTCAAGGAATACGGGCGCCCGCAGGATGCGGTTCTGGCGGGCGAAGCCGGCGAAGAAGAAGCCTAGGATTCTCGCTTGCCGAGTGATTGTTAAGTGGCGCTACATTGCTGTCTTTGCCCTGAGCTGACAGCTGCGGGCTGTGAGCTTTCTTATGATCCGCAAGTTCATCATCGTATTTGCCCTGACCACGCTCTTCACCGCGTTGGTGATCGCATTTTCCTGGCTATACCTGTCGGAGTTTATTCACCAACGCCTCGTCTCGGCCAATGAAACCGCTCAGCAGCTTACTCGCCAGCTTACTTATGCCGCTTCCAAGGCTGTTCCGGACTTTACGAGCACGCGCGTGGATACGCAGAATCCCAAGGCGATGCGCGCGGCCATCTCGAATTATCTGCAACTCGATGCCGATCTGAACGAGATGCTGGAGTCCGTGACTGGCAATTTGCGCGTAATATCCGGCGCCGCCATTGTCGATCCTAATGGCGTTGCCATTCTCGATACCGATCCGGGGATGAACGGCAAGCCCGTGCCGGCGCGCCCGCCCTTGAGCCTGCTGGAAAATGCGGGGTTCTGGCGTCAGCTGAACCTTCTCTATTCGGCCGGGGCGGAATACGATGTGAGCCTGGGATTGCAACTGGGCGGCGAACCATTCGGCAGTGTTCACGTCGGCGTGAGCACAGTTTTCCTCAGAAAAGAACTGACTCCTGAATTGCAAAAGGCGGTCTTCTTTTCGATGGTCGCGATCTTCTGTTCGCTCGTTCTTTCGTCGGTGGTCTCAAATGTCGCCCTCGGCCCGCTCAAACAAATCAGCCGCAATCTCGACGACGCGAGCGCCGGCGCCCCCATGCCTGAGAGTGAGGAGTCCAGCGCCGACGAAGTCGGGCTCGTCTCGCTCAAGATCGCCCATCTCGGGCGCCAGATTCGCGACACCAACGAAATTTTTTCCGCCCTCAAGGACAACGTCGAGCAGGTCATGTCCAAGTTGCAGGATGGCCTGATGCTCTTCACCCGCGACTCGCGCGTCGTCCTGGTCAGCGCGTCGGCGGAAAAGTTCCTCGGCCGTCCCCGGCGCGAAATCCTGGGGCGCACCGCCGCGGAAATCTTTTCCGATGGTTCGGTGCTCGGCGCCGTGGTGCTGCCCGCATTTCAAAAGCAGCGTTCGCTCGTGCAATATGAATTCGACGCCGTCGATGGCCGCCGCGTCCAGGTCTCGCTCGACTTCATTCAGGAGAAGGGAACTCCCATTGGCGCGCTTCTCACCATGCGCGACGCCGAGTCGGTGCGCCGCCTTGAAGATGAGATCGAAATTTCGCGCCGGCTCTCCGCCAGCGGCCGGCTGACGCGCGGTGTCGCCCACGAGGTAAAAAATCCGATTAATGCGATCGTCCTTCACCTGCAGTTGCTGCAAAACAAAATGCAGCAGGACGATCCCGAGTCCCGCCGCCATGTCGAAATCATCGGCAACGAGATTCGGCGCCTCGACCGCGTCGTGCAGATATTGGTCGACTTCACCCGCCCCCGCGACCTGCATCTCGACGACGCCGACCTGCGCAAAATTTTCGAAGATGTAGCCGTGCTGGCCGCGCCCGACGCCGCCAGACATGGCGTCACCTTCAAGCGTGACCTGTCCTCCGAACCGCTCATGGTTCACATCGATCCCGATCTGATGAAGCAAGCGATCCTGAATCTGGTCATCAACGGAGTGCAGGCCATGGATAATGGTGGAGAGTTGACCCTGGCCGCATTTCGCGAGGATGAAAACATTGTCGGCGAGATTCGCGATCAGGGGCACGGCATCCCCGAAGACGCGCGGGAAAAGATTTTTGAGCTTTACTTCACCACCAAGGGCGATCAGGGTGGCAGTGGAATCGGCCTCGCGCAAACATTCCAGATCATGCAGTGGCATTACGGCACGGTGGATTTCGATTCCGTCGTAGGGCAGGGAACTACCTTTCGCCTGCGCCTTCCTGCGCTGGTAGCAAAGCCGCAACCCGAGGCCAAGGTAACGGCATGAGCGCGCATTGGGCCGCGAGCGTCTTCATAATGCTGAGCCTCGTCTGTTCAGCGGCCGCCGTGCACCGGCAGGAGAAGGCATCTGACGAGAGTGCTCCTGCGGCCAACCCCACAGCGCCGCCCCCAACCTCGAAGCCGGACCGGAGTTCCACGGACACGAAGACAACTCCCAGGCCTGAAAAGAAACGTGCCAAGCCGAAGCGAGTTGTTGCGTCTCCCCAGCCTCCGGGCACGCCGAAAAAGAAAGTAGTGCGCGAGGGCGGAGTGGATGAGCCCAGCGCCCAGATCGTCACCGGCATGAGCCCCGAAGAAGCTGGCCGTCAGCGGCAGGAATCGGAACTGCTGTTGTCCACCACGGCGGAAATACTGAAAGAGATCGCGCCCCGCGAGCTAGGCACTGAGCAGCAGAAAACCGTTTCGCAGATTCACAATTACATGACCCTGTCGCGCGACGCGTTGAAAGAGGGCGACATCCCCCGCGCCCACACCCTCGCGCAAAAAGCCAACTTGCTGGCTGACGATCTGCGCAAACACTAAGTGCCGGGTGCTACCTCTCTTCTCGAGTCCCGCAGCTGCGACACGAAGAACACAATCAGCATCAGCATCTCCGGCTCAATCGGACTACGGTAGCGGGTCAGAATGAACGTGAAGTAATAAACCGTCGGATAGGAGAGGAAGAGTAGCAGATACAGTGACGCGCCGGGCAAGCGCCGCTGCATCGCCAAGCCCATTCCCCAAAGGGCAGAGACAGTCGCGCATAGAAAGAGAAAAGTCTTCGTCTCGTAAATGCCCGGATATTTTTCCGCATGAGGTGGTTCTGTCCAGAAATAAAAGAATCGCGCAAAACTCAGGTATGCGAACCGCCCCGGATTTTCGCGAATGAACCCCAAAGCCTGCTCCAGCTTGCTCCGCACATACGCCGGCTCGCCCATCTCCCGATATCGGTTGAACTCCACCGCATTCTGGCTCGGATGCAGGTAGAACTGCCAGTCTCCTTGTGCGGTCGGCGAGTTGCCAAGGTGCAGCTCCACGCCGAAGTTGCCGCGGATCGGAACGAACTTGTGAAAGGCGTGGTAGTCCCGCAGAATCCATGGAGCAATCGTCGCGAAAAACAAAATAGCGCCGACAGTAGCGTTACGAAAAAACGGCTTGCCGCTCTTGAAACTGCGCCAGCATATCCAAATTCCAGCGAAGGGAAGGAATGCGAGCTGCGCCGTGTTGGTCAGCCCGGCAATCCCCCACAACAGGCCATACACGGCCCATCTTCTCGCCGGCGCATTTCGCGCCAATTGCAGCGTCATCATGAACAGCAAAGTCAACAGAAGTGCAGAGAGCGCCGTATCCCAGATCGACCGAAATCCCCAATACATCGTGTAAGGAAAGAGTGCCCAGACCCATGCGCTCTGGCGCGCAACGCGCGCGCCAAATGTGTAGAGAGAAGAAAAGTAGATAGGAATACAAGTGGCCGCCGAGAAGCCGCAATTGAGTATCAGCGCGGCGACTATGGCCGCCCGAGAATAAACGCCAAACAGAAGAAAGTACCGGCTCAATAGAAAAGGCCAAGCGGGCGCAAGCCATGCCGTAGGGCCGGTGGCGGGCCCAAACGGATCGCTGAATCCCTTCCCGGAGGCGAGCGCGGCAGCGATGTGCCCCGATTCGTCGAAGTCCAGCTTGGCGGTGTAGGTGTGAAACAAAACCATTCCCGCCACTCGCAATGCGAGCCCGATCAAAAATATTTTCAGCAGTAGGCGCCAAGGAGAAGATGGCGAAGATAAAGATGAGGACGACTTGGCAACTGGGCTCAATAGAGAAGCGCGGCGAAGGATGCGCGACGCAAGGCTAATCTATATCGCGAAGAGAGGAGTGACAAGTAAGCGGAAAAGGCAACCAGTCGCAGGAAACGTTGTTGCAATGCGGTGAGCGGTCTTTCTACTCACTCGTAAAGTAATCCACCGTGACCGGATTCTCAAAAATAGAATAATCGCGCGTCACCACGGTAATTCCGCTGTCGGTCACAAAGTAGCGTTCCCGGTCCGCCTCGGGCTCGTACCCAATCGTCGTTCCCTCGGGCACGTGCACATCGCGGTCGATAATCGCTTTTCGAATCCGGCAATTCCGTCCAATATTCACGTGCGAGAAGAGAATGCTGTCCTCAATCTCCGTAAACGAATTCACCCGCACATCGGGAGAGACGACGCAATTCTTCACCAGGCCGCCGGAAATAATGCAGCCGCCCGAAACCAGCGAATCGAGCGCGTGCCCCATGCGCGCCGCTTCGGCAAACACAAACTTCGCCGGCGGATACTGCCGCTGGTGCGTCCGGATCGGCCAGTGCTCATCGTAAAGATTGAACACCGGTGACACCGACACCAGATCCATATTCGCTTCGTAGTAAGCCTCGAGCGTGCCCACGTCGCGCCAGTACAGCGCCTCTTTCTTGTTCTCGTCCACAAAATTGAACGAGTAAACGTCGTAATCGTTTAGCATCTTCGGCAGGATGTCTTTGCCAAAGTCGTGACTTGAGTCCGAGTCTTCCGCATCCTTCAGCAGCACCGGGATCAGCACGTCGGTGTTGAAAATATAAATGCCCATTGACGCCGAAATCTTCGTCGGATCGTATGGCGACCGCAGCGCCGTCTCCTTCGGCTTTTCGACAAACCCCGTAATCTTGCTGCTCTGGTCGATGTCGACAACGCCAAAGTGCCGGCTCTCGGCGGGCTCGGTCAGCAGCGTCGCCACCGTCACATGCGCGCCCGAGTCGACATGCTGCGTCAGCATGCGCTCGTAGTTCATTTTGTAGATGTGGTCGCCGGAAAGGATCAGCACATATTTCGGCTGTTCCGACCCGATCGAATAAATGTTCTGGTATACGGCATCCGCCGTTCCCATATACCAGTTATCGCTCACACGCTTCATCGGCGGCAGGATCTCGATGAATTCCCCGATCTCGCGCCCCAGAATGTTCCAGCCCTCGCGAATTTGCCGGTTGAGCGACAGTGCTTTGTATTGGGTAAGGATATAAACCCGGCGCAGCCCGGAATTGACACAGTTCGAAAGTGTGATGTCGATAATGCGGTAAATGCCGCCGAAGGTCACGGCGGGTTTGGCGCGGTCGCGCGTCAGCGGGTAGAGTCGCTCGCCTGCTCCTCCGGCCAACAGCACCCCAAGGGTATCTTTCATCATGACACTGTTCGGATGCAGCGCCGTGAGCGCACGCTGCTCAGCCCAACGCGAAATACTAGCACAGCGCGCTTTTAGGCTTCAGACAGTTGGGTTGGAAGAAAGCACAAAGCTCCAGGTTCGGAGTTGGTGAAGGACAAAGAAACGCCGCGACCTTTGCGGCGGTCCTCAGCGCTCTCTGCGGTTAAAGCCTTTTTGTCTGCACCTGCACGGACGCGAGCCCTTATGCGGTTCTGAAGGCCTGTGTGCCAGGCCGGATTTGCTCTCAAGAGCTGACACCTGAGAGCTGAAAGCTGTCCGCCGCTCTTCTAGCAATGCACAATCTTCTCGCTCTGAATCCCCCGCGTGGCGTTCCGCGAGTCGACCACCAGGTTTGCTTCGTTCACAATCTTCTTATAGTCGTAGTCCGTGTGATCGGTCACAATCAGCACGCAATCATATTGCGCCAGGTTGTCCAGCGGCGCGCAGTTCATCTGCAGGTCATAATGCCGTCCGCGGCCAACAAACGGGAAATACGGATCGTTGTAGCTGACGGCCGCGCCTTCTTTCTGCAGCAGTTCGATAATCGTCAGCGCCGGCGACTCGCGCAGGTCGTCAATGTCTTTCTTATAAGCCACGCCCAACACCAACACCTTCGACCCGTTGATCGCCTTCTTGTGTTTGTTGAGCGCGCCAATCGTCGCCGAAATCACGTGATAAGGCATCGCCACGTTCACTTCGCCTGCCAACTCAATGAACTTCGTCCGGAAATCGAATTCCTTTGCCTTCCATGAAAGATAGAAAGGATCCACCGGGATGCAGTGCCCGCCCAGTCCCGGTCCCGGATAAAACGCATGGAACCCGAAGGGCTTCGTCTTCGCCGCGTCGATGATCTCCCAGATATTGAGATTCATCCGCAGGCAAAGCATCTTCAGCTCATTCACCATCGCAATGTTCACGCAGCGATAGATATTCTCGAGCAGTTTCGTCATCTCCGCCGCCGCCGGGGACGACACCGGAACCGTGCGCCGGAAAATCGAGCCATAAAGCGCGCATGCAATCTCGCCCGCTTGCGAATCAACCCCGCCAATCACCTTCGGGATATCGTGCCGCGCTACCTCGGTGTTTCCCGGGTCCTCGCGTTCAGGTGAAAACGCCACCCAGAACTCGTTCTCCGCAGCCGATCCCTTGCGAGAAACCTTGAGCCCAAGCTTGTTACCCTTCTCCAGGATCGGAATCAAAACCTCTTCGGTCGTCCCCGGATAAGTAGTGCTCTCCAGAATCACGATCTGCCCGGCTCGCAAATGCGGCGCCACCGCCTCCGCTGTGTTCACGATGTAGCTCATGTCCGGCTCGTGGTATTCGTTCAGCGGTGTCGGTACGCAAATGATGATTGCGTCCATCTCGCTGATCTGCCCGTAATCCGAAGTGGGCCTGAACCCGTTAGCCATCGCCGCGGCAATCTCTTCCGCCGTAATGCGGAAAATGTAGGTCCCGCCGCTGTTCAGCGTGTCCACCTTCTTCCGATCGATATCGAATCCGGTCACCCGGAATTTCTGTTCGCTATAAAGAAGAGCGAGCGGCAGTCCGACGTACCCTAAGCCGATGATTCCCACCCGTGCCTGGCGCGTCCCAATGCGGTTTTTCAACTCGCTAAACGATGAAGTTGCGGTCAATTGAGTAGTCATAATGTCCAGAAAATTCTAACATCCGCTTTTCGAAGGGCCAGCGCCACCAAAGTGGTATCCACTACAGTCCCCCTATTTTCCCACGCTGCCTGCTGTTTTCCGCGCGCCCCGAATTACGACCGTAACCCGATTTCCTCCGTTCTCGCTGTAGTAACATGCGCCAGAGATGCGATTTCTCCGGCTCCTTCTCGTCTTGAGCATTCTCGTTCTTCTCTTCGCCAGCCAGGGCGCACGCTTCCTCACCGTCGACGATCCACAAAAATCCGATGTCATCGTCGTCCTTGCCGGAGACACCATCGTCCGCCCAGCCCGTGGTCTCGAACTCCTCCGTCAGGGGATGGCCCCGCGCCTGTTCTTCGACGCCGAAACCGGCAGGATCTACAACTCTCACCTCACCGACATCGCGCAGCAATACATCCAGGACCAGCCCGACGCCGCCAAACTCGCCGTCTGCGGCATCACCGGCCATTCCACCTTCGCCGAAACCACCGACGTCGAGCGCTGCATCGAGCCCTTCCATCCACACCGCGTCCTGCTCGTAACCTCCGACTACCACACCCGCCGCGCCCTCTCGATTTTTTCTCACCGCCTCCCGCAATATCAGTGGAGCGTAGCGGCCGCGCACAATCCAGCCCAATTCGGCAACAACTGGTGGGCCGACCGCGAGTGGGCAAAGGTAGCCTTCGACGAATGGATGAAGCTGATCTGGTGGGAAGCGGTCGATCGCTGGAAGTAAAAAAAGCTCCAGGCTCGCAGCTGCAGGGAAATCAGCTGCAAGCTCCAAGCCGCGCGGCTCGGAATCAGGCGGCTCTTTCCTGATTGTCGATGTTTTTTATAAGCCCGTTGAGAACCCGGTCCAGTTCGACCGCATCGCCTTGAATACGATCGAATGCCTGTGCGCCTAGATACCACAACTCATGGGCAATATAGAGTTGCGTTTTCGACCAAAGAGCCTCGGGCCCGGTAAAGGAATTGGACGAACTCTTTTCGTGAGTGACGACCCTTTCCCTCGGCAATATTGCTGGCGACCGACACAGATGCGCGCCGCAACTGTGACGTAAGTCCGTGCAATTCCGTGCGAGGAAACTCCTGAGTGGTCCGATAGATATTGAGGGCCAGTCGAGTCGCTTTCTGCCATGCAATTAAGTCGCGACAGGAATCAGCCATTGCTTACTCCACAAAAGAAGAGCGTGCGATCTTTCCCGGGTATCCGCAGTGACACGAGTCATCCCAGATTTGTTCAATTTTGCTTCTTGGAGCTTGGGAGCTTGTATGCAGTAGATTTGAACTCTGCCCCTATCCTGCGTTAGTTTGATAATTCATCCCGGAGGAAAAATGTCCCAAGTCCGCATCACCGTCCGTCCCAACGGCTCGCTTCGCATCGACGACCCCAACAGTCTCGTCGAACTTGTCGACGCCGAAGGCAACAAGTACGACCTCACCGGCAAAACCGCATTTTCGCTCTGCCGCTGTGGCGCATCCGCCAACCGGCCTTTCTGCGATGGCAGCCACAAAACCATCAACTTTCAGGCCAACGATTTGGCTCCCAAAGCGGCCCAGCCTCCTAGTGTCTAACTCGGATACGAAACTCAAAATCCCTATTCCCCCAATTTCCGCCGATCTAGCATAATGTTGGGTTATCCGGGCGCGAGGTGTAAGCCTCACCCCGTCTCGCTTAACGGACAACTGAGAGCGGATAGCTGACGGATTGCTTTATGGCCTCTTCCGAAAACGCGCAACACGCAATTCGGCGCAGCACGCGCTTGCCGCTGGAAGTCCCGGTGCAGGTCACCAGCCTCAGTGCGCAGTTCCCATTTTCCGAACGCTGCAACACGACACTGGTCAACGCGCACGGCTGCGGCCTGATCTCACCGCGTGCTCTCGAAATGCACCTCCCGGTTCGGCTCGAAATCATCTCCGCCAAGCGCCACACGACGGCCGAAGTTTCGGAGGTCGTACCGCTCGGCGGCGAACCTGAAACCTGGCTCATCGGCCTCGAACTCCAGGTCCCCGGGAATTTCTGGGGAATCGAATATGCTCCCTCCGATTGGGCGGTCGAAGAACTAATCGCCGAAGCTCCCAAGCCGCAGCCCGCGCCCCAGTCATCGGCAAAGCCGGCGCCCCCGCGCCGCTGGCGCCTCACCGACGTCAGTGCCGGCGCCTGCTATCTCGAATCCGAATCGCCACTCGCTGCCGATCTCCCGGTTCTCCTCAGCGTCAAAGCCCGCGACAAGGAGTACGTCCTCGACGGCATCGTTCGCATCTCCCATCCCGAAACCGGGATGGGTATTGAATTTGCCCAAGAGCAGTGCGAGCAGGTCGAAAATCTAATCGCGCACCTCGCCGCCGCGCGCGAGACGCCTCGGGTTTTTGTGGGCCGCAAAGAGCAGCAACAAGCGGCGCCCGCCGCGCCCATGCACGCTCGCGATCGCGGCGCGCCCGATCTCCTGCTCGATCTCGTGCTCTCCGGCCCCTCGCTCACGCAGGAGCAATTTTTCGCCGATCTGCGCGCCCAGCGCCTCGGCAAGCGCCGCGACACCCGTGTCGATGCCGTTCTATCCGTGCTCCTCTCGGGCACGGATATTCAGGGCCGCCCGCTCAGCCAGCGCGTAACCACGGTCAACATCAGCCGCCGCGGCGCGCTGCTCGAAGGCATCCACGGCGAGCTAAAGTTCGGCGATAAGATCTCTCTCACTCGTAGCGGCAAGAGAGAGGAATTCCGTGTCGCATGGGTTCGCGACGCCGACACTCCCGAAGGCGCGCGCATTGGCGTTGCCGCTGTCGACCAGAACACCACCTTCTGGGACTCCGCTCTGGAAGACCTGGAAGCACAGCAGAAAGCCGGCGCGTAGCCCCCTCGCGGCGCGCTACTCACCAGCGCTAGAATGTCCGGATGCCGAAACGACCTGCCGTCAAGGAATCCGTGAAGCCCAAGCAGAGACCCGCATCTCCCACACCGAAAGCCGACCGCCCCTTCGCTCCCGGCTACGGTATCGTCGGCCCCGAAGACGGCAACGGACTTCTTCCCTGGTCCTGGGTCAATCGCAAGATGAATCGCTGCCGCACCTTCTGGCTGGCGACGATCCATGCCAGGCAAACGCGTCCGCACCTCATGCCAATCTGGGGAGTTTGGGTCGACGATGCTTTCTACTTCTCAACCGGCCGCAAGTCGCGCAAGGGTCAGAACCTCGCTGCCAACGCCGCCTGCACGGTTACAAACGATGACGGCGAAGAAGCGGTGATTGCCGAGGGTAACGCCAGGGAAATAACCGATGCGGGAACTTTGGCGCGCGTGGCAACGGCCTACAAGAAAAAATACAAAATGGACCCGCGCGGCATGAACGAGCCAATCTTCGAAGTCCGACCAGGCAAAGTCTTCGCGTTCATCGAGAAAAGTTTTCCGAAATCGGCCACCCGCTGGCAATTCAAATAGCGGATAAGTCAGAGCCCGCGCGAGCCGACAAGCATCTAATCAAAGGAATGGAAAATCAGACTCTCGCTCCTGTAAACAAGCGAACCGTTCGCAAAGCGGCTGTCAGCGATCTGTCCGTAGGCCTCATCTGTGCCGACCCGGACGGCAACCGCATCCGCATCGACCGCGTCGATCCAGCCGCCGACCGACTCTCCTACCATTTTCTCAACGACGAACTCCGCGTGCAGGAAGGCATCCAGGAAGTCTCAATCGAGCAGTTCGTCAAAGAAGGCTGGTACATCTCCGCGACCGCCTCGCTGTGAGCACGCCCAAGCTTTTCTCCGCGATCTCTGCGGCCCTTCTCAGCGCTCTCTGCGGTTTATGGTTTTGCCTTTCGGCGCTAATCCCCAAACCGAACCACCGCCCGAGCCTTAGCCTTAGCGGCCTCCTCCTCGCGATTCCTGGGCGGGGCGGTAGTCTCCATCGCCCGCAGCAGCGTCATCGAAACCGCGGCCACCTCCTCCACCGCAGTCAAAAACGCCTCTTCGTTCGCCTTCGACGGCTTGGTGAACCCGCTGATCTTGCGCACAAACTGCAGCGAAGCCGCCTGCACTTCCTCCTCCGTCACCGGTGGATCGAAATTAAATAGCGTCTTGATATTTCTGCACATAAAGTCCCCGCTCTCTAATCGTCAAGTATAGCGATTTGCCGCTCGCGCGCCCCACACACCGCCCTTCGCTGGTATTCTTTTTGATCGGGAGATCCCAATACATGTTTGACGATCTAAAGGGCAAAACGGCGGTCGTGTTTGGAGTCGCCAATAAGCGCTCGATCGCCTGGGCCATCGCGCAGGGCCTGCACGCCGCCGGCGCGAACCTCGCCATCACCTACCAGAACGAGCGTCTCGAGCAGGAGGCCAAAGACCTTATTCTCTCTCTCCCCGGCGCCGAAGCCTTTATGTGCGACGTCGCCAATGACGACGCCATCGCCGCCTTGTTCGAAAAACTCAAGCAGCGCTACGGCAAACTGCACGCCATCGTGCACAGCGTGGCCTTCGCTCCCGCCGACGAATTGAAGGGCGATTTCGTCAATACCACCCGTGAAGGTTTTCGCATCGCGCACGACATCAGTGTCTATTCGCTGATTGCCGTCTGCCACGCCGCCGCCCCGCTCATGCAAGACGGCGGCAGCGTCATCACCATGAGCTACTACGGCGCCGAAAAAGTCGTCCCCCATTACAACGTGATGGGCGTAGCCAAGGCCGCGCTCGAATGTACCGTCCGGTATCTCTCCTACGATCTGGGAAAGCAGAAAATTCGCGTCAACGCCATCAGCGCCGGCCCGATAAAAACCCTCGCCGCGCGCGGCATTTCCGGCCTCGGCGACATGATGAAATCCCACGCCGAGCGCGCTCCTCTGCAACGCAACGTCGAGGTAGCCGAGGTGGGAAGCACGGGAGTTTTTCTGGCGTCCGATGCCAGTTCCGGCATCACCGGAGAAGTGATCTACGTCGACTGCGGCTACAACATCATGGGATTTTAGGATTGCAGGGAGAAAAGTCAGATTGCGGAAACAAAAATCGGCTTAAAACCGCGGATTTCCCGCGGCATCGGTTTCATCGCATTTCGCCAACACGACTTCCGCCTTTCGTCCTCGGAAAGTCAAAACCCGGCTCGTGATTGAAACCGGCAACACCTTACCGTCCCTTCCAACGTGTCGCCGCCGTTCGCCACCCCGCTCCTGCGGGTGCTGCCAATCGTGCAGGAATGTAACGATCTCCTCGCTCGGACGAATCTCCAGGACCGTCATGTTCAGAAACTGACGGCGCGAGTAGCCATAGCAGCGCACCGCGGCGTCGTTCACTTCGAGGAAGCGGAGCGTCTGCAGGTCGTAGATCCACATCGGATCTGGACTATCGGCGAATGCTATCCCGAGGGCTTCGATCTCAGGAAACTCCGCCGCTTTCGGCTTGCCTTTCTTAGCCTTCCAGATCAGGCTCATCCTTTTAGTATCGGCAATGAGTCTCGCGATCATCACGAGAAGTTACCTTCGGTTTCATGGATCGCGCAATCCTCGGAATTCCGGTCTTCTCCCGACTCCGGCGGCATTCAGCGACGTTTTCAGGCTGGTTACTGCCCTTTTCGAATATTATTGATCGCTCCGGAAGCGTGGAGCGATCCGCTGCCGATCATCGGCGCCATATAAATCCATCTCGGCGCGCGCATCTTGTGGAGCAGGTAAGAACTCGTTTCCACGCCCATGAACTCCGCCGCCATCATCGCCGATACGCGTCCTGCCGTCGGGTGCTTGCCATAGGCCCAGACTGAGCCGCTCTCGACCGCACCCCCGTGGATGCGCGCTGTCGTGATGCCATCGGCAGCCAGCCATCCCGCCTCATAAATCGTCGCGACGATAACTGCCCGGTCCGTGCGCCATCGGCGAAGCTTGAACGCGGGAGGCGTTGTCTTTACAACGTTCTTTCCCGCTGGAGAAATGAAATTCTGCGATGCCGCCCTCTCCACCGCCAATGTGTTCAAGGCCTGATCCGTCGGCAACGCGCCGTTGGCCGGTCGAGAGCCGGCGCCGTCGCTGCGATCCGTCTCTTCACATGAAAACACGGGGCGGGAAGAACCCGAAAAGGAGATCGCGAAAATGCTGGATGCCTCGGCACTCTGGGTGCCTGTCGCCGCCAATGCAGCCGCGATCACTGCCCCTAGAAGTCCGGCCACTCGCCACCGGCAGAGCAGGGGAGAGCCGCGCCAAAAATCAATTCCAACTGCCGAAAACTGGGCCATCATGGGCGCACATTCACCAGGCGGACGCCTCTTCACTTTTACTCATCGGCGGTCCGGCGATTCAGTCTACTTTTGCGCAGAATCGCCACACGGAGGTCTCTGTGGCGACAGTCAGTATCGGTCAGGAAGGTGGAAACCCGAGGTGTTTTGGCGAACCGAACCTCTTACCAAGGTAACCCGCTGGGCAATGATCGCCATGGGCAATGATCGTCTTGAGCAACGATCGCCATGGCCAGGAATCGCCGCACCCCACTCCGCGCGGCAGGCGCGAAAGCTTTCGCTCGCCAGATCAAGCCTCCGGCCCTTACGACCCCGGGACCGCAACCTGCGCGATGTTCGAATATCCGCTCTCCTGCTGCTGCGCATCCACCGACGTCACCACGTAGTCATAGGTCTGGCCACCCGGAACGTCGCCGTCCGTGTAAGTCGTAATACCGCCCGTCGAGCCGATCTTGCTGTAGTTCGAATCCGTGATCAGCTTGCGGTACAGGTTGTAGCTGGCCGCTCCCGATACTGCATTCCAGCTCAGCCCCACCGAATGTTGAACCGGTGCCTGCCCAGTGCCGCTCAGTGTTTGCGTCGTCGGCGAGTTGGACGCGTTGCTGGTAAACGTAAGCGTTGAAGCCGCGCTTCCCGCCGCGCTCGGCGTAAACGTTACCGTGAACGCCGCCGATTGCCCCGCCTGCAACGTAATCGGCAGGGCGATTCCTGACAAGAGGAATTCGCCGTTGTCCGTGCCTGCGGACGAGATCGTGATTGCCGTTCCGCTCGCACTCAGGCTGCCCGGTAGTGACGCGCTCGATCCCACCGTCACACTTCCAAAATTCAGCGCCGCCGGCGCCACCGTCAGCACGCCCGGGCTCGTTCCCGTTCCCGAGAGCGCGATGTTGAGCGGAGAATTCGAGGCGTTCGAAATGATGGCCAGCGTCCCGCTGTCCGCGCCCGCGGCGGGCGGCGCAAACGCAGCCGTGAAAGTAACGCTTTGCCCGGGATTCAGCGTCACCGGCAGCGTCAGCCCCGTAAAAGAGAATCCAGTGCCGGAAACGTTCGCCTGCGAGATCGTAACCGGCGATCCGCCCGAGTTCGTCAAAGTCTCGTACAGGCTCGCCGTGTTGCCCACCTGCACGCCGCCAAAACCAAGCGAGGATGGGTTTGCGCTCAGCGTGCCCGCCGGAGCCCCCGCGATCGCAACCGTATACTTCGCCGTCGCAAGGTGTCCGCCCTTGCCCTGCACTGTAACGCTGAAAGGAAAGCTACCCGCTGTGGTCGGCGTTCCAGAGAGCAGCAGTGACCGCGTGTCTCCCGACGGCGTCATCCCAATTCCCGGCGGTAGGCTGCCCGCGGAGATCTTCCAGATGAATGGCACCGATCCCGATCTCGTATTAACGGCCGCCGAATAAGTCGCGCCCGCCGTGCCGTTCGGCAACGACGTGGTGGTTATCTTTACCTGCGCGGAGACGAAACCGGTAAGAAGACAGACGATAGCGACAAGTGTTGCTGGTCGGGGGAAGGACTTCATGAACACAGGATGCCGCCCCCGCCGCATTCGCAGAAGATGCCGAACGGCTTTGTTCAATCGCTCGCGCAGCTATTGTTCAATCGTTAGTGCATCGTGTGATTTATGTCATGGACTTCGGTAATACTTCTGCATGTCAATGGTTAGAGCACAGTTAGATGTTTTACGAGCAGGCACGTCTCATAGTTAACCGCGTTGGTTCAGCGCTCCATTTTTGACAGACTTTTGAACGCTCTTCCCCGCCCATCTCACGTTAGCCTTGATGCGGGGGTGGGTTGTGAGATTGCATCGTGCCGGTTTCTTCTTCTCATGTGCGGTCCTCGCCGGAATGTTTCTGGCAACGCCTTGTTTCGCGCATCACATGGCGGTAGTCGTCGACAAAGACAATCAGGCTCAGAACATCCCGTCTGCCCAGTTAGTGAAGATCATCAAGGGTGAGGTCAGGAAATGGCCGGACGGAAAGAACATTGTCTTCGTCTTCCACGAGACTCCCGACATCCTCACCACGCTCGCTCACTTGACCAGGATGTCAACCGCCGGAGTGAAGGCCATGATTGATGCCCGCAAGGACTCGATCCTGCGCCGCCCATCGGATGCGGAGGTGATCGATACTGTAGCGTCCACGGCAGGCGCAATCGGCATGGTGGAAGAACACTCCATCAGTGGCCGTGTGACGGTGGTGAAAGTAGATGGGAAGTTACCGCTCGAAGCGGGCTATCTGCCGCACTAGCGTAGCGCCGCCGCCCGGCGGCGGTTAGGCGGGCGTTCCGCCCCGCCATTCACCATGAAGACCTAAGTTGCCGATTGCCGGAAGAGCAGGGGTTGGAACGAAGTTATCCGTGAGGCAATGAACCTTCAGCCCTGAGTCTTTCCTGAGACCCAAGACCCAAGACCCAAGACCCAAGACCTAAGACCTGCCGTTCCTAGTTCTCGCTCTCTACCGGCTTAGCCTTCGGCGCCGGCAAGGCCTTCGCCGGTCCCTTCGGCACCGCAGGCGGCGTCGGAGCCGTCGGCGGCGTTACTGCCACCGTCCCCTTGCGGATCTCGATCGTCCCCTTCTCGCAATTGATCGCCAACTTCGAGCCATTGCTTCCGATCGAACCGCTCGCGCTCGCCTGCCTATGCTCGTTGTCGATCTTGATCTCGTCAAAATCCGACTCGATATCGCCTTCGCGCGTTCTCGCTTCAACCTTCATCGCCGCGCCCGGCGGAATCGTAACCTGCACGTCCCCCTTGCGGTTGTCGATCTGAATACTTCCCGGCTTGTAGATTCCCACCTGAACGGTCCCGTTGGTGTCTTCGAGCCGCAGGTCTCCGCTCAGACCCTCCAGCGCGATGTCCTTTGACCGCGTCGTCAGGTGCATCGGTCCGAACAGCGAATCCGCCCGCAGGTCGCCCGAGTCGAGATCCAGCCGCCCGTCCAGACGCGCAAACTGCATGTCCGTGCGCGAAGAGTGGAAGTCCACCGTCTTTGCCACCCGCACCAGCCGCACCGTCTCGTAGAATTCGCCCGCCAGCCGCAGGCTCCCGTTGATGTCTTCGACATCCACTTCCTTGGCGTGCCCCTGAATCGTCACATCGCCTTTAACCTTCTGAATCCGCGCCGCGCTCGATTCGATATTCAGCGTCGCATTCCCCGTCTGGTCGTTGATGTCGATCTCGCCATGCTGATGATTGATTTCGACCGACCCGTTCATTCCCGTAATGGTCACGTCGCCGTGCCTCGAGGTGATCGTCAGGTCCGTATTCCGCGGCACATAAACATCCATGTCCGTGCTCACGCCCTTGTCGCCAGCCGCCTGCACGTTTGCGTTCAGCGTTAAGACCTTGTCGCCGCCCGGCGCAAACGCGACATCGGTGCGCTTATTGACGTCGTCCGCCTTCTCCTGGCTGTCCGCGTGAACCTTCTTCCGCCACGAAACGCGCACCTTCTTGTCATCCGAAACGTTAACCGTAATTGAGCCGCGGTCGTCGTTGATGCGCAGCCCGGTCATCCCCGCGGGCGCTTCGTTGTTCAGCTCCCCGCTGTAGTCGTAGCTCGACCCGCCGAAGATATCGTTGAAGCTATCGTCGTCAATCTGCAGGTTGTTCCGAATGCTTCCCCAATCGACGCGCGACGCGCCCGTCGCAATCAAGCCCGCGCAGATCACGAAGATCATCAGGAACACGCCGCCCACTCCGATGCCGCGAGCTTGCACGCCGGCCCGCTTCGCCTGCTCGTACTCGATCAGCTTGATAACGCCCCAGAGGATCAGCAGCGCCGGCCAGAATCTACCGAAGAGCACGGTCAGCCCGTGCGCGTTCAAAATCCCCATGGTCCCGAGCAGAAACAGCACGCCGATAATGATCAGCACAATCGCGCCGGCAATCGAACGCGGTGGCCGCGGCGGCTGCACATACGGCGGAGGAACCGGCGGCACAGTGCCTTGTGGCGTTCCAGCGCTAGCCATGATTCACCTCCGTAGAGTTCACCTCACTCGATGCCGCGGGCGGCGCCGGTGGCACAGGTGGACCGGGTGGCGGCAGCACTCCTCCGCAAGCCGGAGTATTCGGCCCTGACCGCTGCACCAGCTTCAAAACTCCCAGTACCAGCAGGATCACCGGCCACGTATGCCCGAACCCCATATTCGGCCTGTCCAGCGACGAGAGCAGCCACAGCCCGCCAATCGTGATCAGCAGGACCGGTCCCGTCAATCGTCGCCGCCCGCATGCAGGATCGCCCATCTCTCCCATCAGCCCGTAATTGCGCGCCAGCAGCCATACACCAAGCGCAATTAAGAACACCGGCCAGATGCGTTCAAACCCATATTCAAAAAGTCCCGCCGTGTGCAGAAGGAACAGCACGCCCAGCAGGATCAGGACGATCGCGCCCGTTGGCACCTTGGCGGACGAGTCGCTCCTCAGACTCGCGCCCGCGCCAAAAGACGCCGCCAGCCCATAGGGATCGGGCGCCGGCAATCCAGCCTGAATCGCTTTCGCCGACCGCACCGCGTCCATGATCTGGTAAACGATAAAGAATGCAATCCCGAATCCGCAGATCGCCGGAATCACTTCGCCATCCGCGTTGCAGCCCGCGATCAGCATGGCAAAAATCGCCAGATGCGCCAGTCCCTTCGCGTACTGTCCGGTGTAGACCGCTCCCACTCCGAACGGAAAAATTCCCGCCAGAATTCCCGCCACCGTAGGATTCGGCCCACTCCCGCCAGGCAAAGGCGCTCCCGGCACCGGAGGCGGCACAACTCCAGGCGGCGGAACCGCAGCCCCCGGCGCGAACGGCGAAGCCGGCGCGCCCACTCCCATCCGCGCCGCCAGGCAATTCTCGCAATAGATCACGCCCTGCACCGGCCGCGTGCAATTCGCGCACAGCGCTGTCCCGCAGGTGCGGCAATAGGCCACCGCTGACTGATCGGCATGATAGGCGCAGTTCATACGAACCTCCTTGAGCCCGGAGTCAAGAGTCGCGAGCCGCGAGCGTGTTCCTGTTCGCTCGCAGCTCGAAGCTCGTAGCTCGTAGCTACGTCCGGAGCTTCATGAAGATGAATCGAATTCCGCTCGGAAAAATCAGCCAATACGACGCCGCTCCTCTCGCTCGAATAATTTCTGTCCTGCCTCTGTTCCGGCTGTCCGCTCGTGTCGTTCTTCCGGTCCTTCGGTTGTTCCTGCGGAGCCGGTTCAGCCGGCGTAGTCGCGCGCTTCAGTTCGCGCACCTTCGACTCGATCTCGTACACAAACCGGATATTGTCGTACCACTTCACCACGCCGATCTGCGCGTCATTGTACGCGTGCCGTACTGCCGAGGGCCGCAAACTGATCTTGGCTACGTCTGCCGCCTTCACGCCCATGACGTTCAGCACCAGGGAAAGCATGAAGAACACCATCCCAAACGACATGGCAAACCGCGGCTGCCGTACAAACGCCGCCGCCGGCGCAACCCACGCATCCCACCACGCGCGCAATCCGCGCGAAGCAGCGCCGCGCCTGGCCAGCGCCGTCCCCGCCGAAGTCACTCCGGTCGTCGCCACCAGAATGTTGTGCACCAAATAAGCCGGAGGCTCCACCTCCTCGAGCGAGAGCAGCAACTCCCGCCCGGCCCGCGCCTCGGCAAACATCGGACCGCACGCCTCACACGTGCGCCGGTGTGCCTCGAACTTCTCCATCTCCGCGCCCGTCACCCGGCCTTCGATGGCGTCCGACAGCAGGGCTTCGAACTCTGTGCAGCTAGCCCCGTGTTTTGTGTCGTCTGGCATCAGATCACCTGTTTATATGTACGTTGAAGAAGGCGCGCAAGTTCCGCCCGCCCCCGGTTAATTCTCGACTTGACGGTCCCTTCCGGAACCCTCAGAGCCACGGCAATTTCCCTGTAGTCCATGTCCTGCAGATCGCGCAAAATCACCGCCTCCCGCAGCTCCGGAGACAGCCTTTGCAGCGCCGAATGCACCATCTCCCGCGTCTCCCGCCCCTGCACTGCGCTATCCGGAGCCGGCCCGCGGTCCGCAATCTGCTCGCCCAAAGGCTGCGCGTCCTCATGTTCCGAGGCCGTGGAATCGAGCGAATCCGTAATCCGGTCGCCCTTGGTCTTCCGGAAGTGGTCGACCAGCAGATTTCGAGTGATGGTAGTGACCCACGTCATGAATGCACCCTTACCAGAGTCATAGGTACTCAGGGTGCGATACATCTTGATAAAAACTTCCTGCGTCAGATCCTGCGCCGAATCCGGGTCTCCGGCAAAGCGGTAGCAGACGTTATAAATCCGCCGGTGAAATCTCTGGACAATCTCCTCCCAGGCCGCGGCATCGCCCCCAACGCAGCGACGGACAAGCAATCCGATAACCTGGGCCTCTTCCAAATCAACTCCAGAAGCTATTTCTCAAGACTCGCCCCGCGCTTGTCATCCCGAGCCCGAGCGCCAAATATTATTCCCGGAATTGTCATCCCGAGCGCAGCGAGGGATCTGCTTTTTGTAGCGAGCAGCACGGACCTCTACATCACACCACAAATACGTCAATGTGGAACGGGAAGTTCCCTAAAATCAGCAAGCTAGAGATTGTAGCAGGGCGCAATCGAGGCACGGGCGCCTTTCCCGTGCGCGCAATCACCAGGGACCGAGAGTGTAGTGGAAGGGCACGGCTTCAGCCATGCCGTGACAGCGCGCAAAAGAAGAGCGCTTTAGCCCCTGAGGGAATTGCGGCGAGCGATCCCAACCTTACGGCCAGCGCTGCGACCCGTGCAGAACTCGCGCGATCTCCACGAAATTGTCAGTCACTCGATAAACCAGGATGAAGGGGAAACCCTTAATATGGGTCAACAAAATGTATGGATCAAGGAGGCGGCCTTCGGATGGGGCCCGCCCATTACCTCCAACCATGAAGGATCTTGCTGGGTAAAAAGCAGCAGGGAGCCTAGGTATGGCTTTTCCTCTGCAGCGCATACAGCGCCGTGCAATAGCAAAATGCCGAAACCGCCAGCGCATACCCCAGCGAGTACAGCAGATACTTCCATTCCCCGCTCATCACTCGCAGGCTGCTGTGAATGTTCTGCGTCTGTTTTTCGAAGGGAACAAACATGGGCAGGACAATATAGAAGACATGGAAGATTCTTTCGACCAGGTGCAACGCCCAGTTGTTATATCCGGAGCGGATCGCGCCTTGGGTCCAGACCTGAAAATCATAGAACAATTCGGCGTTAAAGATGATCGCAACAATTGCCGCCAGCGCCGGATGCATGATCGTCGCCAGCAAAATCAGGTAGGCAATCACTCCGAGCGAGACAGTAAAGGTTTCGAGCGAAACGAAAACCAGCCCCATACGCACTGGCAAGTGCCATAAAACCGACAGCAACACGCTGCTTGCAAGCACGACCAGGTCCAGGAAAAGCGACAACAGCGCGGCTGACAAGAACGCCGAGAGCAACCAAACCGCGGGCGTGCAAGGTTTGGTGAACACCATCTTCAGATTCCGGCTGCGCAGGTGCGACGAAATAACCAACAATCCCGTGCCCGCCGACAGCAGTATCAGGAAGAAATTCAGGTTCGAAATAATCTGTTGCAGCGAATTGAAGTTCTGAACGCCCGAGTTCATGAACAGCGGCGGCAGCGAGAGCAACGCTGTAAGCAGCAGGAACACCACCAGGAACGCGAGCAGCAGCTTGCTGCGTCGGTAGTAAGTCAAATCGGCAAAGATATTGGCCTTCAATAATTCCGCCATATTTCGATTTACACCAGTGCCTGTTGTGGCCGGCCGTTGTCTTCTGCAACCGCTCCGTCGCCTTTAACAATGTTGAAAAACGAGTCTTCAAGCGTGCTTTTGTTGAGCGAACATTCGTGAAGCTGCAAGCCGGAGGTGATAACAAACTGCATGAAGTCGCTGAGCTTCGCCTTGGGAAGAAGCGCCCGCACCAACTCGCCCGTGCGCTCGGCCCCGCTCAGATATTCGGGCAGCGCGCCATTCCCCTGGAATGTGACTTTGTAGACGTCCCGGTTCAAGGTCAGCAGGTTATGCAACTCGTCCTGTACGACGACCTTGCCCGCCTCGATAATCGCGACGCGGTTGGCAAGCATCTCGATTTCCGACAGCACGTGCGAGTTCATCACGATGGTCGCGCCTTTCTTGTGGATCTCGCGCAGAGTTTCGCGGAATTCCCGCACAATAAGCGGGTCGAGCCCCCGCGTCGGCTCGTCAAGAAACAGCACCTTCGGCTCGTGAATCAGGCATTGAGCGATTCCCACCTTTTGCTTCATGCCCTTCGAGCACTTGCCCAGCGGCAGGTGCTTGAATTGCCCCAGCCCCAGCCGTTCCAGGCTCTCATCCACCGCTTTCTTCGATATCTTCTTGGCGCAAAGCGCGCTGTAATATCGCGTTGCTTCCTCCACGGTCAGATAGAGGTGGTAATGCGGCTCCTCCGGCAGATAGGCAATGTCCCGGTAAATCTGTGCTCCCAGCCCCGGCCGCTGGCCCAGCACTTCGACTCTGCCCGAGGTCGGCCTTAGCAATCCCAGAAACGCGTACATCGCCGTCGATTTGCCCGCGCCGTTCTGCCCGACCAGTGCAAAGAAATCGCCGTCCCGCACTTCCAGCGTGAGGCCGTTCAGCGCCTTCACCTGCCGGCGGCGCCAGCCCGTCCGAAAATGTACGTGCAGATTCTCCGCTACGATCACATAGCCCCCGAGCAGAAACGCTTGTTTAACGCCCTGATGATTTCGTCGTCCGATTGATCTTTGAAATCCTCCGCCGAGAGCGCCTGTTTGATCTTCTTCGACGTGTTACAGGAGCAGGCTTGCACCTTGTCGTCGCATCCGCAAGGGCAACCCATCTTGGCCACGATCCGCTTGCCGCGTTCGTCAAGTTTGATTTGGTCTTTTGGCTCTGTGTCCTGCACTGGCTGACGCAGCGGCAACGCCGCCTGATTCTGCGCGGCCAGAACATACGCTTCCTGCGATGTTGCTTTTCCGCTCTGAATCATCTGCTCGTTATGTCGAAGCAGATTGTCAAAGGCCACATCCGCATTCACCAGCGCCCCGGTCTCGTAAAACTGCACCTTCCCGTCGACTCCGATCACGACGGTCGTCGGATAGACATGCACCGCATATTTCTGTCGGATTGGTCCCTGATCGACTCCGGCAGAGAAATCAACCTTCAGTTCCTTGAGAAAAGCGTCGACCGCGTCGCCTTTCTCTTCAGCATCGATTCCCACCAGCACGAATGGCTGCGCTTTGTGCTCGTTAAAATAACGGTTCAGTTCCGGCATCTCCGCCCGGCATGGCCCGCACCATGTGGCGAAGAAATTCAGCACGATCATTTTCTTGCCGACGTTCTCCGATAGCCGGAAGCGTTCGCCCCGTGTGGTCGTGATTTCAAAGTCCGGGGCAATCTGATTTCGCCAGTCCGCCCCGCCGCCCATGCTCCACGTCTGGTCGCGAACTTCTTCCTCCGTCGGAGCGGGCTTGAGCTTGTAATTCAGGGAGGTAAGCAGAATCCCCGTTAACAGAATCGAAATATTAAGAAGCGACTTAGTCACATACCCTCAAGAACGAACGAGTAGGTAGTTTCTTGTATCAGGGGAATGGTTTTTGTGAACTTTGTATCCTACCGCGATTAGTGAAGTATGTTGTGTTACTGAAGCCGCATGAACTTGCGCTTACGCCAGTGGGTAAGATTTCGTGGGAAATCAAGCCTTCACATCAACACCGCGGCCGCCATCTCCCGGGCCGTCCGTCTCCGAAGAATCGCCCGGCGCCGCGCTCGATGACGCCGCCCCCGCGCCGCTCTCCCCATCGGACGCCCCCGCCTTCACCGCCGATCCCGACGACAACGCCTGCCGCAGATCACCGACCGCCCGCTCCGCCCAAGCCAGATCGCCGCTCCCCAGCGCCGCGCTCACGTCCTCCAGACTTGCGCCCTGCGGAGCCGCTCCGCCCCTCCCGTCTCCCGCATGGCCCGCCGATGCGGCCGCCTTCTTCAACTGCGCCAGCGCCTTCTGCGCGTCTGCCAGATCGCCCGACGCAAGCGCCTCTTCAATCTTCTTCAAATACTGGTCCACCGTCGGCTGAAAATAGGTCAGGTGGACGTCGCTATTAAATTGCACCCCCGCCGCCATGCCCTCTCCTCCCGAGCACGCTTGCAGCTCGCTTCAAATTCGCGCGGCAATCACAAAGCTCATCCGAGCCGAATTGCTGGACATCAGATATCGGGACAAGGGCTCCAAATCTTAGGAGCGGATTGGAAAAAGGAAATGACGAGAGTAATCAGAGGCGATTACCAGGCAAGCGAGAGCATCTCATTTCTTGGAGCTTGGAGCTGCGAGCCGAAACCTGTTAGCTGTGAGCAGTCAGCCGTCACTACGCAAACCGCACCTTCACATCCGGCCCTTTATCCAAATGAATGCTGTCAATAAACCGAACGCGCCCAGTTTTTAGAGTCAAAATAACTGACGAAGTCCGCGTCCCTTCTCCAAAGAATCGAACGCCCTTCATCAGCGCCCCATCGGTCACGCCAGTCGCGGCGAAAATCATCTGTTTCCCAGGAGCAAGGTCTTCCGCCTCATACACGCGCTTCGGATCTTTAATTCCCATCTTCGCCACGCGCTCTTCAAGTTCAGGCTTGTCGATGACAAGTCGACCCTGCATGTATCCATTCAGGCAGCGAATCGCGGCAGCAGTGATCACGCCTTCAGGCGCTCCGCCCGACCCCATCACCGCATGCACGCCAGTTCCAATCACCGCCGCAGCGATGCCAGCCGAAAGATCGCCATCGCCAATCAGCTTGATGCGCGCTCCCGCCGCGCGGATATCGCCGATCAGCTTTTCGTGTCGGGGACGATCGAGCACCATCACCACCAGATCTTCCACCCCGCGATGCAGCCGCCGCGCAATATTCTTGAGATTCACCTGCACCGGCGCATCCAGTTCCACCGCGTTTTTGCACGAAGGTCCAACCACAATCTTCTCCATGTAGCAATCCGGAGCGTTCAGCAATCCGCCCTTTTCGGAAGCCGCAAGAACAGTGATCGCTCCCGGCGAACCAGTCGCGCACAGATTCGTTCCCTCCAGCGGATCGACCGCAATGTCAACATGCGGAACCTCGACCCCATCGGTAAAAGTCCCGCCCACCTGCTCCCCGATATAAAGCATCGGAGCATCATCGCGCTCGCCTTCGCCAATCACGATCGTCCCGTGCATCGGAACCGTATCCATCGTTTTGCGCATGGCCTCGGTGGCAACCTGATCGCTCAGAGGCCGGTCGCCTTGCCCCATCGTGCGCGCCGACTCGATCGCCGCATTCTCCACGACCCGCAAAAACTCCAGCGCGAGATCCGATTCGATGTTCTGCCCGAAGCTCTTCGCATGCGGTTCATGCTTCGCATGGGTTTCGCCAGGATGAGTTTGGGTTGTCATGATTGCCTCCTGCTGGAAGACCGCGCCAAAGGCGCAATATAAGACGCGACTTGGAAATATACCCTGTCGCGCGAACAGATGGAAGTGACGAATAACCCGAAAGGCACCGAATATCGACGGTAGCGCGGCCGCCTCCGCGCCGGACAAAAAGGGGGTTAGGTCCTGAAAGTTTTCTCGATTGTTTTCATCGGCAAGAACAGCCGGTTTCCCGAGAGACGAACGAATCCGTACTTTTCGTAGAATCCAACGACAAGGTCGCTCTTGGCATCGACCACCACGGCGAAAGACATAACATACGGAGTCGCTCCGAGAGCCCGCCGCAACGCGTCGACAAGGAGGTGTTCGCCAAGGCGAAGGCCTCTCAGCTTTTCCGCAACCGCCAGGCGGCCCAGCAGCGTTGCCGGCAACCGGCGATACTTTCCTGTTTTCCTGGTAAGAGCGAGCGGAAGATCTCCCGCATCGATCTCCTGATCGGATAGTGTGTAGTAGCCAAGAATCTCGCCGCGATCATCCTGCGCAAGCAGGACAAAGACGGCGGCGATCTTCTCGCGTACATCGCGCGCGGCGCGTTCGAGGAGGTAGCTGTCGAGAGCATCGTCCCCGGAACGAAAGTCCGCGCGGTTTTGGTGTCCTAGCGGCTCTACGATGAATTTCGGTTCGCCTTTGGCCGATTCGGTGCTCAAGGGCGTTCCCGCATCTTGCGATAGCGGATGGCGGCGCGCTTCAACGCGGCATTTGGAGCTGGCGGGTTCAGAAGCACATCGACGAACTTTTGCCGGTCCTCGATAGTGAGGCGGATCACGTCATGTTGTTCCAGAGCGAGGGTCGCGGCCGTCTGCATGCTCCCCACCATAAAGTCGGTGAGAGTTACCCCACGCAAAGCCGCGGCCCGCTGGAAAAGTTGTTTCTGCGCGCGTGAGACCCGAGCTTCCAGCCGCTCGCTATTTCCTAACCCAGCGCGGTTTGAAGATTTTCGTTCCGGCGCTGCCATATCTACCCGATTCCCATTCCTCGTTCATTGTACGGCAATATGCCGTATCGATCAACCTGCTGACAATCGCCAGGAAACATGTACTTTAAAGACTTGGTCCCCCTGGTGTTGTGTCCGCAGGCCGCGGAATTTTCTGCTACCCTTCGCTCATGAACGTAGACCGCAAAGAGCCCTCATACCTATTTACCGAAAAGCAGGTCGCCGACAAGAGCGAAATCGCCCGCCGCTTTCTCGACGCGCGCACCCGCCTCAATGCCAACGTCGACAAAGCCGACAATTTTCTCGTCAAGCGCTTCTACAATCTCGACCACAACGCCTACCTCGAAGGCGCCGTTCCGGCGAAGTACAAAGAGATGATGGGTCTGACCGCCTCGCTCTCCCTGCGCTGCGACGACTGCATCAGCTACCACGCAATTCAGTGCTACAGGCTGGGCGCCACCCGCCCCGAGCAGGAAGAGGCGCTCAACGTCGCCCTCATCGTCGGCGGCAGCATCGTCATTCCGCATCTCCGCCGCGCCTATGAATTGCTGACAGAACTCTACGGCTGATGCGGGCTCACGAGTGCGCCCGGGCGTTTTTCCAGTCCTCTGCCACCATGCTATACAGTGCAGAACTTCCTCACCCGCACACGAAGTCGTCTTTCCGAAAAACACCGCCATGGACGTAGCCATCGGCACCCGTCCCGTAGCCGAAAGTCCCCGGCCGGCTGGCATCGTGGAGAGTTGGGGCGGCCACCAAGTCTAGAACGCGTCCACCCCAGTCACGCTAGCCCCAATAATCAACGTGTGAATATCATGCGTCCCCTCATAAGTCTTCACCGACTCCAGGTTCATCAGGTGCCGCATAATCGGGTAGTCGTCGGCCACGCCGTTCGCGCCGAGAATATCGCGCGACATGCGCGCGCACTCCAGCGCCATCCAAACGTTATTCCGCTTCGCCATCGAGATGTGTTGGTGTTCAACCTTGTTCTGATCTTTTAAGCGCCCCACCTGCAGAATCAGCAATTGCGCCTTAGTAATCTCGCTGATCATCCACGCCAGCTTCTCCTGTACCAACTGATGCGAGGCAATCGGCTGATCGCGGAATTGTTTTCTCAAAAGCGAATACTGCAGCGCGCAGTCGTAGCAAGACATCGCCGCGCCCACCGCGCCCCATGCGATCCCGTAGCGTGCCTGGTTCAGGCACATCAAGGGAGACTTCAACCCGCCCGACTTCGGCAGCAAGTTCGATTCAGGCACACGCACATCCTGCAGCGAAAGCCCCGACGTCACTGAAGCCCGCAGCGACCACTTCCCATGAATGTCATCGGCCTTGAATCCCGGCCGATCGGTCTCCACCAGAAACCCGCGAATCTTGTCGTCCTCGTCCTCGACCTTCGCCCAGATCACGGCGACATCGGCAATCGTGCCCGACGTAATCCACATCTTCTCGCCATTGAGCACGTATTCTTTTCCGGACTTCTTAGCGCGCGTACGCATCCCTCCAGGATTCGATCCGAACCCCGGCTCCGTCAGTCCAAAGCATCCCAGCTTCTCGCCCTTCTGCATCGCCGGCAGCCACATGTTTTTCTGCTCGTCCGACCCGAACGCATAAATCGGATACATGCACAGCGCCGACTGCACCGACACAAACGACCGCACTCCCGAATCGCCCCGCTCCAGTTCCTGCGTAACCAGTCCGTATTCGACGTTCGACATCCCCGCGCAGCCATATCCATGAAGCGACGCGCCAAAGAAGCCGAGATCGGCCATCGGCTTCACCAACTCCCGCGGGAATCGCCCCGCGCGGTTGCACTCCTCAATGATGGGGACAAGATTGTCTTCGATGAATTTGCGCGCCATGTCCCGCACCAGGCGCTCGTCGTCGTTCAGCAGGGAATCGAAGTTGATGAAGTCCACACCGCGAAATTTGATGGCTGGCATTTGCGTTTCACCCCAAATCAAAAACGAAATGGCAAACCATCCAAGCTAGCAGAGTAAGGGCCACGCACGCTAGCGGGGCATCTTCGGGATCCACCGCGGCACGGCGGCGCGATAGCGCTCATATTCTTCGCCGAACAGCCGCTGCAAAGTCGGCTCCTCATAAAAAATGACAAAGAGATTCACGATCACGAGAACGCAAACAAGATAGGCAACCACATGCAGAGAATGAAAGAGCCACGCCTGCCCCCCAACCACAAGCGCCACCCCGATGTACATCGGATTGCGCACATAGCGATGCAGGCCTCGCACAACCAGGACTTTGGTCGGTGCGATCGGAGCAGGCGTCCCCCCTCCAACCAACGCGAACCCCCAAAAAGCCGTGCACACATAAATAAAGATGCCGGCGCCGATCACCACGCTTGCCGCATACGCTTCCACGCCGCTCACCGCATCGCCGCCCCGCTCCAGTCGCCATGGAATGTACCCGGCAACCGTTCCCGGCACGAAAATCGTAAAGATCGCGGTCTTCGAAAGAGCGCCAAGGCTTTTCACAAAAGACATTGTTCGCCCCCGTACACGCCGAGTCAACGCCCGCGCGATTGACGTAACGGAAGCTCAGTTCTTCGCTTTTCCTGAGACCTGAGACCTGAGACCTGAGACCTGAGACCTGAGACCTGAGACCTGAGACCTGAGACCTGCTTCTACCGTGTTAGCATCACCGCCATGCGAGTCCGGATAATTCTCTGCGCACTCTTTATCTCAACGCTCAGCTTCGCCCAACACTCCGCTCCCAATCTTTACCCAATGCAGGAAGGCTTCGTCGACAGCCACGGCGCGCTGATCTACTACAAAGTCGTCGGCCACGGAGCGCCGCTCGTCATCGTGCACGGCGGGCCCGGCGCCTCGCATGACTACTTCCTCCCCTACCTTCTCCCGCTGATGCGCACCAACCAACTCGTCTTCATCGACGAGCGCGGCGGCGGCAAATCGTCCAAGTGCCCCGACCCCAGGGACTACAACGTCGCCAACATGGTCGAAGACATCGAGACGGTCCGTCAGGCGCTCGATCTCGGTAAGATCAGCCTCTTCGGGCATTCCTTCGGCGGCGTCCTCGTGCAGGCCTATGCCTTCAAGTACCAGCGGAATCTCTCGCACCTCATTCTCGGCAGCACTTTCTCCAGCACGCGCGAAATCAACGAAGCGCTCGCCCGCATGAAAGCCGCCTTGGATCCGAAAGATCGCGACCGCGTCAACGCCCTCGAAGCCGCCGGCCTTTTCGGCAAAGGAGAAGCCTGGGAGCACGGCCGCTACTCCGAGGAGTACGCCAAGCTCGCCTGGGGCAAGGGATATTTTCCCTTCGTCTACGTCAATCAGCCCGATCCCGACTACGATCCCGTCGCCGGCAACACCACCAACGCATGGGATGTCTATCGCGAGATGTGGGGCTCCGACGGCGAGTTCGTCATCGACGGAAATCTGAAAGAGGTCGAATACGTCGATCGTCTTTCCGAAATCAAAGTGCCCACTCTCATCATCGTCGGCGACCACGATGAGAGCGACCCGAAAATGTCAAAGGAGATGCACGAGAAAATCACCGGTTCCGAACTCGTCATTCTCCCAAGGAGCGGCCACATGACCTTCGTCGATCAGCCGGAGATGTTCCTTCAGACGGTGCAGGAATTTGTGGGGCATTAAAAATCAACCGCGCATGACTGCCTCAAGTTGCTAGCCTTCCGTGCCAGTCGTAGCTTTCTTTGTCACTTCGTAGGCCGCCGCTTGGGCGCTATCCTGACAAGTAACCCCAGAGCTCTCCATGAGCGATATCGCCCGTCTCTTTCAGGCATTTCTTGCACCCGCCATTTTTGTTTCGGCCGCATCGCTCCTCATTCTTTCCATCAATGTCCGCCTTATGGGCATCGTCAGCCGCCTGCGCCAGTTCGTTCACGATAAGCATGACGCCGCCCGCAACAATCGCTTGCAGGAGGCCGAGGCCTACACCGCGCAGATCAAGTCGATTGAAAAGCGCGCCCAGATGATTCAGCGCTGCTTTCTGTTCTCGCTGATTTCACTCGCCGGAACCATCACTTCCTGCCTGCTGCTCGGCTTCGGTCTCTACACCAAGACCGCCGCGTTGGCTGCGGTGATCGTTTTCGTCCTCTCGATGATGTGCCTGCTCATCGGAGTTCTCTACTACATCGCTGAAGTGACCGTGGCGCTCAGTTCGGTGCGCGACGAGGCTCGCGACCTCGGCTTTATGGATCTGGGCACCCGCGCGGCCACGGGCCCGCGCGATACTTTGTAGCGGACAACACCTCTTTTTGCCCTCCAGTCAGGGTTTTCGGCGAATCTGTCCCGTCCCGCTCCCTGCCGTTTCTCTTCTTGTGCAAACAAGTGCATCTTCTTGTAAAAAACCGCGCGCCTTGTCGCTTTCTGCGTGCTTTCTTTCCCGATCCACGCTATAAACTATACGCACTAGTAGCGCTAGCGCTTCTAGTACTACGCCTCACGTCGACCCCCTCTCGACGGTTTCTTTCACGATTTGCAAGACAGACGTTTTGACGAGGAAAACATAGCGAACATGTCGCTGGTAAAAGCGTTGTGCTCCCGGGCCCCTTTCCATCTTCTATTAACGCTATTCATCGCATTTTCCATTTCTTTGACCGCGCACGCCGAGAAGGACAAAGACAAGGATAAGGATAAAGAGAACGAAAAGACCCACAAGAACAGCGCCGGCCTCGACTTCGTGAAAGTAAAGGGCTCGCTTCGCTGCGACAAGCCCGAAAAGGCTTATGCCATCGATGTTCCCGACCGCGCCGGACATTCGTTAGTCATCACTCACCGCATATGCACCTGGACCGAGCCAATCGAGATTCTCGGCACCAAAACCAAGGGCGGCGAGTGGGACGAGTTTAGCGAAAGGATGGAGGGCAAACTCCATCCCCATAGCTACGAGGTCGACACCATGGCCGACGGCGAGAAAGTCACCTTTCAAACCGAGGGCCAGATCGACTCCGACAAAGACCCCATGACCATCCGGGGCAAGTTCAGCTACACCCGCGGTACCGGAAAGTTCAAGAGCATCAGGGGCGGTGGCAACTATGAAGGATCGACCGACGCCAATGGTGTGATGACGTTGGAACTGGAAGGCGAATACGATCCGTCGGCATTCCAGGCTGCCGGAAAGAAATAAGCGAGACGAAAGTACAGGAGGAATAAGGAACCATGACGACTAAACGAGCTCTGGTAGCGGCGCTCCTTGGGCTGGCCTTCATCTTCGTGGCCATGCCGGGCTTCGCCAAGACCGGCAAAACGGTGATGACCAATCCCATTGTCACCAACGACGTCCACCACGATACAGGACCGCTGCTTCGCGAAGTTGCCCCGCTGCTTCCCGAGCACAACATCATGCCCTTCCACGAGATTGAAAACAACGAAGACCCGCGATTCAAGGAATGGCTCACCCGCCCGCATCCCGCGGACCCGGTGGTGCAGCGCCCCGAGAACTCGCCTACCGTCCAGACTCCTCCTCCCAACCTGACCTTCGATGCTTTGGGCTTTGGCGACAACTTCTTCTGCGACTGCATGCCCGCCGATAACGATGGCGCTCCCGGCACCACTCAGTACGTGGAATTCATCAACACCGAGTATGCCGTTTACAGCAAGACCGGTTCGCTCCTCCTGGGACCCTTGGCGGGAAGCAGCTTCTGGTCTGGTTTCGGCGGCGGATGCGAGGCGGATAACTGGGGCGACCCGACCATCCGCTTTGACGCGGCTGCCAAACGCTGGGTCGCGGCCCAGTTCGATCTTGGCCCCAGTGGCAATGGTCCTTACGCCGAGTGCGTCGCTGTCTCGACCACCGACGACGCCACCGGTTCCTACAACCGCTACCGGTTCACCTTCAGCCAGTTCCCCGACTATCCGAAGATGGGTGTTTGGCCCGATGGCTACTACTTCTCCTACAACATCAACGGATCGACCGAAGAAGTTTGCGCCACTGACCGCACCGCCATGTTGTCCGGCGCGTCGGCCACGCAGGTGTGCTTCACTCCCAGGGGCCAGTTCGGAATGCTGCCCGCCGATTTGGATGGCGCCACTCCGCCTCCTTCCGGCACACCCAACTTCTACCTCGAACTGGCACGCAGCGGCGGCGCAAGCCTCCCCATGTATGCCTTCCACGTCGACTTCGTGAATCCCAGCAACTCCACCTTCACTGGGCCGACCAACATTACCGTCCCCTCCTACACGCCCGCCTGCCCGGGCGCCAGCCGCGGCGCTTGCGCTCCGCAGCCCGACGCCGGCAGCGACAAACTGGAAACGCTCAGCGACCGTTTGATGTATCGCCTCGTCTACCGCAATTTTGGCGATCACTCGGTCCTGCTCGCCGCCCATGCCGTCGAAGTGAACGGCTCCGGATCGGGCGCCCGCTGGTATGAGATCCGCAACCCGGAAAGCGGAACTCCGACCGTGTTCCAGTCGGGAACCTTCTCGCCGGATTCCCAATACCGCTTCATGCCCGCCGTTGCCATGGACCAGAGCCAGGACATCGCCGTCGGATTTACCCGCTCGGGTTCTTCCGCGGGTCAGTTCCCGTCCCTCGTTTACGCCGGCCGCGTTCCCTCTGATCCCGCGGGCACGCTCGAAACCGAAGTGACCATGCTCGCCGGTACCGGTTCCCAGTCCAGCGGCGGCTTCGATCGTTGGGGCGATTACAGCTCCCTGACCGTCGATCCCACCGACGATTGCACCTTCTGGTTCTCCGAGTCTTACGTTAAGACCACCGGCCAGAATTCAGGCTTCAACTGGAGCACGGGCATCGGCAGCTTCACCTTCCCAACCTGCGGCGGCGGCGCCACTGGCGACTTCAGCCTCAGCGCCAACCCAACCTCCGTAACTGTTGCCCAGGGTAGCCAGGGCACCAGCACCATCACCGTGAATCCGATGAACGGATTCTCCGGCAGCGTCAACCTGAGCGCCTCCGGCTTGCCCGGCAGCGTGACCGCCAGCTTCAATCCCAATCCGACAGCCACGACCAGCTTGATGACCATCACGGTTCCGGCTGGCACAGCCACGGGCACCTCGACTGTGACCATCACCGGTACATCCGGAAGCTTGACTCACACGACGACCGTGCAACTTACCATCACGAGTGGCGGCGGGCCTGTTGTCAGCCTCAATCCCACCTCGCTCAGCTGGGGCAAGATTCTGGTTGGCCAGACGGCGGCCGGCAAGAAGAAGGTGGTTCTCACCAACACCGGAACCGCTAGCCTCAACATCTCCACCATCACGACCACCGGCGACTTCGCTTTGTTCCCGGTCACCAAGACGAAGAAGATCACGCCTTGTGTGAACGGCAGCGTGGTTGCTCCGGGCGCGACTTGCGAGATCAAGGTCAGCTTCACTCCAACCCAGAAGGGCGCTCGTACCGGCAGCGTTCTCTTTACCGACAACGCTCCCAACAGCCCGCAATCGGTTGCTCTGAGCGGAACCGGCAAATAACTGAACTGATTTCGCTTCTTTCAAATGGGGCTGCGCAAGCGGCCCCATTTTTTTCTGGGTGTGCTAGCCTTCCTGCGCTCCAACGGCTCCGAATTTGCTTGCGCAAATAATTGCATCTGCCATTCAAAAAGAACCTGTTTCCCAGTCGATTGTTCGTGCTTTCTTCGTAGAGCCGGGCTATAAACTATAGGCGCTAGTACTAGCTGCCGCCTCGATCAGTCCCTCAATCGCCGGCGTTACAAGTCAGCGGAAGCACACGTTCTGCGAAGTTGGCTGGCGGGTCTTCGTCTGCAGGGTTTTCCATTGCAACCAAGCACAACGGGCAACATGTCGCTGGTGGAAACGTCAACGTCCCACCTCCGGCCCGCAACTTCTTTCACCACGATCTCTTCGGCAAGTAAACCTTCCATCTCCACGCAATTCGAGGACAAAAAAACTATGGTTCGCTTTAGGACAGTGATTCTGCTCTTTCTCCTCTGTGGCTTGGCGTTAACCTCGCTGGCCCTTGCTAGAACCAACAACAAAACCATCGTGACCTATCCGACCTTCGGCGTCTCTCAGCCGATCGCCGACATGCCGGTCGAGTATTCCATGTTTCCCTTCAAGGAAATGCCTGAGCCCCGCTCCAATCCAAATCATGTCCAGGGCCCGTATCAGGTCGAAGATCCGGCCTTGCAAAAAGAGCAGCTTCCCGCCCTCGACGTCGCCATCGGCCTTAACTTCGATGGCATCGCCTCCAACGGCTACGCGCCTTCCGACTCCAATATGGCTGTCGGCCCCACCCGCATCGTGGAAACCGTAAACGTGCTCTTCCAGGTCTTCGACAAGAGCGGCAATACCGTCGCTGGCCCAACCAATATTCAGAACCTCTTCTCCGGTCTGGCTGGCGATTGCTCCAGCAGCACCTATGGCGATCCCGTCGTCCTCTATGACCGCGCCGCTGACCGCTGGCTCGTCAGCATGATCGGTTCCGGCTCCACCACCTCCGAGTGCGTCGCGTCTCCAAAACCAACGATCCGACCGGCGCTTACTATCTCTATGGCTATTCGTTCGGCGCCAACCTGAACGACTATCCGAAATTCGGCACCTGGGCAACTGCCAGCAACGCCGCTTACTTGGCCAGCTACGACATCTTCGTCGACTTCTCCTCCTATGGCGGTGCCGCGCTGTGCGGTCTCGACCGCTCCAAGATGCTCGCCGGCAATTCCTCGGCCGCCCAACTCTGCCAGATGACCTCCGCCAGCGAGTTCAGCTATCTCCCGTCCGATATGGATGGTCCGACGCCTCCCGCCGACGGCACGCCCGGCGTGTTCATCAATCACGACAACGGCACCAATAACCAGCTCTTCCTTCGTACCTTGGCGCTGGATTTTGCCAGTGGCACGGCCACCCTTTCCAATCCCACCAAAATCACCGTCTCTACTTTCAGCAATGCCTGCCACAGCAGCTGCGTGCCGGAGTTGAGCGGTACGGCCCTCGACGCCCTCGGCGATCTCCAGATGTACCGTTTCGCCGTCCGGCACTTCGCCGATCATGATCGCGCGGTACTGAACAACACGGTCGTCAATGGCGGCAAGGGGGCGGTTCGCTGGTACGAACTCTACGATCCCGCCGGCGCCGTCACCCTCAACCAGCAGGGCACCTACGCTCCCGATTCCACCTGGCGCTGGATGGCCAGCGCGGCGGAAGACAAGAATGCCGATATCGCCATCGGCTATAGCGCTTCCAGCAGCAGCATCCATCCCGCCAACCGTTTCGCCGGCCGCGTTCCCACCGATCCCCTCGGATCTCTCGAGAGCGAACTCAGCATCATTGAAGGTGGCGGCTCTCAGAATGGCGGCCTCTCGCGCTGGGGCGATTATTCCGCCCTCCAGGTCGACCCTGCCGACGATTGCACCTTCTGGTATGTGGCGCAGTATGAAGCCGTCACCGGAAGTTTCAACTGGCACACCCGTATCGCATCCTGGGCTTTCCCCGAGTGCACCGGCGGCGGCGGTGGCCCAGCGGTCAACCTGAACCCAACCTCGCTCAAGTGGGGCAAGATTGCAGTCGGCACGACGGCCGCCGGTAAGAAGAAAGTCATCCTCACCAACACCGGATCCAGCGACCTGCACATCTCAAACATCGCCACCACCGGCGACTTTGCCCTGTTCCCGGTGAAGCAGACCAAGAAGATCACGCCCTGCGTGAACGGCAGCGTAGTAGCTGCCGGCGCGACTTGCGAGATCAAAGTCAGCTTCACCCCGACCCAGACCGGTACCCGGACTGGTGCGGTCAACTTCACCGATGACGCTTCGGGCAGTCCTCAGTCCGTCTCGCTCACCGGCACCGGAAAGTAAGAGGCGTTCCTTTCCAGGCGGGGCTGCGCATGCAGCCCCGTTTTCTCTGCGCCCCGTCAATCGTGTAAAATTGATTTGGCGAGTACTGGCAACGCTTCCACACGTGTTGATTCTGCCGGAAGATTGTCGACCGGCATCCTCGTTACTCCCCAATTACCAGGTAGAACCGCGGCCCTCCAGCTGGCGGCACATTCCTGTTCAGGAGAAGTTGCATGGCGAAGATCGCAAAAACAGCTGACCGCAAGAAGATCATGGACACCTCGAAATCCCACGACTGCCCGAAGTGCGGCAAGGAAACCCGCATTGTCAAGCGCGTCAAAGACCGTGAACGCGGCGTTCCCGGCGGCATCTACATCTCGTGCTCAGCCTGCGAATTTTTCGAGAAGCTGTAGGTTTTGGAGTGCAAGCGTTCCTGGATAAGCATCATGGTCAAGTGGCCCAGATCTAGCTTTTGAGATCCGGGAACCTGCCGCGATAACGAAGCGAGGCAGCTTTTCCTTCGTGTACCTTCGTGCCCTTGGTGGCAGTAGCTTTTTGCAAGCGGCATCTCCAGCCCGATTGCGCCAGCCAAGCTCCAAAAACAGAGGCGTTGAATCATTAAGCGTCAATTCCCCGGGCCATCCGCTTCCAGCCGGACGGCCACATTGACGCAATGATTCAACGCCTCAAATTTCCTGCCTGCCCCGAAACGAAGCGAGGCAGATTTCCTTCGTGTACCTGCCTGCCGCGAAAACGAAGCGAGGCAGATTTCCTTCGTGTACCTTCGTGCCCTTGGTGGTAAAGCTCCTGCCTACATCGATACGAACAACGCAATCCGCATGCCCGGATGCAGTACGTCGAACAGAAAATATTCGCCGTCAACATAGTCGATGTAGCAGTCATCCGAGTAAGCCCACTCCGCCGGCCACGGGTCGACCATGACGAACGAATATCCGCCGTACACAAACGTTGGCTGCCCGTTCACCACCGTCGGCCGGCTGGGATGGAACGTGTGCTGCTTGCCAAAGCTCGAGCGGAACTTGTCATCGGGAATATGTCCGCCCTTGCCCGCGGGACGCGCATGCGCTTCGTTCTCGTTGTGCATGTTGTCCATTTTCTTGTCCGACTTCTTATCTTCCTTCTGCTCCTGCTTCTCCTGTTCCTTGTCGCGCTTCTCTTCATTCTTCTGCGCGTTTTTGTCCTGCTTCTCCTGGTCGTTCTTCTCCGGCTTCATCTCGTCCGGCTTTTGTTCCTGGCTCTCCGGTTTCGCTTCTGGTTTCCCGGCGGGATGCTGCATCGCCGGAGACTTCTCGGGCGACTTTTCCTGCGGTTCGTCTTTTTGCTGAGGCGCGGCCAGGGCCAGCCCCGCGAACAGCAGGCAGAAAAGAACCGCGCTCATGATTTTCGTTGGCTTCATCTTTCTTCTCCTTGGGCGCCCGGATTCCAACCTGCATCCCAGACGCACGTCGAGTTTGCGCCTATCCGATGACGCGGATGCCCGCCAAGGATGCCGTCAATGTCGTATATCAGGCAAAGCGGATGCGAAAGATACAGCGGGGAGGGTAGCAATCTTAGGGTAACTTCCGCCCGCGGCGAATCCGCCCGCTCTCCATCGGCGCGATTCGAATCGACGGGAGCTGGACTCCAGCCATCCGCGTCCCGGAAGAGCGGGTCTGCCCTCGGGCTCTATTTCAATCCCTTCACCACATACGCCTCCGACAGCCTTCGTACGTACAGGTAGGCATACGAACTTCCGTCGGCCGACAAGTGCGGTGGCGCGATCCCGGTAATCCCTGCGCCGACGACCTCGCCAAACGTTTTCCACGGCACAACTTTCCCGGTCTTGAGATTGAGCAGCGACACGGCCACCGGTTCCACTCGATCATTTATGGAAGCGATATAGAGCGATGACCCGTCGTGCATCCAGCCAACCACGTACGTTTTTCCGTTCAGCGCCGCGACCGGCTCAAACTGGCTGTTTTCCAGCGACCAGATGCCGCCCTGTCCACCCGCTTTTCGCACCGCCACGCTCTTTCCATCCGGCGAGACCATCGCGCTCGCAATGCCCTCGGGCGTAACCGGCTTCGAGTCTCCGCTCCTGAGGTCGATCATGTAATCGCGTCTCGCGTGTCCCGGTTCGATTCCCACCGCGATCGCCCGCTTGCCGTCGGGCATAAACTCGACACTCTGATAACTGACCGCATCGTGCGTCAGCGTCCTCGATTCGCCCGCTCCCGTCGGCACCAAAACCAGATTGCCACCCTTTGGCGGCTTGGTGATCGCCCACTTGCCGTCGGAAGAAATCGCTTCCGCTAGTCCTTCGCCAATTCGTGCCGGCGGCGACCCGTCCATATCGCGCAGGAACACGGTGTAATTCGGACCGCCTCCGTCACCCTCTTCCTCGAACAGTATCTTCTTCCCATCCGGAGTGATGGCCCGCAGCTCCGACCACCCGAACCATCCGAGTTCTTTTTCTTCCTTCGCTCCCGGCGCTTTCCCCCGAATGTCCAGCCGCTGCCGGTTCGTAACCGTCAGCACCGTGCCGTTGCGCGAATCTTCCAGCCACATTCCTCCCGGCACATTCGTGATGTTTCGGACCTTTCCCGACAGCGTCACCGCCCGCGGATTATTGGCGCTTCCCGTCTTCGTCGACGTGAACCAGATCTCGTCGCCCGATGGTGACCACAAAATGCCTTGCAGGGAAGTCCAGCCCGACGAAAGCTTTTTTTCCGGGCCGCTTCCATCGGCGGGAATCACGGCCAGCGAGCCCTCGTCGTCGCCTCCTCCGTTTTCATGGTCGGCGAATGCGATCCATTTTCCGTTGGGAGAAATCTTCGGATGGCTCATCCAGTTGATGCTGTCGATCAGGACCTTGCCCACCGGGTATTCCAGTTGCCAGTGGCTGTTCTCCGGAACATAGCGAACTACGGCCAGGTTCTCGCCATCGGCGGACCAATCCGCGTCCTGCACGTTCTCCAGCACCTCGCGCGGCGTGCCCCCGCTTAACGGAACCCGCGCCAGCGTGCCGCTGCGCGCGTACCCTCCCCGGTAGTCCGACGAAAGCCGTAGCGCCATCTCGCCATTTTTCGAGATCGCCAGCAATTCCGCGCCCTTGATTCCCATCTCGCGCGTCCCCGGATCGTCGGTCCGCGAAATATAAAGTTGTTGTTCGCCGCCGTCCCAGGTCGCGCTGTAGACGATGCTCCCGTCCGGCGTGAAGCGCGCGTTTTCAATGAATCCGGTGCGAAACGTGATCTGCTGATACTCCGCGTCCAGGCCACTCGACGCCGATTTCCCCAGCATCCAGCCCGCTCCCAGCAACAGGCACGCGGCCACAATTCCGCCCGCGATCGCCAGCATCAGCGTCCGTCGCGGCTTTTCAGTCGCCTCCGCCGCCGCAACTTTGGCCGTGCCACCCGAAAGCCCCGAAAGATGTCCGAGATCGAACGCAATGTCGCTGGCCGAATGAAACCGCGACTCCGGACTCTTCTCCAGGCAGTGGTGCACAATCCGCTCGAGCGCCGGAGAAATACTGCGATTGGTTTCGCTCAGGTCCGCCGGTTCTTCTTTCAGAATCGAGCTCATCGTGTCCGCCGGCGTGTTGCCGTGGAACGCCCGCTTGCCCGAAAGCATTTCGTAGAGAATCGCGCCCAGGCTGAAAATATCCGAACGCGTATCGAGCGGCAGCCCGCGCACCTGCTCCGGCGACATGTACCCGGCGGTTCCCATCACCAGCCCGGCTTCCGTTCCGCCATGCGTCGCCGTAGCCATCGACGTATGCGAACCCGGGTCCGGCTGCGTGAGTTTCGCCAGCCCAAAATCCAGAATTTTCAGCCGCCCATCTTTCGTGATGAACAGGTTTTCGGGCTTCAGGTCCCGATGAATGATTCCTCTCTCATGCGCCGCCGCCAGCCCGTGCGCCATCTGCATGGCGAGATCGAGTGCCTTGCGCTGCGGCATCGCCCCGCTCCGCAGCCGCTCGCGCAGCGTCTCACCCTCCAGCAATTCCGAAACGACAAACGGCGCCCCCTCGTGCGTCCCGATATCGAAGACCGCCAGAATGTTCGGATGGTTCAGCGCCGCGGTAGCCAGCGCCTCCTGTTCAAACCGCCGCATGCGGTCGGCATCGGCGGAAAGCGCCGCCGGCAGCACTTTTACGGCAACATCGCGCCGCAAGCGCGAATCGCGCGCGCGGTACACCTCACCCATCCCGCCCGCGCCCAATAACGAAAGAATTTCGTAAGGCCCCAGCTTGGTTCCCGAAGTAAGCGCCATCGTTGCGCGCCATTATAGCCCGTCAGCGCCATTTCAGGGCTCGTTCTCCGCTCCGGTCGTCGTAAGGCAGACAGAGCGAGGTAAAGGCAGAGAGAGCAGGCGTTTCTTGACCTCTTCAAACCGTCGAGCATGGCCGGAGAATTGCGATTACCCAATCTGCAAATCGCTTCCGCCTCAACTAGACTGGAATGCCATTCGAACTAAAGCGGTGTGGCCATACCGCGGCTCGTGGGCAACAGTGAGCGCGGAGAAGGTTGGAGCATGATCAAACTCGTCTACCTGACAGCAAAGAAACCGGGGCTCACAGACGAATACTTCTTCCATTACTGGAAGCATGTGCACGGTCCGATCGGCGCTCAAATTCCCGGACTCCGCAAGTTGGTGCAAAGCCACCGTCTCTCGGTTGCCGGAGACAATCGCCATCCCGACTACGACGGCATGGCAGAACTCTGGTTCGATAACGCCGATGCTCTCTTAGCGGCGCGGCAGTCGCCCCAATGGCAGGCTTCCACCCAAGACGAAGCCAATTTCATCGACCAAAGTAAAGCAGCCTATTTTGTCTCCGAGGAGCACGTCATCAAGGACACCAAGGCAGACAGTTGAGCCTCACTTAAACCGGGGATACGCGTTCTCTGCGCGTGCTCCACCTCGCCGCGTGGAGCGTGCGCAATCTGCTCCGGTCTGCTTTTATTGCTTCACAATCTCGACGCGCCGGTTCTGCGTGCGGCCTTCTTCGCTGTCGTTGGAGGCCACTGGCGCATAAGGACCATTCCCAAACGATCCCAGTCGCGCCGCCGCGACGTGATACTGCGTCTCCAGCGCCTGCGCCACAGCCGCGGCTCGCCGCTTGGAAAGGTCCAGATTCGACGCCAGCTGTCCGACGTTGTCGGTGTGTCCTACGACGTAGATTTTCCAGTCCGGATGCTCGCCCAGCAGCTTGGCCACCTCTTCCAGCGCCGGCTTCGACTCGTCCTTCAACTCGGCTTTGCCCGTATCGAAAAGAATCCCCGGCACCACCGCGTGTCCCGTGCCGCTGATCCCCGTCCCCAGTTCCGCAGCCGTCGCCGCCACATCCTGTGACAGCGCGATCTCTTGCACGGACTGCACGTCAACCTTCCCGCTGCCGCTGATCTGGATGTAAATCCAGAGCGGCCCTCTCTTCCAGGTCGAATCGCCATACGCGCCCGAATCATAGACGTTCTGGTATCCGGCTTGGCGCATCGCCGTCACATAGTTCCTCACCACTTGCGGTTTGCTGGCCGAATCGGGGAAATGGAAAACGAGCTTTGATACCTTGCCCTCGATCGTCTTGTTCGCATTGCCTCCCTTCTCTGTGACCACGACGGTTAGGGTATCGTCGGCTTTCTCCTCGCAAGACACCAGCACGCTCCCCGGAAACCGCGTCACGTAGGGCGAGTCCTTGCATCCCTTGGCATCCTGCTGCCCATACAAAGAGCTCGTGATCATCAAACAAACGGCGAACACAGCGGCGGTGAGCGGACTTACATGGAAAATGCCTCTCATTGTGATTTCCTCGTGGCACGCATGGTTCAAATCTGTAAGTGGCATTCACAAAACTAATGCAGGGACTTAACGATGGCGGATAGTAGCATCCAGACATTCATCCTGCAATCCGTTCTGTAGCTTCTTCGGCAACAAGGTCGATTCTGCAGGGTTCCTCATTGCCGCCGGGCGCAGCCGATTGGCGAGATTGGGACGGGCGGCCTGGCCTTCTCATCGCCGACACCACCAAGGCAGTGGATGCCCCGCTCGTGCGTTTTTTGCAACGACGGGAAGCACCCGAACATAACCCGGCGCTCGGTCAATGCGTGCAATCGCCTTCCATGAGAAGGCCGGTCGGAGTCAAGTAGATTCTGATTTCATTTCGTTCGCCAGGTTTTTCTTTTAGCCGCTCGCCGCTGTCGCCATGCTTCCATTCGCACTCGGT
>Ga0335069_10001048_pt1 | contig 44569 bp, 50 predicted proteins | sample Lox_Sample_11_FD_206714 | JGI IMG/M metagenome (GOLD analysis project Ga0335069, IMG submission 206714) | Soil microbial communities from Loxahatchee National Wildlife Refuge, Florida, United States - Lox_Sample_1.1 | ecosystem: Environmental > Terrestrial > Soil > Wetlands | place: USA...
AACAGTGTTGGTCGGCCTGAGTGTGGCGACGTCGGCACAGGTAATTTACTTCGCCAACGATTTGCTGTTATTCGATCGCGCGACCCGGATCGCGCCCGGAAGTTTGCTGGCTTTCGACGGGCTCGGGCGAGCGCTGCTGGTGCGCGGGCAAAACGAGCAGGCGATGCTGGTGTACCGGCAAGTGCTGAAGATCGATCCCTACAACTTCTCTGCCCTATACAACGTGGGGCTTCACGATTTTCTCCACCAGAACTACAGGGAAGCTGATCTCTACCTGTCGGGCGCGTTTTCGATCAATCCATTCGATCCCGACTGCTCGGCGGTACTGGCCGATACGCGCAATCACCTGGGGCAGTATGCGGCAGCGGAACCGGCCATTCGACGTGCGATCGCGCTGCGGCCGGGCAAAGCCGGATATAGAAGGGTACTTGCCGAGTCGTTGGGTGGTCAGGGCAGAATCGAGGAGGCGATCGAGCAGGTGGAGGCGGAGATGCAGGCGCATCCCGACGAGCGCAACCTGGACCAGGATCTGCTGCAGCGATTGCAGGCACAAAGGAAGAGCACTTCGAAGTAGTGACTTCTATTCATGAAAAGTGAAACGTCGCAGGAACGGTGGCTGGTGGTGCTGCTTTGCGCCGTGCCGGCCGTGCTGTACCTGGCGACGCTGCGATTCGAATTCGTTTACGACGATCACAGCCAGATCGTTTCCAACCCGCTAGTCCAGACCTGGAAGAGCCTGCCGCTGCTATTCACCACCGATGTGTGGAGATTCCAGAATCCGCTGGTGGTGGGTAACTACTGGCGCCCGATGTTCATGCTGTGGCTGATGATTAACCATTCGCTGTTCGGGTTCAAGGCGGCCGGTTGGCATGCTGCGTCGGTGTTGGTCCACATCGGTTGCACCTACCTTGTCTACCGGCTGGCGGTTCGGTTAAGCCGGGATCGGGCGATGGCATTTATCGCGGCGCTGCTGTTTGCGTTGCACCCATCGCACCTGGAAACAGTCGCGTGGATTTCAGGCGCGACCGACTCGCTGATGTGCCTTTTCCTGCTGGGCTCACTACTGTTGTTCATCAGCGGGTCGGAAGCGCAAACGAAGAAGTGGCTGTACTTTGCGCTTTCCATTGTCCTCTACCTGACGGCTGTGCTCACGAAGGAAACCGCGATCGTGGGGCCCGCCTTCATCTTTTTCTATGTGCTGCTGTTTGGCGAGCGCGGGCCAGCCTGGCCGAAACGGATTGCCGCGGGGTTGCTGGCGAGTGGGCCATTCGTGGCCGCTTCGATCGTGTACCTCGTGCAGCGCCACGCGGCGCTGCACGGATTCAGCCATCCTTATCTGAAGATGCCGTGGCTGGACGTGCTGATCACAGTTCCATCGGTTTTGTGGTTCTACCTGCGCCACCTGGTGTGGCCGGTCGCGTTGAGCGTGGTGTATGACGCGGTGCCGGTCGTTCACCGCACCTGGTCGAATTTCTGGGGGCCGCTGCTGGGATGCGTTCTGCTCGCGGCAGCCCTGATCGGATACCTGCTGCGAACGCGCGACCGGGGAATTGCATTCGCTGCCTTGATGCTCGCGCTGCCCTTGCTCCCGGTTCTTTATATTCCCGCGCTGGAAAGTGAGACCTTCCTGCACGACCGGTATCTTTATCTGCCTTCCATCGGATTGGCGATGATCGTGGCGACGATTCTTCGCCGGGTTCGATGGGGAGAGGGGCAACTGTTCGGCGTTCCGGCGGCGCAAGCTGCGGCGGCCGCGACGCTGATCGTGGCCAGCGCGATCGCAACGGCATCGCAGGAGATTTACTGGGCGAATGACATCCTGCTGTTCGGTCGCGCGGTAACCATCGCTCCCGGGAGCGCCGGTGCGTTCAACAGTCTTGGCACGGCGCTGGCGGCACGTGGCCGCATGAAAGAAGCAATGTTCGCCTTTGAGCAGGTGATCAAGAGGAACCCGGATTCGTGGGTGGCGCAATACAACGTCGGCCTGGGATATTTCCTCGATGGCCGGTATGCAGAGGCAGAGCCACACCTGGAGAAGGCGGTGGAGTTATATCCGGTGGCGGGCGATCCGGCGGCGGTGCTCGCGGAGTCACAAATCCGGCAAGGCAAGTACGCGGAAGGGGAAGAAGCGATCCGGCACGCCATTTCGGTCATGCCTTACAAGGCGGGATACAGGCGGGTACTGGCCCAGGCGCTGGAAGGAGAGGGCAAACCTGCGGAGGCATTAACGGCGGCGCTAGAGGAAGTGAAGAAACATCCCGACGACGAACAGGCGCAGGCCATAGTGGAGCGGTTGAGTCCGAAATCGGTTAAGACTGACAGTTTTTCGCCACGAAAATGACAGAATTAGTCATCCAGAACTGGGAGTACCTCGCCGGGAAGGCGGTTTGGCCCGTTTTCGGTATCTTTCGATGGTAGTCCAATCTGCTGTAACTACAAGGTTTAGAAGCGTTATTGACGCCTAAGGGGAGTGTCGCGGCTCGATGGACACTGAGATGCTTAAAATAGGGTGTTCTCGGGAGACCATCTCGGAGAGAAAGAAAAAACATATGCGCAAACAGAAGGGCTTTTCGCTGATCGAACTCTTGATTGTGGTGGCGATCATCCTGATCATCGCCGCTATCGCTATTCCGAACCTGCTCCGGTCGCGTATCGCGGCCAACGAAGCTTCCGCGGTCGGCTCCATCCGTACCATCAACCCCGCTCAGGTGACCTATTCTTCGACGTATCCGGATTGCGGTTTCACCGCCTTGGCGAACCTGGGTGGTTCGGGCGGCAGCGCCGGCGGCGCGGGCCTGATTGACGCGGTGCTGGCCAGCGGCGTAAAGAGCGGCTACAGCTTCAACGCTGGCGCCAGCGGCGGCAGCGGTACTTGCGGCAGCGGTTCGCAGCCGAACACCCTGTACAGCCTGACGGGCATGCCGTTGTCGCAGCAGACCGGTCAGCGTTACTTCTACTCTGACCAGTCTGGCGTCATCCGCTACAACACCAGCGCAGTTGCGGGCGCGACTGACAACCCGCTGCAGTAACCACGAGTTGGCGAAGTACCTGGGGGAGGGTACAAGCCAGAGCGCAGGGAACGCAAGTTCTCTGCGCTCTTTCCTTTTTGGGAAAACGTTGAACTACGCCACGCTCGCCAAAAACCGGCGAGGATGGGGCACCGGCTTCGCGATTAGTGGGCGAGGGCTTGCAAACGTTCTCTGACCAGCGTGTCGGAGTCCGGGTGCTGCTGCAGCTCCTGCTGGTATTCCGCCCTCGCTTCTTCGAGTCTTCCTTGCTTTTCCAGAGAGAATCCACGCCAGAAGTGGTAGCGCGCGCGGCCGGGGCCGAAATGAATGGCCGCGGAGAAGCCCTGTTCGGCGGAAGAATAGTGGCCGAGGTTGAAGCGGCTAAGGCCCTGGTAGAAGTACTGGTTAGAGTCGCTAGGCACCATGGCTTCCGACTTGGCCAGCGCCGCGTCGGCGCGCTCGTATTGGGCCGAGTAATAGAGCATCAGGGCATAGGCGACGTGGTTCTTCCAGTTGGCGGGGTCGAGTGCCAAGGCCTCCTGGTAGAGGCGCTCGGTGTCTTCGAGGTCGCCGCGCCGGAAGAAATCATTAGCCAGGTGAGCCTTAGCCAGGGCGCTGTTGGGAGCGACCTGCGTGCCGCGCGCGAAGAGCATGAATTCGTTGGCCCAGTACTGCTCCTCGTAAGCCGTGCCCAGCGCCATGGCGGCAGAAACAATCAGGATGATCGCCGTTTGGGTCGCCGGTAATCCGAAAAGTTCGCGCCGCGAAGGAAGCTGCGCGGTCGCGTAAACGAGGAGCAGACAGAACCCGAACGACGGCAGGTAGAGATAGCGGTCGTGGACCCACTCGCCACGCGGGAAGGCCAGCAGGCCGAGGATCGCCGGGGCGAGGAACACGAGAATCCACAGTAGCGCCAGCCCGGTAAGGCGCGTGCGCTTGCCGATGCGCCAGGCAAAAACAGCGGCCACAATCAGCGCAACGAACGGCAGGATGAACCGCCACTGCAACGGGCTGGTGACGGGCGGCGTGTCGTAGAAGACCGACATGCGCACCGGCCAGACGAGGCGGCGCATATAGCCCCAGATGATGGTGGGGATGGTAAGCAGGATGTTGGCCAGCGGCTCATGGTGATCGGAATGGACCAGTCCTCGGAGGGCTAGGGAACGAACCACGAGATATGCGGCGGCGGTGATCCAGAGAACCAGGGTGTCCCAGATGGCACGCAGGAGGCCCTTGAGATCGCGCTCAAACTGGCCGCGCAAGACATCGTGAGCGACGATCACGACTGGCAGGAACAACGCGGTTTCCTTACACAAGCAGCCTGCGGCGTAAAAGAGGACCGTCAGGCCACGATAAACACCCGATTGATTCGGCTCACGCTCGGCCTTGATCCATGCCCAGAATGCCGCGAGCACGAAGGCCGCCATCAACGGATCGGTAACGCCCGAGACCCAGGCAACACTTTCGATATGGACGGGATGGAGTCCGAACAGGAGCGCCACGTATCCAGCCTGCACGTTGCTGCGCAGGAGCAAGCGCGCAACCAGGTAGGCCAGCCAAGTCACGACAAGATGAACCAGGATGGTGGTGGCGTGAAAGGCGGCCGGACTCGACTCAAACAGTTTGCGGTTGAGCAGCAACCACGTCATGAAGATCGGCCGGTAGTAGTTTCCAGCCCAGTCGGGCAGCAGGAATTTCCAAGAATGCCCGGTGAAGAGCGTGGGCAGCGTCTTCCACGAAGTGAGCGTGGGGTTGTTGATGATCTGCGGGCCGTCGTCGTAAACAAAGTCGAAGCGCACGGTGGCCAGGTAGGCGAAAGCAGTGAGGAGCAGAGCGAGGAGCAGGAGCCTGCGGCCGCTGGTCACGTCAGATTCGAGATCGTGATGAGAAGAAGTCGCCGGCGAGGCCAAGCGGAGTTTTCTCCTTTTCGGTGCTGGCAACTATCCTAATTCCGAACCATATTCTGCACCCGTGCTAAGTGCGGTTCTTCGGTACATGTACGGCTATAATTCTTCGCGACTCCGAAAAACCAATGGCTGCCATCGAGACGTTTGCGTTGGAGAAAACCTATCAAGTTGGATTCTGGCGCAAGAAGACCAAAGTCGCGCTGCGTCCACTGAGCTTTGCGATCCCTGAAGGCGAGGTTTTCGGCTATCTCGGCCCCAATGGCGCGGGTAAGACAACGACCCTGAAGCTGCTGATGGGGCTGGCAGCGCCGACCGGCGGTAGCTGCAAGATCCTGGGTGGCAAGATTGGCGACCCGCAGGTGCGAGCTCAGATCGGGTTTCTGCCGGAACAACCTTACTTCTACGACCACCTGACGCCGCGCGAGCTGCTCGACTACTTCGCGACACTGTCGGCGCTGCCGGCGACGAAGAGGTCCGCACAGATTGAAGCGGTTTTGAAGCGCGTGGCCCTGCAGGAAGACGCGTGGAACACGCAACTCCGAAAGTTCTCGAAAGGCATGCTGCAGCGAGTGGGGCTGGCGCAGGCGATCATCCACGATCCGAAGCTGGTGATTCTCGACGAGCCGATGTCAGGGCTCGACCCGATGGGGCGGCGCGAAGTTCGTGACCTGATCGAGGAACTGAACCACGAAGGTAAGACGATCCTGTTCTCGACGCACATCTTGTCGGACGCCGAAGCGCTGTGCGATCGCGTAGCGGTGCTGAACCGCGGAGAGTTGCGCGGAGTGGGCGTGGTGGCGGATTTGATCGGCAGCGTGAAGGGCAACACGGAAATCATGTGGCAGGGGGCGGCGGCGGCGCACGCGGTGGAAGCGCTTGGGTTCAAGCCACACGTGGTGGGAGAGACGGTGCGCACGGTGGTGCCGGAGCAGGACGTTGATCGCGTGATGGACACGCTGCGCAACCAGCACGCGCGGCTGATCGCGGTCACGCCGATGCGAACGACGCTGGAAGATTACTTCCTGGCGCGGCTGGCTTCTCCCGCGACGGGGGCGGCGCCGGAGGTGGCGAAATGACGAAGCGCATCGCCGCCATCACGTTCAATACTTTTCGCGAAGCGGTCCGTGACCGCGTGCTCTATAACCTGATCGTGTTCGCGTTCCTGATGATTGGCTCTTCCCTGCTGCTGGGGCAAATCACGATCGGCGTGCAGCGGCAGCTACTGATCAACCTGGGGCTGACGGCGATCTCGTTGTTTGGCGTGCTGATTGCGATCTTCATCGGCATCGGGCTGGTGTCGAAGGAGATCGACAAGCGCACGCTCTACACGGTGCTGACCCGGCCGGTGCAGCGGTGGGAATTCATCCTCGGCAAATTCTTCGGGCTGGTGGTCACGCTGGTGGTGAATGCCGGGCTGATGACGCTCGGCTTCTTCGCGGCGCTGCTTTACCTGATGCGCGGGCTCGAGCACAGCGACGTCTACATCCTCGAGGCGATCTACTTCATCCTGCTGCAATTCATGATCGTGACGGCGATCGCGTTGCTGCTGTCGGCGTTCTCGACGCCGATTGAGTCGGCGGTCTTAACGTTTGCGATATTCGTGGTCGGCAGTTTCAGCGAAGACCTGCGCGGGTTTGCCGCGGCGGCGCAGGGCGTCTCGCATTACATTGCGGTGGGGATGACCTACCTGGTGCCGAACTTCTCGGCGCTGAACGTGATTTCGTCGGTGGCGCACGGCAATCCGGTGGCGGGGAACGTTCTGCTTCTCAACACGGCGTACGGCCTGCTCTATGCCGGTGCGGTGGTCTGCGGCGCGAGCCTCATCTTCCAGAACCGCAACCTGAAATGAAGAGCTCATCCCAACGCGGCGTCTCGATGGTGCTGTGCGCCGTGCTACTTGTTATGTTCTCGGGCGCGTCGGCGGCTCTGCACGGATTGCACAGGATTCACGACGAGTCCACGCCGGAGGAGATTCTCTACATTCCTTCTGCCAAGGCGCTGAAGCGGATGAGCCTCGGTTACACGGGGCTGCTGGCCGATATCTACTGGACGCGCGCGGTGCAGTACTTCGGCTGGAACCACAAGCACCGCTCGATGGATTACCACCTGCTTTATCCCCTGCTCGACATCACAACCGAGCTTGACCCGCATCTGGTCGTGGCCTACCGGTTCGGAGCGACCTTTCTGGCGCAGCAACCGCCCAACGGCGCCGGCATACCCGACAAGGCGGCAGAGTTGATCGAGCGAGGGATCAAGGCGAATCCGGACGAGTGGCGTTTGTACTACGAACTGGGATTCCTGAATGCCATGGAGCGGCACGACTATCTCGCCGCCGCCGATGCGTTCGAACGCGGATCGAAGGTTCCCCATGCCCACCCGTTCTTGAAGGTGCTGGCCGCAGCTATGGCCCAACACGGAGGCGACCTCGAAACCGCCCGCCTGATGTGGCAAACTACGCTCGAGACCACCGACGACAAGATGATTCGCCAGAACGCAGAACACCATCTGCAGGCGCTCGACGTGGACGAAACGGTTCCCAAACTGGAGGCTATCGTCCAGCAGTTCCGCGAAAAGACCGGAAGGCAGCCGACCAACTTTCTGCCGCTGATCCAGGCGGGGTGGCTGCGCCATGTTCCCACCGACCCGCTGGGACATCCCTACAAACTGAGGCCGGACGGCAAAGTTGAGGTGCAAGACCCGGATGCGCTGCCGTTCATCCGACAAGGGTTGCCGGCGGGACGCCAGGGACCCTTCGAACCGCTGAAGCAAGTCATGTGAGGGGCGTGTTTCTGAGCTAGTCTGGTAACGATGACACGACTAACAAGAGTCTTGTTGCTGGTCGCCCTGGTGTCGCCTTTCGTCCTGGCGGAAGACAAGGGCGATACCCTGACGAAGCTCACCGATGCGGTGGATGGGCACTACAACAATTTGCAATCGATGAAGGCCCATTTCACAGAGGAATATCACGGTGCGGGGATGTCGCGGAGCGAGGCGGGCACGCTGTGGCTGAAGAAGCCCGGCAAGATGCGCTGGGATTACGAGCAGCCGCGGCCCAAGGTCTTCCTCAGCGACGGTAAGACGGCGTGGTTTTACGTGCCGGGCGAGCAGCAGGCGAGGAAGGCTCCGGTCAGCAAGCTCGACGATATCCGGTCGCCGCTCCGCTTCCTGCTGGGTAAGACGAAGCTGCGGAAGGAGTTCGACCAGCTCGGAATTGCCGGGAACATCACACCGGCAGTGGCCGGGGATGTGGTTATGCGCGGCTTGCCGAAGGGAATGGAAGACCGGGTGTCTCTGGTAGTGCTCGAGGTTAGCCCGCAGGGGCGGATTGACCGGATCGAAATCGAGGAAATTGACGGGGCGGTAACCGATTTTCGCTTTTCAGACGCCGCCGAGAACGTTGCGGTGGCCGACAGCCTGTTCCACTTCTCGCCTCCGGCAGGAGTCGAGGTGGTGGAGGGCACTAACTTAGGTAACTAGGCAGAAACATTGAGGAAACTCGCGCGAAGCCGGTACTTAGCGATGGTACACTTACCCGTAGCGCACAGTTTCCCCCCAAAGCTGATCGAACGGTTCAATGGCTGAATTTCTCGTAAAAGTCGCCGACGAAACCGGGCGGATGAAAGAACGGGTCGAGCAGGGATACTCGACCGAGGAGATCCGCGACCGCTTCACCCAACAGGGCTTGCTGGTGTATTCCGTAAAGCCGCGCGGCGTCCTGTCGGGCGGCAAGATCGTCCTGCCCGGGCGGAAGAAGATCAAGTCCGACCAGTTCATCATTTTCAATTCGCAATTCCTCACCCTCATCCGCGCCGGGCAGCCAATCGTGAACGCTCTCGCCTCACTCGCCCGTCAACAGCGCAACCCGTTTTTCAAAGCGCTGCTGGAAGATGTGCGCGATCGTGCGAAGGGGGGCGAGCTGATCTCCGACGCCTTCGCTGCGCAAGGCGTAGTGCCGACGCTTTACACCACCACCCTAATGGCGGGTGAAAAGAGCGGCAACCTGGAAGAGGTGCTCACGCGTTATATCGCGTTCCAGCGCCTGGCATTGACGTTCAAGAAGAAGCTGCAATCGTCGCTGGTTTACCCGGCGCTGCTGATTGTGCTCATCGTCGGGATGTTGAGCTTCATGTTCACCTACGTCATCCCGAAGTTTGGTGAACTCTACGCGCAAATTTCGGCTGGGAAAGAATTGCCTGCACTCACTTTATTCATGCTTTCCGTGGGTGACGTGGCCAAGAAATACGCCATCATCGTCCTGCCGGCGATCGCCATCGCGATCGTGTTCTTCCTGCGCTGGAAGAGTACGGAACGCGGCGGTATGGCGGTCGACAATGTCCGCCTGCGCACACCGGTAATTGGTGCGATCTGGTTGAAGTACCAGGTAGCGCTTTTCTCCCGCACCCTCGGCACGCTGCTGTCGGGTGGCATTCCGCTAGTTCCGGCGATGGAAACGTCGGCCGGTTCGATTCAGAGCCGCGCCCTGGCGGACGCAGTCAAGGGGGCATCGCAGCGCGTGCGTGAAGGCCGCAGCCTCTCGGCCAGCCTGGCCGAGACAAAGAAGTTCCCGGAACTGGCGGTCGAGATGATTGAGGTGGGAGAAGCCACGGGCGCGCTACCCGCCATGCTGACCTCGGTCTCCGAGTTCTACGAAGAGGACGTCGAGACGGCACTCACCGCTGCCATGGCACTCATTGAACCGCTGCTGCTGATCGTGATGGGCGTGGTGGTGGTGTTCGTTTTGTTGGCGCTTTACATGCCCATTTTCACGCTGGGCGCAGGCGGAATTAAGTAGGTTCAGGAATTAGGAGTTTGGAGTTAGCGGTCGGGTCAGTTGGCTTTACTAGCCACTGACCACTACCCACTAACCACTGTTTGTTATGGCAACCACGACCAATACGAAGCTTTTTGTGAACGGCGGCACGATCGTTGCGTCACCGGCCAAGGGTCCCGAGGAAGAAGCGCACGCGCGGGAACTGGCGAAGCGCTATCGCTGCGAGTTCCTCGATCTGCGCAATTATCATCTGCAGCCGGACTTGTTCAAGAAAATTCCGGTGGACATGATGTTCCGCTACAACTTCGTTCCGCTGGAAGAAATTGAAGGACGCCTGTCGATTGCGATCGCGGATCCAAGCCAGTTGATGGCGATCGACGAGATCAGCGTGTTGCTGGGACGTCGCGTTCTCACCAAGGTCGCAACCTCTTCCCAGATCGGCGACATCCTCAAAAAGACCGAGCAATCACAGCGCGTGCTCGAAGAAGCGAGTGAAGGCTTTACGCTCGACGTCATCGCCGAGGACGAAGTCTCGGACGAGACGATTTCGATCGAGAAGTTAACGGCCGAAGCCGACATCTCTCCGATCATCCGCCTCGTCGACACCACCATCTTTACTGCGTTGCAACGGCGAGCGAGCGACATCCACATCGAGACCCGCGACGACTCGGTTTCCATGAAGTACCGCATTGACGGCGTGCTGCAGCAAGCCATGCCGCCTATCGCGAAAGAGCACCACCAGACGATCATTTCACGTATCAAGGTCATGTCCGAACTGGACATCGCCGAGCGCCGCGTGCCGCAGGACGGACGTTTCCGCGTGCGTTACAACAATCGGTCCATCGACTTCCGCGTGTCGATCATGCCCTCGATTCACGGCGAAGACGCCGTGCTCCGCGTGCTCGACAAAGAGTCGATGAGCGAAAAGTTCCAGCGGCTCACGCTGGACGTGGTCGGGTTCAGCGACGATGATCTGAAGAAATTTCGCCGCTACATAGCCGAGCCCTACGGCATGGTGCTGGTGACGGGGCCAACCGGTTCCGGTAAGACGACCACGCTGTATGCGGCGCTGAACGAGATCAAGAGCGACGAAGATAAGTTCATCACCATCGAAGACCCGGTCGAATACCAGATTCGCGGCATCACCCAGATCCCGGTCAACGAGAAGAAGGGCCTGACCTTTGCCCGCGGACTGCGCTCCATCCTGCGCCACGATCCCGACAAGATCATGGTCGGCGAAATCCGCGACGCCGAAACCGCGCAAATCGCCATCAACGCCGCCCTCACCGGCCACCTGGTGTTCACCACCGTTCACGCCAACAATGTGGTCGACGTCATCGGCCGCTTCGTCAACATCGGCGTGGAGGTGTACAACTTCGTATCGTCGCTGAACTGCATTCTCGCTCAGCGACTGGTGCGCATCATTTGCGAGCAATGCAAGGAACGTGTTTATCACGACACGGCGACGCTTGAGGCCAGCGGGCTCAATCCCATCGAGTGGCGCGACGTGCAATTCTTCGAGGGGCAGGGCTGCATAGAGTGCGGCGGCACCGGCTATCGCGGACGAACCGCGATCCACGAACTGCTCGACCTGAGCGACCGCGTGCGCGAGATGATCCTGGCCAAGAAGCCGTCGTCCGAAATTCGCAAGGTGGCGAAGGAAGAGGGCATGCACTTCCTGCGCGAATCCGCCTTGCAACGGGTACGCGCCGGAATCACTACCCTGAAAGAGATCAACAAGGTAACGTTTATCGAGACGACCAGGTAATCATGGCAAAGAACGTCAAATCCGGGCCGCACATCGCCTGCGAACTCACTTCCGAGCGCGTGGTCGCGGCTCGTGTCACCGAGGACGGCGCAGCGCTCGAGGCTTACACCAGCCGGGCGATAGCGGCCGGAGCGATCACGCCGCATCTCGGCGAGGCCAACATCGCCAACACCGACGCGGTGCGGCAGGCAGTCACCGATTCGCTCACCACCGTCGGCTCGAAGACCCGCGACGTTATCGCCATCCTGCCGGATGCCAGCGTACGGGTCGCCTTGCTCGAATTCGAGGCCCTTCCCGAGAAGCGTGCGGAAGCCGACAGCGTAGTGCGTTTCCGCCTGAAGAAAGCGCTGCCTTTCGATGTCGAGAAGGCATCGGTCAGCTACTCGGTGAGCCGCGCGAACGGGACCATTCGCGTTGTCGCCGCCGTGGTGCTGCGCACGGTGCTCGACGAGTACGAAGCCATCTTCCGCAGCCTGGGCTATTTGCCCGGCATCGTGGTGCCGTCGACCCTGGCAGCGCTGGGTAACGTGGATTCGCCCGACGCGACGCTGGTCATCAAGGCCGACGCCGGGACTACTACGCTCTCCATCGTAGGCGGCGGCGACCTGCTGCTGTTCCGCACGCTGGAGAATTCCGACGGTATCGCTCCGACCGGGGACCAACTGGTGCAAGACGTGCACGCGTCGCTGGTGTTCTTCGAAGACACCTACAATATGCGCGTGGATCGCATCCTGGTGGGCGGCGCCATCGATGCGGAACAAGTCGGATCGACCCTGGAAGGCGAGACTGAAGTTCTTGTGCAGGACCTGGTTTCCGCGCGGCACTTCCCTTCCGTGAAACCCAATTTCCCGGCCGCCTCTTTGGCCGGAGTGGTAGGAGCGTTACTCGGCTGATATGCGCCTGAATATCAATCTCGCCAGCCAGCCCTACCAGGACGCCAAGCGGTTCGTCACCATTTGGGGCAGTGTGCTCGGCGGACTCTTCTTGCTGCTGATCGCGCTCAGCATTTTCCTTTATCGCAGTTATCGCGATTACCGCCAGACCTCGGCCAGCATCGACCGTGAACGTCAGGTATTGGCGGACTTCGACCAGAAACAGCAGCAGGGTCTTGCCATCCTGAACCAGCCGCAGAATCACGATGTGCGCGAGAAGTCGGACTTCCTGAACGGCCTGATTCGCCGCAAAGAAGTCTCGTGGACCTTGATCTTCAGCGATCTCGAGAAGCTGATGCCGGGCCACCTGCGTGTGCTGGCGATTGAGCCGCGCGTGCTGGAAGACAAGATCGAAATCGATATGCAGGTGGGCGGCGACTCACGCGACCGGGCCGCCGAACTGGTCCGCAACCTGGAACATTCGCGCGTCTTCCGCGGGGCAATCATCCATACTGAAACCGACGGGCAGGCTGGACCGGGACAGCCGGACGCCATGCGCTTCCAGATCCAGGCCGAGTACGTACCCACCGAGAGCCTGGCTACTCCCAATTCCGAGAAACCGGCGGAAGGCGATACCCCGGAGGGCGGCCAATGACAATCAACGTGCGCGAACTCCGTCTTCGAATTTACGTGGCGACCGCTGTCATGAGCGTGCTGTGCCTGGCGGCGATAACTCTGCTGGTCGTGCTGGTGTCAGGTGGACATAAGCGCACCGACACGTTTCAGTCGCTGCGCTCGCAGGTGCAGAACCGGCGAACCGCCATGGTGCCGCCGCAGACCGTGGATGATCGCGTCAAGGAAGCGCGCGAGCAGATCGCTCACTTCTACGAAGACCGCTTCCCTGCCACCAGTTCGGCGATCTTCGAACAACTGGGAAAAGTGGCGAATGAAAACAAGGTTCGCCTGAACAACGCCAACTATCGCACCGACGACACCGAAATGCCGGGCGTGCAACTGGTGTTGATCGACGCGCACTTGAATGGCAGCTACGTGCAGGCGATGAAATTCATCAATGCACTGGAGCGGGACAAGCTGTTTTTCATTGTCGATAGCGTCAGCCTCGGCGATCAGCAGGCCGGCAACGTGGTGCTCAACATCCGCATGGAGACGTACATGAGAGGCGGTGCATAGTGCAGATTGGCGCCGAAAACCGCAAGAAAGCCATCGCCGCCGGAGCCCTCTTTCTCGTCGCGATCGCGATGTTCTTCCGCATGTTCGTTGGCGGATCGTCGGAATCCAGTTCGGGCACACCGTCGAGCAATCCTGCCAACGCCGGCCCAACCCAGGCCAAGCGGAAGCAGACTGCCCGGAAGAACGCGAAGGCGACGCCGGAAAAGAGCGGACCGCTGACACCAAGCCTCGATCCGCGGCTGCACCTCGATCTGCTGGCTGCTGCGGAGAATACCGAGTACACCGGGAAGGGTAGAAACCTGTTTGACATGAACGCGGCGCCGGAAATACCAGCGCCGATCGCCTCCGGAAAAATCGATAAGCCAGCGGATGTCGCAATAGGACCACAACCACTTCCACCGCCTCCCCCGCCACCGCCGATCAACTTGAAGTTTTACGGCTTCACCAGCTCTGGTGGCGTGAAGAAAGTCTTCCTGATGCAGAACGACGACGTCTTTGTAGCTACCGAAGGCGACATCGTGCAGCGGCGCTACAAGATCGTGAAGATCAACAACACCAACGTCGAAGTGCTCGACGTGTTGAGCAACAACAAGCAGTCGATCCCGCTGACAGCGGGGTAGATTTATCAGAATAACGGGAGATCTGATGATCGGGGTAGCTACCGGAAGCCGCAGAATCAGATAACCAGGTATTCAGATAACCAAGTATTCAGATGTATTACGGTCACCTCCAACACCGCCCCTCTCGCAACGGCCAGTCCGGCTACATGCTGGTGGTGGTGGTGTTCCTGATGGTGTTGCTGATCGTCTCGTCGCTGGTCACACTGGCGGCGATCAAGACTTCGCTCAAGCGCGACCGCGAGGAGGAGATGATTCACCGCGGCGTGCAGTATGCGCGGGCAATCAAGCGCTACTACCGCAAGTTCGGGCGCTATCCCCCCAACCTGGAAGCGCTGGAAGACACGAACAACGTCCGCTTCCTGCGCAAGCGCTATAGCGATCCCGAATCGAAGGATGGCAAGTGGGTGGTGGTGAAATATGGGCAGGTGCGCTTCGGCCAGCAGAACCTCGGCCCCGGGTTCAGCAACAATCCACAGCCGGGCCTGCCGAACGTTCCGGGCGTAACCAGCATGTTCGGCGGCGGGCAGGGTACCGGCGGCCAGAACTCGATTTCGACTTTCGGGCAAAACAGTTTCGGGCAAAACCAGGGCGGACAGGGTAACCAGTCTTTCGGAGATCAGGCCGCTGGTGGGGATCAGAGCACAGGCTCGTTTCCGTCCGGAGATGGCGGGGGCGACAACACTCCCAGCACCGGCAACACCGGCGCACCCGGCGTGGCTCTTCCCGCGGGCACCACGGGAGTGAACACGAACAGCCAGACTGGCGCAATCGGCGGCGGCGCCGTGATCGGCGTGGCCAGCAGCAGCCCGCAGGAATCCCTGCGCGTGGTCGCCGACAAGAACCACTACAAAGACTGGGCGTTTGTTTACGACCCGACACTCGACCGCGGCGGCCTGATTACGGGTCCCTACGATCCGAAGCGCGCGATGGGGATGCGGCCGGGACAGCTTGGGCAGCAGATCGGGCAGCCGATTGGAACCCCCGTTATTGGCCAGCAGCCAGGCGGCACGGACCAGCAGCCCCAGGTTCCCACCGCGCCGACGCAAAGCAACCCGTAGCGTCGCGCAGGGCGACTTCCCCGATTTAGAATCAAAAGGTGCGGAAGAAAAAAGTGGCCAGCCTGCGCTGCCCTACCTGTCGCAACCTTGTTTTGCGCGACGAACCCGACTTTCCTTTCTGCAGCGAGCGATGTCGCCTGATTGACCTCGGCAAGTGGGCGAGTGGAGGATACGTGATTTCGAGCCCCATCACCGATCCGGAAGATATCGAGACATTGCAGAAAGCTCGCGCACAGGAAGAGCAACATCCGAAGAGCAAGCATGACCGCCGCATCCACTGAATCCGCACAGCCGCAGACGGCGATTAAGGCCCCAGCCTGGGCCTGGATTATTGGCACGTTCTTCGGCTCCGGATTCGGGCGTCCCGGACCGGGCACCTGGGCATCCGTCGCAACGAGCTTGCTGTGGCTCGGGCTGGCGCGATTTGCCAATCCGTCGTCGCTGCCCATCTATTCCGCGGCCACTGCAGTCGTAGTCACGCTGATCGGCATTCCGGCAGCTACCCGCGTCGCGCGCGCGCTCGGACGGAAAGATCCCTCGCAGGTGGTGATTGACGAAGTTGCGGGGCAAATGATCGCGTTCATCTACGTGCCGCTTCACTGGCACAACGTTCTCGCAGCCCTTATACTTTTTCGTGCGTTCGACATCACCAAGCTATTCCCCATCCGGCACCTGGAAAAACTGCCGGAAGGAACGGGAATCATGCTCGATGACGTCGGCGCCGGACTGTACGCATTGGCCATCATGCAACTGCTGCTTCATTTCGGCGTGTTGAAATAGAACGGGGACCAGGGATTGCTGGGAAGAAAGAACGTCAACGGACATCCGCAGATCGACAGCATCGAGCCCGCTGCCGGACTGCCCGGAGGCGAGGTGCGCATCCTCGGCACCGGCTTGAATCCCGCCGGGCTTCGCCGTCCGCGGGTAACGTTTGGCGATGTGGATGGCGCAGTCGTCGTCAGCACGCACAAGTTCGTCATCGCGCGCGTGCCCGACGGCGCGCAGTCCGGGCCGCTGACCCTCACCATCAACGACCAGGCCAGCAACTCGCAGGAGTTCCGCGTCGGCTCCATGATCGCCGAAAACCTGCACCCCGTGACCAATCCGGCGATAGACGCCGAAGGCAATCTTTACGTTACGTTCTCGGGGTCGCGCGGGCAGAAGGTTCCTGTCGCCATCTTTAAAATCGACACGAACTACAACGTTAAGCCCTATCTCGCCGACATGATGAACGCCACGGCGATCGCCTTCGACCGCGAGGGCCAGATGTACGTTTCCTCGCGCCACGATGGAACGGTGTACCGCGTCGCGCGCAACGGCACCATGGCTGCCTACGCTGAGGGCATGGGGATCGCCACCGGCATTGCCTTTGACCACGAGCAGAACCTGTATGTCGGCGACCGCAGCGGAACGATATTCAAGATCAACCGCGAACGCGACATCTTTGTCTTCGCGACGCTCGAGCCCAGCGTCTCGGCCTACCATCTCGCCTTCCACCCCGGCGGAGATCTCTACGTTACCGGGCCGACCACGTCGAGTGTTGACGCCGTGTACCGCATTAGCCCGAACGGCGACGTTTCGCTGTTCTACAAAGGACTGGGCCGCCCGCAAGGGATCGCGTTCGACGTAGACGGTAACGCGTACGTTGCAGCCTCTTACAGCGGCCGCCGCGGCATCGTTCGTCTCAGCAACGAAGGCAAGGCATCGATGGCGATTGCCGGACAGACTCTTGTCGGACTCTGCTTTGCCCCTGGCCGCTCTGTGATTCTCGCCAGCACCAACGCCGTCCACCGACTGTCGTGGGACGTGCAGGGGAAGGTTCTGGCCTCACCCGAAATCTGATACTCCCGAAATTCCTCGAAACGTATCGTAATCCGATGCGTCTATCTATATATGGGGCATAACAAAAAAGTATCCAGGGAGGAATATGAAGCACCTCAGACCTACATCGGCACTCGCCGTGCTGCTGCTCTTCCTGCCGGCGGTGGCATTGGCAGCCGAGCAGCACAAGTCGGTAACGCTGGACCAGAGCACGATGATCGGCAACCAGCAACTCAAGCCCGGCGACTACACCCTGAAATGGGATGACAGTACCGACACCACCCGGGTAAATGTCGAGCACAACGGAAAGTCGGTGGCCACAGTTCCTGCACGCATTGTCCGTAAGAGCAATCCCGACAACGCAACCTTCGAAACGAACACCGCCAACGGCCAGAATACGATTGACCGCGTTTACACCGCGAAGGAGCGGTTGGAGTTCGGCGATACATCCGCCAACAGCAGTTCGCCAACCGGCACTCCGCCAACCAAGTAACGGGCGTCTCGCACGAATAAACGGCGCGGATGTTTCCGCGCCGATTCTTTGTCTATACGACAAATGCTGATTCTCAACTGCTGAATGCTATGCTTTAACTGTGATAGCTGAGATCGTCGCCATCGGGTCGGAACTGCTCGACCCCTTTCACCAGGACACCAATTCCCTTTACCTCACCGAAAAGTTGAATACCGTCGGGGTGGAAGTGGCGTTTAAGTCCGTGGTCGGCGACAACCGCCAGCACCTGATTAGCGTCGCTGGCACCGCTGTTTCTCGTGCCGACATCGTCATCTTCATGGGCGGTCTCGGTCCGACGGAGGATGATCTCACCCGAGAATGCGTTGCCGCCGCGCTAGGGCGCGAGGTCCACCGCGATCCCGTCCTCATCACCGAGCTGTATACGCGTTTCGCGCAATACCGCCGCAAGATGCCGGAGAACAACGAGCGCCAGGCAGAGGTGATCGAAGGAGCCGAGGTGCTGCGTAACGCGCGCGGTACAGCGCCGGGTCAGTGGATCGAGGCGGAGGTTGATGGAGTCAAGCGCCTGATCATGCTGCTGCCCGGTCCTCCGCATGAGATCAAGCCAATGTTCGACGAGCAGTGTTTGCCGCGCCTGGCGGGCAAGCTGCCGAAACAGTTCATCGCCACGCGACACCTGCGCATAGCCATGATCGGCGAATCGGACTGCGACTCGCGCATCGCGCCGATCTATAAAGCTGCGGAGGGAGTGGAAACCACGATTCTCGCCGGGGCCGGTGAGATCAATCTTCACCTGCGCTCGAAGGCCGAGCACCAGGACATCGCGGAGCAGCGGGTGGAAGAACTCGCCGAGCAGATCGAGGACACACTGGGCGATTTCGTGTACTCGCGTGGCGAGTCTCTGGAGGAGATCGTCGGATATCACATGCAACTGCGCGATGCTACGCTCGCGGTGGCAGAGTCGTGTACCGGGGGCATGCTTGGTAAGCGTATCACCAGCGTTAGCGGTAGCTCGCGCTACTTCCTCGGCGGCGCAATTGTTTACTCCAACGATTTCAAGACACTCTTCGCCAACGTGCCGCCGCTGATGATCGCGCAATACGGCGCTGTTTCCGCCGAGGTGGCAAAAGCTCTCGCCGAGGGCATCCGCGACGAAACGGGTTCGACCATCGGCATTGGCATCACCGGTGTCGCCGGACCCCAGGGCGGCACAGAAGAAAAACCTGTGGGCCTGGTCTATCACGCACTCTCCGACGCGCACGGTACCGAACTGGTCGAGCGGCGGTTCCCCGGAGATCGCGAACGCGTCCGCCGGTTCGCCACGCAGCAGGCGCTCGACTTGATTCGGCGTCGGCTGATGAAGGCGTAGCCTACTTCGGCTTCTTCTTGTTGACGATCGTCAGTTCGATGATCTGCCCGTCGAAGTTTTTCACCTGCATGGTCTTGTCCATGACCTTCGCGGGGAATTCCTTGCCGGTGGTCCAGTCGTTGAAAACTTTGACCGGCGCGTTGGCTTTGCAGTTGTAGATGGTGTCACCGATGCGCATGGACATCTTGTAGCTGTCGGCCTTCTCGGGATGTTGCTCGTCGTTCGCGACGCGCTCGAAGGCAATCACGCGAGCGGTCTGGAAGCCGGCGTCCTGCGCGAAGGCGAGCAAGGCAGCCAGCATCATTAGCGTAACCACTACCGCCGAGAATCTCCTCATTGAACATCCTTTCGGTGCTTGGGCTGGAAGTATAGACTGAGCGGCCACTGAGGTGGAACTTTGTCGTCCTTCGTTTCGTATTCGAGAAGGGAGAAATCCATGCGCAGAACTTTTCTTCTTTTCGCAATGATTGCGGGATCGCTGGCCGCCTGTGCCCAGAACGACGCTCGGCCGGAGATCCTCATCCTCGGCACCTACCACATGGCGAACCCGGGGCACGACATGTACAACATGCGGGCCGACGACGTGCTGGCCCCCAGGCGGCAGCAGGAGATCGCGCAACTCGTCGAAGTGTTGAAGAAGTTCCATCCGACGAAGATCGCCATCGAAGCCGAGGCTGGCAGCGAGAAAGTGACGAAGCAATACACGGACTATCTCGCCGGAAAATATGCGCTCACACGCAACGAAGACGACCAGATCGGTTACCGCCTCGCGAAAGAGCTCGGCCACAAGACCATTTACCCGGTGGATGAGGAGGGCGACTTCCCTTATCAGCGCGTGCTCAATTACGCGAAGGCGAACGACCGCGCGAAGGAGATGGTCGCAGTCAGCGCCAAGTGGGGAGCGGTCGCCAAGCAGCAGGACGAATTCCTTAAGTCTCACACCATCCTCGAAACACTCGCATTCATGAACGCCGACGCAAAGGTGAAGCAGGACGTCGCGACTTACTTCGAACTGGTTGCCTTCGGCGAGCCCGGCGAGTACGCCGGCCCCGACCTGCTGGCGGCGTGGTACCAGCGCAATATCCGTATCTACTGCAACATTCGGAAGCTAGTGGAGTCGCCGAACGAGCGCGTCCTGGTGATCTACGGCGCCGGTCACCTGGGCTGGCTGCAGCAGGATGTCGCGAACGACGCGAGCGTGAAATTGCGCAAGCTCGCCGAATTCACCTCACAACCGTAATCGGGGAAAATCACGCCGAACCGCCGCTCCACGTCACAGCCCCGGCCACGATGCATGCTTGAAACTGGCAGCGGTGGTTGGCTGTGCTGTTACACTTACGCGCTCGGAGAACCCATGGCGGAAAAACTGTTGCTGGGCATCGATATCGGAGGCACGAAGGTGGCGGCGGGCCTGGTGAATCATGCCGGCGAAATCGTCTATAAGACGCGCAACCCCATGAACCCGCGCGGCACGGCTGAAGAAGGGCTCGACGCTGTCAAGACGGCGATTGATGCGGGTCTGAAAGAAGCGACCACCCCCATCGACTCCATTGGGCTCATTTCGCCAGGGCCGCTCGATCCGAAGACCGGCATCATCCTGAATCCGCCGAATCTTCCGTGCTGGCGCAACTATCACCTGGTGCAACGGCTGGCCGAGGCGTACAAGATGCCCATCTACCTCGACAACGACGCCAACGCCGCCGGCCTGGCCGAAGCTCTCTGGGGCGCGGGCCGCGGTTATAAGGAAGTTTTTTACGCCACGCTCGGCACCGGCGTCGGCACTGGCATCATCTTCAATGGGCGCGTCTTTCATGGAAGAACCGGCGCGGCCGCCGAGGGTGGCCATCTCACCATCGACTATCGCGGACCCAAGAACTGTAACTGCGGCAAACCCGGCTGCGTTGAGCCGATGCTCTCGGGAACCGGCATCGCCCGCCGTGCGCGCGAGAAAGCGCGCGGAGCGGGATCCATCGCCCAACCGCTCATTGATCTTGCCGGCGGCAGCGTAGATAACATCACCGGAGAAGTGGTCGGCAAGGCATGGCGTGCGGGCGATCCGCTGGCGACCGAAATTCTCGAAGAGACGTCCGACATTCTCGCCGTGTTTCTCGGCAACATCATTGATCTTCTGGAACCCGAGGTGATCGTGATCGGCGGCGGTGTCAGTGAACTGATGGAAGGCTGGTTCGATCACGTGCGCAAGCAGGTGCCGGCGTGGTCGGTGAACCAGAGGGCGAACGAGATCCCCATCATCATCGCCAAGTACCGCGCCGACGCCGGAGTCGCCGGAGCCGCCGCATTGAGTTTGCAATCGGCGGATGGGGCAAAAGCAGCGGCAGAGCTGTAGGAATTGCGTAATTTCGTAATCGGGTAATTTGGTAATTGAAGGAAGAAAAATCGGAGCGGTTGGCTTTCAATTACCAAATTACGAAATTACCCGATTTCAAAATTACGTGATGAACCCTCGCACCGCGAATACCACCCCCACGATGCTGCTGGCGAATGACACCAGCCAGAAGGCACGTGCGCCGGTCAGCAGCGCGATCGAACAGAGCACGATAGCGACTTCGAGGAAAATCTCCGACGTATCGAACTGGTTGGCTTTCTTTGACGCCGCCTCGGATTCCTTCTCTTTCTCCTCCGCCTGCTTGCGAACCTCTTCAGCGCCGGTCTTCTGGTTGTCGGATTCCTTCTTAAACTCCTCTGAAAGTTGATCACCGTTGGCCAAGAGGTGGGCGATCTTCGCGTCCCTTGCGTAGTCGCGGGATCGGTTGTTCTTCGCTTGATAATAGTTCCATTGATCGGTGGCCTTCGTGAGGGCGACGATTTCCTCCGTGTGCATGCGATGGCCGAGCATCGTCGCCAGCGCCAGCAGCACGGCGACGATTGCCATCGTCAACCCGATCTTCTTCTCGTTACGTTCCCCGGCCTTCTCAATCGATTCACTGATTTCCTGTGGTTCCACGTTTGCCCCATCTTGCATCGAGAGTTGGTCTTAATCTTACCAACCTCAACCCATAGCGAGAAATGCTAGAAACGAATGGCAGGCACTGCGGACAGTTGTAACCTTTTGGTTAAACACAGAGGACACGGAGAAACAGAGAGAATCACAGAGCTTCTTCGCGCTGGTGCGCGAACTCGTATGGCGTGACCGGGCCGAGACGGATACCGTACTTTTCGTCGAGAAACGACTGCAACTCCTCCGGAAGCGTCTCGCTCAGCTCCTGCCAGGTGAGCACCTTGCAGCGCACTCGCAGATCGGCGAGTTTCACGCAGCGCATGACGGCGTACCACTGCTCCAGCAGGTCCGGACGCCGCGCATCGAGCATCACGCAGAACGAGCAATTCATCGCGTACGCCGCCAGCACGTTGCGGATGAGCTGGTACCCGGCGTACGAAGTCTTCGTCTGTGGAAGTTCGCGCCTCCGGAAAACTTTCTCCACGTCGCGATAACGGTCAACGAACTCTGTCGACTTCGATTGGAAGTCGGCTTCCGTCAGCTTCGATTCCACCAGCAGATCGCCGATTCGCATGTCGACTTCCGTGCGGTCGAACTTCCCTTCCACCAGCGGCACCCGTGCCTTGACGCCGAATTCAGGTTCCGCGGGCGCAATCCCCAGCATCGCCTGCATCCGTTCATTCAGCGACTCAGGACAGCAGAAGATATTCATCAGTAGCGCGTCGGAGCTGTTGCAGGAATCCAGCTCGCACCAGCGGCGATCGCCACGCGGCAGCGCGCTGGTCGCGGTATGAACCTTGCTGAGTCGCTTCTTCCACGCCGGGTTCATCTGGATCGCGGCGTAGCTCTCGGGAAAGAAATTGCCGTGCAGGAATCCGCAGGGCGAATACACCACCACCGGCGACGACCCGTAACTCAGTTGCGAAGGGAGCCCATGCTTCTGGGCGAACGCGCGATTGCGCTCGCTTAACTCCAGGCGAAGTTTGGCGGCGTAAGCGGCTGAGGATCGGACGATGGTAGACACCAACCGCAGTTTACGCTGCGATCGGCTTCGGCGTGAGGCGGAATTTCAGGAACTCCAGTCCCTGCGGCGTGATGACGATTTTTTCATCGGGCGCGATGATGATCAGCTCTGCTTCTTCCAGGAAGCGCACCCACTGCTCGAAGTAAACGCCTTCGTAGAGTTCCGGATACTGCCGGGCCGTCCCTGAGAAGAAGCGGCGCAGCTTAGTGACCGGAAGGCCGCGCGTTCCACCGGTTGCGATCTGTTGCAGCGCGGGAACCTGTGTCTCCCACAGGATGGCGGAGTCTTCCTCAAACGCCTGGGCAACACAGATGACCGTGAAGGGCTTTCCGGGAATGCGCAGGAAGAGGCGTCGTTCCTCTTTGCGCTCGGCGAGTTGCGCCACACTCAACGCAATTAACACCAGTACGAAGAAAATAAAGGCCGCGAGCGTGAGAAACAGGACCGGCATCGGTCACCCCGAAGTTGCCCCAATTGGCTCTAACTTACCCCAGTTTTGCCGTCCCAGCAACGGCACTTTTTACTCCCTCTGCCTGCTGACTGATGAGCAATTCACGTACCGCGTCGTGTACTTCCTGCGGCTCCCATTTATGCACAATTTTTTTGGCACCGAGCGCCAGCAAGTACGATTCCGCGAACGGATGCCGCGGCCGCGTTTCCAACGCCACCACCGGCGGACCGGCTGGCCTCAACCTCTGCAGGAGCTCCGCACAGTTCAATTCCGGCGGATGGTCGGCCGCCAGGACCAGGTCAAACTGGCGCTGCCCCAGCAGGCGAAGCGTCTCTTCGATCGTGCAAGCGGTGGCGGTATCGAACCCGGCATCTTCCAGCACGCGCTCGAGCGCGATCAGCACATCGGCGTCACAGTCGGAAATCAATATGCGCTTGCGGGCGTGATCCATGTCAACCTCCCATCATCCAGTTCGGGGCTTGTTGAGGATCAAGAAACCAATGTACGGGCCGCTTGCTTCCGGATTAGATGCACGCCCGGAACACGGCGCAAAAATTTCTGGTGGAACCTGAGAACAGCAGCCGACAGCGAATTGGGCCGAACCAGTCACGCTTTCCTCGCGCGCCGGGCGTTCGGAGAACACAAGTTGAGCTAACTTTAGCACTACTGGATCGAATTGCAATGGCAGGCATCACATCTGAATGTCAAAAGTTCGTTTCGAGGAATTGCACGGCGCCCTAGCGCAAGGCGATCAATCGCCTGCATCGGTTCGGGAGTTGATTCCTCCAAGTACTTCAAGCTAAAAGCAATCATGGCTCATCTCTTCGAACCCCTCGCCGTTCGCGGTATCACTTTCAAGAACCGCATCTTCGTTTCGCCGATGTGCGAATACTCTTCGACCGACGGATTCGCCAACGACTGGCACCTGGTCCACCTGGGCAGCCGCGCCGTTGGCGGCGCCGCGCTGGTGCTCACCGAAGCCACCGCTGTGGCGGCCAACGGTCGCATCAGCCCCGACGATCTCGGCATCTGGAAGGACGAGCACGTCGAATTCCTGTCGCGCATCACCCGTTTCGTCAAGCAACAGGGCGCTGTTCCCGGAACCCAACTGGCCCACGCCGGTCGCAAAGCCTCCACCGCGGCGCTATTCAAGGGAGGCCTGGCGTTATCACCCGACCAGGGCGGATGGGACAACGTGCTCGCTCCCAGCGCGCTGCAATTCGCCGAAGGCTATCCGCAACCGAAGGAAATGTCGAAAGCCGATATCGCCGCCACGGTCCAAGCCTTTGCAGCGGCGGCACTCCGTGCGCACGAGGCTGGGTTCGAGGTCATCGAGATTCACGCCGCGCACGGATACCTGCTCCACGAATTCCTCTCACCGCTCTCCAATCGTCGCCAGGACGAGTACGGCGGCAGTTTCGAGAATCGAATTCGGATTGTGAAGGAAGTCGTGTCGGTCGTTCGCAGCCAATGGCCCGAAGGCAATCCCTTGTTCGTCCGCATTTCCAGTACCGATTGGGTCGAAGGCGGCTGGACCATCGAAGACTCCATCACGCTCGCCCGCGAACTGAAGTCGTTGGGCGTAGATTTGATCGACTGTTCCTCAGGCGGAAACGTGGCGAAGGCGCGTATTCCCATAGGCCCCGGCTACCAGGCCGAGTTCGCCGAACGCATCCGTAAGGACGCTGCTATCGCCACGGGCGCCGTCGGCATGATCACGGCCCCGGAACAGGCCGACCACATCATTCGAAGCGGACAGGCCGACGCCGTGCTCCTCGCGCGCGAAATGCTACGGCAGCCGTACTGGCCGCTGCACGCAGCGAAAGCCTTGGGTCACGCGATCGCATGGCCGAAGCAATACGAGCGCGCCAAGTGACGCGGATCATCCCCGCGCGTGAAAGGTAAGGAACCCGAGCCCGACCCGCATGTGGCGGATCCAGTGATCGGGGAATGTGACTGCCAGCGTCAGTCCGAAAATGGCATGAGCGATCGCCAGCGGATAGATGTTCCGCCAGCGCCGGAAGGCTTCCACGAAGAGCAGGCCTCCGAGAAACGTCGCCGGCATTAGCACCGGGTTCGGAATGTGGACGAGCGCAAACAGCGCTGCCGTGATCACGACCGCAAGGTTTCCGTTACCGAACAGGTTTTCGAAGCCGCGATAAAAGATGGCGTTGAGGATGAACTGCTGCTCCAGCGCCCAGATCGCGTAGAAAATGGCGTGCCAGGAAACAGGCATGTTGCCGTAGAGCGGGCCGAAGGTTCCGAACATCACCGAAGCAACAACAAAAGCGGAGCAGACAACCAAGGCGAGGGGAATGATCCACGAAGTCTGCTTGATACCCTGTAACCCGACTCCGAGATCCTGTGCGCGCGGGCGGCTGATGAGAACGATCAGGCCAATGACCGCGAGCGCCGCGAGAAACCAGTATCGCTGCGTGACGCCCCGCGACCAGAGAGCCCCTTCGATCGCGATCAGCACCAACGTCAACTGAATCGCGGCCCCGATACGCGTCCTGAAGACCCCACCCGCTGTTTCCATCGTTAATGGGATGTTACAGCGGGTTTTCTGGTTTCGAGATGTAATTTTTTTTGTCGCTCCCTACACTGACCAGTCCAAAGCCGCCACTGGAACCTTGACATCCAGCGCGATCTTGGGGGGATTGAGCAACGTGTTATGGATTAGGCAGTGGTGGACCGAGTCCTCCACCCCCTTGCGATGCGCGTCGCTGAGTTCAAGTGGGAGTTCAACTTCGATGCGGAAATCCTCCAGCCGGGAGGGGTTTTTGGCCTTCTCGGCGGTCACGCGCACGCGCGTTCCGGTTTCCGCCAGCTTATGCTTTTTCAGGTAGGCCGCGGCGTAGAAACCCGCGCACGACCCCAACGACGCCAGCAACAGTTCCGGCGGCGTCAGGCCTTCATCGAAGCCGAAGTTCTCCGCCGGCTGATCCGACACGATCACATGGCCCCTGGCCTTGATCTCAAACTGCACTGCACCTAAATGATTGACTGTGACTTCCATGACGTATTTCTCCTCGCTTGTCTCCGACGGGTCCATTGGGACCGCATCAACCCTTCGCCAACAGTGCCGACTCCATGAACTCGCGAATCAGTTTCCGGCCTCTGTGTAGTCTCGACTTCATCGCCGCTTCCGAAATCCCCAGCTTTCGGGATACTTCTTCACCCGAAAGCTCCTCGATGTCGCGAAGCTCAAACACGCTTCGGTTCGCTTCCGGCATCCGTCGCACCGCCTCGCGCAGTAGCTCTTTCATTCGGCGGACTTCCACTTCCGCTTCCAGCCCCGGCCCCTCGACGGCGAAGTCCATGCCCTCCTCTTCCAACATTGAAAGCTGGAGCACGGGTGCCAGCGCCTCTTTCTCCTTCAACTGCCAGCAGACCCGTTTTCCGATCTGCGCCAGCCAAGATCGGAACGCCACCACATCCTTCAACTGATCGAGGTGCTGGTAGGCCTTGAGCAATGCCTCGATCAGCACGTCTTCAGCGTCTTCGCGGTTGCCGCACGCCCGGATCAACTGGCGATACACCGCGTCTTTGTGCTCGTTGGCAAGCCGCTCGAAGTTCACCGGGCTATGCTGTCATGGACCCGTTTGCGGCGTCTGTAATCTGCGGCACAGACACGGGTTTGCAGGCCCTGTTCCAAGGCATTTTGGCCAGGAGCATGCCCATGGCGCAGATGTCGGTCAGCCCGGCGAAGGTCAACCCGGCTCCCACGAAGGCCGCCAAGCCCAGCCAGGCTGTACCGAGCCGCCAGGCCAGCAGGAGGCCAGTCAGTACCATCAGGCCGGCTCCCAGCCGCACCTGTCGCTCCAGCGACCACGATGACTTCAGGCACCGCACCACCGGGTAACCGGCGTCTTTCCACGCCTGGGTGCCGCCTTCGACCACGCAGACAGCTTTCCCGCCGGCACGCAGTCGGTTCGCGACCAGGTTGGCCCTATGGCCACTGTGGCAGATCAACAGCAGGGACGACCGTCCCAGGTCTGGCAGCCGGGCATCGACCTGATCCATCGGGATATTTATCGCACCCGGTACATGGCCGGCCGCAAACTCAGAGGTGGAACGCACGTCGATCAACTGGCATTCACGCGAGGCCAGTTCTTCTTTTAACGCGGCAGTCGTAATGGTGGTTCGCATAATGGCTTCTACCAGGAAAGAGGGGTTGCACCGGCAAAAGGATTCGCAGCGACGCAAAAAAATAATCGCCTAAATTTCTCCTGTCTTGTGATGGCCCGAGTGTCGGGTAGAATCCGGATTACGTCCCGTGAGGTGAGGAATGGCTTGTAATCCGGAAGTTCTCCGCAATATCCCTCTGTTCGCGCTGCTTGATGACGACGAGATCGCCGTTTTGGCTGGGCAAGTGGAGGTCAAAAAGTTCTCCGCGCGCCAGCGCATCTGGAAGATTGGCGACCAGGGCGGACGCGCCTACGTGCTGGTTTCCGGCTCGGTTCGCCTCACCACGGTTGACGATGACAACCAGGAAGTCGTGGTCGATCAGCCTGCCTGCGGAGAATTCTTCGGCTTCGCCTCCATGCTCGACGGAACGCCCCACCAGACTGAAGCCCATGCAATCGACGAAAGCGAGTGCCTCGAGGTTGACCGCCACGACATCGAAATTCTGCTGACGCGAAAACCCCACGCCGGTCTCGACATGATGTCGGTGCTTGGACGCCAGTTCCACAACGCGCAGCACCTGGTTCAGATCCGCGCCGCGCGTAATCCCAACGACATAATCGAGGAAAAGGAAACTGTCGGCGAGAAGGTGGCTGACGTGGTGGCATCCTTCGGCGGTTCCTGGTCGTTCATCATTCTTTTCTCCGTAGTACTCATCACCTACTCCATGATCAACGTCCACCTCAGGGACAAAGCGTGGGACCCGTATCCGTTCATCTTGCTCAACCTGTTTCTCTCCATGCTGGCCGCGATCCAGGCTCCAGTCATCATGATGAGCCAGAACCGCCAGGACAAGAAAGACCGCCTGCGCAGCGAATTGGACTACGACGTGAACCGCCGCGCGCATGCGGAAATCCAGGGCCTTGCACACAAGGTAAATCTTTTGAGTGACAAACTGGGTGACATCGAAGACCTGTTGCGCGAACGGGTGAGTTCCTGAAACACGTGCTGGACTGCCTGGCTTCGCGTCAACTTACGCCAACTCGCCTCGCGCTCCTCTTGCGCGATTGGAGTAGGCATCGAAGGGTAGATGCGCGAGGAAAAGAAGGTCTTTTCGTTCTCCCAGGCCACGAACGATTCCATGACAGTCAAAGCGGCTCAGGACGGCGATCTTGCTGCGATGACTTGGATTTACGAAAAGTATCGCCGCCGGATCTACAACCTTTGTTTGCGGATGCTGCGCGATCAGGCTGACGCGGAAGATCTTACCCAGGACGTTTTCGTTCAGCTCTTCCGTAAGATCTCTACCTTCCGCGGCGAATCAGCCTTCAGCACCTGGCTGCACCGGCTTGCCGTCAACATGGTGCTCATGGATATCCGTTCGCGCAACTCCAAGCGCTATTCGTGGGTGCCCATCGAGGACAACGACGAGCACGAAGAATCCTTTCCCGAGCGTTTCGGACGCGAGGATCAAGGGCTGCGCTCGAGCCTCGACCGCATCATTCTCAAGAACGCGATGGAGAATCTCCCTCCCGGTTATCGCATGGTATTCCTGCTACACGATGTGCACGGTTACGAGCACCAGGAAATTGCGGAAATCCTTCATTGTTCGGTCGGTAATTGCAAATCGCAGTTGCACAAGGCGCGGCTGAAGATGCGCCGGCTCTTCGAGCGGCACGCCAGGCGCGAGCCGGGCACTGCCGTGGCTGCCTAACAGGCTTTGCGGCGCTGCTGGGTGACCGATTGCACGGCGCCCACCAGCGCCTTCGGTCCCCGCAACGCGTCTACGATCGCGGTCGACGATGGATGTGGCGCGTCCCCCAGCGACCCTACCTGCAGGCTCACGATGGGAATTCGCAAGTTCGCTTCTTCGAGTTTACCGACGACAGCTTCGCTCTCTTGCGTAGTGAGGGTCGCGCACAGGATGACGGCCGAGTACTGCCCGCCTCGCACAGCTTCCGCCATGTGCGCCGGACAGGTGGTTCGGACCCGGTACCCTGCCGTGCGCAGAAGAGACGAACTCGCCTTCGACAGCATAGGCTCGTTGCCGATGTACAGGATCTCGGGCCTGTATGACGCCAGTCGCATCGCGGCTCCTGCCGACGATCTTTCTCGTTGCAACAGGTTCGATGCAATCCGCGAACTTGCTTGTGTGCGCCAATATGCGCCAGCATCGCGGGCTTTCCCGCATGACACAGCCACTCTCAAACTCCGGTCTCGGCGCTGGATTTTCCTGCCACGACATTCATCCGGCAATTCACCTCTCCTTTACCTTTCTGTAATCGCGTCGTAACAGCCGCCTTCTAACTTCGCTTGCGGTTGGGTTGGCCTCGTGGGGATACCGCCCAACACTCCTTTCCCAGCAGGTGAAATTTGATGAGAATGAAGCCCTTGTCGCTTCTGGTGGCGATCGCCGTGTCGTTGTCGGCCTTCGCTCAGCACGATCACGACCGTAAAGACATTCCGAAACTCGATCACGTGTTCGTGATCGTGATGGAAAATCACCACATTTCGCAGGTTCTCGGCAACGCGAATGCGCCGTTTATCACGCAGTACGCCCACACCGCCAACCTCGCTAACAACTACTTCGCCGTCGGTCACCCCAGTTTGACCAACTATCTGGAAATCGTTGGCGGATCGAACTTCGGCATCGTGAACGACAATTCTCCGAACTGGCACAGCACCAGTTGCACTTCAACCCTGACCCAGAATGTTGACGAGTCGGACCCGATCGGTGTCAGTTGCCCCATCTCCGGCCACGGCACGGATGCAGCCACGCCGGCCGTTGATACCACCAACGAAGGCACGACCGACGAACCAATCTATAACGATCCGATCGCTCCCGCCTACACTCACGGAATCACCATCGCCGACCAACTGGTTCACGCCGGCAAGAGTTGGAAGAGCTACCAGGAGAACCTGCCTCCTTATGGCGCGGATAACGTAGACGATAGCGACGGCCTGGTCGCCGACAACGGCGTGACCCAGTCCGAACCCGGGCTGCCGAAACTCTATGCCGTGAAGCACAACCCGTTCGTGTATTTTGCGGATGTCCAAAGAGGCCTCAATCCGAACCTCAGCCTGAACCAGGTGGTCGACTTCCACCAGCTCTTTGCCGACCTGAAGAGCGGCGATGTGCCCAGCTACTCTTTCATCGTGCCCAACCAGTGCCACGACCAGCACGGACGCGGTTCGAGCGAGATGGGTACGGGATGCTCGGTGGACCAGAACGCGATCGCCCAGGGCGATGCCGCAGTCAGCGTTCTGATCCCGGCCATTAAGAACTCCCCGGCTTGGAAGCACGGCAACAACGCTCTCGTCCTGGTGTGGGACGAAAACGACTACAGCTCGCTGCCCAACCAGGTGATTCTTACGGTGGACACCAATTACGCGCCCACCGGCAAGGTCAGCAACGTGAAGTACAACCACTTCTCGCTGCTGAAGACGATCGAAGCCGGCCTCGGCCTCGATTACCTCAATCACGCTGCGGACGACAACGTAAAGCTGATGAACGACCTGTTCGGAAAATAGGTGCCGTTTCGTAGCGCCGGCGTCTCTCCGACGCTCGCATGGGCATCTTGCCCACGCGATACATGGGCTATAACGGAGGCAGCCTTCCGCATTGAACGGAAACCCCGCTCGGCTTCGCCGCGCGGGGTTTCTTTATGACAGTGAGTAAGGGGGAGGATATGAATGCTGTGGTCCGTTCGACCGGTTACTGTTTGCCGGGCAGGTTCGCCACGACCGTATTACGCGTTCGTTATGACTTGTTTCTCCATTCGCTGGCGCGCCTCGCGAATCATCTCGGCTTCGCGCTTCGCCATCTGCTCGAACATTTCACGGATGCTGACCGTCTTCTCGGGTTGCGTCACGCCAATCTGAACTAGCTGCATATCGCCCTCTTGTTTATTTTTATTCTTCCGCCGCCTGGTTGGTTGTCTGCCGGCTTTCATCGCCTTATTCCATCAGTGATTTCAACCGTTCCACGCCGCCGATAACCAGTGTGCTGTGTTTCAGGCTCGCTACTCCCATGTCCCGCAACTCGCGCAGCAGCCGGGTAACGGTCTCGCGCGAGGTGCCGATCATCTGCGCCATCTCTTCGTGCGTCAGGTAGCAGGTGAGTTCCAGTTTTTCGTTTTTCGCGTTCCGGTTGTCGATGAGACCCACCAGTAATTTCGCCAGCCGCGACATAGCCGAGCGCTGCAGTCCCAGGGTCGACAGCTCCTGGCACAGTGAGGAATATTCGATGCTTAGCTGCTGCGCCAGGCGCAACGACAGGTCGCTCGAATTCTCCATCAATTGATAGAGGGCCTGTGTCTTGACGTACGCTACCGTCGCTGGCTCCACCACTTCCGCGTTGGTATCGTTCCCGCGCGATGACAGGGCCGCGCTCAGACCGATGATCTCTCCCGCCGTAGCAATGCGAAGGATCAGCGCCTTGCCGTCCGACGAGCTCGCCACCAGCTTCACCTTCCCGCGCAGCAGGACGTAAGCGCCTGTGGCCTGGTCGCCTTCCCGGTAGATTTGTTCTCCCGCCTTGAAGGTCTCCTGGCTCGACACCTTGGTCAACGCCGCGAAACTCGTTGCCGAGAGCCCGCCGACGAACCCGCTCGCTTTCGCTCCCGTTTCCGGCATCCAAGTCTGGAATGAACTCACTACTGTCGCTGCCGCCATCGCAAACCTCCTCATCAACTCCGCTGATCTGATTGCTGGCCCCTCACATCCGATGGTTGCAGAGTACGCCCGCTGCCCTTCCTGCGATATACGGGCGAGGGGGTATGCGAGCGGCAAAATTCATGTATGCGCAATGCGGAAGTGCTGGGTTTGCTCGGAGTTGCCGGGGAGGCCCTCCGAAAACACGAAGCCCCCGGCGGGGGTAAAGGGGGATCCGCCGGAGGCTGGTGGAGAACGCGGCCCCGTAAAGCCTTGTTCGATCCACTCGAATGCGGGTGATCTTACACGACTAAGACTGAATTGTTAACCCATATGTCAAGAATTCAAAAGAAAAGCGGCAAAGTGAGCCATTCCGGGAAAAAGCGGCTACGAGAGCAGCTTTTCCACAGTTGATGTCAGCCCGTAAGGCAGTTGGCTCTTGGATACAAACGCATTCGCGCCTGCCCTCACCGCCTCCTGCTCGATCGCCGGGCTACTGTGTCCGGAAACCGCCACCAGGATCATCGCCGGATAGTCCTTCCGTAGCTCCCGCATCAGCTTGAAACCGTCCATAACCGGCATTTGCAGGTCGACGACGGCGAGATCGGGACTCAACTGGCGTACCTTTTCCAGCGCCTCGTGCCCGTTGAGGGCCGTCGCCACCACCAACACGCCAGGCATGGTCTGCAGGCACGCCACCAACGCCTCCTGCATATGGATGAAATCCTCGGCGACTAAGGCGCGTACCGGGGCGGAGTCGCGCGCTCTTGCGTCATCGACCATTTCACTCTCGCGCGCTTCGCTGTCAACCATGCTTATCTTCCATGTTCATCCTACGGGGCGCGGCACGTCATTTCCCATACCGGGTTTCCTGTACGCAGGCCCCTGAAGTCCGGTAATGTCGTAACTTGTCGCACAAAATACGATGATTTTTGGCTGGAAATCCGGCAGCGTCAGGCTTCGATGATGTGATTGCGGATGGCGTAGCGGACTAGGTCGGTCACAGAGTGTAGATCCAGCTTTTGCATGATCTTGGCCCGCTGCGTCTCGACCGTCGCGGGACTGGTGCCCAGGATGGAGGCGACTTCTTTCGAACTCTTTCCCTCGGCGAGCAACTGCACCACCTCACGCTCGCGCGGCGTCAAAGTGGGGATAGATTCCAATTCGGTCTTGCGCGAACCTTCCAGGTACCCGCGCAGCAGCATGTCGGAGATCTTCCCGCTGAAAAACGGCTTGCCCTTCACCACGCTCTTCACGGCGTTGGATAAGTCGCGGACCGCGTCGGATTTCAGCACGTATCCTCGCGCTCCCGCTTCCAGTACCCTGCGGGCCAGTTCCTCGCTGTCGTGCATGGTAAGGACGACGATCTTCGTTTCGGGAACCTGCCGGGAGATCTGCTGGGTGGCCTCAACTCCGTTGAGATCGGGCATGCTGATGTCGATCACCGCCACGTCGGGCCTCAGCTTCACCACTCCTTCCACCGCTTCGCGTCCGGTCGAGTACTCGGCGCACACTTCGCAGTCCTCCGCCTCCAACAGGTTTTTCAGCCCCTGGCGGACGATCTCGTGGTCGTCGGCGATGATGACTCGAGTCTTATGCATGGGCCGCCTGGTTACCCGGAATTCTTGCCGTCACTGTCGTGCCGTCCTCTCCCGATTCGATGGTCAGGCTACCCCCAATCTGCCGCAACCGTTCGTTCATCCCCGGAATGCCGACGCCCACCGTCACTTCACCGTCAAATATTTGTGTCGGATTCGCCATTCCCTTTCCCTGGTCCGCGATCTTCATCACCACTTCCCCATGATTCGAGAGGCTGATCTTAGCCGTCTTGCTGCCGGAGTGACGCAGCACGTTGGCCAGCCCCTCCTGCGAGACGCGAAATAACGCCATCTCGACGTCGGGTCCGAGGCGCCTCCAGTCCGGGTCAATGTCGGTGTCGATCTGGATCCCGCTCCGCTGCGCCAAACCTTCGACGTAAATCTTCAACGCCGATGCCAGGCCCAGCTCATCCAGCATAGGCGGATGCAGCACATACGACAACGTTCGCAGCTCCTGCACGCACTCCGTCGTCAGCGTCTGGGAGCTCTGCAAGGTTGCCTGCGCGCGATCCGTTCCTCCAACGTTTTTGAGCTGCGCCAGGTTCATCGACAGCAGCGCCAGCTTCTGCACGGTCGTATCGTGAAGCTCCCGGGCGATGCGGCGGCGTTCCTCATCCTGAGCATTCAGGATCCTGCTCGACAACTGATGCAGCGAACCCTCTAACTGCTTCCGCCGGGTGATGTCGCGCGTGATTGCCGAAGCTTCGACGATCTTGCCGTGTTCGTCTTTCAACGGCGATACCGTCAGTTCCACCTCGACCTTCGTTCCATCGCGCCGGATGCGGACGGTCTCCAGGTGCTCGATCCGTTGCCCCTCCGCCAGGCGGTCGAGGATGGAACGCAATTCCTCCCGGCGATCCGCGGGTACAATCTCGTAAATCGAGCGGCCAATCATCTCTTCCGCCATCCACCCGTACAGATGTTCGGCGCCGGCATTCCAGCTGGTGATGGTGCCGTCGAGTTTTTTGCTGAGGATCGCGTCTTCGGAAAAGTCCACGATCGACGCCAGCCGCACCCGCGACTCTCGTATCGCCAGTTTCCGCTGCTGGTCACGGATTGCCATGTAGGCTCCCAATACCAGCAGCAGGCAGTTCACTGCGGCGCCCACCACCAGACCGAGCCGTGTCGTTGCCAGGTTCCGTGCCGCTCCTTGTGAGCGCTGCGCCAGCAGATCCATCTCTCGCGCCTTCATCGCCCGCAGCTCTTCCGTTACCTCCCGCATCTGCTCGCCCGTAGGTTGAGAAAAAATGCCGTGCAGCCGGTAGTCAACCGCGTTGTTGAGGAACGCCCTGAGCTGGTTCGACCTGGCTTCCAGGGTGACCAATTCCCGCTGCTGTCCCGGATTGTCGGCGGTCAAAGTGCGGATCGCCTCAACCTCAGGGCCGATCTGCGCAATCGCGCCGCGATAGAGTTGCAGGTATTCACCCTTCCCGGTAGACACGAAATCGGTTGCCGTCGTCTGCGCCCGTTGCACAGTGGCGATCATCGCATCCAGCGCCGCCATTACTTCGTAGGTGTGGGTTACCAGGCGGTCGCTCTCCTCGATTCCCGTGGTGGCTCGATAAGACACTACAGCGCCGGCCAGCAACATGGCTATCAGCAGGAGGAATATGCCTGCCGCCTTCTGATTGAACCTGATCTTCATCTCCGCAGTTAGTGCCGACGATTAGACCACAGTTACCTTCCTAACTCCACTTGCGGTCTTGCTGCAGATTGTTGTTCAGGCGGTTGCACCCCGGCTGGCATAATCATCCGCACTGTTTCGCGTTGAACATTCCCCGTAGCGGGGCGGAGGAGAGAGGCTGGTCGATGACATCGCCAATTCTTGGTGAGTTCCTGGGCACCATGGTTCTAATCCTGCTCGGCAACGGCGTGGTCGCCGGGGTTTTGCTGAAGCGTTCCAAGGCCGAGGGCGCCGGGTGGATGGTCATCACTGCGGGCTGGGCCTTCGCCGTCATGGCCGGAGTCTTCACCGCCATAGCGTGCGGCAGTTCCGACGCTCATCTTAACCCTGCCGTTACGATTGGACTTGCCGTCTCCACCGGCAACTTCGCCAAGGTCCTGCCCTATCTAGCGGCACAGTTACTGGGAGCGTTCGCAGGAGCCTCCCTGGTCTGGATTCACTATCATCCTCACTGGAAAGAGACTGAGGACCCCGAACTCACCCGCGCCTGTTACTGCACCAGTCCCGCCATCCGCAAGCCCGTCGCCAACCTCATCAGCGAGGTCATCGGCACCTTCGTTCTCGTCTTTGTCGTCGGCGCCATCTTCTCCAAGGCGGTCGCCGCCAACGGGATCGCACCGGGCGTCGGGCCCTACCTGGTCGGATCTTTAGTCTGGGGCATAGGTCTCTCTCTCGGCGGCACCACCGGCTATGCCATTAACCCGGCGCGCGACCTCGGCCCCCGCCTCGCTCACTTCGTGTTACCCATCGCCAATAAAGGTCAATCCGACTGGAGCTATGCTCCCATCCCGATCCTGGGCCCGCTTATTGGAGGCGCCCTGGCCGGGGTTCTGATCCACGTGATAGGTCTCTAGATCCCTTCGCGCTTGTCACACTAATTTCTCATCGCGAATCGTTGATTTGTCATCGCGAGCGAAGCGAGGGATCTGCTTTTCCTGGTACCTCCGAATGTCCTAAGAACGCTTTCCACCGATTAGCAATTTTCCCGCTAGGACTGTTATGGCTGAAGTTGTACACTGTTAAGAATTCGTTACTACGTGTACAAAGGGTGATTCGTGAATAAAGATCAAATCCTTCGTGAATTGCGAGATGAACGGGAGCGGCTGACCAGGGCCATCACAGCCTTGGAGGGTGCAACCTCCACAGGGACCGCGGTCAGGGGTTCTGGGGCAAAGAAGCGCTCTGGCGGGATTACCGCGGCCGGCCGCAAGCGACTCTCCGAACTGATGCGGAAGCGCTGGGCCGAACGTCGTAAAGCCGCCAAGAAGTAATTATTCGCTCCCATTGTGCTTAACGGCCGCTCGTACAGCGGCCGTTTCGTCTTTAGCGGTAAACAGCTTGTGCGGGAACGGGCGCCCTCGCCCATTCAAGCGGAGCAGAGCTCCGCAAGGGTTGTGTAGCGCGGACGCTTCTGCCCGCGTAATCCGCTCCGCCGACGCCAATCCATAGGCCGGCTCGTGAAAGCGAGGTGCACGCCGACCGAGCTACTCACCGAGTTTTCCCGTCCCGGTAACCACTTCCGCTTCCTTCGTCCTTTGGGACAATGCACCACCGTACCCTGACTTTTGTTCGCCTCCCGGCCTACCATGCATCAAATCTGGGGCATGGCGTTACAACCTAACGGGGGCGATATGACCACATCTCCGCCTCGCAGTATTCTCGTTCTGGAAGACGACGATTCCCTGCTCTCGCTCTTCCTGAAAGTACTGCAAAAGGCCGGCTACGACGCGCGGTCTGCCGATAACGAACCGCATGCCAACTCCGTTATCGCGCAAAAGAAATTTGACGTAATGGTGATTGATTTATCGGCCGCGGGCGACCAAGTGTTTGATTTCGTTGCCGCCATTCGCACTCGTCAACCCGACATCGTCGTCATCCTCATCAGCGGCTACGCGCCCGACGAAATCACACACAAGGCCCGCTCGATGCACGTTGACGTTATGGACAAACCCTTCGCTCCTGACGAATTGGTCAAACGCATCAACTCCCTGCTCGCCGCCCGCGCCGCATAACGGTGTATGTAGCACAGCCATTCCTGGCTGTCGTCGGGACCGATCAAAAACGCTTTCAGGTAATGTGATTCGGTCAGTGCCAGTCGTGCCTGCAGCGACGGCATTGTTTGGCGGTTAGCGTCCGTACTAACTTTCCGCATTGGGGACAGTTACTGAATCGAATCTGGTCGCTGCTGTCGTTCTCAATTCGTGCTGCGGTTCGGCGGATAAGCATTTCGTAGCCTTCCGTCGCAAGTTTCAAGACCTCGGGGTCAGATGATACTCGGTGCGAAAAAGGTCGGCTCCGCGCTTCTTCCTGCGCTTGAACATCCGTCCTGCCCTCCATAGCCTTCGCAACGCCCGTCAAATGATTCAAGGCTCGCATCTCAAGCTGTGTCATCAACTCATAATGCCAGTGCACGACGTAATAGGCGCGCTCCCATTCGTCGTCACGGTTTGAAATCAAGCTGTTCATGTTGATGGAATGGTGTCGACTGCATCGATTGATCGCTGTTTACTGTTTGCTGTCCAACTCCCGCTTCACATCTTCCCGAAACTTCTCCAGCGCCGCCAGTCTTTCTGGGGTCGCTTCCACGAACTCATCCTTGAATTGGAATACTTTGCGGCCGCCCACTTCGGTCAGCACTCCCAAAGCCTCGCCCATCCGCCACCCAGGAGTCCCAATCATCTGCATCCCCTGCGGCGTCGGCATCAACAACACGATGCACTCCTCGCGGATCACTCCCACGGTATTCGGGAATCGCTCAAATGTCTGGAACTCAAATCCGGCGAGATAGAGGCGTTGCAGCTGTTCGGCGGGATCCATGACTTGAAAGGGCGCGGCTTCAGCCGCGCCGCAATCACGAGCTACATCTTATATCTTCCTAAATCTTCCTCCCCTAAATTCTCCAGCCACTTCCGCAACTCCTCGCTCGAAACTTTGTCGGAAATGGCCGAAGCCAGCTTCGAGGTCTTCAACACTTCGTCTTCCACGAAGATCGGGCAGTCGCAGCGGAGCGCCAGGGCCAGCGCATCCGACGGCCGCGAATCAATCGAGATCGAGTTCCCTTCGCGCTCCAGCCAGATCACCGCGTAAAACGTGTCGTCGCGCAGATCGTTCACGACCACTTTCCTCACCTGCGCATCCAGACCGATCAACAAATTCTTCAGCAGGTCGTGCGTCATGGGCCTGGGTGTCGCCACTTTCTCCATCTCCAATGCGATTGCGTTCGCCTCGTAGATCCCCACCCAGATTGGAAGTACCGATTCCCCTTCCGCTCCCTTCAGGATGACCACCGGCATATTCGTTACCGGGTCCATCATCAGTCCGCGAATTTTCATCTCGACTTCCATTGGGTTCTCCTGGTGATTAGACGCGCGAAGCCCCCTCTGCGACCACCGCACCCGCAATCTGGACCAGAGGTGGCGCAACCGGTACCTCAGCCATTGGCCGGGGTTCCGGAATGAAGGTGGTTTCGATCCAGTCTCCGACCAGACTATTGGGGTGGGTATGAGTAACTCTTGTGCTGGCATACATTCCGGGCTCGAGCGCGACGTGGGGAGGCGCGCTGAAGTTTAGCACTTTATTCTGGGAAGTGCGCCCAATCCATTGCTGCCGGGCCGCATTTCTCCCTTCAACCATCACTTCAACAACCTGTCCTAAGTGTCGCTTCTGGTTCTCGATCTGCCTCTCTCGAATCCGTTCCATCAAAATCGAGAGCCGCAGCGATTTTTCTTCTTCCGGGATCACGTCCGGCATCGAAATCGCCGCCGTATTCGGCCGTGGCGAATACTTGAACGTAAACGCGCCGTCGTACCCGACTTCGTGCACCAGCGAGATCGTTTCCTCGAAATCCTCGCGCGTCTCTCCCGGGAAGCCGACGATAATATCCGTCGTTAGTGAGATGTCGCGCTTCGCCGACTTGATCCACGAAATCCGTTCCAGGTACTGTTCGCGCGTATATAAACGCTGCATCAGTCCCAAAACTCTCGTCGATCCGGTCTGCACCGGCAAATGCACGTGATTGCAGAGCGCCGGGTACTCGGCGATTGCATCAACAATGTCTTTCGTGAAGTCCCGCGGATGCGACGTTGTGAACCACACCCGTTTAATGCCCGGAACTTCGGCGACCGCGACCAGCAACTCGGCAAAACTCTTCTTTTTGAGGGATGGGCCCGACGGATCGCGATACGAATTCACGTTCTGCCCGAGCAGTTGAATCGACGTAAAACCAGCATTCGCCATTCGCCGCGCTTCTTCAACCACCGACTGTGAAGTCCGGCTGCGCTCTTTCCCACGAGTAAAAGGAACCACGCAGTACGCGCAAAACTTGTCACAACCTTCGATAATCGTAATGTAGCCCTTGAACGCGTCACCGCGCGCGGTCAGCTCGGTATCGAAGGTCTGATCGGTGTTCCGGTCATCCAGCCCGGTGATCCGCTTTTCGCCCGCCTCAAGCTGCACCAGCATCTTGCTCAGATTGCGATACGAAGCCGATCCGGCGACTAAAGACACGTGCGGAGCGCGCTCAAAAATCTTCTCGCCCTCCTGCTGCGCCACGCATCCGAGCACGCCAAATCGTTTGCCCTGCGCCTGCAGTTTCTTGAAATCGTTGAGCCGATGGAAGACCTTCTGCTCAGCCTTGTCGCGAATGGAACAGGTGTTATAGAGGATGAGGTCCGCCTCCGTGACCGTCTCCACCTGCCGATACCCTTCCGCCAGCAGCGTGCCCACGACTTTTTCCGAGTCGTGCACATTCATCTGGCAGCCAAAGGTCTCTAAATAGAACGTTTTGCCGGATCCAACAGCCATAGCGGGTACGTCCAGTATAACCCAGCAAAATGACGGGAATCGCTGGCTTAGATGTGGAGACGGGCGCCCTCGCCCGTCCAGGCGGAGCGAAGCTCCGCTACAAGAACCGCAGAAGGAGTCGGGTGCCCGGTCTTTTCCTGCGTTCGGAAAGGGCCGGACCACCGTGAATTGTGGGTGCCCCATTCAACCTTCTTCTGGTTGAGTGGGATTCTTCCTCAGCCCGAATAAGGAACTGAAATACTGATTTACTTCTCTTACGCCGTCTTCAGCCCCGCCCTCCTCAGATGTGCCGATACTTCCCGCAGCACGGCTTCATAATCCGCGGTCACGGCCTGCTCGATATGCACGCGCGTGCCTTTCATGCCCGCTTCTTTCGTCAGCTTTTGAAAGTCGGTTTGCAGGAATTGCGCCACCTGCTGCTTGGTCAGGAACGCGATCGGGACAGTCGCCTGCCCCGTCGGAGTCTCGATCTTCACCATGAACGGATACTCGACGTTTTGCACTTCCGAACTCAAGGAACACCTCTGGATTGGAATACGACTTGGCGGCGCTTCGATCAGGTCGAGCTACAAACGAGGTGGCAGGTAACGATTGAACCGGATTCTAGCCCACTCCGCTGTGGATTTTCAGTAATTCCGCTGGTGCCGATGGTTGGGTAATTCCCATTGGTACCCGATGGCGCCCCACATCTGCCCCTTCCTTTGGCAGATGTGGGATGACCAGGTTCACACTTCGTCGTTCGACCTTCGTACTTCGTATTTTCTTCCAAGCCTTTTGGCATCAGTGAACCCTTCGTGTATCCGCTGGCGTGATTTCCCCACCAATCTCGATCTCTATAGTGATGAAGAACAACGGAGGCACAATGACTCTGCTGCAGATCGATTTTCCCAGTCACGGTCCCTGGGGCGAAGACCTCACCAAGAAAGTAAGCGATTTGGCCCACCTTTTGAACCGAACACCGGGCATGGTCTGGAAGATCTGGACCGAAAACAGCCGGACCGGAGATTGCGGCGGCATCTACCTGTTCACCGATGAAAGCTCCGCCAAAAACTTCCTGAAGGAACACCTTCAGCGCCTCGATGCCATGGGGATAAAGAATGTGCGAGCCAAGGTACTCGATGTGAACGAAAGCCTCTCTCTAATCACCCGCGCGCCAATGGCCGCTTCCGTAGCGGCATAGAGTTGGACCCTGACCAGTTGTCGGTTGCCCCATTCGACCTTTTTTCGGTTGAGTGGGGTAGTTGTCCCCGTACCGTCTACCTGAAATTTCAGGCTGAACTCGGCGTTCTCTGTTTCTCCGCGTTCTCTGCGTTTCCCGCGATCAGCCGCTCACACACTAAGCGTTCCCAAGGTCACTACGAGTCACTGACACGATCCACTAAGCACTATCCACCACCCACTCTCTGATCGCCCTCACCCTCTCCTCCACGCTCCCGCGTTCCACCCAGACCGGCTCGAAACCGAAGCTCTGGTACGTCTCCTCATGAATCCGCTCGAACCACAAGGTCTCTTCGAAGGTGATTCGCCTCGCCTCCGTCGGCTTGATGAACCCGAGGTTCCGCACCAGGAACACGCGCTTCTCGAAGATATCTTCTTCCCTAACACGCTCCAATTCGCGCGCGAGCCCGTCTGACATCGAATAACCCAGGTACTCCGCCAGCGCCGCTGTGCACACCACCGACCTGTCGTGAAACTGCACCTCATCCAGCTGATGCGAAGCGCGAATCTGCCGCGCCCGCTGCAGGCTTGTAACGGCATCGACAAATGACGCATCCCGCCACGGCTCATCTTCGCCTCGCGCCTGCGCCGCCGCGATGACATCCGTCGCCGCCTCTTCCACCACGCCAAATCCGTCCAGTTCCAGTTGCCGGAGGATCGCCGTCTTCCCCGCCCCCGGCGCGCCGCTGATGATGAACCGTCTCATCGCCTATTTTGTTCCCGGAATAGAGTTGCAAAGAAAGTCGTCCCGGAAGCTCGCCGAAGGCGGGCATCCTGCGCACCCCAGATCTGCGCATCAGGATAAATGTTTTGGAAGCGGCCCTCCAACGTTGAGACTGCGTCCCACCCGATCGAAGCTAACTCTGCGGCCGTAACATCTTTTCCAGCCGCGAAATCTCCTCTGTCAGCCGGGTTGCTTTCTCGCGGAGACGGTCGCAGAACTCGGGATCGACATACTCGGGCAGGTCCAGATGAGAGCGAATCGCTGCCGTCGATTTCTGTAGTTTTTCCAGCAACTTCTCTGCGGTCCGGCGGCGGCCTGCTCGGAACTCCGTAGCGGAAATTCGGCAGAAGGTGAACCCCAGGTCCAGTCTCGACTCCATCGTCAGCGATCGCATCCGCTTCGCGATCAACCGGACATCGCTCGACCCCGTGCTGGCGTTTTGCGAAACTTGGACGTGCTGCCGATCTCCTGGCGAAGATGACGGCGCCACAGCTAGTCTCCTTTATCTGGTTTCCGCGTCAGCCGGGTTTTGGTTTTGGTCCGCCCCCAGCACATGCACTGAGTCTCTCGTCCCGTGGGCGAGCTCTTGTTTCTGCCATTCCTGCAGATTCAACCGAGCCGCAAAACATTTCACCGCTTGAAGTGTTTTCTGGGCGCTTTTCAGGTTGCGTTGTATCTTCACCACGTCCCTCGACGAACGGGCAACTTGGACAAAGGTTCTCGCCAACGTCAATTCCGTCCTCAGAAACTCATAGACTGACGCGCGCGCCCGACCAATCAGGTCACGAGTTTCTTCGATATTGGCGCCCGTACTCTCCGACATGGCAGACCCTCGCCGGAATACGATGCGCTGGCGCGCCAACAAGAAGTGGATTAAATCAGAAAGCAGTTTCAGCTAGACCATGAAGATCAGTGCCGCAGCCTCACCCATCCGCCCGCAGCCCTCCCCCAAAGGCCCAAGGAGAAAGCGAGGCCGCCATTATTCTGGCGCAGAGTCTGTTCCATCGCACCACGATGCACAAGCGTCATGATCCGCCAGCCCGCGATCATCCGCTACGAGTGCGCCTCCGCCATTCCTTCCGCTCTCTACCCGATCCCTTCCCGCCATTGCCGCCGCAGCAAGCCGCTTCCCGGAACCATCCATCGCCAGTACCGTCCCAAACCGCGGCGCGTCGCATCGTCCATCGCGATCCGGATCTCCGGTTCCCGACTCGGAGCAAAAGGTTTGCAAATGTTTTCCACTCGAGCATCTTCTGCTGGTATTCAGCCCTTTCGAGGGTAGAGAGTGGGTCATCACACTGCAATGGTTGTCATCTTGACACCATCGGTGACCAGACTAGACTCTCCCTCATCCTCCATAAGTACCAATCGAACTGACGAGGCACATTTAAGATGACGAAACATTGGGCCCTCTCGATGTTGCTTGTGGCGCTTGTTTGTGCGACGGCACAGGCCGGCAATATTACCTACACGGTCAATGAAACCATCACCGGCCCGGTGAATGGGATCTCCGGAAATCCAATCCAGACTGACTCGGTGGTTGGCTCCATCACCACCGACGGCACCATCGGCGTTTTGAATTCACCGAACATTCTCGGCTGGAACCTGGATCTGATCGACGTAACCAATCCCCAGTACAGCTACCTTCTTACCACCGCCAACTCCTCCATCGTAGGGTTCTCTGGCAGCGTGTTGTCCGCCACCGCCTCGGGTCTCTTCTTCGATTTCAGCGGTAGCGGCTTTATCGGCTTCCAGGCCAACAGCCCAGGCATCTACAGCGGTTATCACTATTGGTGTTTGAACGCGAATAGTGGTGTGTGCGCGCTGGGCAATTCCATCGCACCCGACAATGTCTACGGAGCGTACCTGGGCCACGGCGACGACCTGGTGATTGCCTCCATCGGCACCCAGGGTCAGGTGGGCAAATCGCCCTTAAATCCCGGCCCTCCGCCGCCACCGCCATCGGCACCGGAACCAGCCTCCCTGCTTTTGCTCGGAGCCGGCGCCGCTAGCATCATCTCCGCGAGACGCAGAAAGAAATAAGCGAATCTCTGCGTAAGGCCGATTTTTCTACGGCCGCTCCTTTCGGGGCGGCCTTTATTTTTAGGGGAGAAGCCCTTCCCGTCGGAATTCATGGGCTCCTGCAGTGTGGAGTGTGGGTAGGGGACAAAACTGCAGGAGCCCCTCTCGCCGGCTGCAACCGGGAGAGTCAAGTGAGTACTCAGAAGAGTCTTGGGTTACCTGTGGCCTACGTTTTACCGGGCGAGAAATTGGGTTGAAGGAATTTGTGGGGATGGCCTTCTCTCACCCGATCTTGTGTCACCCAGTGTGTCTCAATTACAGACACAAAATCAAGAGCAAGCGTCAAGATTGTCGTTAGCACATCAAATGTCCGGTCCAATTAGCACGTGATATGTCCGCTTTTCAGGCGGTGAGAGTAAGAGACCATGCGAAGCATGGACTCTTACTC
>Ga0335069_10001049_pt1 | contig 44527 bp, 47 predicted proteins | sample Lox_Sample_11_FD_206714 | JGI IMG/M metagenome (GOLD analysis project Ga0335069, IMG submission 206714) | Soil microbial communities from Loxahatchee National Wildlife Refuge, Florida, United States - Lox_Sample_1.1 | ecosystem: Environmental > Terrestrial > Soil > Wetlands | place: USA...
CGTGCGTTCCCAACCACAGCAGGTGGCTGGCGATGCGGTTCAATTCGGTGAGGATGACGCGCGTGACCTGGGCGCGCGGCGGCGCTTCGATGTTCAGCAGCTTTTCTACCGCCAGGCAATAGCCCAACCCGTTCGAGACGGCGGCTACGTAGTCCATGCGGTCCACGTAAGGCGCAAACTGCTGGTATGTACGATTCTCGGCGATCTTCTCGACACCGCGGTGCAGGTACCCGATCACGCACTCGGTGCCCAAAACTTTCTCGCCGTCGAGCTTCAAAATGACGCGCAGTACTCCGTGGGTGGAGGGATGCTGCGGTCCCATGTTGAGCACCAGTTCGGAGGAGTCGAGAAATGTGGTTTCCGGCATCGATGGTTATTGGCCGCTTTCGATCCCCAGGTTCTCCTTCACCCAGCGGTCATCCTGATGAATGATGGACATTTCTTTGCGTAACGGAAAGCCCTGCCATTCCTCGGGCAGCAGAATGCGGCGCATGTCGGGATGGCCAGTGAACTGAATGCCGAACATGTCGAAAACCTCGCGCTCCAGCCAATTCGCGCCAACGTGCACCGGTACGGCCGTCTGCGGCTGCGCGCCATCAGCGATCGCAGTCTTCAAACGTATGCGTTCGTTACGGGCGAAGCTGTAGAGAATGTAGAAAAGATCGAAACGTTCCGCGCGGTGCGAGTAATCAACCGCCGTAATATCCACCAGGTAATCGAAGTCCGCCTCGAGCTTGAGAAATTCGAGGATCGGTATCACGGCATCCGGCTTGGCCACGATGAAGTTCTGTCCCAGATAGCTGGAGCACGCCGTGATCTGGTCTCCGAACCTCTCCTTCAACTGGCTGGGGAGCTCGCCTTCCCACGGCGTGGCGGCCATGGGAGCAGGTGGTTTCGGAGCCGCATGCGCCGCAGCCGCGGGCTTGGCAGCAGGGGGTTTCGGAGGCTCTTTCGGTTTAGGAGGTTCGGATGTCCCGCCTGACGCGGGTGGTGGCGCGGAGCCTTCGGGGTTGTGCTCGTCTGCCATCCGGTTTCCCGTATGAAGATCACTACGATTAACACACGCTTAGGGGCGAGTCAAATAGGACACAGGTGACCGGCTGCGAAGCCGTGTCACGGCATCCCTGTAATCCGGTATTGCAAATCTATTAGGCGGGTGTACAATAGCCAGTCGAATACAGAACGATTCGAGGCTACCGGGGAGGTGGGGACTGATCCGGTTGAGCGGGAGAGTAGCAAAACAGGCTTTGGCAAACGTCCGTTTATAATTTGCAGTACGATTTACTACAACAGGCTTTCCACTAACCTACATAACGAAGCCTGCTGCTCTCGAGTCTCAACCCCCTTTGAATTCCCTGGCAGCGCGATGTCCATTTATCCAGAAGGGGACCGGGTGCGTCCCGGTCATAGGGGCACGAAATGGCGACCCTCGAGACTCCTCCAGGCACCAAAGCACCGGAAACTAAAGCGAAACCTGGCATTGCAGACGCGCTGAAGAACATCTTCACCAGCGACGATCCCGATCCCCAGCGTGCGATTGCGCGCCGCCGGCGCTTCGTCATGGCGGGCGTGCTCGGCTTCCTGGGCGTGAATTTCCTCATGTTCCTGCGGTTCTTCTTTCCGCGGGCGCTCTATGAGCCGAAGACCAAATTCCTGATCGGCTATCCGTCCGACTTCGGCTTCGGAGTCGATACAAAGTTCCAAAACGCACATCGCATCTGGGTGGTGCGCAACACCGAGGGAATTTTCGTGATCTCGGCCATCTGCACCCACCTGGGCTGCACGCCGGACTGGAAACCGAGCGAAAACAAGTTCAAGTGCCCGTGCCACGGCTCGGGCTACGATCCCGAGGGCATCAACTTCGAAGGGCCGGCGCCGCGTCCCATGGACCGCGCACACGTAGAGTTGTCGCCCGAGGGGCAAATTGAAGTCGATCTGAGCCACGTCTACCGGTGGCCCAAGGGAGAGCGCTCGGAATTCAATGATCCCGGCGCGATCATTCACGTTTAGCCATCTGGAGGTGACCCATGGCTGAGGGAAACGGAACCAACGGATCGGGCGGCAACGGAGCCGGCGGCGCCAGCGGTAACGGCGCCAAAAAGAGTCCGGTCGCTACCCTGGTGGAAGGCGCAAAAGCCGTTCAGACGCAGGCCACCGAGGAAATCAAGGCGCTCAAGAACATCGAGAAGACCGACGTCTGGAAATCGGTTCTGCGCGTCAAGCACGATGAAACACCGCGCAGCCGCGCGCTCGGCGTGCTGAGCAACGTCTTCCTGCACCTGCATCCGGCGAAGATCAACCGCGACGCCGTGGCCTACAACTACACCTGGGGCATGGGCGGCATGACGTTCTACGTCTACATCACGCTGGTGTTCACCGGAACGCTGTTGATGTTCTATTATCATCCGTCCAAGGTCGTAGCCTTTCGCGACATTCTGTATCTCGAGCACGACGTGCCGTTCGGCAAACTGCTGCGCAACATGCATCGCTGGGGCGCGCACTTGATGGTGATCATGGTCGAGTTGCACATGTTCCGCGTGTTCCTGACCGGGTCATATAAGAAGCCTCGCGAATTCAATTGGGTCGTAGGCGTGATCCTGCTGGTGCTTACGCTGCTGTTGAGCTTCACGGGTTACCTGCTGCCCGATGATCAACTTGGCTTCTGGGCGGTCACCGTTGGCACCAACATGGCGCGTGCCACGCCGCTGCTCGGGCACGACGGCCCCTTCGGCCACCAGCTCGGCATGACGCCGTTCAATGACGTTCGCTTCGGGTTGCTCGGCGGCTCGATCGTCGATTCGAATGCGCTGCTGCGCGCTTACATCTGGCACTGCGTGGCGATTCCGATTATCGCCTCGGCGTTCATGGTGGTCCACTTCTGGCGTGTCCGCAAAGACGGCGGCATCTCGGGACCGGCGCCAGTACAGCTCGAAACCGAGATGAAGGAACCGAGAAAGATCTGACGGGAGATCGCCATGGACCTACACCAGCTTTGGACCATCATCAGCCTTCCGGACAACGTGCCGATCGTGCTGCTCATGATCGTGGTGCCGTTCTACACGTGGTACGGGCTGCGGCAGGCGTTCGCCAATGACAGGCTGATCGGCGAGCTCGAAGCGAATCCCGCGCTCGCCAAAACGCACCATCGCAAAACGCAGCCCTGGAAGCCCGGCTGGGCCAAGGAAGTACACGTCTGGCCGTTTCTGCTGCGCATCGAATTTCTCGCGGCGATTATCGTGACCTTGATTCTGATGGTCTGGTCGATCACGCTGAATGCCCCGCTGGAGGAGCCATCCAACCCGACCCTCACGATGAATCCGTCGAAAGCGCCCTGGTACTTCCTGGGTTTACAGGAGATGCTGGTTTACTTTGACCCATGGATCGCGGGCGTCGTGATGCCGTCGCTCATCATCGTGGGCCTGATGGTGATTCCCTACATTGATGCGAATCCTCTGGGGAACGGCTATTACACCTTCAAGCAGCGCAAGAGCGCCATTTTAACCTTCATTTTCGGCTTCATCGTGCTGTGGGTCACCATGATCGTCATCGGTACCCTGATCCGCGGTCCAGGCTGGATGTGGTTTTGGCCCGGCACCACGTGGGATCACAACCGGTTGGAATTTGCCGTGAACCGCGACCTGCCGGACATTTTTGGCATTAAAGGCCGCGTCGCGAAGATCATCTTCGGGGCGATCGTGTGCGGGCTCTACGGCGCAGTGGCGGGATGGTTCATTCACAAACTCATCGCCGGGCAGAGCCTTGTCGTCGGCAAGTGGAAGCTGATCAAGGAACAGCCGTTCAATCAGAAAATTTTCAAGCGCATGAGCCTGTTGCAGTACGTCGTCATGCAGACTTTTCTGATCGTCATGTTGTCGCTGCCCATCAAGATTCTGGCTCGGCTTCTGTTCCGCATTAAGTATGTCTGGGTGACGCCCTGGTTCAACGTATGAGCGACCAAGAACAAGATAAAGACCCGGTAGTAAATTCATCGTTGAGCCGGCCGCTGTTTATCTGGTCGGCGCTGCTGCTGCTCTCGCTCGCCTGGGGGCTTTGGGATGAAATCTACGGCACCCGCCCCTGGAAGAGCTATCAGGCCCAATTCGCCAAGGTCTACACGGCATACTTGCGGCGGATACGGCCCAATGAGACCCGTTTTGAGAAGGAGATCCGGGCTACCGCCGATTATCAGAAGCTCGATCGCGATATGCAGGCGGCCGAGAAATCTGTTTCCCCACAGGTCGCCGAAATCGATCGCAAAGTGAATCAGGAACTGGTGCCGCGCATCCTCGCGCTCAACGATCCGTTTCAGGAAGTGCGCGGACACATCGGCGCCCTGACTTACCAGATTGAAACCACCGATAGCGAGAGCTCCAAGAATTCCAAGCGCCAGGAAATCGCGAAATTGAAGCTCGAAAAGCACACGGTCAAGCTGCCGAAACCGGATGGCTCTATCGAATCGCCGGAAATGACCTTCACGGAGATGGACACAACGCTCCAGGGCTGGAAGGCCGATAAAGCCCGCTTGCTCCAGCAGCGTGTGGAACTGCTGAAGCCCGCCACAGAGCTGCGCGCCCAGCGCGACAAGTACCTGTCGGATCGCATCGCCGACGTCAGCGCCGACACGCTCTCCGGCCTGCTTACCAAGATGCAGGATTTCGATGTCCACATCCGCCAGATTCATATCAAAGATGTCGAGCTGGTGGACCGCTGCGAATCCTGCCACCTGGGCACGCGCGAACCGGTGACTCTGACCAAAGCTGACGTGGGCAGCGAAGTTTTCGTCAGCCATCCGAATAAGGAACTGCTCAAGATTCACGATCCTGAAAAATTCGGCTGTACACCGTGTCACGGCGGAAACGGAGTCGCTGAGGATAGCGTGCTCAAAGCACACGGGCGGCACAAATTCTGGCTGTGGCCTCTGCATTATCGGGAAAACTTTGACGCCGGCTGCCAGCAGTGCCATGTGAAGGAAATTGTTACGGAGATGGCCGATACCCTTAACTCCGGACGCGAAATTTTCCGTCGCCGCGGTTGCATGGGCTGCCACCGTTACGAAGGTTTCGATCGTGAGCCCGACGAAATGACCTCGGTCACCCAGCAGATCCGCCAGTTGGAACAGCAGAAGGCCGAGTGGACGCGCGAGATCGGCTTTACCACCGACAAAGCCGATCGCACCCGCAGCAACGAGGAAGCACAGCGCCTTTATCAACACGCGACGGATTTGAAAGTCCGCATCACGGGCCTCGACGCGAAAATCGAGCAGGCGGACATCCGATCGAGCGATCTGATTCGGGAAGTGAAAAAGGTCGGGCCAAGCCTGAAGGAAGTCCGCATGAAGATGCACAAAGAGTGGATTCCTGTTTGGCTGGAAGATCCGCACAAATGGCGGCCCGGTACCAAGATGCCGACGTTCCGGCTGGATCCGGAAGAAATTCACGCCATCGGCGCGTTTATCTGGCAATCGGGTGTCACCGGCAATCTTCCTTCGCAGCCTAAAGGCGACCCCGTGAAAGGCAAGGAAGCTTTTGAGACACGCGGCTGCATGGCCTGCCACTCCATGGGCGAAGGCAATGAGAGGCAAGGGGGAGACTTCGCCGCCAACCTGACCCGCGTCGGCGAAAAGGACAATTACGACTACATCGTTCGTTGGATTCACAATCCCCGCGAGCGTACCCTGCCCTACTGTCCGTTCGAGAAGCGCGACTTGACCGCGGACGACTACAAAAAGAAGGGCCTGCCGTTCGTTTTCGACATGGACCACGACAAGTGCCCGAACGATGGGCACGAGCTGCAAGTCGAGCAGATGACGCCCATGCCGAGTCTGCGGCTGAGCATCGACGAGGCGCGCGATATTGCCAGCTACCTGATGACGCGCAAGCACGATGGTGTCACGTATGCCGCTGCGGATTATCTCGACGATCCGAAGCTCAAAACACGTGGCCAGTTCCTGGTTCGGTATTACGGTTGCGCCGGGTGTCACGAAATCGCTGGCTTGGAAGAAGAGCAGCGCATCGGCACGGAATTGACCAAAGAAGGTTCGAAGCCCCTGGAGCGCCTGGACTTCGCTCTGCTCGGCCACGAAGCCGAAGACCAAGGTTGGTACACGCACAAAGGCTTTTTCGAACACAAGCTCCAGAATCCGGCCGTTTACGACACAGGCAAGGAAAAACCGAACAAGCTGGATCGCCTGAAGATGCCGAACTTCAACTTATCGAAGCCGGAAATCGATCAGGTAACGACCTTCCTGCTTGGTTCGGTCGATTCCACGATGCCCGAGCGCTATCACTTTGATCCGGCCGATCAGCGGCAGGACATCGTCGACGGCTGGTGGGTCGTCCGCAAATACAACTGCATGGGTTGCCACCAGGTGCACGTCGGACAGACCACTGTATTCATGGCGCTGCCGCGCTACCAGGATCCCGACTGGAAAGATCAAAAACCGCCGAGCCTGATCGGCGAGGGCGCGCGTGTGAATCCGCAATGGTTGATGCGGTTCCTCACCAACCCGTCACTAAGCGACACCGATACCAACCGCGATGGCGTGCGCCAATACCTCAAAGCCCGCATGCCCACTTTCTACTTCTCGAATGGGGAGATCCAGAAATTGGTCCGCTTTTTTGCCGCCATGTCGTCGCAGGCCGCCCCCTACATCGCACCCAAGATGGAGATGGTGAGCGACCAGGAGCGCACCATGGCACGGCAGCTCTTCTCGAGCGAGGGTGCGCCTTGCCTGAAGTGCCACATGACCGGCGACCCCAAGCATGATGCGCGCGCTACGGCTCCAAGTTTTCTGATCGCGAAAGAAAGGCTGAAACCGGGATGGACGGAGCGTTGGATCGTTCACCCCGAGATGATGCAGCCCGGAACCGCCATGCCTTCAGGCCTGTTTCGCCGTGATGGAGAGCGGTGGGTGTTCGCCGGGCCAACGCCTGCCAGTTTCCAGACTTACGCCAGAGATCACGCCGATCTGCTGGTGCGTTACATGTTCCAGTTCACGCCGGACGAACTGAATCGCTTGCGCGCAAGTGCCGGCGCGGGAGCCGGACGCTGAAAGATGTCTTAAAGAAGAGGAGACGCTATCCGAATGAAGAGCCTTTTTGTGAGTGTTTTGGCTGGTTCCGCGCTGCTGGTGGTGGGCTGCGGCGGAAGCAAGGCGCCGGAAACGCCGAAAGAAGAATCTGCCGCGCCAGCAGCGGCTGTGCCGGCAATCGATGAGGCTAACGCTGCTACCGTCACCGGTAAAGTGAGTTTCACCGGTGACAAGCCGACAATAAGAACCATCGATATGTCGGCCAACCCCGCCTGCGCGCGCGCACATGCCGGTGCCCCCCAAAAGTCTGAAGAAGTCGTGGTCAACGGCAACAACACCCTGAAGAACGTTTTTGTCTGGGTCAAGGCCGGTGTGCCTGATCGCCAATGGCCGATACCCTCCACTCCGGTGGAAATCGCGCAGAAGGGCTGCATGTATGGGCCGCACGTAATCGGCGTGATGGCAAATCAGGACATCAAAATTGTCAATGACGATCCCACCAATCACAACATCCACCCGCTGCCGAAGATCAATCAGGAGTGGAACGAATCGCAGCCGCCGAACGGCGACCCCAAGCTGAAGAAGTTTGCGCGTGAAGAAGTCATGATCCCGGTGAAGTGCAACGTGCACCCCTGGATGCGTTCCTATATCGGTGTGGTAAATCATCCGTTCTTCGCCGTGACGGGCGACGACGGAACGTTTACCATTAAAGGTTTGCCCCCCGGAAAGTACACGATCGAAGCCTGGCATGAAAAGTACGGAACGGAGGACGTCGAAATTACCGTGGGCGCTAAGGAAAGCAAGACCCAGGACTTCGATTCGGCCCAGATGAAAACGAGCTAAGGATGAAGAATAATTGGCCGCACCGTTTCGCGGTGCTGTCGTTCTGGGCGGTAGTGTGTATCCCGCGTGTGCTGATGGGCCTCGCGGGATACGACGCCATACGCCCGTCGTCTTTGCTATTATTGTCGATTACGTTTCTTCCGGTGTTTCTCCCAATCGCAGGTTACATGAGCCTTCTGGCTAACGCGGACGCTCCGCTGGCATCGAGCATCCGCGGCCTTCGCAACGTGCGCCAGCAGCTGATGCTCAGAGCCATAGGGTTTACGGTTCCCGCTTGATGAGAGACTACATCAGTCTCACCAAGCCGCGCATCACCTGGCTCATCCTGATGAGTACCGGCGTGGGTTACTTCTTTGGCCTCCGCGGCCTGACGTTCTCGCAGATCCATTGGTGGGCCCTGCTCCACACGATCATTGGCACGGGCCTAATCGCTTCCGGTACCGCGGCGCTCAATCAGTGGTCGGAACGCGAAGCGGATGCCAAGATGCGCCGGACCTCCGACCGTCCTCTCCCCGCAGGCCGGCTGAATGCCAATCGCGCATTAGCATTCGGTATTGCTCTGGCTGTTGTTGGTTTCGCCGAGCTGGCCTGGTTCGTTAACGTGCTCTCGGCAGTACTCGGTGGCGCTACTCTGGTCAGCTACCTTTTCCTTTATACGCCCCTGAAGCAGCGCTCATGGCTTTCCACCACCGTGGGCGCTTTTCCCGGCGCCATGCCTCCCATGATCGGCTTTGCTGCCGCCGCCGGCACGCTCACCCAGCCGGCCTGGGTCCTGTTCGCGATTCTGTTTCTCTGGCAGTTTCCGCATTTCTACGCCATCGCCTGGATGTATCGCGACGATTACGCGCGTGCCGGCATCCGCATGCTGCCTGTGGTCGAGCCGGATGGCCACTCCACCGCGCGCCAGATCGTCTTGTGCGCGTCCCTGCTGATTCCCGTGAGCCTGGCCCCCGGCCTGGTAGGCATGTCGGGCAGAATTTATCTGCTCGGCGCGCTCGCTTTAGGTGCATGGTTTCTGTACTCCGGTGTCCGCGTCGCCTCCGAGCGTTCCCTGCTCCGCGCGCGCGGCGTATTGCTGACTTCCGTTTTTTATCTGCCCCTGCTCTATGGCCTCATGTTGCTCGACCGGCCCGGCCTGTGATCCTGGCTTGAAAGCTGCCTTCACCCTCGTTGTTTTGGTTTGCCTGATCGCCGGCGGATGCTCCACCAAACCGCTGCCGGTTTACAGCCAGGTGCCTGACTTTCAACTGATTTCGCAAAGCGGCGCACCCTTCGACCGCCATTCGCTCGACGGCAAAATCTGGATCGCCGACTTCATCTTCACCAATTGCACCAGCTCCTGCCCGCGCATGACTTCACAGATGTCTCACGTGCAGCCGCTCTTGGCGGAATTTCCAGACGTTCGCCTCGTTTCTTTTTCCGTCGACCCCAAGCGCGATACTCCGGAAGCCCTGGCAAGCTACGCGCGGCGCTACCATGCCGATCCAGGACGCTGGTTTTTCCTGACCGGCGATCAGAAAACACTCGATGCGCTCGACCGCCGCTCGTTCATGCTGGGCAATGTGGATGGCTCACTCGAGCACAGCACGCGCTTTGTACTGGTGGATCGCCACGGTAGGATTCGCGGCTATTACGGCGCCGCTCAGGACGATCCCACCCCGGCACTGATCGTAGATATTCGCCGTCTGGAGCACGAGCGTTCATGATTTCCATTCACGATCTGCCCGCTGTCAACGCTTTTCTTAATGGTGCTGCCGCGGTATTGCTGGTCACCGGCTATATCCTGATTCGCCGCCATCAGCCGAAGCAGCACAAAACCGTGATGCTCGCTGCTTTCGTCACCTCGTGCGCGTTCCTCACCTGCTACCTGATCTATCACGCGCATGTCGGCTCGGTGCCGTTCGGGCATGCCGGCGTACTGCGCACCGTGTATCTCAGCATTCTCGTGACGCACACGGCGCTAGCTGCCGCCGTTCCGCCTCTAGCGATCATCACGCTCAGCCGCGGCCTTTCAGGACGCTTCGACCGTCATCGTGCGATTGCTCGCTGGACTTTGCCCATCTGGCTGTACGTGAGTGTGACAGGCGTGGTGGTTTATTTGATGTTGTACAAATTGTTTCCATCACCGCGATAGCGATCGAAAGCCCATGTAGGGGTCGGGCATGCCCGGCCCAGTTTTCGCACCTTTTCACCGCGATAACCGCGCAATCGCTTCAATGTGGTAGGTCTGCGGAAACAGATCCACCATCGTGAGCTTCCCGAGCTTGTACCCGCCCGCCACGAGCGCCGCGAGATCGCGCGCCAGCGTCGCCGGGTCGCAGGCGACGATCGTGATCGACGGCGCCTCAAGCCGCACGAGCTCACGCACCGCGATCTTTCCGAGCCCTGAACGCGGCGGGTCTGCCAGTATGAAATCCGGCGTCGCCGTCAGATTTGCAAGAAACGCGTCCACCGTGCTCTGGTGCGCTTCCACGCTAACGCCCGCCCGCTCGCCATTGAACCGCAAATCGCGCAGCGCGCCGGAGCCCGATTCAACCGCCGTCACTTTCGTGAACCGCTTGGCCAACGGCAATGAAAACAATCCCACACCGGCAAAAAGATCCAGTGCCGCTTCATCTTCGGCGCCGCCCGTCGCCTCCGCCACCATCTGGTCGATAACAAACCGGTTCACCTGAAAAAAAGAGCCGCCGCTCACGCGATACATTGCGCCCGCCGCTGCGTAATCCAGCGCCCCCGGAACGAAGCCCACAATGGCTTCCGCGCACCAGTCGAAAAAGCGCTGCGCCACGGGCCGGTCGCTTTCGAGCACGTTCAACTGTACTTGTTCTTCATTGGTGAAAACTTCGATCGCGCGCACGAAACGCGGCCAGCGAGCATCGCGCAGCATTTCGCGCAAACTGGTGATCACCTCGTTGATGCGCGGCGAGCTGATGGGGCACTGGCCGATGCCGCAGAGCCGTTTCGAACGAGCCTCCAGGTATCCGATTTCGTTTCCCTGAATGTGAAATTGCGCGCGATTGCGGTAATGCCACGGCTCCGCCGCAATCACGCGGATATCCTCCGGCAGCTCGATCTTACCGACGCGGCGCAGTGATTCCGCCAGGATCGCGCGCTTGAAGCCAAGCTGCGCTTCGTACGCGGCGTGCTGGTAGTGACATCCGCCGCACCGCCCGAAGTGGGGACACCGCGCCTCCACCCGCTCGGCCGCGGTCTCGTGCAACTCAACGAGCTTCGACCGCACCAGGCCCGGTTTCTGCTCGAGCGTCTCCACGGTCGCGCGCTCGCCTGGCAGCACAAACGGCGTCAACACCACCTGCCCGTTGAGCCTCGACAGCCCATCGCCGCCATAGACAAGCTTTTCGATCGTTACGTCGAGTTTGGTTGGAGAATGTGCCATCGCTTACGATAAAGAACTACCGTCCTATCCTAATCATGAAAGCACGCGTATTCTCCGGCGTCCAACCGTCCGGCAATCTGCATATCGGCAACTACCTCGGTGCGCTCGGCAATTGGGTCAAGATGCAGCACGATTACGAAAGCATTTTCTGCATCGTCGATCTGCATGCCGTCACAGTCTATCAGCCGCCCGAAGAGCTTCGCGCCAAAATCGAGGAGATCGCGGCACTGTTTCTGGCCGCGGGCATCGATCCCAAGCATTCGAGCATCATGGTGCAATCCGCCGTCCCCGCGCACGCGGAACTTGCGTGGATGCTCACTTGCGTGACCCCCGTCGGCTGGCTGGAGCGCATGACGCAATACAAAGCTAAAGCAGCGGCGCAGCAAACTATTGGCGACGGCCTGCTCCAATATCCCGTGCTGATGGCCGCCGACATTCTGCTCTACCAGGCCGCGATCGTACCCGTGGGTGAGGACCAGGCGCAGCATCTCGAATTGACGCGCGACATCGCCCAGCGCTTTAACTCTCTCTACGGAGAAACCTTCGTTGTTCCTCAGACCAGTCTGCCATCGGTGGGCGCCCGCATCATGGGGCTCGACGATCCCACCGCGAAGATGAGCAAGTCCGCTACCGGTGCCGGACATGCCGTCGGCCTGCTCGATCCACCCGATAAAATCCGCAAGACCATCATGCGCGCCACAACCGATTCGAATCCCGCGGTGGATTTCGCGTCGCTTGGCCCCGGCGTCGAAAACCTGCTGAGCATACATCAAGCGTTCAGCGGCTGGACCGCTGATGCTGTGCGCGCGCACTTCTCCGGCATGCGCTACGGCGACCTGAAAAAGCAGGTGGCCGAAATGGTCATCTCCCATCTCGAGCCTTTCCAGCAGCGCTACCGCGAGATCACTTCGGACCCCGGCTACGTGGCGCGTATCCTGCGCGAAGGCGCCGAGCGCGTCGCTCCCATTGCCGATTCAACCGTGGAATTGGTGAAAAGCCGCATGGGCCTTTACACCGAAAAACGCTGACGGCGCGCCGTGACCTTCGGATCCTACTGGCGCCTGGTCCGCGATAACCGCAACTTCCGCCGGCTCTGGCTGGCCCAAATCGTTAGCGAGATGGGCGATTGGTTTTACATCCTCGCGATTTACAGTTTGCTGTTGCAGTTCACCGGCAAAGCACAGTCCGTCGGTCTCGCGCTCGTATTGCAGGTGCTGCCTTCCACCCTCGTTGGCCCCACCGCCGGTGTTGTCAATGACCGTCTCCGGCGCAAAAACGTTATGATCGCGGCCGACCTCGCTCGCATGCTGATCGTACTCGGAATGATGTTGGTGCGCTCGGCCCAAATGGTGTGGCTCGTGTATCCGCTCCTGTTCTGCGAAACGGTGATGTTTGGGTTCTTCGAGCCGGCCCGCAGCGCCGTGCTGCCGAATCTGGTCGGCGAAGAGCAGCTCGTCACGGCGAACACGGCGTCTTCCATCACGTGGTCGTTCAATTTTGCCGTGAGTTCCGCGCTGGGCGGGCTGGTCGCCGTGTGGCTGGGCCGCGACGCCGTGTTCATCTTGAACGGCCTGTCTTTCCTGTGCTCGGCAATATTGATCGGTGGCATGCAATTTCATGAGCCGCACGCTGCGGATACGCCGCCGTTCCGTTTTCGTGAGTTGGTCGATTTCTCGCCCGTAATGGACGGCATCCGTTACATCCGGCGCGATGCCCGTCTGCGAGCAACGGTACTGTTGAAGGCGGGGATCGGCATTCTCGGCGCCAATTGGGTGATCTTTCCGATCCTTGGCGAACGCGTCTTTCCGCTGCATGCCGCCGGAATCGATGCCGTGCGCGGGGCCGTCCTCGGGATGAGTCTGCTGATGGGCGCACGCGGTGTCGGCGCACTCATCGGCCCCATTTCCGCGGCACGGTGGACCGGCGAACAGGCATCCCGCATGCGTGTGGGCATCCTCATCGGTTTTCTCTGTTGCGCCGCCGGGTACATGCTGCTTTCCCAAGCCCCGGTTCTGGTGCTGGCGTGCCTGTCGGTGGCGCTCGCGCACGGCGGCGGCTCGATCGTCTGGGTGTTCTCCACTACCCTTTTGCAGCGCTATTCCGACGACAAATTCCGCGGCCGTGTCTGTGCGGCCGACCTCGGCCTTTTTATGCTGGTGATTGCCGCCTGCGGTTACATTGCGAGCATTGCTATCGACCGCGGCATCGCCGTGCGCACGGTCGCCCTCTGCACAGGCGTCGCCATGTTCGCGCCCGCGATGGCGTGGCTCTGGGCTATGCGCCTATGGAGGGATGCAGAAGCTTCGGCGCCGTAGAATTTCCGGCGCACCCGCCTCTACTTCGCTGGGGCCGTTGCCGCCAACTGCATCCCATCCCCGTATTTCGCAAGGTCGGGAATCGTCACCGGTAGATGCCCCCGAATCGGCATCTCGCCGAATATCGCTTTCACGGCCGCGATTTCTGCTGGCGCGACCGTGCTGTAAGTGGTGAGATACGCCGCAACCTTCGGAAAGCTCCGCAGCAGATACGGATTTCCAAACGCGATGAGCGTCATCGGCTTGCCCGAGCCGATCAGCGTGTCGATCAGTTTCGCATATCCGGCTGAGACGGCGAGATTAGCTCGCGCCGCCACCGGCACAAACGCCCCCACCACGGTCGCGTCGCAGAAACCCGCCCGCTGCGTTGCCACGTCGAGTGCCGGATCCGGAAGCGAGGGATCGAGCGTCAACACCAGTGCGTCCGGGCTGCGCTTATGAATCTCTTGCGTGAACACCACGCCTTCGTTCGAGTAATGGCTCTCCGCCAGCAGCAAGAAGCAGGTCTTGCTCGCATCGCGCAGCGGAAGCTGGGCCGGATCATTCCTAAGCAGTGTCACGGCGCGGTCGGCAACCTCTTGTGCTCGATCGTTGGCTTCCGGCGCATTCACCACGTCGTCGATCGCCTCCAGGTCCACCAGCCGGTTGCGATCCAGCCCGACCTTCATTTTCGCCGCCAGCACGCGCGCCACGCTTTGATCAATCCGCTTCTGCGAAATCCGGCCCCGTCGCACCGCCGCCACAATGGCATTTACCGCCGTATCGGCTTCGGGCGGCATCAGGATCACGTCCGCGCCCGCCTCGACCGCCCGTACCGACGCCTCCGCATCGCCAAACGCCTTGACGATCGCGCCCATGTCCATGGCGTCGGTGACGACCAGCCCGTGGAACCCCAACTCCTCCCGCAGCAGCTTGGTCAGAACCGCGGCGGATAGCGTCGACGGTACTTCGGCGGAATCGAGCACCGGAACCGAAATGTGAGCCGTCATCACGGCATCTACGTCCTTTGCAATCGCCGCGCGGAACGGAACCAGCTCGACATCGTTCAAATGCTGCCGGTCGGCGTTGATCACCGCCAGACCCAAATGCGTGTCGGTAGCGGTATCGCCATGCCCGGGAAAATGTTTGACGGTGGTCAGGACCCGGTTCCGCCGGTCGGAGTCCGCACCCTCGATATACGCTTGAACATTGCGCGCCACCTCCTGCGGGTTCTCTCCAAACGACCGGATATTGATGATCGGGTTGTCGGGATTGTTGTTGACATCGGCGTCCGGATAGAAGATCCACTGTACGCCCACCGCGCGCGCTTCCCGCGCCGTCACTTCTCCCTCGAAACGTGTCAGCGCCGGATCGCCCGCCGCCGCAAACGCCATAGCATGCGGAAACACGGTCGTGCCGCTCACGCGCATGGACGCTCCGCGCTCGAAGTCGCCGCCCACCAGCAGCGGCAGCTTGCTCATGCGTTGCAACCGATTCACGAACGATGCCAGCTCATGCGGCTCCGGCCGCGCCGACAACCTCCCCTGCGCAATGTTCACCAGGATCAGCCCGCCCACGTGCACGTCGCGAATCAGGTGAACGAACTTCCGGTAGTCGCGCGTCTTCGTGCTGATCGAACGGCCGCTGAACGGAATCATCACGAGCTGCGCCACTTTGTCGCGCAGGCTCATGGTTTTCATCCAACGGCTGACGTTCTTTTGCGATCCTCGGTCCGGCGCAATTGCGGACGAAGGCGAACTCAGCACCACCGGCAAGAGGATCAGTAACACAAACAGCGCCAGCACAGAAGCAAGTCCGGCTGTGCGGTTCTTACCCCGCGCAGCCCGGCTCATCCGGCGTTGCGAGCTTTCTTTGCTTGGAGCGCGCCTTCCGATTCCACCGGCTTTCGCGGCGGCTGCCGGTTGAGCAGACGACGCACGGAGCGAAGCAGGAACCCGACTTCGCCCGCGCTTTTCGAAAGCACCACATCGGCGCCGGTCGATTGTTCGGTCAACCCCAGAGGCTCCACGAACCCGGAGAGAAGAATGATAGGTAGTTCCGCCCGCAACCGCCGGATGCGCGTGATCAACTCGACGCCATCCATGTTGGGCATGCGGAAATCGGTGATCAGCAGATCCACCGGCTGGCTGGCGAACACTTCGAGTGCCTCCGCGCCGCTTTGGCAAATGCGCACACGGTAGCCCAATTCCTCGAGCACTGTCCGGCGCGCGATCAGGCCATGCGGATTGTCGTCAACCAGGAGAATGAACGCGCCTGGATGAACCGGCGCGGCAGGTGTCTTCATGGAACGGTGCGAGGGTAACAGAGATGTCACCGAAGTGTCAACGATTTTGCATCAAATTGTAATTAAGCAAAATGCAGCGCTTGACTTTATTCCACTTCGCGTGGCGCTTTGTATCCGGCTTTGGCGACGATAGAATATTTGATCGGCTTGCCCTTTTCGTCCGTCACGCGCAGCGGCTCGTTGGTGGCGGGATTCACCAACTCTACTTTAATTTTGCGATACGAGCCGTCCTTCGCCTGATTGCTGGAGGAATACGCGATAGCGTACTGATTGCGCAGCGATTGCGAGATCGCGCCATAGATCTGTGGAAGCTCGCCGAAGAACCGCGGGAAAAACGCCATGCCGCCCGTCTCCTTGGCGAAAGTCTTCAGCTCATTCTCGGCCTGCATGGTGGTTATCCCCTCGCGCGGCAACCCGCCGTATATCCCCACCATCTCGAGGATCCCAATCGGATAAATCGGCACGCCCGAATCCTGAAGCGATTTACGTGCTTTGTCGTACGTAAGCTTGCTGAATGTGTCGATTCCGGTGGCAATCAGCACAATCGCCTTCCGCCCTTCGATGCCGCTCATCCTATCGGCGGTCTCTGAAAGCGCGTCGAACACGTTCGATTCCGAAAACCCGGGAATGCGTAGCATCTGCATCGCCTCGTACGCCTTGCGCTTGTCGCTCGAAAAGTCGGAAAGGATCGTCGTCTTCAGATCGTAGGCGATCACCGCCACGTAATCCTCCGGCTTCAATGTTTGTAGGAAGCCATAGGAGGCCGTCAGCGTCTCATACCACTTCGAGCTCCAGTATTGCTGGAAGCGCGCGCTAAACTCGATCACCATGCAGACCGTCATCGGCGCCTCGCCCATTGTGAACGTCGAGATCTGCTGCGGTACGTTGTCCTCGAGGACCCGGAAATTACCGCGCGGGATATTCGGTATGAAGTGTCCCTTGTTGTCGATCACGGCCACGTCCACCGTAACCACGCTCGTATCGACTTTGAACGCCGGCGCGCCCGGCGGCAGATCCGCCTTGTTCCTGTTGCTCAGCTTGGAAGGAATCGGAGCCGGGGTCGAATCGTCCGGCGTCGTGGTGGCATCGGGTTTGCGCGGTTTCGCCACCGTTTCCCCGACGTCCTTATTAGGCCCTTCCTGCGCCGGCACACTCACCACCGCCAGCAGCATAAGAACAAACAACGAAGCCTTTTGTGCGATAGACATACGCCCGCCCTTACGTAGAATGATATACCAAATGACGCTTCGTGTTTCCTGAAGGTTTCCCCCGCCGGCGTAGTAGCTGCCGTGTATTGACCGTCCTCATTTCCTTTGACATACTCCATCCAGCCCACCGATGTCCCGCTTCCTCCGAATCTTTGCGGCGATGACTGTTCTCTGCGCCGCCTCCGCCCCGTTGCGGGCGGCCACTCTCAGCGGTACCGTTCGCGATCCATCCGGTGCCGGCGCCCTCAACGCGCAAATCAGCGCACGCAATGAACTCACAAGTGAAGTGGTTCGCGCCACGAGCGACAACCAGGGCCGCTACACGATGGAGCTCGCGCCGGCATCGTATCGTGTCGAGATTTCCCTCGCTGGTTTCGCAACCGTGGAGCGCCGGGTAACGATCGGAGATCACCCGGAAGTACTCGACATCCAGTTGGAGCTCGCCGAGTCACACGCCGAGGTCAGCGTGCGCGGTAAAGGCGAAACGCTCGCGAACTCGGATCCCAACTACCGCGCCTTGCGTGACGCGCAGCCGCGCGAAACGTTCACCGTCAACCATATCATCCTGAAGCGCGATCAGGGCACCCTGACGCTGAAGAGCGGCCGCATCAGTTTCATCCCGCCTGTCCTCGGCCGTGTGACTATGGCGGCGTTCACGGGCGAAGGCGAGTTCACGCTCGAGCCCGCCATCTCCACCGAGAAGCACCATCTGCATCTCCTCACCAACGCCGACACCGTGCAGGAATCCTTCACCCGCATGGCTTTGTGCTTCACCGATGGCACCTATGAAGAAATCCGCCGGCAGGCGGAAAAAGGCGCCGATGTCGCACCCGAGCACGACGTATTGAGTGACTTGCGCCATCGTCTCCGCCACCGTCCCGACCCGCCGCGCAGCATGCTCGAATACATGCTGACTTGGGAGTCGATCGATAACGTCGAGTCCGACATCCTGGCCGATCTCTATAATCCCAGGCGCCCGGGGTTCTTCAGCGCCTACGTTTTCGGCCGCAAGCATGGCGACCTCAGATTCCACGTGCGCCCACGCGGTGCGCTGCCGCCACTGCCCTCACCGGAAGAGGTTGCCGTAATCAACGTCGGCCCCGATGCCGACGACGAAGGCATCTGGTATCTGGCCCACTACGCGACCGAGTACACCGCGCATCATGCCAGTTCGCGTGAGGACAAGCGCACGATGCACGTCGACCACTACCGCATCGAGACCGCGATCGACAAGCACGGCCGCTTCACGGCCACGGCGGCCATCGAGTTCACTGCCCTAGGCGATGGCGACCGCGTGTTCAAGTTCGGCTTGCTCCCCACCCTTCGGGTCACGCGCGTCACCACGCCAGGGGATCGCGAAATCGCTTACGTGCAGGAGAAGCGCACCGAAGACGGCTCGTTCTACGTCATCCTCCCCGAACCCACGGTTCAAACGGCGCACTACAAAATCTTCATCGAGTACGAAGGCAACAAGGTGCTCACCGATGAAGGCGGCGGCAATTTCGCCGTCGGCGCGCGCACCAGCTGGTATCCGAGCGTCAACGCTTTCGGCGACCGCTCCACCTTCGATCTCATCTTCAAAGTCCCGCACGAGTACACCCTCGTCGGCGTCGGCAAGCTGGTCAAGGAATGGCGTGAAGAGGACTACGCTGCGTCCCAATGGACCTCTGAAATCCCGCTCGCCGTGGCGGGTTTCAACTACGGCCGGTTCAAGAAGAAGGAGAGGGCCGACGACACAACCAAATACGACATCGAAGGTTACGCAACCACGGAACTGCCGGGCTATCTGCAACACGCGCAGTTCGCGGCAGCGATGACGCCTTCCCGGCTTTCAGAGAACGCCATGATCGAAGCCGAGAACGCGATCCGCGTTTACACCCAATACTTCGGCGCCGCGCCTTACGGCCGCATCGCCATCACGCAACAACCGGAATTCAACTTCGGCCAGTCGTGGCCGACGCTGGTATACCTGCCGATCAGTGCGTTTTTCGACTCCACGCAGCGTTGGATGCTGATGGGCCAGCAGGCCTTTCGGTTTGCCGACTTCATCCAGGAAGTGACTCCGCACGAGGTGGCGCACCAGTGGTGGGGACACATGGTGGGCTGGGCTTCCTACCACGACCAATGGCTCTCCGAAGGATTCGCCGACTTTTCCGCGGGCCTGTATTTGCAGATGACCGAGAAGACGCCCGACAAGTATCTGCGCTATTGGGATCAGGCGCGGAAAAAGATTCTGGAAAAGAATCAGTTCGGCATTCGCGCCAACGACGTCGGCCCCTTGTGGATGGGTCTTCGGCTCAACTCGCGAAAAACCGGCGGCGCTTACAACCTGCTGGTATACCCAAAAGGCGGGTACATCCTGCACATGCTCCGCTCCATGATGCGCGATGGCAAAACCTACGACGCGAACTTCATCGCCATGATGAAAGATTTCGTCCAGACCTATTATGGCCAGAACGCATCCACCGCCGACTTCCAGAAGATCGTGGAGAAACACATGACGCCGGCCATGAATCTCGATGGCAACGGCCGCATGGACTGGTTCTTCAACGAATGGGTATACGGCATCGAAGCGCCGCGCTACCGCCTCGATTACTCGCTCTCTGAGGAAGGTGGAAAAGTGTTGCTCAAAGGAACCGTGGAGCAGAGTGACGTCACCACGAATTTCAAGATGCTCGTGCCCCTTTATATCGATTTCACCGGCAAGCCCATGCTTGTCGGCCAGGTGGCGCTCACTGGAAACACCACGTCCAAGGAATTCCGCATCGGCCTGCCGCAGCGCCCCAAGCGCGTCCTGCTCTGTGCCGAGCACGATGTCCTGGCGTCGGAAGTGGTAACGAACGGAAAGTAGGAAAAGCTGTGAAGACCGGCCCGGCGCTATCGTCCGCCGTGCCCGGTGAATACAATGCGCACCGTCTGGAAGATGATCGCGAAATCGAAGAATACCGACATGTTCTTCAAGTAGAAAAGATCGTACTCCAGTTTCCGCACCGCATCATCCAGGCTGGCGCCATAGCCGTATTGCACTTGCGCCCATCCGCTCAGTCCCGGCCGCACCGAGTGGCGTTCGTCGTAATAGGAAATCTGCTGCCGCAGTTGTTCGACGAATACAGGCCTTTCAGGCCGCGGGCCGATGAAGCTCATGTCTCCCCGGATGATATTGATGAATTGCGGCAGTTCATCCAAGCGCACTTTGCGAATGAAACGCCCCACGCGAGTCACGCGCGGGTCGTCTTTTTTCGCCCATTCCGCGCCATTCAGCTTCTCCGCATCCACGCGCATCGATCGGAACTTCAGCACATCGAAGCATCGGCCTCGATAACCGACCCGCTTCTGCCGGTAAATCGCCGGGCCCTTAGAATCCAGCCGGATAGCAATCGCCAAAATCAGCATGATCGGGAGCGAGAGCGTCAAACCCACCAGCGCGCAAGCCACGTCCAGGAAGCGTTTCAACACCAGCGTCGTCTTCGACCGGTGAAATCCGTCCGTAAAAACGAACCAGCTCGGCTGCACCGTGTTCAGCCAGACCCGCCCGCTGAGCGAAGATATGGTTGAGTGGGCATCTTCCACCCGCACGCCCTGCACCCGCAGCTTGACGAGGTCGCGCGTCGGCATCTTCAGCCGGCGGTCCTCCAGCGCGACGATAATGCGGGCAATGCGCTTGTCCGTCGCGATCTCTTCCAGCTTATCCGCGGCACCCACGATGGGATGCCCAAACAGCTCCTGATGATTTTCGGGTGAGCCCGCGGTTTGTACAAATCCCACCAGGTTCAGGTTCAGGTCGCCACGCCGTGTCAGCTCGCGTGCCACCGTCACGGCCAGTTCCTGCGTTCCCAGGATCAGCACGTTCTGCTTCGGTGCCGCGAATTGCCAGGCCCGGTCGAGCGCGATGCGGCTGATCATCACAAAAGTAGCCGCCAGCGCCGTGCTGATGAAAAACACGCCTCGTCCGATCAGCAGGCTGGGGAAAATGTAATACACCAAACCCAGCGCCAGGCACCCAGCGCCCAGCGACTGCCCCAGACATAACAACTGCTCGTAGCGCGTCCGCGTGGTATGTACGTTATACAGATCGCTGTAATAGAAGCAGATCTGGAAAATCATCACGAAAATGATGATCTGAAGTGCGAAATCCGGAAACTGCACGAAGGAATCGAACTCCACGGGTTCGTTCCAAAACCGAAGAAATACCCCGCAAACCAGAGCCAGCGACATCAGGAGGCTCTCGATAGCCATCAGCAGCAGGCTCTTAGGGGAAACGTACTGGCTAAAGATGCGGATCATGCACTCGGGTTGCGCATAAGTGCAATCTGGTGGCCAAATCCCGCGCAAGACCGAGCGTGAGAGCGGCCCCTAGCTCCTTGAAAACTTAGGGGTACCAGGTTTTCCCCAGTACGTTCTTCATTTGAGCGGCAAAACTTTTGGATTTCGTGCCAAACTTTCGCAGATAGCAGTTTCCGTTATCCACGTCTATCGACTCAACTTACACCGTCGTCCCACTACAGCGCCCGCCCAGGCCCCGACAGTTCCCGCTGTCACATCCGTCATCGATGGAAATCGATTGTGGCAGTAAACTTGAAACAGTTCTCCAGACATCATCAGCAACGCGGCTAGAATCAGAACCTGTGTCTGTCGAGCCCCTGCTTTTATAGCTGTGAATCCGAACGGCACCAGCAGCACGACGTTCTGCAACAGATCCAGCCAGAACCCGGGCAGCCGGCGGTCGCTAAATGGAATCCAGCAGACCCTCGCCCAGTGCGAGTGACCTTGAAAGTTCGTCCAGGGAAGTGTTTCCGCAGCGGCGACGGCTAGCGCCGACGCCAGCCATGCCAACCTCCAAATCACTTGGCTCGTTCGGCTTGCCGGGAGAACCAACGAGCCATGCGCGCGAAAGCAAGACTCGCCGCATCCAGCAGTTGGTACAGCACCCCGAAGCGCGTGGTTTCGCTGAGCGGTTTTTCGGCGGTTTCCACGGGCATCCAGGCGAGTGACATGAGTGTTGCCTATCGGATTGGCAATTCTACCACCAAATTGTATGTCTCTTTGTAGCCAGACGTTAACAAACGCGCCGAGTTGACCAACTCCCACAAGTTGGTAAAGAGGAACACGTTTTGGGATGGGAAAGCCTGCTGCTTCAGGTATTTACCTGACAAGCAGCGGTCAGTGTCCCGAATTCAAAATCCGCCAGCAGCCGCTCTACTTTGCGGCCCATCGAGCGCAACCCGGTATAGGTGCGTAAGCGCGAAACCCAGCCCTGTGCCAGGCGCGGATGATCAGGATCCAACTCCCACGGATGGAAATACATACAAGCCGGCTGGTGATCATCAGAATTCATTCGGCGCACACCCGCCGCCGTGTATCGATAGGGCAGCAGCCGCAAATAAGCCCCGCCGCCCACCGGCGCCACATTCTGCGGCGAAAGTTGCACGGTGGCGATGGGCACCTCGACGATCGAGCCTGCCGGTGTTGGCATGACGCGGCCGTGGCGGCCAAAGCCTGGAATGCCATAACGGTCATGCTGAATGGGATAGATGCTGGAATCATGCGTAAATCCGCATTCCGCAAGGATTTCGAGCGCCCAGAGAGACTTTTCGGTGATCGAATAACTGGGCGCGCGATACGCTCGCGGCCTGATACCACATGCGTTTTCAATGGCTTCAACGGCGCGGCGCGTATCTTCGCGAAACTCCGCGGGGGTCAGATCGTAAACCAGACGGTGAAAGAAACTGTGGCAGGCGATCTCGTGGCCGCGCGACGCGATGTCTCGAATCAGCGCCGGATGGCGTTCGGCAACCCAGCCGAGAACAAAGAATGTGCCTTTGACCTGGTGCCGATCGAAAATCTCAAGGACGCGCTGCGTTTCAGGCTCGACCAGCGAAGGTAGCGAAGTCCATTCCTCCTGACGGACGCATTTCGCTAATTCCGTGGGATGGAAGTACTCCTCCACATCGACGCTGATAATGTTACGAATCATTCAAGTTCGCTTGATGCGCTTGAGGACGTTCACGGCGATTCCAAAAAAAAACGCAAAGGCTCCCAACACGATTCGATCGATCAGCCTCTCTAACATTATCCTCTACCGTATTATATACGACACAAGCGGTCGCAATTTAACTGGTTGACCGGTATAGAGATCTGGTAGTATATTGATATCAGACCCAAACAGTCGTAGATAGTATGCTGAAGCTGACCAAAAAGGCGGATTACGGCCTGATCGCCATCAAGCATTTGGCGATGCCCGGTCGTGCGGCTGCGGCGAGTGCCAAAGAAATCGCCGATGCCTACGGCATGCCTCTGCCGCTGCTGGCCAAGATTCTGCAAAAGTTGACGAAGACCGGGTTGCTGGTTTCGGTGCCGGGATCGAGCGGCGGTTACAAGCTCGCCAAGCGGCCGGAGAAAATCAGCGCACTCGAAGTGATTCATGCGATCGATGGTCCGATCATTCTGACGACCTGCTTCACGGCGCACGGCCGCTGCGACCAATCCGATAAATGTACGGTGCGCGAGCCTCTGCGCAAGGTGCATGAAGCGATCATCGATCTGCTCGGCAAGATCACGATTTCCGAGATGGCCAGCGACGGCTGCGAGCCGGGAACACCGCCGATCGCCATGGAGCGGCTGGAAGCATTACACGTTCTTTGAGGACATTCATGAAGACGCCAATTTATTTCGATAACCACGCGACGACGCCCACCGATCCAAGGGTGGTGGACGCGATGCTGCCTTACTTCACGACGAAATTCGGGAACGCGGCGAGCCGCAATCACAGCTTCGGCTGGGAAGCGGAGAAGGCGGTAGATGATGCACGCAAGAAGATTGCGGACCTTATCGGAGCCACCTCGAAAGAGATTGTGTTCACGAGCGGCGCCACCGAATCCGACAACTTGGCGATCAAGGGCGTGGCCGAGATGTATGCCGAAAAGGGCAACCACATCATCACGGCGGCGACCGAGCACAAAGCAGTCCTCGACACCTGCAAGAAGCTCGAGAAGCACGGGTACCGCGTCACGTATCTGCCGCTGAAGGCGGACGGCCTGGTGGATCTCGATATGCTGCGCGAGTCCATCACGGACAAGACAATTCTGATCACGATCATGTACGCCAACAACGAAATTGGCGTGATCCAGCCGATTGCGGAAATCGGCAAGCTGGCGCATGAACGCGGCATCCTTTTTCACACCGATGGAGTCCAAGCAGTAGGCAAAGTGCCGGTGAACGTGATCAAGGACAATATCGACCTGATGTCGATCAGCGCGCATAAGATCTACGGGCCGAAGGGCGTGGGCGCTCTTTATGTTCGGCGCAAGAGCCCCCGGGTGCAGATCACGGCGCAAATGGATGGCGGCGGGCACGAGCGCGGCATGCGGTCGGGAACGCTGAACGTACCGGGAATCGTGGGGCTCGGCGAAGCGTGCGCGATTTGCCATCGCGAGATGGCGGAGGAATCGAAGCGCCTCGGCTACCTGCGCGACAAGCTGAAGAATACGCTCGAAACCGAGCTGGACGAGGTTTTCATCAACGGCTCGATGGAGCACCGGCTGCCGCACAATCTGAACATCAGCTTTGCGTATGTGGAAGGCGAATCGCTGCTGATGGGCATCAACGACATCGCGGTTTCGAGCGGATCGGCCTGCACGTCGGCCACGCTCGAGCCGAGCTACGTGCTGAAGGCGCTGGGCGTGGGCGACGATCTGGCGCACACGTCGATCCGCTTCGGGATTGGCCGCTTCAATACGGAAGAAGAAGTGGACTACGTGGCGGCGCGCGTCATCGAAGTGGTGCGCAAGCTGCGTGAGCTTTCGCCGCTTTATGAGATGGCGAAGGAAGGCATCGATTTGAGCCAAGTTCATTGGGCGGCGGAGTAAGTGCAGATAAAAGTTTAAAGGGAGAAGCAATGGCTTATTCAGATAAAGTTCTGGATCACTACAATCATCCGCGCAACGTAGGTTCGCTCGACAAGAACGATCCCAACGTGGGCACCGGCATGGTGGGGGCGCCGGAGTGCGGCGACGTGATGAAGTTGCAAGTAAAGGTGGACGAGGAAACCGGCGTGATCGCCGAGGCCAAGTTCAAGACCTTCGGATGCGGCAGCGCAATTGCGAGTTCTTCGCTGGCGACGGAGTGGCTGAGGGGCAAGACTGTGGATGAAGCGCTGGCCATCAAGAACACAGACATCGTGAACGAGCTGAGCCTGCCTCCGGTGAAGATTCATTGCTCGGTGCTGGCAGAGGACGCCATCAAAGCGGCGATCTCCGACTACAAGAAGAAGCAGGAACAGCGAAAGCCGGTGGAAGCGCGGGCGTGATGGCTCAGGTTGAAGAACTCGTCTCTCTCGGACCGCCGCCCGCAAAGACGGATCCGGTGATCCATGCGACGCCCAAGGCGATCGAGAAGATCCGGCAGGCTTTCGCCAAGCAGGGTGTCGAGGGAGTGCTGCGGCTGGGTGTACTAGGCGGCGGCTGCTCGGGTCTAAGCTATCAGTTCAAGTTCGACACGAAGCCCCGCCCGACCGATAAGATTTTCGAATTCGACGGCGTCCGGATAGTCGTCGATCCCAAGAGCCTGCTCTATCTGCACGGCATGACGCTCGATTACAAGGAGTCGCTCATGCAATCGGGATTCGTCTTCGAGAATCCCAATGCGCAGAAGAGTTGCGGGTGCGGGACGTCGTTCTCGGCGTAGCGAGACTTCACCGCAGAGGCGCTAAGACGCAGAGAAAACATCCCATGGGTGTGCTTCCTTCCAACTATTACGACTTCTTCGGACTCGAGCACAAATTAGATCTTGACCTAAAGGATCTGGAGCGGCGGTTTTATGCGTTCAGCCGGCAGTATCATCCGGACCGTTACACGCTGAAGAGCGCAGAGGAACAGCAGACGGCGCTCGACGCGACCGCGATCCTGAATGACGGGTATCGGACGCTGCGCGACCCTCTGGCGCGGGCGGAATATCTGCTGAAAGAAAATGGATTCGATATCGGAGAACAGGGGACGAAGAACGTTCCGCCGGAGTTGCTGGAAGAAGTTTTCGAGCTGAATATGGCTCTGGAGGAATTGCGCGGCGGGGATGAATCGGCGCGCGCAGGACTTGAAGAAGCGCGGGACAGGTTTGTCGCCATGCGGGACGGGATCGACGGGGAGCTGCGGGCAAAGTTTGCGGAATATGACGTGGCGCGAGACCGCAACATTTTGGCGGAGATTCGCGGCATACTGAACCGGCGACGCTACGTGCGGAATCTGGTGAACGAGGTCGAGAAAGAGTTAGCGGGCGCGGAGGCCGTGCGGTGACTGGAGCTGAAGGCCGGGCATGCCCGGCCCCTACAACACCACGGCGCGAAACAACTGGTAGGGGCGAGGTATGACGCCGGTTCAGATTGATTTCGGCAAATCGGAACGCGTGGTTGGGATCGACCTGGGCACTACCAACAGCCTGGTGGCGTATCTGGATACGGCGGGGCATCCTGCGGTGATACCGGGCGCGGATGGCGACAAGTTGGTACCAAGCGTCGTGACGCTCACGCGCAAGGGCGACATCGTTGTTGGCAACAAGGCGCGCGCGGCGCTGATTGATGAACCCGATCGCACCGTTTATTCCATCAAGCGTCTGATGGGCCGCGGCGTGGCCGACGTCCAGGAAGAGCTGAAGTTGTTTCCATTCCGGATTGCTGATGGCAGCGAATCGGTGATCCGCGTCGAGCTCGGCGACCGGACGTTTACACCGCCGGAAGTTTCCGCGTTCATTCTGCGCCAGCTCAAGAAAAATGCCGAAACGTCTTTAGGCGAGACGGTCTCGAAGGCCGTGGTCACCGTTCCCGCGTACTTCAACGACGCGCAGCGGCAAGCGACCAAGGACGCCGGGCGTATCGCCGGCCTCGAGGTACTGCGCCTGGTCAACGAGCCGACCGCAGCGGCGCTGGCTTACGGGCTCGACAAGCGCAAAGACGGCATTGTTGCGGTTTACGACCTGGGCGGCGGCACGTTCGACATCTCCATTCTCAAGCTGCACGATGGAATATTTGAAGTTCTCGCCACCAACGGCGACACGCACCTGGGCGGCGACGATATCGACAACCGGCTGATTCACATCGCGCTCGAAGATATTCACAGCGAATGGGGCAAGGACATCTCGCATTACGGAGATGCCGTGCAGACGCTGCGGCGCGCGGTGATCGAGGCGAAAGAGCGGCTGTCGTTTGTGCCCGCAACCAACATCGAGCTGAACTACAAGGGCAAACATTACCAGCGCGAGATCACGCGGGAGCTGTTCGAAAAGCTGATCACCGACATTGTGGACCGGACGCTCGGGCCCTGCCGGGCTTGCATACAGGACGCGGGCGTCGCGGCGGACGAGATCGACGAGGTCGTACTGGTGGGCGGATCAACGCGCATTCCGATGGTGCGCCATGCCGTGGAGACGCTGTTCCGGGCCAAGCCGCATACGGATCTCAATCCCGATGAGGTAGTGGCTTTGGGCGCCGCGGTGCAGGCCGGGATTCTTTCTGGCACGGTGGAGAATCAGTTACTGCTGGATGTGACGCCGCTATCACTCGGCATCGAAACCATGGGCGGCGTGGTTTCGAAACTGATTCATCGCAACTCGACGATACCAGCGAGCGCTACCGAAACGTTCACGACGGCGGTGGACGGGCAGCGCAACGTGCTGATCCACGTGTTGCAAGGCGAGCGGGAGATGGTGAAGGACAACCGCAGCCTGGCGCGCTTCGATCTGAAAGACATCGATCCGCTGCCTGCTGGAATGGCTCGCATCGAGGTACGGTTTCTGATTGACGCCAACGGCATTTTGAACGTGACGGCGCGAGATGCGCGCACGGGCAAGGAACACTCGGTCGACATCAAGCCGAGCTACGGGCTGACGGACGAGCAAGTGGAGGCGATGATTTCGGAGTCGATTGACCGCGCCGAGGAAGATTTCAATGCCCGGCAGGTGGCGGAAGCGCGTGTGGAAGCCGACCGGATCCTGGCGGCGATTGATAAAGCCAAGCAGAACGACGCGTACCTGGAGCTTTCCGAGGACGAGCGGCGGGAGATTGCGCGGGCGCTGAATGAGCTGCTGGTGGTGTACCATGGCGACGATCATCTGTTGATTCGCGCGAAGATCGATCAGCTCAACAACGCGACCATGAAACTGGCGGAGAACATGATCAATACGGCGGTGACGGGCGCGCTGAAAGGAACGAAGATCTGAGAAAGGCAAAAGACAAAAGGCGAAGCGCAAAAGGCAAAAACTGCGGAGCCATTTTGATTTAGCAACCATGCCGGGACTTACTTGGGACCACACCGAGAACATCGCGCTGGCGCTCTACGAGGCGCATCCGGACGTGGATCCGCTGAAGGTGCGGTTTACGGATCTGCACCAGTGGATCACGGAGCTGGATGACTTTGGAGACGATCCGAAGAAATCGAGCGAAGGCAAGCTGGAGGCGATTCAGATGGCGTGGTACGAGGAGTGGAAAGAGGCGCAGGAGTAGGAGCTAGAGGCAGAACTTCCGCACCGCGGCATAACGAAGAGTAGAAACAACTCAGAGGCAACGATATGGCCGATGGGGCAGACGCCGCTTTAGCAGCCGCCGCAATTGCCGAGGCCATCAAGGCGTCGGGCGTACTGATACGGATCGATCCTCAGGAGTTCGCCAAGATCCTGGCGCGCACGAAAGGCCCGCTGATCGTGATCGCCGAAGGCGGCATCTTCGGCAAGAACTATCAATATCTGATGAGCTATAAGGGACTGACCTTTTTCACCAAGTCGGATGCGCCGCTCGAACTGCCCGGAGACGCCGAAGTGGTGACGGCGGACCATATTTCGATACCGAGTTAGCAGAGTGCGTTTTGCGTTAGTGCCGTGTAGCGGCGTTTAGGCAGTAGCCTCAGAACATCGTATAACGACGGCACGGCGTGCTATAATTTCAATTTCCGCTGCTTCCCCCGAATGGAACTGCTTTTATGCCGAAATTGAAGACACACAAAGGTGCGTCCAAGCGCTTTAAAAAGACGGGCACGGGCCAGGTGGTCCGCGGCCACGCTTTTGCGCGGCACATCTTGACGTCGAAACGCCGCAAGAGAAAAAAGAAGCTGCATGAGCAGGTGGTGGCCGACAAGGCCGACCAACCGGCTCTGAAGCGTATGATCCCGTACTAAGGGATCGCGAGCGTGCGGACGGAGCGCGTGGCACGTGCCCGAGCCGCCGCAACTACACCACAAGGAGTAAAACGTGCCCAGAGTCAAACGAGGTACCAAACGTAGAGCCTCCCGCGCGAAAACGCTTGAGCGGGCTTCCGGCTATTTTCTCACCAAGAGCAAGCTGCATCGCGCGGCGCAGGAGGCGGTGGAACGCGGGCTGAAGTTCGCGTACGTCGGCCGCCGGCAGAAGAAGCGCGACTTCCGCGCGCTGTGGATTGTGCGCATCAGCGCGGGCTGCAAGGCGGCGGGGTTCTCCTACAGCAAATTCATGAACGGGCTGAAGAAAGCCGGCATCACGCTCGACCGCAAGGTGTTGGCCGAGGTGGCGGCGAACGATGAGGCCGGTTTCCGGCAGCTCGTCCAAAAAGCGCAAGCCGCGTTGGGGATCGCGAGCTGATGGCAGCGCAGCACCAGGAATTCGACGCCCTGGCTTCGCTCGAAGAGCGCATCCACAAAGCCGTCGAATTGGTTTCCGAACTTCGCACGGAGAACGCCACGCTGCGCGAGGAAGCGGAGAATCTGCGCGGCGAAAACAAAGCGCTGCATACCTCGAATGAGGCGGCACTGCAAGAGGCCGCTGAAGCCCGCGCGCAGACCGAGAAATTGGCCGGGGAAATCGAGGCGCTGCGCGCCGAGAAAAAGCAGGTGCGGACACGCATTGAGAAGCTACTCGGCAATATCGACCAGTTGCACACCGGCTAATCCAGTCAATGGAAGACAAGCAATCGGTACGCGTCACCATTCTGAACCAGTCCTATACGCTGGCTGGTGATGATCCGCGCGAAATCCAGGAACTAGCCGAGAGCGTGGACGAGTTGCTGCATTCGATCGCGGCGAAGGCGCCCAGCGCCGACGCCACGCGGATAGCGGTGCTGGCTTGCCTGCATCTGACCGATCGTCTGCATACGCTCGAACGCGATCTCACCAGCCTCAAGGAACGCGTGGGGCGCAAGACCGAAGAGTTCGCGGGCCTGTTGGGACGCGCGCTCGAAGGCTGACGCGCTGTGACCGACGCGGAATTCACGGGGCAGCACTATAACCAATCGGTCTTCGAATTCGAAGTCACGCGGCTGACGGAGTGTTCTCCGGTGGAGTTCGCGGTGACCAGGCGAATGCTCGACCGCTGGATACCAGCGGGCGCGGCGGCAGCGGAAATCGGCGTGGGCGTGGGTCACTACTCCGAGCATCTAGCGGCGCGCGGATGCCGGATCCATCTGGTCGATGTGAGCCGGCGCCTGCTGGATGCGGCGGTGGCGCGGCTGGAGCAGGCCGGCTTGAGTGAGCAGGTGCTGGGTGCGGATCTGCTTTCGGCAACCGACCTTGCGGCGTTGGCTGGTGGTTCGTTCGACGCGGTGCTTCTGCTCGGGCCGCTCTATCATCTACGTGAGCTAGCGGAGCGGCAGCGAGCCGTCGCCGAAGCGGCGCGGATCCTGAAGCCAGGCGGACTCATCTACGCAGCCGGCATCAATCGCCTGCCCTATTTTCGCGATTTGCTCCGCGAAGCGCCCGAGAAGGCCGCGGAACGCCGCGCGTTTCACGAACAGTTTCTGCGCGACGGCAATGTCGATCCCGATCATGCACCGCCCTTGGGATTCGGCCATCTTTCGACGATCGCGGAATTCCGCGAGTTATTCGCGGACCGGTTCGAGCAGATCCTGCTGATGGGCGTCGAATCTTTCACCGCGGCGTGGCAGATGAACTTGCGCGGCCTGACGTCCGACGAGGCAGATGCCTGGATCGACCTGGTAGAGCAGACCGGTGCTACGCCGGAAGGACTCGGAGCGTCTGACCATTTCCTGTTCTTGGGTAGAAAAGCGTAACAGCAGCTTACTGCTTCGGGAAATTCGGGTTCGCTTTGACTTCCTCGATTTGCAGCGTGTGCCGGTGAGTGTGCGTGGTGATCAGTACAATCCACTGATAGCCGTCCAGCAGTCCGAACGCCGGGTGCTCGAAGAAATGATCGCGTAGCGCGTCATCGGTGTGCTCGACATAGGCGATGGTGCGGTCGCGGCTCTCTTTAAAGTGATCCACTAGCGCTTGCTCCGTAGCCCAGCGGTGGGTGGGCCGCAGGATTTCGGGGGCTTGGGCCTTATGACTGCGATCCACAACTCTTTCCCAGAGTATTTCGTCCTTCCCTTTCACCTCCGCCCGCTTCTCGGGCTCTGCGGGAGACTTCATGAGCCGTTCCGTCACCAAGGCGAAGAGCGTGTCCTCGGAAACAGCAATGTGCTCAGCCGCTTCAGCTACCGACCACACTTCCGGCGCCGGCTTGAAATTCCATTGAGCCTCCGATAAACCGGCGACCGATTCCAAAAACAGTTTGCGCGTGGCTTGCAGATCGGTGATCGCGCGCTCGCGCTCTTCCTTAGTGAGACTTTGCGTGAACGCCGGCACCGCGGCGCAAAGCAACGCAATCGAAACAATCCACGATTTCATCCTTCCCCTCCTTGGGCAGGGCTTACCATTTCTCTTTGAGCAGCTCGTAGAAGATTTGGATTCCTTTTTGAAACTCAGCGATGGGAATATGTTCCTGGTCGCTGTGCATGGAGCCGGCGGTGGAAAGATCGAGCACCATGGGCGTCAGACCGTAGGCAATGACGCCTTTCACGCGCAATTTGTTGGAATCGGTTCCGTGCGGGACGAGCATGGGGGTGACGATGGCATCCGGGTGGACTTTGCGGATGGCGCGCCCGATGGCCTCGAAAAGCGGGGTCCGGCTGCTCGAGACGCCGGGATCGTCAGGCTCGTTAATGGTTTCCACGGTCACGCGCGGATCGTTGATGCGCGCTTTCATCTCGGAGATGAATTCGGGCGCATTCACGCCGGGCAGGAGGCGGCAATCGAGCGTAGCTTCCGCGGTTGAAGGAATGACGTTCACTTTGACCGGCGAGCCCACGCCTGAGGTCAGGGTGGTCAGCGAAACCGTGTTGGCCTGAATGGCGGCGGTATATTTGTTGGCAGCGAGCGGTTCGCCGATGGTTCGCATCATCTCGGCCACCACGGGATGCGGCTTCGCGGGCGGCAGCGCCATGGCTTTCTGGAGCGCCGCGAGCAGCGTGACGTTGGCGTTGTCGGGAATAGGCTGCGAGCCGTGCGCGGCGGTGCCATGCGCCCGCACGCGCAGCCAAAGCGTTTGCTTTTCGCCCACCTCAACGCCGAACACCAGCTTGCCCGGCGCCAGAATCGCGCGGGTTCCGAAGCCGCCTTCGTCCAGCACGTATTCGGCGTCAATGTCGGAGAAGTGATTCGTGATCATCCACCGGATGCCGTAGGTGCCGTTGTTTTCCTCGTCGGCGGTGGAGAGCATGACGATGTCGCGCGGCGGCAGGACGCCTGACTGTTTCAGCGCCACCAGGGCCACCATCTGCTCGATGGCGATGCCCTTCATGTCCATGGTGCCGCGTCCCCAGATCTCCCCGTTCTGAATCACTGCCGCGAAGGGGTCGAATTTCCAGGCATTGCGGTCGACGGGTACGACGTCGAGATGGTTCAGCAGCAGCAGCGGCTTTTTGGAGCGATCGCGCCCCGCGACCCGCGCCACCAGATTCGTTTGGCCGCCCGGGCCGCTGGTGTAAAGCTGCGCGGAAATATCGCCTTCGGCGAGGACGCGCTTCACGAATTCAGCGGCTTCGGCGGTGTTGGCCGGCGGATCGATGGACTGGATGTGCACGTATTGTTGCAGCAGGTCGAGGGCGTGCTGTCCGGCCTGGTCCCAGTCAGGTTCGGCGGCGGAGACGAGGGCGCCCGAGAAAAACAGGGTGGTCAACAGGAGACGGGCCGGGCATGCCCGGGCCGGTTTCGTCACATATCGCAATATCATGTTTTACTCCGGAACCCCGCTCAACTCGGGATGTATGCCCGCCGCGCGATAAGCTTCCAGCAGCGCGCCCAGGGCGGGGCTGTAACGCGGCGGTTGGCAACGGGCGCCGTCTTCCAGCTCGACGAGCTGCCGGTAGCGTTCCAACAGCACACCGCTCTGAAAGACGCCGCCGATGTGGCAGACAAGCATCGGTTCGCCCACACGGAAAAGCCGGCGGCCCACCGAGGTAGCAAGCGTGGCGAGCTGTTGCGCGGCATTGAGCAAAATGTCGCGAGCTACGGGATCTCCGGCGAGCGCCACGCGATCCACCAACTTGGCCAGTGCGGCTACCCGCGGCCGCGGCCAGTCGGGCGTATAGAAGTAGTGCAGCAGCTCGTTGGCGTCGCGCGCACCGCTCGTTTCGAGCAGCGCGGCAACGAGCGCGGTGTGTGGTCCCCAACCTTCTTCGTACCGTAGGGCGGCACGGAGCGCCTGGCGGGCGATGTCGAAACCGCTGCCTTCGTCGCCAAAAACAAACCCCCAGCCGCCAGCGCGCGCGGTTTCTCCGGCGGCGTTGCGCCCGAAGCCGAACGAGCCTGTTCCCGCATTGACTGCGACGCCCGGATCCCCGCCCGTAGCCCCGGAAAGCGCGATCAGCATATCGTGAGTAACGATGAGGTTCTTCGTGCGCAGAATCTCGGCCAGGATTGCCTGCTTATCGGCAGGCCCTCCACTCATACCGAAGCAGGCAGCCTCGAACTGCACCCGCGAGGGGTCGATGCCCGCTTGCCCACATGCCAGCGCGACGCTTTCGGTGACGGCACGGGCCAGCCTCTCACGTCCCTGGGCCTCCGCCACATGATTGCACGGCCCGCCCACGCCCGTTCCGAGGACGCGCCCGCTCTGATCGCCAATCATGGTCTTGGTCGACGACTTGCCCCCGTCGACCCCCAGAAATAGCGCCATCAGCTGGAAGCCGGCCCGCCCGGGGCAAACGCCGGCAGAGCACCGGCTAAATCGATCCTCAACCACGTTGGGAAGAGCATTTCCGTTACTGTAACACTGACCGGCGCCCGCCGTTATTATCCGTAAATAGAAGTATTTATTTGGATCTATGGGATCTATTCGAAAAGCAAGCCTGCTCGTCTATTTGCGGCCATAACGCAGCAATCAAATACCGGTAATTCCTGGCCTTATAGCAAGTATTTAATTTGTCCGCACCCGGCAGGTAACCGGAGCGATTTGGCCGGAAAACATCGAATCACACAATATCCATCGCACTCACTCGCTCGTTATCTTTCGATAATTTACGGCGTAATAGGCGAAAATATTTGCAATATTTAACTTTTTTACTGGTACAATATTTTTGAGATTTTCAGGGACTGCGCGTGTATTCGGGTTCTTTTAATTCCGGCCCGCGGTTCCGAAAAGGTAACCGCCGGAAACGTAGCCGCGGGAAAAACTTCTACGTTTTGGAAGAAAGGATACGCATGCAAAGCAAATGGTTCCAGTTCGTGTCGTGGCGCTCGCAGGCTGATGCGGACCCTCAGGAAGGTGCGGCCGGCACCCAAACCACGGCCCAGCCGGAAACGGCGAATTCCAAGCAAGCATCCACAGACGCCAGTAGCGGCGCCCGCTTCGCCAGCAGCGACCTGGTGCCCTTCGAGGAGATTTACCGCTCCGCCGGCATTCCGGCTCCCCGGCTCGGATACAGCATCACGAAAGTGGTCGGCATGCTTTCGAATGAGCACATCCGTGATCTGCCATCCGAGACCAAACGCGCTTCGCTCCTGATGGCGCTCGAAGCCGCCGGTATTCAGGTGAACGAAGTTCTGCAGGACGCGACTCTTCGCCAACATGCGATCAATTCGTACGAATCCGCACAGAAAAAGCGGCTGGAGCAGTATGAAGCCCGCAAGGCGCAGGAAAACCGCGACATTCAGGCAGAGATGGACCGCGTGACCGCCCAGTACCTGGCGCGCATCAACGGCAACTTGGACTGCGTGGCCCGCGAGAAGGACGCCTTTCGCAAGTGGCAGGTGCAGAAGCAGGAGGAAGCGCAACAGATGGCCGAAGCCGTGGCACTGTGCGTGAAGCACCAGGGTTCGCAGCCCGAGGACGAATCCGTCATTGCGCTTCGCGAACTATCCATCTCGGTGGAGCCTTCATTTTCCAAGCGTTAAAAGGCCAGCGGCATGATGATTCTCCTTGGCGTTGCCGCTCTCGGCGCTGGTTGCCTGGTGAGACGCAGCAGCCAGCGCGGAGCCACCCGTTTGGACAGGACCCAATTGCACAGCTACGAACACCGCTCCCGATGTGAAGATATTCTGCCACTCGACTACCTCAGCCGGTAGCATGGGGCCGGCGTAGCCCGGCCCTCCGCTCCGCTCGCATCCCTGCCTTCAGTACCCCTCGGCCCATGCCCGTTGTGCCGCCGCGAGTAGTCCGTCCTATGCCCAAAATTGCTGAGAGAAATGAAATAACCCTCTTACTTATTGGGTGTATTCGGGCAAACAGGCTGCACGGTGACTGCGTCGAGGAACCGATTCTCCGGGTTTCGTAGCCGCCCGAAACAGATTCTTGAGAATGCGAGCAGAGGGTCACATGCAGAACAAATGGTTTTCATCCTGGCGCCAGGAAGGTTCGAATGGCGCAGTCAACGGCACGCCTGAGCCGCTGAATAACCGGGGGCCAGAAGACGAAGCCCACGAAACACGAGCGGCGGCGAATTCGGGAACCAACGGCTTCGCCGGATCCACCAGCGAATTGCAGGCATTCGACGAGATTTACCGTGCGGCCGGCATCAAGGGTCCGCGGCTGGGCTACAGCATCGGAAAAGTCATTGAGATGCTGCAAAGCGATCATATCCGCAACCTCCCCACGGAAACCAGACGGGCTTCGATTCTGATGGCGCTCGAAGCGGCCGGCGTTCAGGTGGATGAAGTGCTGCAGGATGCGACGCTGCGCCAGCGCGCCATCAATTCCTACGAAGCGATTCAGCGCAAACATCTGGAAGAGTACGAAGCACGGAAGGCGCAGGAAAACTGCGCGATCCAGGCGGAAATGGAGCGCGTGTCGGCCGAGTATGCCGCGCGCATCAGCAACAACCTGGAAGAAGTCGGGCGGGAAAAAGACAGCTTCCGGAAGTGGCAGTTGAAAAAGCAGACCGAGGCGCAGCGCATTTCCGAAGCGGTGGCGTTGTGCGTGACACAGAATGGCCCCAAAGTGGCCGGCGATAGCATGTCCGCATTCCGCGAACTGGCTAACGCCGTCGACCCCGCGTTCGTTAACCGCGGATAAAGTTTATGGTGATAGCAATTGGAGTGGCCGCCGCGTTCATGGTGTACATCAGTAACCGCAACGCGTCGCGGCGCATCGGCCGGATCGATAGGGCCGGCCTGGCAGTGTACGCGCACAACGCGCGCCGTGAAGAGACGTTCCCGTACGACTACCTGAGCCGCTAGGCCGTAGCCGCACACGTGAGCCGATCGAAAAGAGCAAACATGAGTGCAACGGAACAATCCCCCGTCCTAGGTCTGGACATAGGGACCAGCCATATTGTCGCCGGTAAGAGTCTCGACCAGAACTTTCAATACGAGCGGCAGCTTAACGCCTTCGTCACCATTCCCTACACGAAGATGGCGCAGGGCCTGCTGAACAAAGAGCGCATTCCGCACGCCGTGCAAGGTGAAGAGATCCTGATTTTCGGCAACGACGCCGAGCAGTTCGCGGAGCTGTTCCATGTGGAGGCGCGGCGTCCCATGATGCGCGGCCTGCTCAACGCGGGTGAAGCCGACGGCATGCTGGTGATCCGGCAGATCACCACGCGCTTACTGGGCCGGGCTCGCAAGCCGGGGCAGACGCTCTATTTCAGCGTACCCGCGCCCGCGTTCGGCGTTACCGACGACAACTTCACGTTCCACGAAACCACGCTGCGCGAATCGCTGCGCGAGCTGGGCTATGAGCCGAAGAGCATCACGGAAGGCTTGGCGGTGGTGTACGGCGAGCTGAGCGACTCCAACTTTTCCGGCATCGGCGTCAGTTGTGGCGGCGGCATGTGCAACGTGTGCCTGGCGTACCTGTCGGTGCCCGTGATCAGCTTCAGCGTGCCCAAGGGCGGCGACTACATTGACGCCAACGCCGCGGCGGCCATTCGCGATTTAGGCACCAGCGTGCGGGTCGAAAAGGAACGCGGCTTCCGCTTCAACGGCTTTTTCGAGAACAAGGTCTACCACGCACTGAGCGTTTACTACGACGACCTGATCCAAACACTGGTGAAATCGATGCGCGAGGCGTTTTCGAACGCGGCGCATTTGCCCAAGCTCAAGAATCCCGTTCCGCTGGTGCTAAGCGGCGGGACCGCCATGCCCCCTGGCTTCCAGGAACGCTTCGAGAAGGTTCTACGTTCGAGCGAATTCCCCATCGCGCTCTCGGAAATCCGCACCGCGCAGGATCCGCTGCACTCGGCGGCTAAAGGGACACTCGTCGCGGCGCTGTGCGAGATGTGAGGAGCTAGGCCGGGCATGCCCGGCCACTACAACAACCCCTACTTCGCTGGCCCGCCTTTGGCGATGATTCCCTTGCCCTCTTCAATCGTCAGGAACTGATCCGCGGCCAGGTTCGCGAGTTTCTGCTTAGTCCCGCTGGGCCATTCAATTTCAAGACTCGTAACCGCCGGATCTTTCCCCAGCCCGAACGTTAACGCCAGATCGCTCTGCGAACAATAGCTGCTGCCGGAGTGCACCGTGCTCCACTGCTTGCCTGAGGCGCTCTCCACGCGCACCACGGCACCAATGCCGTCACGATTCGATTTCGTGCCCACCAGCCGCACTGTCAGCCACTTGTTGCGATTGCCGCCTTCGTTGCGAAAAAGATACGCCGGACCGTGGTTGGTGGTGATCACGATGTCGAGATCGCCGTCACGATCGAAATCCGCATAGGCCGCGCCGCGCGCGACGATGGCGCGATTGAATTCCGCTCCCATCGACGCTGTCACATCCTCGAACCTGCGCTTCCCCAGATTGCGAAATAGCAATGGCGGCTCCTGATATTGCACTTTAGGAAAGGCGCGCCCGATCTGTTCTTCGATGTGCCCGTTGGCGGCGAAAACGTCCGGGTAGCCGTCCAGATCGTAATCGAAAAAGAAAGCACCGAACGCCAGGGTCAGCATGCTCGCGCGTCCCACAGGCGACGACGGCGCGTCATCCATGAACAAGCCCGTGCCTTCGTTGTGATAGAGGGCCAGCATCTGGTTGGAGAAGTTGCCCACTAGAAGGCTGGCATGTCCGGAACGATCGTAATCCGCGGCATCCGTGCCCATCGCACCGCGCGCCTTGCCGTCTTCGCCTAACGCCACGCCCGCGGTCACGCCCTCTTCGGTGAACGTGCCGTTCTTATTATTGCGATAGAGCTTGTTGGGCTGTGTGTCGTTGGCGACGAAGATGTCCGGCCAGCCGTCGTTGTTGTAATCGAACACGGTCACACCGAGCGATTTGCTGGACGGATCGGCGATTCCCGCTTTCTTGCTCACATCTTCGAATCTGCCGTGCCCGAGGTTGTGATAGAGCTTGCAGGATACCCCTTTATAGGTTTCCGGTGTGCAATACGTTTTCGTTTTGCCGTCGATGGAACAGAACTTATCGGTCTCAGCAGTCCACCGCACGTAGTTCGCCACGAACAAGTCCAGCTTGCCGTCGCGATCGTAATCGAGCCACGCGGCGCTTGTGCCGAAATTTGCGTTGCGAATTCCGGAGCTCGCCGTCACGTCGCGGAACTTGCCGCCGCCTTCGTTGTGAAACAGGCGGTCGCCTTCAAGCGCCGTGATGTATACGTCATCGCGGCCGTCGTTATCGTAATCGCCAACCGTCACGCCGATGGCGTACATCTCGACGTCGAGCCCCGAACCGGCCGTGATATCTGTAAATTTCCCGTTGTGATTGTTGCGGTAAAGCGCGCTGAGCGATTTGTGTGCGCCCGGCGCCCAATCCTTGCTGTTGATGAACAGGATGTCGGGCCAGCCGTCGCCATCGGCGTCGAAAAACGCAACGCCAGAGCCAACCGTTTCCGGCAAGTACTTCTTCCCTGCCCTGCCGCTGTTGTGCGTGAAGTGAATGCCGGCCTGCTTGGTGACATCCGTAAAGTGAATGGCGCCGGCGGTCGTTTCACCGGGTTTGGTCTCCGCATAGATCAGCAAAATACACGCCAGGCTGCCGGCGGCAAGAGCCGTCTTCATTTTCATCGTGTGCCAGCCACCTCGGCCAGGGGCCGCACGAGGCGCAAAGCCGGCCGCGTGTTGTAGAGGTCGCGGTACGCGCGATGGTCCGCGTCATCCGGGAAGTGTTGCGAAGCCGGACAAGGGTACGCGCTCATGGCGTGGAACGGCAGCGGCTCGACGGACTGCGAGAAGGCTGTGTTGTAATCGCCATCCTTCGCCCAGCCGTCTACCAGCAGCAGAAAATCGCGCTTCCATCCGGCTTTGAGCGCGGGCAACCCAGTGGCGGGAAACAGTAACCGCATTTCGTCACCCGAACCCATCACAACCAGCTTGTCATCCACCGCGGTGACCAGCGGCCGGACATCACCGTAGCGCGTGTACAACCCCGGCGTCGGGTTCCACATCGAGACCGGCATCCACGTCTGGTAGTCAAAGGCTTCAGGCTGTTTGCGCGCCGGGTCGATCCTGGGTTTCGAAAAACCGCGGAAATGCAGGTCGGCGAGCTCTGCTTCTACCGGAGTCAGCCGCGCTTCGGGCGCGGCGGAATTCTCGCTCAAGAAAATTTCATCCCAATATACGCAGAGGTTGGTTACGATGCGCACTTCGCGCGAGGCAGACAGCCACTTGCCGGTCAAGTCGACCGCGATGGTCTTCGGCTTGCCCGCGGGAATGCCCATGTCTTCGATCACGGTCTGCCATTCGCCACGCGCGTTCCTGACTTGCAGATATGGCAGAATCAGCCCGGCTTTCGATTCCTGCGCGGCTCGCAAAAACGTGCTGCCGTCCGCCCAATCGACCCAGCCGTTCAGAATCAGCACCGCCCGCCCGCCGCGTGCCGCGCTGCCGAAATCGAGATCCAGATGATGCAATTCCGCGACACCGTTGTAATCGCGACGGAAGCCGTCGGGATAGGTTTGGTCGCGCTTCACAAGGCGCGCCAGCACGTCGCGCCCTTCCGAATCTCGCGCTGCGACAGGATAAACCCGCCGACTCGCGCCATAAAGCCGGAACTCGGGAAACGGCGGCGATTTGAATTTTTCGTTGGTGAATATTTCGGTCGCGGCGGGATGATCGAGCGCGATCAACTGCACACGGTCCAAATAAGAAACTTCGCGCAACTCTTCGGTGATGCGGATCTCATACTTGCCGTCGCGCTCCGCTAGAGCTTCGCCGGGGATCTGGACATACTCGTTGTGATCCACCGGGAAGTACTGGCCGTCACCCGAGCTCGCGCCCAGCGGCGCCACGCCGAGCACATCCGTGATGAACTGGAACCGTTTGCCGTTCCAGGTGAAAATCATCGGACACGAACCGGACAGCCGCTGCGACTCCTGAATATTCAGCGCGGTCTGAATCGGCTGCTTGGTTTCGTTCTGGATTAGTCCGTTCGGCCAGGTGATGCGCACCGTGTCAGCTTCTTTGTAACCATCCAGGCCGAACACCAACGGCACGCCCTGATAAATCTCCTTCTGATAACTCGCCCCCGCCTTCACTTCCACCGTCGCTCCGGGAGCAAGTTTCAGGTTCTTCACGCCCGCGATAGCAATACGCATCCAATGATTCGAGGTCTCGGTCTGGTTTTCGTAAACATGCAGACTTCCGTCCGGAGTGACCGTCGCAAGATCGGTGCGGCCGTCGCCGTTGAAATCCGCGGCAACCATCGCTTGGCCGAAAACCACCCCTTGCGGCCAATGCTGCGTTTCGAACTTTCCCTGCCCTTGGTTGCGATCCACGGCGCCCATGCTGGCGAGGTCGAGAGCGCCGCGGCTCTCGAGATCCGCGAATACCGCCGGTCCCTCGCCCGTGAGGTCTTTGCCGGGCATCAAAATTCCCTGGCGGTTTTCGACAAAGGACACACCCGGGCCGAGAAACACGGCGAGGTCGGGAAATCCATCGTTATTGAAGTCCACCGCGGTGACATCCAGAGCCGCCTGCGGAATCGCCGGCGCCGGAATAGCTTCGTATTTCCCGTTCAGCCTGTCGCGATAGAGAACGCCCGGATGGTCGCGGTAGGCAACCGCCAGGTCGCTAGCGGCCGTATCGTGGCGAACCGCGAATACAGCGCCCGCCACGGCATGACCGCGTACGAACGGAAAATCAGCCGTCTGGTTACTGAAGCCGGCCGGTCCGTTGTTGCGCGCGAGAACCGATTTCACGCCAAGAAGCAAAAGGTCCAGATCGCCGTCGTGGTCATAATCGATCCAAATGGCTTTCTCGAAGGAGGCGGTTATCAATGGCGGCGTGCGTTTTTCGAAAACGCCCTTGTTGTTGTGGTAGAGCACGACAGCGCTGTCGGTGAGGACACACAGATCCGGCAGCCCGTCGTTATCAAAATCACCCGGAGCAATGCCGCGAATGTTCTTCAGATCTTCGAGGCCGGATTTGGCGACTGGCGTGACGCCATCCTTGTAGAGCCGCGCGCCCTCCGATGACCACGCAATCAGATCCGTTTTTCCGTCGCCATCGAAATCGAGCGCGACGAGTCCGGCGGTCGCCGGATCGAAATGACCATCGAGCTTGTGGTCCGCGAATTTCAAGGGGACGGACGGCGCTTCGGCCGGCTGCGGCTCGACGGTTTCGTAGATCTCCGCGTAGTAGCTCCACTCCATGTCTTCGGGGACGGCGGCTCCGGCGGTGCGGGTTTTGATCGCCTGGAAAGTCTTGAGTTCCCGCTGGGCGTCTTCTGCGCGGCCAGCCTGCCGGTATTGGTTAAACAGTTGAAAATGCGGCCCGGCGAGATTGGGATTCAGCTTCTCGGCAATTTCGAGCTGTTCCAAGCCTTCCTTTGGTTTCCCGGCCAACCGATAGAGAACACCGAGGTTGTAATGCGTCACTGGCTCGTCGGGAACGAGCTTCGCCATGCCCTCGAGCTGGTGGATGGCGATGTCGTAGTCACCTTCTTTTTTGTAGGAAATGCCTAAGTTGAACCAGGTATGAGGGATGGAAGGGTCCTGCTTCTGCGCTGCGGTGAGTTCCGCGAGGCCGTCCTTGGTCGCCCCGGCACGCAGCAGAGCTAGGCCGTAATTGATGCGCTCGCGCGCGGAATCAGGAGCGAGATCCAGGGCCTTCTTAAACTCCGCAACGGCTTCCTTTTGCGTGGTCGGATTCTCGTAAAATGCTTTGCCGAGATTGCGATAGTGCCAAAGCAAGTCCTCGCGCTCGCGAGCGGCATTGGCGCCATGCAACAGAAATAGAGCGGCCGCCGACAATGCGAAACCGCATACCCAGATAAAGACCCGCCTCATTCCGTTAGTGTCTGACATTATCCAACTTGTTGGGACGGGGGGCAAAACCGCAGATTCCTAAGAGTCCACAAACGCGGGGCTCCTGCCATTAAAATGGTAGAATTATGGCATGGGGACAACCATTGATGCTGGCGGGAGGGTAGTGATCCCAAAACGGGTGCGGGATCTTGCCGGGTTGAAACCAGGAGTCGAAGTGACAGTGGAATATCGTGACGGCAAAATTCAAATCGAGCCGGCCACCAAGCCCGTTACCGTAGTGCGCAAAGGCTCCTCGTGTGTTCTCCGGGCACCCAAGGGCACGCCACCCCTCACTGTTGATCAGGTCAACGAGATCCTGGAGCGAGTTCGCAACCGTGAAATCTAGTGAGCGGGGGATACGTTTCGGCCTGGATACGAGTTGTGTATTGCCGCTGGTGGCGGAATGGCACGAACATCACGAGCCGACGACCAAAAGCTATCGCGCACGAATCAGCCGCAGCGAAACGCCGGTCATTCCGGTTCACGCATTGCTCGAGTGCTATTCGGTTTTGACGCGCCTGCCGCACCCGCTGCGAACGAGCCCGGACGCCGCCGCGGAAGTCCTGACGAAGTATTTTGCAGATGTGGAGATTGCGGGACTAGAATCAAATCTCGGCTGGTTTGTCATCCGCTCGGCTTCGGTTCTGGGGATAGGTGGCGGCCGCACTTACGACGCGGCAATTGCGGCCGCGGTTGCGGACTCCGGCGCGACCGTACTGGTGACTTGGAACGTGAAGCACTTTCTAGGATGTTCTCCGGCCGGCCTTCAGGTAGTGCAGCCGTGAGACCCGGAGCACGATGACGCCGCTGTTCCAGATTTCCAATCTCAGCAAAAGTTACCAGTCGGGTGACAACCAACTGGTGGTGCTGGATGGCGTTAGCTTCGATGTGGAGGCGGGCGAGCGGCTGGCGCTGGTGGGCGAATCGGGCGCAGGCAAGTCTACGTTGTTGCATCTATTGGGCGGCCTGGACAGGTTAACGACCGGTACGATATACTACAAAACGAAGGATATATCGCAGCTCACGGATTTTGAGCTGGCGGATTTCCGGAACCGGGAAATTGGGTTTGTTTGGCAAATTCACTATCTCTTGCCCGAATTTACGGCGCTGGAGAACGTGATGATGCCCTTATTGATCCGAGGGCGGGCACACGCTGAGGCGAGTTCGGCAGCTGCGGCGAGGCTGGAGGAGGTAGGACTTGGAGCACGCGCTGGGCACCGTGCGGGGGAATTGTCCGGAGGCGAGCAGCAAAGAGTCGTACTGGCGCGCGCCCTGGTCGGAAATCCTTCGGTCCTGCTGGCCGATGAGCCAACCGGGAATCTGGATTCCAGGACCGGAGAGATGATCTTCGATCTTCTGACCGATTTGCACCGATCCCATCAGCTCACATCGATTTTGGTCACTCACAATTTATCGTTCGCGCGGCGATGTGATCGCGTTTTGCGGCTCGAAAACGGAGCGCTGGCGGGTGGTCTGCCGGAAGATGTGCATCCGAAAGCGGACAGGGAGTATCTTGAGTAGTAGATTGTTTTTCATAAACGGCGGGGGCGCTGCGCAGTATGTTTGAACGTTATACCGAAAAAGCCAGAAGGGTCATTTTCTTCGCGCGGTACGAGGCGAGCCAGTTCGGCAGCCCGTTTATTGAGACCGAGCATCTGCTGTTGGGCCTTTTGCGTGAAGACAAGACGCTGGCGAACCGCTTTCTTCGCTCGCATGCGGCTGTGGAATCGATTCGCAAGCAAATCGAGGGGCACACCACGATTCGCGAGAAGGTGTCTACTTCGGTCGATTTGCCGTTGAGCCACGAGTGCAAGCGCGTTCTGGCGTACGGCGCGGAGGAAGCGGAAAGGCTGAGCCACAAGCACATCGGCACGGAGCATCTTCTACTTGGCCTCCTGCGCGAAGAGAAGTGCTTCGCGGCGGAAATTCTGCACGAGCGCGGGCTGCGTCTGTCGGCGATTCGTGAAGAACTGGCGC
>Ga0335069_10001050_pt1 | contig 44510 bp, 45 predicted proteins | sample Lox_Sample_11_FD_206714 | JGI IMG/M metagenome (GOLD analysis project Ga0335069, IMG submission 206714) | Soil microbial communities from Loxahatchee National Wildlife Refuge, Florida, United States - Lox_Sample_1.1 | ecosystem: Environmental > Terrestrial > Soil > Wetlands | place: USA...
GCTCACGCCGGCGGCGCAGGTTTATTCCGGCACGCTGGCGAACTTCAAGGAAGGCACGGCCACGCCGGGCAGCGGCACGAGCTTTGCCAGCATGTGCGCGAGCAGCTATATCCAGCGCAAGGGGCCGCTGACGATGGACGCGTTCCTGGGCATTTACCTGAAACAGGCGTTCACGCAGTTCACCACCTACAGCGAGGACAAGGCGAACTACACGAGTGTGCGCCAGTTCCAGCGGCCGGGCGACGAAAAGACGCTGACGGCGACGATTGACCAGCTGGTGACGGACACGGGCGTGGTGCGGCTGCACGCGAGCAGCTATCTGCGCAAAAACACGACCACCGGCGCGGACACGGCTTACACGCACCGGAGCGGCATCGTGGTGGACATGGACATGATCGGGCTGGCCTACACGCGCCTGCCGCGCATTGTGCCGCAGGAATACAAGGGCGGCGGCCCGCGCGCGATCTGCGACGCGATCGCGCTGCACATGTTCGACAATCCGCTGGGAGCGATGAAGATGGAAATCAGTTCCTAAACCGCGAACCACGCGAAATACACGAACAAAGACCAAAACAAACAAAAACATTTCTCACGCAAAGGCGCCAAGACGCAAATTAAAAGCAAAAACAAACGAAACATTTAACCAGGAAAATACAATGAGAGTTAATCCATTATTCACAGAGGAAGCGGCCTTCGCGGACGCGGACCATTTCGTGGACATCACCTACGCGGACCTGACCGGGACGGGCAACACGCAGACGCTGCCCATCCTGACCAATTACGCGAACGCCACGGGCGTGAACGTGATCGGCGCGCGGCTGATCACGCCGTTTGTCTCCAGCGACGGCACGCTGGTAAGCACGGCGTTCACGATCGGCGACGCCGGGAGCGCCACGCGTTACCTGGCCAGCACGGAGACGAACGCGGCGGGCAGTTACATCACCGAAAGCGTGGGCGCGCTGAGCATCCCGCACATTGACACGGCGGACACGGTGGTGAATGCCTACGTGACGGCCACGGCGGCCAAGGTGCTGAGCACGCACACGGCAGGCGTGCTGCGGGTGTTCCTGCAATTCAAGGACGGCCGCGCACCGCAGTAGGCAGTTTCCGGCGGCAACGACACCGCCGGGGTTGAAGAGGCGAGTGGTTAGGTTCCCGGGCGCCGGACGGTCATGGGAGTTTCCGGCCGGCGCCCGGTTTTGACAAATGAAGCCGCAATACGAACTCAAAGACAGCGTGGCCGAGGACCGGCAGGTGCTCAAGATCCTCGCCGGCTTTGAACAGCTCCGACGGCTGGAGGCGCGGCGCGAGTTTGCGGCGATCGCGCGGCGCGGCCGGGACCGGGTTTTCCTGAACGCCGGCGGCATGGGCGGCGAGCTGCGCAGCCAGGTGCACGCGGCCAGTTTCCATTACTGGGGCCAGCGACTGGGGTATCAGTGCTGGAATGACCCGCAATTCTGCCGCGAATATCTGCGTGACAATGAGTATGCAAGGGTGAAAAGCCGGCCGCGAAACCCCACAGTAAGCATGGCGGCGAGGGCGCCGTGGGCACCCATCGGAACGGCGGCGAGGGCGCCGCGGCCACCGGCAAGGCGGGGGGTGAATTTGAGCGGGGCCAATTTCAACGGGCTAAAATTGGCAAACTGATTTTTAGACAGAATTAACAGAAGCAACAGAATTCAATTTAACCGCGAACAACGCGAAATACACAAACCAAAAAAATGAAAACAAAACAAAACATCATCGGGCTGGCGGCCGTCGCGTTGCTGGCGTTATTCACCATTGAAACCGTCAATGCCAAGGATTGGACTTATGTGACGAACGCGCTGGCGCCGGCACTCACCAATTGCGTGCAGATCGTGGGCGGGACCGCCATCGCGGACAGCAACAGTGTGGCGGGGACGGCGTTCGAGATCCCGCAGAACGTCGCCTGGAGCATCCTGATTCCAAACAATTGCTGGACGAACGGCGGGGGCACCACGCCGCCGGTGAACAACAGCAACACGGTGTATTACCTGAGCTTCAGCCCGCTGTCAGCCGCGGCCAACACGGGTAATACGACGGCGACGGGAAACATCCTGGCGCTGGGCGTGAATGAGAACGGCACGAACGGCTGCGCGGCGGGAACCAATTTCATGCCCGGCGCGTTGAGCGGTTACCGCACCGGCAAGATCACGCGCGTGACGACGGGCAGCACGAACAACGTCTATACGCCGTATTGCATCATCGGCAGTTTCCAGTGAGGGGCATGAAGCGTTGAATCGTTACATCGTTGAATCGTTGAATCGTTGAATTGGGCAAAAACAAATGCGAACGGTCACTTACCAAAGTGTGTTGTGGGGCGCGGCCCGGCTGCTGGGCCTCGACCCCACACGCGATCTGAACGGCCAGACCGCGGCGCGGTTGACGGAATACATCAACCGCGCCGTGAGCAAGGGCTGGCGCTTTGGCCAGTGGCCGGAATGGACGCTGACGGAGCAGCGCTATTTCCGCCCGGAATACGACGCCACCGAGGCGGTGCCCGCGCCCACGGCCGCCGCGCCGCAGGAACGGTATTACATCGCCGCCGACCGCTACTATCAGGCGCTGCAGGCCAGCACGGGACAGTTGCCGGCCACGCTGCAGCCGGACGGGACCTATCTGGAAAATTCCGCCTACTGGGCGGAATGCCATCCGAGCTACCAGGCCGCGGACTGGGCGGCGGGCGTGCAGTTTGGCGTGGGCGAAGGCAGCGGGCTGCCCTGGCAATGCCGGAATCCGCAGGACGGCCTCTATTACCAGTGCATTGCGGCGCACACGGCCGGCGCGACGTTCGACGCCAGCAAGTTTGGCGTGCTCACGCCGTTCCAGCGTTTCATTGATTACAACCAGACGGGCGAGACGCCCATCTGGGAGGCGCCCAGCGTGTGCGCGAGCCGGCGGGATCCGCGCGTGTTCCCCGGCAACCCATGGACGATCAGCACGGGCCGCAACGACCGGGGCATCACGTTTCCCGGCTGCACGGTGAACGTGGTGTGGCTGCGGTTCTGGGGCGCACCGCCGGTGTTCACCAGCACGAGCTTTTCCAGCACGACGGCCTACGCCGCCGGCGTGACGATTTACGACCCGACCACGGGCGATTGCTGGACCAGCACGGCGGCGACGACGGCCGGCCAAAGCCCCAGCAGCACGCCGGCCAAGTGGAGCAAGGTGGAGTTTCCGTTTGTATTGAGCGCCTACGCGAAGCGGATGGCGCAGGCGGATGTTTTGCGCGACCAGAAGCAGACGAGCCGGGCGCAGGACGAGCAGCTGGCCGCCGAGGACGAATTGCAGGATGAGCTGGACAAGGCGCTGGACGGGCAGGGCATTTACGAGAGCGCCACGGTGATGACGGCGCCATCGCCAGGGATTTGGTGAGACAGAATTAACAGAATTAACAGGATTAAAACTTATGGGACTACGCAACATCAGCATCAAAGGGGCGGACGATTACGCCAGCAACAGCAGCAGCGGCCATTACGTGCCCACCCTGCAGGTGTGCCCGGTGACCAGCAAGGCCTACAAGGTGAACATCTATTGCAAGACCGGCGCCACGCAGCCGCTTTACCTGTGGCTGATTGACGACGCGGCCGGGAGCGCCAACAGCGTGGACCCGAAACACGTGCGGCCGCTGCTTGCCGGCCTGAGCGACACGTGGGACCTGGGGCCGGGCGGCAGCCTGTTCAAGAAGGGGATTTACGCCGTCATTGCCACCAACGAACCGGCCGATCCAACCACCAAGCCGACCGCGGCCGGCAACGACCAGGCGATCGTGACGGTGGATTTCAACAACTCTTGATATGAAACCGACTACATCGTTACAGCGTTACAGCGTTACATCGTTGCATCGTTACATCGTTGCAGCGTGGCAGCGGTGCATTGTGGCGGGGTTGCTGCTCACTCTAGGCGTCTGGAGTGGCTGGGCGCAGCCCAGCCCGTCCCGCGGCACGAACATCTTTGTCTTTGTCACGCCGGCGACGGTGATCGCCAGCAACACGCTGCCGCTGGATTCCGGCGCGACGCCATCGGTGTCGGTCACGGGCACGAATGTGCAGGTGTGGCAGTGGAGCGCGCCGACCAACGCCCTGATTTTGATGACCAACCCGGCGACCGTGGCGGCGGGCGGAACCCCGACCGCGGTCAATGTGGGCACGACCAACCATCCCGTCTGGCAATTGGGATTGGTGACGGGCGCGACCGGCGCGACGGGCGCGACCGGCGCGACGGGCGCCAAAGGCGACACGGGGGCAAAGGGCGACACGGGCGCGACCGGGGCCACCGGACCCGCCGGCCAGGGCTCGGTGCTGACCAACATTTTCACCGGCATCGCCACGGCCAAGCAGACCAAATCCGTGGGAGCGGGCCATGTGTTTCTGGGGGCGTATCTCACCTGCACATCCAGCGACGGCGGACTGTCCACCGGCGACACCATTGATTACCGGGCGGCCTGGGATGCCTCCTACTCCGAGCAGTATTTCTACGCGGGCATTGACGCGTCCGGGAACCTGTATGAAGGCTCGGTAAACACGGACCCGGCCGTGGCCAAGATCACGTTCAACGGGGCGCGGAACAACGTGACTGCGTGGAGTCATTTCAGCCTGACGGTTTTGTATCAATGAAATGGGCAATCACATGGCTGTTGCTAGTGTGCGCGCTGGCCGCCGAGGGTCAGTATAACACGGACGGTTACACTGCGACGACGAACGAGGTGCTGGACGGGCTGAACCAGACCAAGCCGGTGACTTCGTTCACGCTGGCGATCTGGTCACTGACGCACGGCGGCGGCGGCGGCAACACGAACAATGCCCATTCAGCCAGTTTTGCGGGTGTTGCAACCAATGCTTATTCTGCCAATACAGCGTCAAACTTAAATGCTTACGGAACTTCGTTTGATATAGACGCAGGGGGAAACATAAATAGCTCTACTGTTGGTTCTTTTTCTATAAACAGCGGAGCAAATATATCACTCCTTACACCAATAGGGGCTGGATTTAGTGTTCAGGATGGTGCAAGCGGGACGGCGCAAATAACTGCCGGTTCTGGAAGTTGTGAAGTATTTGTAGATGGGCCGGGTGGGGTTTTAATATCACCTTCGGATGGTGGTGGACTGGATGTTGGAACATCAGGTCAATTCTCTTTTAACTCCCCAAATCACCCAAATGTTTTTGGTTTTGACAGTATAAAAGGAAACATGACGAATAACTTGGGTAACATCCAAATTGTTGGTTCCGGTTTGTTTATAGGGAATGGCAGTGGGTTGACGAATGTTGGCGCAATGTGGGCAACCAACGACCAGAATGGACGTGCGCTGACAAGCCTTGTCACCGCCAGCCTCACGAACGGGCTGGCGACGACGAATTTTGTGCTCACGCAGGAATCGTCTGGAGCGACGACATTCAATGGGGCGTTTAACGGCAACGGCGGTGGATTGACCAACTTGGCGAACAGCATTCCTGCTGGCAACACGACGAATCTGCTCGCGAACATCGGTGGCACGGGCGCGACGGTGGCTATTCCTTGGAGTGGACTTCCTTCTGGTGGGAGCAGTTCATCTGCCCAAATGGTTGTAGTTCCAAGCGCCTTCCCCCAGTCAACAAATTGGGTTCCCAATTTAATTACTAATCACGGTGGTTCATTCGATTTGTTGCTTACCACCAACACAATCTTTATTATGCAGCCGACAAATCAAAATCCTGGTGAAAATTGGCGGATTATTGTTCGTCAGGATTCTGTTGGAACTCATTCATTGAATTTTCAAACCAACTCAGCATGGCGTCCGACCATTTTCGGGCAAATCCCAAATTTTCAAACCAACGCCAATGCGACGTGCGCAGACATTGAATGCGTAGTTGACCGAACCGGCACAAACACGTGGTTCTGGCTGACCCCACTCGGCCCTTAGCATGAAAACCATTTTCACAATTCTGCTTTCTGCTTTCTGCTTTGTGGTTCTGGCTGGCCCATTTGGGCTTTCACCAAACCTGGAATCGGGGTTGGTTGGCTGGTGGAATTTTAATTCGTTTGCAATTGATTCATCAGGATATGGAAATAATTTAACCGCCATCGGCAGTCCTTTATATTATCCTGGAATCGTTGGTGGGGCGGCTTCGCTAAATGGAACAAGCCAATACTTTCAAATTCCAAGTGCTTCGATTTGGAAACCCACAAACAGCATTACTTTGACGGGGTGGTGGTGGGCGACAAATACGACGGGGTGGGACAAAATAATTGTTTGTGATTATCGCGCTAATGGAACATGGACAACTCCTTACAGCGCTTGGGACATTTCTATTTCACAAGGAACCTCACAAGGCGCTCCAGTTAATAATTCGAGGCAGCCGGGGTTCGTTGTAGCTACCACCGGAGGAGTTTTGCATTATATTTGTTCAACCAATGTATTTTCCACAAACCAATGGCATTTTGTGGCTGGAACCTATGATGGAACCAACTTAAATCTTTACATTGATGGAAAATCTGTTGCTGCGCCGGTCACCGTTACTGGGCCAATAGACTATGGAACCGGGACAAATGCTTCGATTGGTCGGGATTCTCAATACGTTTCCAGTCCGACAGAATATCTGAACGGCATGATTGATGACGTTCGCGTTTACAACCGCGCCTTGGCCGCAAGCGAGATTCAACAGCTTTACAACGGAGGCTACGGAACGCCATGAATCTACAAACCCAACGTACTGGAAAACAAACCTTCCCCGTCGCCTTCGTTACATGGCTGCTGAATTTCGTGCCGGAAGGATGGCAGGATTGGAATGGGTTTCATTTTGGCAAACAAACACTATGAGCAACGGAGCACCATTAGCTGTTTTGGAAAGTAACCTACAAAACCTCGAACAGGTTGTCAACCTGCAAATTTCAACTTCTTGCATTGTCGTCCAGAAATGACCAGCATTGATACCATCACCCATCTCCCAACTAACATGACCACCATTGACTCAATCATTTCGCAGTTGGAATCAGGCCATGTCGAGCAGGCTGACAAACATGAAGGAGAAATGGCATGAATGGAACTGAGAAATGGGTATTTGGCGGGCTGTGCGCCGCGCTGATGGCCATGGGTGGCTACGGCCTGAATCAGATTGATTGCCTGAAAACACAGGTGAGCGATCTGCGGGCGCAACTGGCCCAGTATAACCAGAAGGTGGACGACATGATCAGCCACCGGGAAAACCGCGGCCAGGCGTCCAACACGACGAAGCTGGCCCAAACCAAAACAACGGAGATACAACCATGAGCAGATTCATCCAAAACGCGTTGACGAACTGGAAAACCACCATCGCCGGCCTCGGCATGATTGTCGGCGGGGTCGTCCACCTGATTTACGGCATCCATGCCCACGGCCTCACGGAAAGCGATTGCACCACCACGGTGCTGTCCATCCTGACCGGGGCGGGTCTGCTCGCGGCGGGGGATGCGGGGATTGCGCCGCCGACCAGCGGAGGGCCGACGGACAAGCAGCAGGGGAGTTGAGACAGAATTAACAGAATGAACAAAATTATGAAAAACAAAATCGTTACATCGTTGAATCGTTACATCGTTACATCGTGCCTCCTCTTGCTCCTTGGCTTAACGGCTGGGGCTCAGACCACCAACAACACAGCCGGCCCGCTCCAGCCTTCGCTCATGGGCGGCATTCAGCAGATCGGCGCGGCCTTCGAGTCGGCCACCAACTGGGGCGTCGGTGTCGGTTATCTGCGAAGTCTTACGGGGAATTACAACATCGCCACGGCGGACGTGGTTTACAACGTGTCGGGCAATGTCGGCCTCGTCGTCGGTTACGAGGATTTATTCGGCACCGGCAAAAACCAGATTGATTCCGTAAAGGGCGGCGTGAGTCTGTCATTGCCGATGCATCCGCTGGCGTTCATCGGCCAGCCTTGGGCGGCCAACATCGAGGGGACGCCGTTTGTGTCCGATTGCGTGGCGAGCGGCAACGGCGGGGTTGGCAATCTAGTGATTACCGGCATTGCGTTCAAAACTACGACTTTTGCCAACTTCAAGCTGGAAGTAACACCCATGTATGAGAACCGGACGCAATCCAATGCGTATGGCCGGAATTTTGCGGGGGCGATGGTGTTTATCGTCAGGGACTTTTAACCGTAAAGATTCAACCGCGAACCACGCGAAATACACGAACGATAAGACGTGAACAATCTCAAACCATCCGGGCCGCTGGACGACGTCGCCACGATTGGCGGCGATGTGGCGTTCATTGGGGTGGATGAGTTGAACGCGCCGCAGATGGTGGCCCCGGGCTATGTGTGCGGGGCCAGGAACAAGCGTTTCCGCTTTGGCAAATGCGCGGACCGCGAGGGCATCAGCCTGCTGCCGTGGTGCAAGGGCGACGGCACCACGCCCTTTGGCGAAGTTTACGGCGGCGGCGTGTTCTCGGATCCCAATGACGACCTGCTGACGCTGGGCGTCATCAACGAATGGATTTTGATCGCGGCGGACGGCGGGGTGTGGAAGACGCGGGCGAACCAGGCCGCCCGGCCGGTGCCGCTGCCGCTGGGCGTGACGCTCACGCGCGACACGTTCGCGCAGTTCATCCAGGCCAACGGCGCCATCATCCTGCTGCGCGGGCTGAACACGCCGCCGCTGGCGTGCTACGACCTGAACGCCGGTTTTGTCACGATTGCGCAGGAAAACGTCTGGCCGGTGACGCTGGACGCGGCCACCAATCTGGTGACGCTGGCGGCCAACAACCTGGTGCTGGGCGATCCGGTGCAGTTCGCCGCGGCCACGGCGCCGCTGAATCCAAACCCGGATTACACCTACGCGCTCCCGGCGGCCATCACCGCCGGGCAGACGTATTACACGGTGAGCACGCCCAACGCGGACACGTTCGGCATTTCCGCCACGCCGGGCGGCACGCCGCTCACGTGGAACACGTCCGGCACGGACCAGACGGTTTACGCCGCCACGGTGACGGTGCTGGACGGCGCGTTGCCCATCCCCAACGCCGCGTTCGGCCTGTTTGCGCAAAACCGGCTGTTTCTGATCAACGGCAAGGACACGCTGCTGGCCAGCGACATCGGGGATTTCACGCGTTACCAGCCGGCCACGAGCGTTTTCCGGGTGAACCAGGGCGACAGCTTCACGCTGCAGGCGCTCTACCTGTTCAACGAAAGCACGCTGATTTTGTTCGAGGACGGCGTGGTGCGGCAGGCGCAGGGGGTGACGGGCGACCTGAGCGGGGCGACCGGGCCGCTGAACGTGACGCAGAGCTACGGCATCGCCGCGCCGCGGGGCATCGCGGACGCCGGCACGGACGTTTACTGGCTGTCCAGCGATTTGCGCATCGTGAACCTGCAGCTGACGCAGCTCAACCAGACGCAGGCCACGGACCAGGCCCTGAGCGATTTCCTCATCCAGACGTTTGGACGGATCAACGCGGCCTACAAGGACCGGGCGCGGCTGGCGGTGTTCGGCGGGCTGCTCTACTGCGCGCTGCCGCTGGATGACGCCGAGCTGGTGAGCACGGTGAACCGGCTGCCCGCCGGCCAGACCTACGAATTGAACACGCCCTACACGCTCACGGGCCTGACGCCCGGCCAGCGCTACCAGTGGCGGCAGGGCGCCAACGGCGGCACGCTGCTGAACGGCACGGAACTGCTGCGCGGCGAATGCGATTTCACCGCCCAGGGCACCAGCGTGGATTTGGAACCGTGGTTTGGCCTGCCGGAGCAAACCTACCCGGTGACGGACCAGATTTACGCGGTGACGGCCGCGGGCGTGAACACGGCGGTGGCGGTGTATGATTTCACCAAGCAGGCTTGGTGCGGCACGGACGAGGCGCCGGGCATCCTGTGCCCGGTGGACTGGCTCAAGCTGCACATCGGCGGCCGGCAGCGGCTGTGCTACATCGGGGCGGACGGCTGGCTGCACCTCTATGGCGACCAATACGATTACCAGTTTGAGGACGAGGCCATGCTGCCGGTCCCGGTGCCCTACGTGGACCTGTTTGCCGACCCGCTCTACAACAACGACCCGAGCGCGCAGATCGACCTCATCCAGGTGAACAACGGCACCTACATCCTCACGGCCAACCAGCCCGATAATTTGCACGACGCCGGGCCGCCGGACGCAGGGACGTGGGGCATCAGCAGCGCGTATCTGGCCAACGGCAACCTGTGGCAGGACAGCGGCGGCCAGGGCGGATTCAATCCGACCAGCACCTTTCCGTGGACCGCGCCGGACACCACGCCGGAACAGATCGGCGGCGGCGTGCGGTTCATCGCCACCAACGGCGCGCTGCCCAACATCCACATCCAGACGCTGAACGCCATTTTCACGTATTACCAGGACCCGCATTCGGGCAACGCCATCCAGCCGGTGCCGATCGCCAGCTGGCTGCGCACGCGGGGTTATCCGTGCAGCCGGCTCATGACGGAGGCGAGCTACCAGAGCCTGAGCTATCAGGGCCGGCCGGAAAGCACGCGTTTCACCACGGCTGCGCTGGCGCTCCAAACGTGGGCGCCTAATTACACGATCAAGACCTACACGCAGGGGGCCGGCGACTGGACGACCTACGCGGAAAACCAGACGCGGAACCGGCTGAAATATTTCACGCACGGAACGCCGGACTGGGACCCGAGCAATGTGAACAACGATTACGGCGCGCCGAACCGGGAGGATTATTCCCACCAGTTCACGGGCGCGGGTTTGCTGCTGGGCGACGGCGTGAATTTTGACCAGCTGCAGGAAGGCGCGCACCGCGTGCCCGTGAGCGAGACGGGCCTGTGGATGCAGATTGATCTGGCGAACAACAGCGGCCACCTCGAGGTGACCGCCGTGGCCATGGAAGCACAGGGCGGCCTGCAATTGAGCGGGCCGCAGGTGAAGTAACCGGCGCGCATGAAAGAAAACATATGGCACTGACAACGAGCATAACGGTGGGGCGGCTGCTGCAGCGCAACGAGCTGGTGGACACGGCCAAGATCAACGCCATGGTCCGCGGCATCGTCATCAACATCACCGGCAGCGTGGGCAGCAGCGACATCGCCGCCGGCGCGGTGAACGCCGCGGCCACCAGCGCGGACGCCTTCTGGTATGCGCCGGCCACCAGCAGCGCCGGGCTTTACACGGCGGTCTATGCCAACGCGGTGAGCAACTACGTGGACGGCATGTGGCTGAGTTTCAAGGCGGATGCGGCCTGCCCGGCCGCCCCGCAGTTCGACGCCGGCGCCGGCGCCAAGCCGCTGCTGAACAGCACGGGCGTGGTGCTGGGCAGCGCGGAGATTGCCGCCAACAACATCGTGACCGTGCGCTATAATTCCACGCTGTTGGCGGGCGGCTGCTGGGAGGTGATGAGCCGGAGCGCGATCGCCCCCATCGATTTTCCGTTTCGCGGGGCCGGCAGCCGCGGGCCCGGGGAGATCGGGCTGGTGCCCAAACCGCTGGCGGGACAGCAGGGCCTTTATCTGCGGGGCGACGGCACCTGGCAGGACGCCGTGGGCGACGCCGTGGACCAGATCGCGACCAACGCGGTGACGGAAAGCCTGTTTGCCGCGGCCCATTTCAGTTAAACCAAAAACCAATGACGAAAGGAAAACACAGACTATGAGCGCAAACGTAAATTTTGCCAGCACGCCCCGCAACAGCAGCGGGGTGATCAGCGCGGCCAACACAAACATGGACGGCACCGGCGGCACGCGGGTGGACATCTTTGTGGCCGGGACCAACGGCAGCCGGATTGACAGCGTGACCATCAAGGGCGCGCCGGCCACCTACAGCACGGCCTACAACGCGAACATCGTGCGGCTCTGGGTGTATGACGGCAGCAATACCTGGCTCATCCACGAGGAGGCGCTGCCGGCGGCCACGGACAACGGCACCAGCGTGATCAGCAACGAGGTGACGATCGCGTTGAACCTGCAATTGCCCACGGGCTACAAGCTGCAGGCCAGCACGCACGCGGCGCAGCAATACCACGTGCAGGCCATCGGAGGAGATTACTGACCATGAACCGGGGCGCATTTCGGAACGCGACGCGCGGCGAGTTCGTGAGCAAGTCCTATGCGCTGCCGGGCGGCGGCGTGGTGGCCAATGTCACGCACGGGCTGGGCGGCGTGCCCGACCGCTGTGAATGGCGGCTGGTGTGCCTCGCCAGCGAGGCCGGCTTCAGCATCGGCGACGAGGTGCTGGTGAGCGTCGCCAACGGCGGCCACCAGGCATTCACCGCCGGCGCGAACAACACCAACGTGTTTCTGGTGCTGGAAAAGAGCAGCAGCGGCACGGCGAATTTCAGCTGGGCCAGCAAAACGGATGGCACCATGACGAGCATGACGCTGAGCAAATGGGCGGCCCGGTGCTACGCCTACCGCAACCATTACAAGGCCAACCTGTGACCGAAACCCTCCAGACGCCGGCAGTGGACGCCCCCGACCGCGAGACGGCGGCCGCGGCGCTGCTGGCGCAGCTCGTGGCGTATTGCCACCGGCACGGGCCGCCCCACTGCTACCGCGACTGGACGGCGCGGACCATCGAGGCCTACATCCTGCATCACATGCGGCAGGGCACGTTTGCCTGGGTGAAGCGGGAGACGGGAGAGGGAAGATGGAAGATTGGGGGGTGCGGAATTGTGTGGCAGGGCAACGAACGATTCATCCGCGCCCGGATCAAGCTGGGGCTGGCGCCGTTTCACTGGCAGCCGACCGACCGGCACGGCGACTGCCTGTTTCTGGAGGAGTTTGTCTGCACCGCGCCCGGCGCGCTGCGGACGCTGGCACGCTGTTTCAAGACGCGGTTTCCCCGGTGGCGCGAATTGAAGCGGCTCACGCTCAAAAAGGAAAGGCTGGTTTATGTTTGAATTCAACGAGTTTGACCTGCGGACGTATCCGCGCGCCGCCAGCCGGCGGGAACGGTTTGAACCGCGCGCGGCCAAGGGCGGCAGCAGCGCGCCCCAGGCGCCGAGTTATTACAGCCAGATCACCGGCGAACTGGCCGGCAAGGCGCAGCTCGCGCCGCTGGTCTATGGCACCGAGGCCACCTACGACCCGCTCTACGCGGGCCTGAACAACCAGCTGCTCAACACCACGATGTTCGGATCGCCCGGCGGCACGGTGCCCATGCCGGGCATCAGCGGCGTTTCGGTGGACGGCGGCGGGAATGTGACGCTGAACGGCACGCCGATGCTGACCTACGGCACGGGCACGACGGCGGCGCCAGGCATCAGCAGCGCCGGCAACGGCTGGAACAACACCAACCGGACGGGACAATCCGCCCTGATGCGAAGTCTGGGCGTGCCCAATGGCGGTTACAACCGCGGCAACCTGCAGCCGAACCAGCCGGCGCCGGTGGCGCCCACGCTCAACCTGCCGTCATCGCCCGGCCTGCTGGGCATGGCCAGCCAGATCGGCACCACGCAGCGCCAGGGCAACATCAGCGACTGGAGCAACCTTTCGCCGCTGGCGCTCGCGGCCATCAAGGCCAGCAACCCGCAACTGGCGGGGTTGATTGACCAGATGATGACGCAGAGCGGCAACGAATTGAATCTGGGCTCAAATTTGGATCCGGCCATGATGCGGCAGATGCAGCAGACCGTGCGCGCGCGGCAGGCGGGAATGCTGGGCGGCACGGGCAACGCCGGGGATTACGGCGAGGCACTGGCGCTGGGCACGTTTGGCGAGAATCTGCGCCAGCAACGATTCCAGAACGCGGGCACGGCCGCCGGCATTTCCGGCAGTTACTACACGCCACAGCTCAACAACCTGATGACGCAGACTTACAATCCCTACGGCGCGCTGCAATTCGGCGCGGCGCAGAACAGCGGCATCGGGCCGCGGCTGTTTGGCAGCGACATCAACGCGCAGCAGGCCTACAACCAGCAATACCAAGGCCAGCTGAGCGCCTATAATTCCCAACAGAACAACAACGCGGCATTGACGAGCGCGGGCATTTCCGGCGGCGTGGGGCTGGCGAGCGCCGGGCTGCTGGCAATGGCGCTGGCATGAGGTGATTTATGAGCGACATTCCCATTCCCGAAAACCGGAGCGGCGAGATACTGGCGCAAGGCATCAGCGGCGCCACGTCCAATCTGGCGGACACCATCCTGCAACTGGGCCAGCTGCACAAGCAGACCAAGGCGTTTAGGACCATGGCAATTGATGGTTTAGGGATGGACCCCGATACCGTTGACAGAATGTCTCTCCCTGAACTTCAAGGGACAATGCAGGGAATGGCGCTGAAATCCGCGCAGCAGGAACGGCAGGCAAATATTCAATACATGATGGAACATGGGAATTATTTCAGGCAACGCGGCCAGTTAGAAGCAGCTGATGCTGCCCGCGTGCAGGCCGGCCTTGACGCCAATAAGCGCGCGATGGCCGATATTGCCCAAGAAACGCAACTGCAACCGCAGCCGGGTTTTGGCGTGATTAATACAATGATGAACGGAGCAGTGCAACCTCAACTAGACAGAAACCGACTGTTGAACATCTACGCCAAGGAAGGCGCTTTGACACCGGACATGATGATGAAATTGTCCGGCATTGATGGAGAAAACGGATCCGAAATCAAATTTCAAGAAGACCCAGTTACCGGGCGCCGCTTTGGCACATTCGGCAAATCCATCATGGACTCCGGTATTGATCCCAAAATGATGCCAGCCGGAGGAGTCGTCCAAAGCATTTTGGACGAGGAAGGCAATGAGGTTGGCAAAGGAACGATCAATCCAAAGACCGGCGCGATCCAAATTCTTTCGCATGGGCCAAAGACACTTCCGGCTGGATTTTCAAATGCGCTTTATGGAGCGGGAGGCGAGTTCAGTTCCGGGATCAAACAGCAATTTGATGCCGCCAAGGCCAATCTCGCCATGCCCGACGCCGACATTGCCGCCCGTCTGAAATCCACCAAGCCCGCGGACATCGCGGCGTTCAAGGCGCGGAACAAAACCGCCTTGCAAAACGCGCAGACCAATGCGCAGCAGTTATTTGATCTGCATCAAAGCCAGGGCTATGGCACTCCAGATGTATGGAACAAGCTGTATTCCCAATTCGATTTGACACCCCCGGCAACGCCCAAGAGCACACCGGCATCATCTCGGGATGATGGCTCAACCGGCGCGGCTGGGGGTGTTGTCCAACGCATTAAAGTGGTCGATCCAACAGGTGGAATGTTCACGGTCCCAGCAAACCAACTCGATGCCGCTTTGAAGCAAGGCTACAAACAGGTGCAATGACGCTTGACAATGCCATCGTCCTATGTCATCAATTGAACTGTCAGCACGAGAATGCTGACTCGGCGTTCTTGGCGCGTCACCAACGCGAGCCGATTCACAACAAGAACCCCGAATGGAGTGCAGATAGGGAAACCCGCGTGGTGGCGGGGTCCCGACAAGGTTCTCGCCTTCTGCACTCCATTTGGAATTCACCTGCGAGAACAGGTGGGAAAGACAACAATGGCCAACCAAGCCAGAAAGACAGTGCAGATAAAGTTACAGGACAACGTCCTGACCGAATTAATGACCCATGCCGAGAGCAAAGGTTATCTCAACGTGGAAGACTTCCTCGAATGTCTGGCCGCCAAATTCTGGCGGGAAAATGTGGGACGGAATGTCCCGGCCTTCAATGGCGAACAACGGTTGGAAATTACCGCTGTCCAAGTTCAAGCGTTCGAAGTGCGTCGACAGGCGGAAGCGAAACGGATTGGCGTCGGCACGCGCAGCATCAGTGTTTTCATTGGCCGCGAGCTGCTATACGAGCGCGCGGTCGTCGCACCTGTATGAAAACCATCCCATTGTCCAAAGGCAAAGTGGCGCTGGTAGATGATGCTGTTTATGAATTTCTAAACCGAGTCAAGTGGCATTTGTCATCCAGCGGTTATGCGGTCGCAACCGTTCATTGTTTTGGAACCTGCTATGAAATTCAAATGCACCGGGTCATAATAATGGCACCGCCCGGAATCCAAGTTGATCACAAAGATAGCGACAAATTGAATTGCTGTGGAAATAATTTACGCTTTACTGACCGTGCTGGAAACAGCCAGAACCGCCGCCTGCAAAAGAACAACAGCACTGGATACAAAGGTGTATATTATTATGATTACAAAGGCACTTGCACCGCCAGACCGTGGAAGGCACGAATAACGATCAAAGGAAAATTAACGTGGCTTGGAGCTTTCGAAACACGCGAAGAGGCGGCACGAGCCTACGACAAAGCCGCCAAGAAATTCTTTGGCGAATTCGCTGTTCTCAACTTTCCTGACGAATGACCCTGGATTTACAACCTGTGCTGGATCTGCAGCCGGCGGAAGACGCGCCGGGCGCCACGCCTAAACTCGACCTGCAGCCGGTCACCGCGCCGCAAATCACGGACCCCAACGCCCAACTGGCGCAAAGAGTGTCCACCCTGGGCCGCGGCGGTCCAACCTTGTTTGGCGGTCATGACGCGCCGGATTTATCGCAGTTCATGGAGATGGCCACGACGCCGGCCATTGCCATCCCGCGCATTCCCCAGCAGAAAGGCAAGCTGGCCCAACTCAGCGCCGGCACGGTGAATGCCCTGATGGGCATCCCCGAATTCGTGGAAAGCCCGCTGGGCCTGCTCACACTGCCGCTGGGCGCCAGCGGCGCCGCCGGACGCACCGCACTCACCAAGGGCTTTGGCGCATGGATGGCCACCCAGGTGCCCGGCGCGTCCACGGAAGCCGGACGCCAGAGCGTGGAAGGCACGTTACAGCAGGCCACGGAGGCGGACGTGAACATGGGCGCCAGCGTGGTGCTGCCGGCACTGCCAGTGCTGACGAAAGAAAAAGGCACGCCAGCTCAAGCGACTGAAACCAAGCCGGAGACGGTTTCCGAATTTGGCGGCGAGGCGGAAGTTCCGCCAGCCCAGCCCAAGCCATTGGACTTGCAGCCGGTCTCCCGAGAACCCGGAACCGAGACGCCAGCCCCCAATCCGCCCCCACCATCCGTGCAGCCGGAGGTGGCAAAAGCCGTGCTGGAGGCAAAAGGTAACGGTATAGATTTGCAGCCGGTGCCCGCAAAGGCGGAAATCAGCCTCAAGGCCGGTGAGGATTCGCCGTTCCCGGAAAGCGTGGATACGCTGAACCATCAGCTGGACCTGCTGCGCGCCGGCAAACGCCAGGCCGTGCTGTTCACGCCGGGCGAGGAAGTGCCCCAGTGGGCGCTCGACAGCGACCAATACGACACGCACACCACGCCGGCAGGGACGTTCCTGTATGACGCCGCCGAGTTGACCAAGGACCAGCTCGATGACGCCGTGAAGAACAACACCGTGGGCCGCGTGCTGGGTTACGGGATTGATGCCAAGCCGGCCGCGGCGGACATCATCGGCGCCGTGACCGTGCGGGACGCGAAAGGTGTGGAGAAGCAAAGCGTGCTGACGGATGCGAAGAACCTGCCGGGCGTGCTCAAGGCCGCGCAGGCGATCGCCGGGGAAGGCGACTCCGTGCGTCTGGAGGATCCGCAGGAGACGATTGCCCGGCGCGTGCAGGCCGCCGCGCCCAAGCCCACGGCGCTGACCGAGCGCCAGCGGATGGCCGAGGAAGCCATTGACGCGATGAATGAACTGCGCCAGCAGAAACAAGAAAGCGAGAAACAAAATGCCACTATCGAAGGGAATCAGCGGGGCGGCGTTCCGCCACAACGTGAAGACGGAAATGCGGGCGGGACGGCCGCAGAAACAGGCGCTGGCGATCGCCTACAGCGTGAAACGCCGGAGCCAGCGACGGAAGAAGCGTTAGCCGGATTGCCCTTGGGCGAACGGCCGCCGGACATCCTGGACTGGATTGCGGACAATTACCGGCGCGGCGTGCGGCCCAGCAGCGCGGAGGATTACGGCGATTACGTGCGCGCGGCCACCGGCGCGAGCCGGGACCTGCTCAAGCTCACCAAGGGCGAGCGCGGCGACCGGGTGCTCAAGGAAATGCACGACCAGGGCCAGTGGCTGCGCATCGAAAATGAGGACCAGCTTTACCAGGCCATGAACGACGCCGCGCAGGCCCGCAAGGGCTGGGCGGAACAGGAGGCGGCCATCAAAGCCGCGCCGGATATTTTTGCGAAGCTCGATGGCCTCAAGCTGGAAACCAACGGCCAGCTCCATGCCTTTGGCCTGCTGCCGGAGGCGTGGAACACGCTGATTGATTTTGTGAAGCTGGGCGTGCGCGGCGGCATGGCCATCGCCGACGCGGTGCAGTTTGCCATCGGCAAATTCAAGGCACAGTTCCCGGACCAGCAATTTGACGAGGCCGGCGCCGCGGACCATTTGCGGCAGAACATCCGGACCAGCGCAACCGGGGACAAGCTGGTGCAGCAGCAGACCACACCGGACGAGGTGAAAGCCGCCGTGCGGCAATATGTGTTTGAACGCGCACCGCACCAAACCGCCGAGAACACGGCGAATGGATTGCTGGCGCATTACGGCATTGAGACGGCACAGGATTTGTGGCGCGGAAGCTGGCCGGAACTGCCCGGCGACGTGCGCGCCAAGCTCATTGGCGCGGTTGCCCGGCAGTTGCGTCTCGAGGCCCAACACGCCCGGACCGCCGGCCGCACCGCCGAGGCCGCCGCATTGGCCCAGCGCGAGGGCGCCTGGTGGAATGAAGTGCTGCCCAGGAACACGGAGCTGGGCCAATACATCAGCGCGCTCAACGGCATCACGGACGCCAGCCCGGAGGGTTACGTGGCCAAGGTGAAGCAATCCCTGGACAGCGACGCACAGGAGACGCTGGACCGCCAGCGCAACGTGACCACGACCATGAAGGCCGCGCTCGATGCCGGCCGGGCCGAGGGCATCGAGGCCGTGCGGCAGGATCCTGAGGTGAACACCGCGGCGCGCAAGGCGGTGGACGAGCACATTTTGACACAGGCAGGCGACGGGGCGTCGCCGCTACATCAGGCCGTCGTGATGGAAATGGCGGGACCATGGAGCGAAAGCCCGGCCATCATGGCCGCCGTGCGCGAACAGGTGCGCAGCAAGGCGGACGAACTGCTGAACCGCTCGCCACGGCCGGCCGGGTTCACTCCGGCACAACATCTGCGGCAGATCCTTGATGACCTGGCCCAGCGCGCCGCCGGAATCTTTGCCGGCCACATCCAGGGGAGCGAACCCGGCCTTTCCATCGTGGACAAGCTGCAGCAGCGGCTGGGCATTGACAAACCCACGGCGCAAAAGCTGGCCACGCAGTTGAGCAAGGAATGGGACCGGCGATTGGAAGAAGCCAAGAAAGCACTCAATCAAAGGCTGATAAACGCCCGCGCGAAATTCAAAATGCTGCAGAAGTTTGAAGACCACACGGCAGCGGAGAAACGCGCGCTGGCTGCAGCGTCCAAAACGGTTCGCGAAGCGGCCGTGCGAGCTGCGCAGGCGGAAAACGCCAGGCGTGTGGCTCAGGCATCAAAGCAAAGTGGTGAAGCGGAATCCGCCAGAGCGCAGGCAAAGGCCGCACAGGACGCTTTGGCTGCAGCTTCCAAGACAGTGCGCGAGGCGGCAGCCCGGGCCGCAGAAGCCGAAAACAAACAGCGCAGCCTGGAAGCGGAGATGAACACGTGGGCCTATGTCGACCGCGCGCTAGTCAAAGAGTTGCGCGCCCAACGCCAAAAGCTCGGTGATATCCTCCGCCAATCTGCCGCCGACCGGAACGACACCGGCAAGCACATTGCTGACAAAATTACTGATGGAACAAAATTCACCGGCCCAAAGGCCGACAAATTTAGAGCATTGCTCAAGTCTCGCTACGATGCTCTGGTGGCCGAGGCCCAACGCGTGAAGCTGGCCAGTTTGCAAAAGGCGGCCGTGGACGCCGCCAACAAGGCCAGCCAGCCCGCGCCAAGGATCCTCAAGCCCATGGAACGCGCCTTCCGCAAGCTGGTGGAGATTGACCGGCTGGCGCCGGTGGACGGCAAACGGTTTTTCGAGGTGGTCAAGGACGCGCTCAAGCTGCCCCAGCTCACGGACGAGGACGCCGCTAAGTTGCGAGACGCCGTGCAGAAGGCCCAGGACATGCCGGACGGTTTTTTGCGCCAGCGCGCCATGGTGGACGTGATGAAGCTGGAAAGTAAAATCCGGGGCGACCAACGCTGGTGGAACAAGGGCATGGGCATGTTTTATGCCAACATGCTGAGCGGCCTGACGACCTACGCGAAAATCCCGTTTGAAAACCTGAACCTGTTCGTCGGCCACACGCTGCTGAATTATCTCACCCGGCCGGGCGAGCTGGTGCACCCGGCGGAATATGCCGCGGCCGTGGCCGGCGCGCTCAAGCGCGGCTACGCCAAAGGCGGATTGCAGGCCGCCGACACGTTGCGAACGGGCACGCTCACGGGCGTTTATGCCGTGCCCAAGCCGCCGGGACCAATGGAGCTGCAGCCGTTTGGCAAGCGCATGGAACCGTTGAATTTCTGGAAGTGGTTCACGCGCGCGATCGGCGTGGCGCACGAGGCCACTTTCAAACCGGCCTGGGAACTCAAGCAGACGATGCTGGCGCGGGAAGTGGCCCGCAACGAAGGCCTCGCCGGCAAACAATTGCAGCAGCGCGTGGCCGATTTGCTGGGGAACACGGACACCGTGTTTGCCAAGGCGCAGGCGCAGGCGTTGCAGGAACTGGCCGCGATCGGCAACAACAGCAGCCTGGACCTGGCCCGGCGCACGCGCGAGATCATCGAGCAGGGCCGCGAAGTGAACATGGAAGGCAGCACGGCCACCGCCCGGGATTACGCGCAGCGCGTGGCTTACCTGAACCCCAGCTACGGTTTTTGGGGCGCGATCGGCGACAACCTGGTTTCCGGCATTGAACGGCTGCGCAGCCAGTTTCCATTCCTCGGCGCCGGCGTTAAGTCGCAAATTCCATTTGTCAAAGTGGCCACCAACATTGTCAACGAAAAGCTGAACTGGACGCCGCTGGGCATCCTGCGGGCCTGGCGCGGCAGCGGCAAGGGTGAGCTTTACGGCCGGCCGATCATGGACAGCAACGAAGTGCCTGAACTGTATGCCAAGGGCATCGCCGGCACGATCGCACTGGCCGGTTTGTGGGAATTGCGGGCACACGTCCACGGCGCCGGACCGGCCACGCCCCAGCAGCAGCGCCAGCTCATGGCCACCGGCTGGATCCCGCACAGCTTTGAGTGGAACGGCAAATTTTATTCCTACAACAACACGCCGCTGATGCTGCCGTTTGCCGTGATCGGGAACGCGGAGGATTTTTCGCGCTACGCGAAAGGCAACGACGACGAGGCAAGCACGCGCACCGCCTACGCGCTCAAGGGCGTGAGCGCGGACCTGCTGCAGCAGGGCTATCTGGACAGCGTGGGCAAGCTGCTGGAGGCCGTGGGCAATCGCAACGTGAGCGCCGGCGGCAGCCAGATGGAAAAGATTCTGGTGCGCACCGCCGGCACGGCCGTGATCCCCAACCTGCTGAACCAGGTGGACAAGGTGTTTGACCCTACCGTGCGCAGCCAGACCGGCCTGCAGGCGTTGCTGGCCAGCCAGGTGCCGTTTGTGCGTCGCGGCAATGACCCGGTGCTGAACGCGCTGGGCGAGCCGGTCACCAGCGCGCCGTTCCACTATTGGTTCAGCCAGGCCAGCCCGGACCCGCTCTGGCAGACGCTGGCCGCCCAGCACGTCACCGTGCCGGAACCCAGCCGGCAGTTGACCGTGGGCGACAAGCGGCTGGGCCCGGACTTCGTGCGCGCCATGACGCCGGACGAGCTTTACGAATTGACGGCCACCAGCGGCCCGATGATCCGGGCGGCGCTGGAGGCGCACCTGGGCGACGGCAGCACCTTCGATCTGGGCATGATGGAACCCGGCAAGGCCAAGGCCTACGTGGAAAAGGTGGCGGAACAGCAACGACAGACCGCCCTGCGCCAGATGAATCTGACCCCCTAAACTCCGGGCGTTTGGAGTAGCACGGCAGGTATCAACGCCAACCGGCCCATTGATTTAAAATGGTTTACAACCATTCAGATTTTCTCCGTAGTCAGACGCTCTATCCAATTGAGCTATGGGTGCGGCAGGGATTGATTCTATTGCGGTTTACGCTGTTTGGAGTGGTTTTGCTGGCGTTTCTTAAGCATTCGGGCTGCCACTTTTTTGCACTTTTTGCTTCCCATTCTGTTCCATAGTGTGCAATAGTAGGCGCTGGCGCAGGTATCAGTTTTGGTATCAGCGCCGGAACCATTGCCATGAATGCCATCACTCCAAACAGACTGGATCGCTCGCGCAAACGTAAATTGAGGTTGTTGAATGTCATCAAACGCGGCCGGATTTTTTATTTCAAGAAGCGCGCCGGCGCCACCTTGTTTTTTGAATCGCTCAGGACCGATGACGAGACGTTAGCCGTGGAGCGCGCAAAAGTCAAGGCGCAACAGCTGGTGGACGGCGAGCTGGCCCGGCTGCGCAAGGAAAAGAAGGCCGCATCGCTGGCGGATATTTTTGCCACGCATCAGCCGCCGGCCGGTCCGGACGGGCGCCGGCCCAAAATGCCGCGGTCGCTTTATTGCCAGTGCCAGGCGTTGCTGGGTGTCGTCAACATGGCAAAAGCGGAAAGCGGAAAGCGGAAAGCGGAAGAGATTTGCACGACGGAGCTGACGCCGAAGCTGGTGAGGGATTATCAGGACGCGATGCGCCGGCGGTATGAGCTGGAGTTGACGGACAAATTGGCGGCGCAGCAGCGTCGGCCAACCGCGGACGAGCTGGCGGATGCCCGGGACAAGGCGGACAGGTCGAGCAAATCGCTGTTCAAGCAGGCGAAGAATCTTTTTTGCAAGAAGCACGCGCGGGTGGAACGGTATCGGGAGCAGGGCTTGATCATCCCGGAGTGCGTGAAGGATTTTTGCGCGACCAAGGCGATCGGCTCGATGCGGAGCAAGGTGTATCTGCCGGCGGATGACGCGGCGCTGGAACGGACGTTCACGGAAATCGAACAGGAGCCGCACGACGGGCCGGTTTACCGGCTGTTCTGGGCGGTGATTGCGATCGGCGGCCGGCGCGGCGAGGTGCTGGACATGCGGGTGGAGGATTTTGCGGACCTGGACGGGCAGCTGTGGATCCGCGGCGGCCGGGGCAAGGACAAGCGGGAGATCCAGCTGCCGGTGATCAATTGCCCGGTGCATGCGTCGAGCAGCACGAAGCCGGTGGACGTGGTGCGGCGGTTGATTGCGGAGGCGAAGGCGGCGGGGCGCAGTTTTTTGTTCAACGGTTCAGAGCATTTCCGGCATGACGTGTTGAGCCGGCTGGTGAATGCCTGGCTGGCGGCGCGCGGCTGGCGGGATGAGAAGAAGTTGCACGCGTTGCGGGCATATGTGGGCAGTCTGCTTTACGCGAAGGATCCGCATCTGGCCAAGGATTATTTGCGGCACAAATCGCTGCTGACAACGGAGCAGTTTTACACGCATTTTTTCAAGCTGAAGGTGATTCCGAACATGCAGCTCGTGGCCCAACCGGCGACGAATGTAGTGCCGATGCTGAAGGCCGAAGGGTGAAGGCGGAAGTCCAGATGCTTGGAGTGCGCCGGCCAGTTATTTGACGGGTTGAAGATCAAGCGCAGGCGCGAAATTGTGCAGTTCAAACCAACCGGACACTATATTGGTGGTTCCCACACCTGCACGGCCGTATTCCCAAGTTCGACCCGTAAGATGATCAATCTCAAACAATCCATCGTGCAGATTCCCAACAAGAGAATAACGCCCCGCTGAATTCAGGGTTTGCTGCAAATTGGTCCATTCATCCCACGCAATGTCAAGTTTGTCCTGCCGCGCAGAAGCGGAAATTTCCAAGGCCGATAAACGGGCGTCGAAGTTGGTTTGCCAGAAGTCGGGAATGGATGCTGATGATGACGCAGATTTGTGACAGCCGCAGACGAATAGCATTGCCGCAAAAAGGCACAAAAGACGCAAGGAGTTTTTCACGGCACAGGTCTGCACCAAGACACCGGGCCAAGTCAAGGATTTTTGGGAGGAGCAGGGGGAATTTCGCGCAAAATAAAATCGGGACGGTCCAGCAGATCGCGTCTGGCCAACTGAATCAAATACTGCGAACGGGTAAGACCCAACAGCCGGGCGCGCGTATCAATCTCTTCCAGTAACTCCTTGGTAAGACTGATACTTACAGCAGTTTGATTAGGTCCGCGTCGGGGTCCACTCATTGCTGTTTGGAGTTATAGCAAATCAACGTCTGGAGTGTCAAATTATTTCTTATCTTTTCTTCTTGCATCGTAGTAAGGTATAATATACAGTGTGACGAAATGAACGGCGAACAAGACAAGATTTCGGTGACGGTGACACTGCCGGAAGACCTCGTAAAAGAGGTGGATGCGCGTGCCGCCGAGTTGGACTTAAACCGTTCCCAATACTTTCGCCGACTGGTGCGCGCGGAGATCAAAAGCACCGCGAAAAAGCCAGAGGAACAGGCGGTGGCGGCATGACGTCACCGATTGCCAATCCGACGCGGACGAAGCGGAAGGCCCGGCTGCATATCGTGCTGGCACCGGATTGCGTGGCCGCGGCGCAGCGGCTCACCAAGGACGAACGCCGGAACATTTCCAATCTCATCGAGGTTTTGATCATCCGGGCAGATCGGGACAATCAACGCCGGCATAACCGCGGGAAAGGTGCCAAGCAATGAACGTGCCTTGCGACATCCAGCCGACGACGGAACGGCACATTGTGCGTTATGGCGGCTATGCGGTCCGGTTTGTGCACAGCGCCTGCGGGCTGGTTTATGAGCTGGTGGCGGATAAGGACGCCACGACGTTCACCAGCGAGGCCGCGGCCAACCAGGCGATCGGCAAATGGCACATCGCCGGCCGCGCTTACACGGAAAGGATTTCACAATGAGTGCGAACCGCACCTGTCCTTCATTGATCAGCCGGTTGCAACGGATTTTCCGGCGGGAACGAAATCATCGCGGGCACCGGCTGGGCCGGTTGCTGGCGATCAGCAATGCGGTGAGACGACCGATTTGAGCGGGCTGCTGGCTGCCGTTATCGGCGGCCTAGCGTTCTTTGTATCCAAACTGACTTACACGGGGCAAACAAGCCCCATGTTGTCCATAGACAAAAAGTTGCCGGCGGTGATTGCAAATTCAGCCGCCGGCAGCCAGCAGCCCGCATGAATTTATGAAACATGCAGTGCACATCAGGCCGAGTTTCAAAGAGTGCGCGCAAAACGGTTATTATTTTTGCCGCGATTGCCAGCGCGTCGTGGAGCGCCGGGAGCATGATTACATGCCGGCCACATGCGCGGAATGCGGCTCGACGAAGTTGAATTATTATCCGCCGGTTATTGCAACCGATGCCAACATTTTTGCCAACAACTGAGCGCCAGTGGAAGCTGGCCGAGATCGCCGCGCACCAGGGCACGTCCATTTGCACGGTGCGGCGCTGGACTAAACGGCGCGTGAACCGGCTCAAAACGAAGAAATTCGGGCATCGCACGGTGCGCGTGCCGGACAGTTTTTACGCAAGTTTTTTGAAGTCGCAGGAAGTATGAACGACGCATTGGCCTTGCAACCCGACGACGACGGCAAACAGCCGGCGTTGCCGGCATTGCTGCCGCCAGACGAGCTGGCCGCGGAAGTCTTTTTTGATAAATTGGAGCGAACCACGGGTGATTACACCGCAAGCCGGCTGCGCTCCAAACGTCCGGACGACTACAAACTAATCATCACGATGCTGGCCAACGGCTGGGGCAGCCAGAAGATCCAGGACGAATTCCACCACGCCGGCAAGCAATTGTCCAAGAACACGGTCAAGGCCGTGCGCGCCATCGAGGGTGAAACGGTGGACCGGCTGCGTGAACGGCTGGCCGCCGAGTCTTTTTTAGCGGCTGATGACTATCGGGAAGCCGCCGTAACAATCCTGAATGAGATCATGTCGAATAAATTTCGCCGTGAGAAGCTGACGATCCGAGACGTGCAGTCCCTGGAAGTGGCCAGCGGCATCGCCACCCAGAATGGCCAGCTGCTTTCCGGCCTGCCAACCGCACGCGTGAGCATCGAAGATCTACGGCAGCCAGACCACGAGGATTTCAACCGGCAACTCGCAACGCTGCCCAAAGCTATTGACCTACCTGCAACCCATTTGATTGGGAAACCCGCTGGACAAAAAGAGGCCGCGCCGCCGGGCACCACGCCGAGCAGCACACCAACCACCACGCCGACGCCGGCCGCACCTGATCCGGCGGCTGCACCTGACTCGCAGTCAGACGGCAGCATGGAAAACACCCAATAAAATGAAGCCATCCACGACACTGACACCCAATCTGACACCTGACGACCCTCTAAACGCGCACCGGGGAGGGGGGGGTTGCCGACGCGCGCGAGGGGGGGCGGGGGGGCGCGTTCTCGTTGGCGCACGGAAACTTTTGGGCAAAGGGGAAGTCCGGCGATGAGCGATACGCCCTTCATCTACGGCGAGGCGGAAATGGCCGCGGCGCTGGGGCTGCCGGTGCGGCTGCTGCAAAAAAACCGCACCAAAAAAATGGCCGCCGGCGCGGACTGGGACCTGAACGGAAACCGGGTGGCCTACTCATCCGCCGGCGCCGGACAGGCGCTGCAACTGCTCGCCTACGAGCTGGAAAACAACCCCATCGGCCTGCCGGAATTGCTCGAAAAAAGCCGGCTGCGCGCGGAGGGCGAACTGCCGGAATTCAACGGCACGATCAAAAGATTCTGGCCCAATCCGCACCTGGTGGACTTCGAGCTACCCGATGGAAGCGTCGCCCGGGTGCGGGTGCAAACGACAAAAAACCTGCGGCCGGGCATGACGCTGCCACTGACGCGGACGGCGGACGGCACATTTGAACTCGCGGGGCGGCTGCCGCGCACGGTGCTGGCGGGAAGGAGGGGCGATGCGCGTGGAGCCTGAATTGCTGGTGCACAACAAGTTCAAACGCCTGAAGCGCATCGTGGGCGACGTGGCGATGGAGTGCATCATCACGATCTGGGCGCATTGCCAGAGCAACCAGCGCGGAGGCTGGTGGCCGGGAGCGGACGCCGAGTATGTGGAGATGCTGTGCAACTGGGAAGGGCAGGCCGGCGTGCTGTTCAAGGCGCTGGTGGAATGCGGCAAACCCAAGGCCGGTTTCATAGAGGTGGAAGAGGGTGGGCTGCGGATACACGACTGGGACGCGACGAATGCCAAATTCGTGGCCAACTGGCACAACGGAGGCAAGGGCGGAAGGCCGAAAAAAAAGGGTGAAAACCCAACCGGAACCGAAGATGAAACTGGGTTACGACTGGGTTTAGGCACTGGGTCAACAGGTGGGTCTAAACGGACCGGACAGCATAACCCACGCAAAACCCACGCGAAACCCAACGGTAACCCAGTGGAAACCCACAGCAAACCCACTGAACTAAACTCAACTGGACTTGACTTAACTGAACTCAACTCACCTGAGAAACCCAACGGTAACCCAGTGGAAACCCACGCGGAACCCAATCCTGAATTGGATTATGAAGCAGCCAAACGGCTGGTGGCGGTGCTGAACCAGATCACCGGCAGCAAGTTCGATCCGCCGCTGAACGGACTGGACCAGATCGTGGGGCGTTTGCTGGAGACCAACCGGGACGAGGCCGGCATAGAAAAAATGCTGCGCCGGCAGGCGACGCTGTGGAAGGGCGACCCCAAAAGCCGGCAATGGCTGAAACCGGGCACGCTGTTCGGGGAAAAGTTCCACGATTATTACGGCCAGCGGGACCTGGCGATGAATTCAAAAACAAAAAGCCGTCCGCGGGCCGACGTGCTGGCGGAACTGGCCACGGCGCGGACCAGCGGCGCGCCGCCGGACGAGATTGCCAGCCTGGAAAACGAGCTGGCCGCGGCATGACTCCAAACGCCTGAACCATGACATCAACCAATCCAGCGCCCGACCGACTGCCGCCGCATGACACCCGCGCCGAAATGGCGGTGCTCAGCTGCTGCCTGGGCGGCTCGCTGGCCGCAATGGAAGACGCGCCCGCGGCGTTCACGCGCTGCCGGGAACAATTCGGGGACGACGCGGTGTTTTACGACCTGCGCCATCAACTGGTCTGGCACGCGATGCTTTACCTGCACGAAAAGGCCGGCGCGTTTGACATGATCACGCTGGGCACCGAGCTGCGCGCGCGCGGCAAACTGGAGGAGATTGGCGGGCATGCCTACCTGTCGGCAATCCAGGACGCCGCGGTGTCGCCGGCATTCCTGGAGAATTACATCGGGATTGTCTGGGAACGCTACATCGCGCGCCGGAAAATTGCGTATGACACGGAAGTGAACGCGCGGATCATGGAATCCGGCGAGCTGACGGAAAGCCACGTCGCGGTGATTGAAAACGAGCACGCGCAATGGAAGGCGCTGCTCACGCGCGGGGCGATCACGCCGAAAAACCTGTGCCCGCCGGCGCAATTCGGGGACGAGTATTACAACCAGTGGTTCAACCGGCAGGAGGAAACCTTTGGCTACCACCTGCCATTCGCGTTTCCGCTGCGCTACCGGCCGGCGGCAACGACGCTGATGACCGGGGACAACGGGAGCGGCAAAAGCTCGATGCTGTGCCTGCAAAGCATCGTGATCATGACGCAATTGCAACCGGGCGAAAAGCTGGTGATGGCCTCGATGGAAATGCCGCCGGAAGTGACGCTGTGGATCATGGCGCGGCAGCTCATGGGCGTGGGGAGCAAGCTGGAGGCGACGGACGAAAACAAAAGCCGCGTGGCGGGGGCACTGGCGTGGCTGAACGCGCGGATGCTGCTCTACAATTTCCTGGGGATCACGGACAAGCGGGACCTGATGCACGCGTTCCAATACGCGGCCGAGCACCAGAACGGGAAGTTTTTCGTGATTGACAACATGATGAAGGTGGGGATTGCGGACGACGACTACGCGGCGCAGGGCTTTTTCATCCAGCAGGTGTGCGATTTTGACCTGAAACAAAAGGCGCACACGATCGTGGTGGTGCACGAAAACAAGGGCGACGGCAGCACGAAACAAAAGGTGCGCGGGAGCAAGCAGCTGACGGACGCGCCGGACAACGTGGTGAAGATGGAGCGCAACGAGGACAAGGCGACCAAGCTGGCGGAACTGAAGGCCGAGGAAAAGGCGTTTCCGGACAACCTGCAGAAAAAGGCGGACATCGCGGAGGCGCGGGGAAAGCTGGCCAACCAGTGGGACAGCAAGTTTGTGCTGTGCAAGCAGCGCTGGCCGGGCGCGCGGCAGAACGGCAGCGCGTGGCTCTATTTCCACCACGAGAGCCTGCAATTTCACGAGGAACCGAACAAAGGGGCGTTTGAATACGCCGAAATCCGCGGAACAAAACACAAAACACAAAACACATGAAAAAAACCAACACAAAAACACCGCTCGTCATCACCACCGCCCACCGTGGCGTTTTCTTCGGTTACGGCGAGGTCACCACTGACAAAACCATCCGGCTGGAAAACGCGCGAATGTGCGTTTACTGGTCCAGCGATTGCAAAGGGATCGTGGGATTGGCGGCAACGGGCCCAACGAAAAGTTGCAAGATAGGTCCTGCGGCACCCGCCATCACGATCCAGGACGTAACTTCAATCATGGAAGCCACCAAAGAAGCGGAGGCCGCATGGAATTCACAGCCTTGGAATTAAACGGCTCCGGCGACGGCTCCGGCTTCGGCTACGGCTACGGCTCCGGCTCCGGCGACGGCTACGGCTACGGCGACGGCTACGGCTCCGGCTACGGCTCCGGCTACGGCTCCGGCTACGGCTCCGGCGACGGCTACGGCTACGGCTCCGGCTACGGCGACGGCGACGGCTACGGCTCCGGCTCCGGCGACGGCTCCGGCTTCGGCTCCGGCTTCGGCTCCGGCTTCGGCTCCGGCTACGGCTACGGCTACGGCTCCGGCGACGGCTCCGGCGACGGCTACGGCGACGGCTACGGCTCCGGCTCGGAAAAAACAAACTACATCGCCGCAGTGCTGGCACCGCACGCGGCAAATTATCCAGAACACAAAATCTGTTTCTGGCGCAGCAAGAAAGACAACACGCCGGCCAATGGAGGCCACGGAACAGTAGCCAAGGAAGGTTTCACGGAAACCATCACCGGCCCGCTGCGGATCTGCACGGAGAAAGCACTTCACGGCACAAACAATCCCAAGAAATGGAAAGGGGAGAAGTTGTGGATTGTCGCCTTAAAAAATCCCGTGCAACAGGACGACGACAAATTCGCCTCACTCACAAGAACCTTCATCAAAGACCTGGGGAATTGCCCCTGGGCATAAAACCAAACCACAATTACTCCAAACGTATGAACGAACCAAACCAAACGAACCAAGGCATGCTCAAGCGGGTGCCACTGGACAGCATCATGCTGGGCAAAACCAACCCGCGCAAAAACTTCAACGGTCCGGAATGGCCGGAATTTGTCGCGAACATCAAAGAGCACGGCGTGATCCAGCCGGGCGTGGCGCGACCGATCCGGGACGAGCACAAGCAGGACAGCGGCATGGTGGAACTGGTGATCGGCGAGCGCCGTTTCCGCGCCAGCCGCGAACTGAAACGCCCGGACATGCCGCTCATCATCCGGGAACTCAGCGATGAACAGGCCGTGGAACTGCAGCAGGTGGAAAACCTGCAGCGGGAGGACCTGACGGCGCTGGAGGAGGCGCAGGGCTACGCGGACTGGGTGAAACGGCTGGTGACAAACAAAACCTGCCCGACGGTGGAGCTGGCGGTGGAATACATCTGCGGGAAGATCAACCGCAAGCGCAGCAGCGTGTTCAACCGGATGGCGCTGCTGAAACTGGCAGCGCCGGTGGCCGCCGCGCTGCGCGCGGGAACGATCGACGCGAGCAAGGCGGGACTGCTGGCGCAAATCCCGGACCCAAAATTGCAGGAAAAATGCCTGAAGGAATTCATGGGGGGAACGTGGCGCGGCCCGATGAGTTTCCGCCAGGCACAGGAGCATCTGGCGGAAGAATACCGGGTGAGCCTGAAGGACGCGCCGTTTGCGCTGGATGCGGATTTCGGCCGTCCCGCCGGCGGCGTTTTCCTGTGCCCGTCCAATGGCGCGGACAAGCTGGTGACGTGCAAGGATTGCCGGCTGCGCAGCGGAAACATGGCGAAGGAATACCCGGATTTTGCCAAGACGCCGAACATCTGCACGAATCCGCCCGGCTACAAACTGAAAGTGCAGATGCACACGGACGCGACGTTGAGCCGGGCCAAGAGCGAGGGGCGGCGGATCCTGCCGGCAAAGGAATATGAAAACCACGGCCATCAGTTCAAAGAAAAAAAGGACACGTGCTACGACGATCCAAAGGGCCGGTCGTTTGGCACGCTGGCCAAGGCGGCCAATATCACGCCGGCGATGACAGTTAATTGCGAAGGCGCGGCGGTGGAAGTGTTCACGCCGGAGGACGTGGCGAAGATCAAGGCGGCGAACAAAATCCGGGCATCGTATTCCAGCGGCGGCTATTCCAGGCGCGACCTGGCAGCGCAGAAAGCGCGACAGGCAAAGGAAAAGTTAATGACGGCCACGCTGGCAACGGCGATCCCAAAAATCCTGGACAAGCTGGCGCCGAACGGCGTGCTGGATTCGCGCCTGTGGTCATTGCTGGCGCAGCGGACCTATGACTCGTTAAGCATTGACCGCCACGATTTCACGGCGAAACGGCTGGGAATTTCCAAACGCGTGAATGATTCGCGCGGCGCGCTGGAAAAATACATGAAACAGCACACGTCACCGGCCGATTGCGCGCGGCTGGTGGTGGAATTGTTGCTGCTGTCCAACGCCAACGGGGGCGGATGGCATGAAGTGAAATGGGACAGCCACGTGCTGGCGGCGGCCAAGCTGGCCGGCGTGGACCTGCAAAAATTGATGGAAAAATCTTTGCCACAAAAGAACACAAAGGGCGCAAAGGAAAAACCGGCCAAAGCGGCCAAAATGGCGGCGCAGCAGCACCGCCCTACCACAAAACCCAACCTGATGAGCGCCGCGAACCGGGCCAAGATTGCCGCGGCAGCGCGGGCGCGCTGGGCAAAGGTGAAGGCGGCAACCAAGAAAGGAAAATAAGATGGACGCGAAATCGAATGAGAACCCGGCGCTGCCGGCGTTTGAACAGGGCCTGAACCAGTTGTGCGGGGACGCACTGACGGGCGGCGTGCCGTTCGCCACGATCGTGGCGCTGCTGGAAGTGAGCAAGCTGGACGTGGTGGATTTGTGGTGCCAGCAGGTGCGGCAGGGCGACGTCTCGCCGCAAATGAAGGAACCGCTGATTGTGCCGTTCCGGGGCGTGACACCACCGCCAAACGGAGGTTAACAGCAAAAGGAATTTTCACGCAAAGACGCAAAGGCGCAAAGAAATGAAAAATTAACCGCGAACCACGCGAAATACACGAACATGGCCAAGCCTTTCACACCCACGCCGCATCCGGTGCTCGGTCTGCCGACACCGGCGCAGATGGCCGCGCTGGGACAGGAGGCGTGGGCCAAATTGATGCTGGAGCGGGAACAACGCATCCAAAGGGAACGGAACGAACCGTTCCCGCACTGGTATGAACCGCCGATCTGGAAGGTGTGCGACGCGTTGCTGGGGTTTCCCTGGGTGGACGCGGACTGGGCCCGGCGGATGCGCGAGCACCTGGGCTTTCCCACGCCGGTGAAGATACTGCTCATCAACGGCGGGAATCGCGGCGGGAAATCGGAATACGCCAGCGACCGGGTAATGCGCGTGCTGCGCACGTTGCGGAATTACCGGGACAGCGCGGGCGAGCCGCCGCGGGCCTGGTGCCTGCACAGCACGCTGCCGATGAGCCGGCAATACCAGCAGCCGCTGTTCTGGAGCTATCTGCCGGCGGAATTGCGCGCGAAGGATTACAAGACGCGGGTGACCTACATCGCCTACAAGCAAAAAACGGGGTTCAGCGAGGAAAACTTCGTGCTGCCGGACGGGGCGGATTGCGTGTTCAAGGCCTACGAACAGGACCGGCGCGGGATCGAGGGCGGCAACGTGGACATCATCTGGCCGGACGAGCTGGTGCCCAGCGACTGGGTGGAGACGATGGACCTGCGCATCGCGGAAAAGGGCGGATGGATGATCATCACGTTCACGCCGGTGGATGGCTACACGGAGACGGTGCGGCTGTTCCAGGACGGCGCGGAGGTGGTGAAGGAAAGCACGGCGTTCCTGCTGCCCAAGGACGGCGGCCCGGCCGACGAGGCGCGGGCGCTGGGGTTGACGGAGGCCGAACTGGAGGAGGTGAAGCGCGCGGACGCGGAGAAACGGGCGAGCATCGTGCCGCAAAGCAGGCCGGAAAACTGTAATAGATGGATTGAGGGGGGCGGCGAGGGCGCCGCGGCCACACTGCAAAAGGGCGGCGGGGGCGCCGCGGCCACCAGCGGAATGGACATCAACCCGGTGAACAGCGGGCAGATGGCGATTCCGGCGGGGCGGGAATTTGAGACGGTGCCACGGGTGCTGAAATGCGTGAGCCAGAACGCCGAGCAGCAGCGCGCATGCGTGTTTTTCCACACGAGCGACAATCCCTACGGCAACCCGAAAAGCGTGTGGAGCACGATCGCGGGCAAGAGCGCGGATTTCAAGCGGGAACGGTTTTACGGGATCGCCACGAAGAATTTCAGCGCGCGGTTTCCCAAGTTCAACGTGAAGGTGCACGTGGTGCGGCCGGACCAGATTCCCCAGACGAAACCGGAAACGATCCAGGAACGGTTCATGGACAGCCGGTTTGCCAGCACGCCGAAAATGGAGCGGGACCGGCCGGTGACGCTGATCGAGGAGTTTGCGGACCTGAACCTGCATTTCACGCCGACGCCGGGCGACGACATCGAGGAAGGGGTGCAACTGATCCAGGACGCGCTGGCGTATGACGACAGCCGGCCGGTGGACTTTTTCAACCAGCCGCGCCTGTTCATCAGCAACGAATGCCAGAACATGATTTACGCGCTGACGACGTGGACGGGTTACACGAAGGAGGGCCGGCGCAACATGGAAGGCGCCACGAAGGATCCGATTGATCTGCTGCGCTATTTTTTCCTGAGCGACTGCGGCTATCTGGGCGGGAATGGAACCAACTATCTTTTTGTGGACCCGGCCGGGCGGAATTTCTTCATGGCGTGGTTTCGGGTGACGGCGCGGGCGGCCTACGTGGTGCGGGAGTGGCCGGGCAATTATGTGATCCCGGGCGTGGGTTTGCCGGGGCCGTGGGCGCTGCCGGATGGAAAGCATCCGGACGGCAAGCGCGGTCCGGCCCAGAAGGCCTTTGGCTGGGGACACATGGATTACAAGCGGGAGATCGCCCGGCTGGAGGGCTGGCCGAAGCCGCCGGACCTGGACGATGCGGGCCTGACCAAGGAACGGCGGGATGAATTGGAAACGGAATGGCAGCCGGCCGAGCCGGCGGAAACGCCCGTGCCGGAGGAAGAAGAGGAGCCGGAGAGCGAATTTGTGGAGGCACCAAAACATTATTATTAGACAGAATTAACAGAATTGACCGAATTAACCGCGAACCACACGAAATACACAAAGGACCAAAACGATGCGCGGCTATTATGCAAAATATAACCGGTTTCGGGAGGCGGAAGCGATCATGCGGCAGATGCGGCCGGTGCGGTCGCGGGAGGAAACGGCGCAATTGCTGGGCTGCACGCAGCAGAATGTGCGCCTGATAGAAATGCGCGCGCTGACCAAGCTGGTCAAACGGCTGCGCGAGCGAGTGCAGTTTGAAATCTGACTTATGCCGGTGATATCCGACAACGCGGGGATGGAAAAGGCGATGGCGGCCGAACAGCGGTTTGCCGCCCGGCTGAAGGCCTGCGGCGTGCGGGACAAGCTCAACTACCGGCTGGGCGAGGTGGAGACGATCACGCAATTCTCGCGGGAGGCGCTGCTGAAGATGAAGCGCGCCGGCTGCCTGAATCCGTGGCGGCCCGCCGGATACAACTGGGATTGCTACCGGCGGGACGAAGTGAAGGGGCTGCTTTAGACAGAATTAACAGAATTATACAGAATTTTATGAAAACATTGAGAAAAGGAAATAAAAGGTCACGTTGGTATGTTGGGCTGGTTTTGACCTGCGAACGTTGCAACGAACAGGTGGAATTGGAAGCCGACGACTGGACCGCCATAGACATCGCCATCGCACAAGATGGCTTGATTTATAATTGCCGGAATTGCGGAACGAAAATCATTTACAACAACACAACCCAAGCGGCCGGCACCGGGTCCGGCGCGGCGGTTGAACCAACAACAAAAAGACCATGACCATAGACACAACATCACAAACAGTGGTTGCCAACCCGGATGACCGGCAAGCTGCCGGCGGCGATTCTTTGGCGATCGTGGAACAGGACGGCGGGGCGCTGGAATTGTCCAAGGAGGAACTCACGAAGTTCAAGGACGAGATCAACAGCATCGCCAAGAGCGGGCGGTATCTCGTCCACGCGCGGCGCTGGGCGGCCGAACGGACGCGGTTTGCGCTGTGGGACGGCCAAAGCCCGGACGGGCGCAAGCACAAGGACAACAACGACGGGCGGCCGGCGTTTCCGTTCGAGGGGGCCAGCGACGTGCGCTACCGGCTGGCGGACATGATTGTGAATGAGCGGGTGCTGGTGCTCACGGCGGCGGCCATGCGCAACCTGCCGCGCGTGTCCGCGCTGGACAGTTTCAACCAGCCGCTGGGCACCAAGCTGACGACGCTGCTGAAGTGGGTGATCAAAAACCAGCTGGGCAGCCAGTATCTGCGCGAGATCGTCAAAGTGGCGCAGTATCAGGAGGCGGACAGCCCGGCCGGCGCGGTGCTGGGGGTGTGGTGGGACCAGGAATGGGCGCTGGAGCTGGCGACGGTGGACACGCAGCAGCTGGGCCAGGTGCTGATGACGCCGCGGGCGCAGGGCGGCTACGGACTGGCGCCGGAACAGATGAACCAGCTGGACGCGCAATTGCAAAACCCGGACCAAGACGCGGAAAGCGCGGGCTTTTTGCAACAGCTCATCCCGTCGCTGAGCGCCAAGCGGGCCAAGCAGGTGATTGCGGATTTGCGCGAGAAGGGCACGGCGGAATTTCCGCGCCCCTACAAACGTCTGGACCAGCCGTGCCTGTGCGGTTACCGGCTGTTCGAGGACATCTTTTTCCCGGCCAACACGACGGACGTGCGCAAGCGGGCACGGCTGCAGATCATCCGCGAATGGGTGGCGGAAGTGGACGTGCGGGCGCGCGTGGTGACGGACGATTACACGCAGGAGTTCGTGGACGAGGTGCTGCAGCACGAGGCGCAGAGCGCGTTTCCCGAATACGAGCGGCACGAGGTGACGGGCGAGTGGACGCCGGTGAGCATGACGGAGATGCAGGAATTGCACAAGGGCGAGTATGAGCTGCTGACGGTGCTGTTCCGGGCGACCAACGACGACAACATCCCGGGCATCTATTATTTTGTGATGCACCATCAGGTGGATTTCGCCGCCAAGGCGCGCGAGCTGCTGGATTACAGCCACGGGGAATATCCGCTGACGTGGTTCGGCCGGGAGATCCTCGGGAACCGGCTGCTGGACAGCCGGGGCGTGCCGGAGCTGGTGAGCACGGACCAGAACGCGCTCAAGCTGCACGTGGACGCGTTCAACGACAACGTGACGCTTTCCACGCTGCCCAACATCAAGGTGCCGCGCCGGCGCAGCAAGCTGAGCCTGGTGATCAAGCCGCTGGGCATCATCAAGGAGGACCGGCCGGGCGACGTGAGCTGGATGCAGCCGCCGCAATATCCGGCCGGGAGCGAGAAGCAGCAGGCGCTCATCAAGGCGCGCGTGGACGAGTTTTTCGGGCGCATCAGCGAGACGGTGCCGCCGACGCTCACGCAACTGCATCAGCAGGGCATGGTGATGAATTTCCTCATCAGCCTGGCGGACGCGCTCAAGCAGCTGCTGCAGCTGTGCCAGCAATACATGCCGGACGACGTGCTGGCCAAGATCACGGGCGACGACGGCCAGCCGATCGCACACAGCCGGGACGAGATCCAGGGGCAGTTCAACGTGGAGCTGGAGTTTGACCCGGCCAACATGGACATGAGCTATTTCCAGCAGATTGCGGAAATGATCATCAAGGTGCTTTCGATTGACGTGCTGAACGTGAGCCAGCGGGACCAGATTGTGCAATGGTTCTTTGCGACGATCAGCCCGACGATGGGCCAGCGCTGGGTGCGGCCGGTGCAGGCGGCGCAGCAAAGCGAGGAGGACGACGAGGTGAACAACCTGGTGAAGATGCAGAACGGCATCGAGCCGCCGATGCTGGCCGAGGGCATCAACGCGCCGTTGCGGTTGCAGGTGCTGCAGCAGCGGACGCAGATGAACCCGGAGATCCTGCAGAACCTGAAATCCAAGCCGGTGAACATGGAGATCTTCACGCGGCGGGTGCAGTATCTGCAAAACCAGATCCAGCAGCTCAAGAACGCGCAGATCGGGCGGCAGGTGGGGCAGCCGGCCTTGCAACAGCCGGGGCAGCCGGGGGCGGGAATTGCGGGGATGCTGGGGAATGGGTGAAGAGGGGAAACATCGAACATTCAACATTCAACGCTGAACATCGAACGACACGAGATAAGCGACCCTGGAATTGGAACAATCAAAACCAAAAACAAAAAACATGCAAACTTACAACTGCTGTAAATGTGGCAAGCCGGTTGAATCTGAGCTTAACCTTGATAGGTCTCTCACAATTCTCTGTTTTGATTGTTACAATGGAAGGGCGACCGAAGGGAGACCCGCAGGGTTCGCTTCATCGACCGGTTCAGATTCCGCCGCGCCTAGCGTCCAGACACCGCCGGTCGTCGCGGAGCCTGTGGCAAATCCAAAACTGTCGAGCATGGGAAAGGAAGATGAGCCAGTCGATTTATCTCGTGTCGTTCAGCCTCCGGTAAGCGGTTCGGCCTGCGTCTGGGCGCAGAGTTACGATTCAGATTCATGGGACACAGGCTGCGGCAATGCGTTCACCATCAATGATGGAACGCCGAAAGAAAACCAAATGGCTTTTTGCTGCTTTTGCGGTCGAAAACTAAATGAACGCCTTGTTCAGCCTCAAAAACGAATTTTATGAGAACCACAAAAATAACAATCGGTAGACTCTACAACCTCGGCAACTACGAGCATATACGCTACGAGATTTCCGTGGAAATCGGCGAAGGCCAGAGCGCGGCGACCGCGATAACCGGCCTCGAAAATATCCTGACCGCCCTCAATCCGACAATGCCTCCCGGTGTGTTGAGTGACCGACAAATCGAGGACGCCAAAGAGAGGATAAAGAAAGTCGAAGCGAAACCCGACAATGAAGTGGCAGAGCGCCACGGGAAATGCAAGGCGCTCGTCATCGCAGAAGCGCAAAAGAAACTCGATGCCGCCATCGTAAAGACGACCAAGTGGAATGCCACACAACGCCTCGCGCGCCGGATGCTCGACGACCTCGGCGGCGCTGAAAAGTTCGTGGATGCCAAGCAAAATTGGGACAATGACTACTACAACGACGACTTTTGAGGCTGAACGCCGACATCAGGCACGGCGGGTAATGCCTGAACCAATCGAACCAAACCAAATATGAAAAGACTCAAATCAATCGTAGTGGCAACGGCACTAGCCGTTGCCTGCATGGAGTTGTTAAGCGGCTGCTCAACAATCCACGGTGACTACAAAACCACAACCTTAGCGGGAGGAGCATACAAGCGTGTCTCGACTGGCTATGGTGAGACGGTGCAACTCAACCTGCTCTGGATTCCGGTCTATAAAGACTACTAGCCGCTTAACGTGGAGCCAAGCTGCCGTGCGGGGCAAGGCTCTCCAAAGTAAAATGAACCAACAAACCAAAAACCAACCGCCTCGGCTGAAGGGACTCGCACGGTCAGCTTCGGCGAATTGTTAGGCATCATCATGGAACTTTTTATCAAACTATCATTCTGGCTGGGCGTCGTGTGCTTCACCATCCGCATCATCGAGATGGCAGTCCGCGAATGGCCAGAGGAACGCAAACCAAAATCACTCGGCCAGCACGTCGCGGAAACAATTCTTGGCGTCGCTGTCACAATCTGGGCTGGCATCTTGCTCTACGGACATTGATGCCTAACAGACCAAGTTAAGCGACCCCGAAAGGACAAACCAAATGAAATGTTCAAGGTGCTGTAAAAGAATCCGAAACGGAAAATACAAACGGGATACGTGCTTTGGTGGTTACATGCATTTGGTTTGTCCTGTAGGGGCAAGCGCAGCGCAGACCCCGCAGGGGTTCGCTTCAACGGGTGGTTCCGCGCCGTCGCTCGCGGCCAAGCTCCAAGGTCCAACCGAGGCTCTGGGTGCAACTCATGGTGAAACACCCGTTGTTAACTTGGTCTGTTCCGCGCCGGTGGAGCGTTCCGGCGGGACGGTTGAGTATATCAGCGGCGTAGATGGTTTGACATACAAAATCGAGAAATTCTTTGTCGGTTACAACGAGGTTCAAATGGAAGTAACTCTTTGTAACCCTCTTTTTTACCGAGATGGTTGCCTCTGGTTTGGGCCGTTTCAACCGCCGGATTCTGGCCAGTGCAACGGCCAGAAAGCGACAAGCTCGCTGAAAGGGCGAAAGGGAAAGCGAGCGACGGCGCGGAACGATGGAGCCAAGCTGCGTGCTCCCGGCATAACCGACAACCCAAAATCCTGAATATGGCAAATTACATTGACAAACCTGAAAGCGTAATCACGTCAGCTTCGGCGACTTGTTATGGCGCATCACCCTCAATCGCAGAACTGCGCCAAAATCAAGACGTGAAAATTTCCGAAGCTGTCCGGCTGCAATATGGTGAACCAGTCGAGAATGACGGCGAATGTGACCAATGCTTCGCCAAAGGTCTGCCAGTGTGGGCAAGCCTAAACATAGACGGTGACTGGATTGGACTTTGTGCCAGATGTATCAACGAAAACAATGCGCCATAACGATGGAGCCATGCCATGAGCGATAAACCTCCAATCCGCCGCCGCAGGAATCCTGCGCGTCTACCAGCCAAAAGAGCCGCCAAGCCCAAGGGCGTAAAGCTCATTGGCATCGGCGACTTGTTATCTGGCGTCAAAGCTCTCACTCATCCGAACTATCACAAGCTGAATCTCGCCGAGGGAAGAAACGACCGACTGCTGCACGCTGTCCTATGCGCGTATGCTAAACATCATCTGGACTGCCCCGATATCGGATGGGAGCAGCTTGGTGACATCCTCCACAACGCCATCTGCAATGAAATTGGTGATGACAAATACATCGCGTGGGGCAAGCGAATAACTGGAGACACACAATGACCGTAGCCTTCCTGCAAAATATGTGGGTCAAGAACCCGGAGAGAGTGCGTGCTGACATCCAGCGCCATGGTGAAGGATTTCGGCTCCGATTTATGAAGTATGCGCTCTTCGCGGGATGTGTGACGGGCCGCCGACTTAAAGCCGCCTTCGGCGACCTCTGTGATGAAATCGTGTGGGAGGAAACGACGCGCGAAATCGCGGGCGACCCAAAGACCATCTTCCCGGCGCAGCCTGACCACATTCGCGCCGTGCTCGAAAAATACAAACCGGATGTGGTGTTGACGTTCGGGGCAATCGCTCGACTCGTCGTGCTTCCCTTATGGAGTGGCCGCCTGATAGCCGCGCCCCATCCCGCTGCGAGACAACCAGACACCATAGCCAAACTACAAGCTGCCGCCGCCGAACTGCGGAAGGTCAAGCCAGATAACGATGCCGGTGAGCGGCGCGAGAATTAACCATGACATCCACTTTAGCCAACGACAAACGAGAGGGCGTATCCCGCGTCCGCTCCACTGGCTTGTTGGACTGCCCGAATTGCGGCATCCAACCAAAACTGGAAACAACCGGAATCGTATCTGCCTACTGGCTTCAATGCTCTAAGTGCGGCAAAGACGGTGAGGCATACTTCAATCCAAGCCAAGCAAGAGGAGCGTGGAATGCAATGGTATCTAGGCAGTCCAACGACCGAACTGAGGCACGCCGCCAATGACTACCGAGAACCAGAAACCCCGCTGCCCGGCCTGTGGTGGAACCGGCCTAGTGCCATACCCAGGCCGATACGTCAAAACGCCAGTGCTCTGCTCAACCTGCAAGGGCAGCGGCGACAAACCGGAGGCGCAATCGGCGTTGTCTCCAGTGAGTTTGTTAGGTGCGGTCGTGGAAATCAAAATGATAGGCTACGATGGCCGATGGTTCGTAGTCCGCGAAGAAGGCAAGAAAATCTGGGTGCAGCGCCCGCAAGACTTCAAACCTAAATGGGTCTGGCGGCGATATGCCAAAATCATCGAAAGCCAACAAGCACCTAACAATAGAATATGACGCAGTGCATGCACGAATCGGGTTTCTTACGGCGGCGTAACCGGCGGCAGGATAAGCGGGAACGCATGTTGCGCAAAATGGCCAATTGGCGCGCCGCCAAAGCCCGGATCCGACAGGAACGGATTGATGCCGGGCTGCTGGAGCCCGAGCCGAAACGGGTGCGGTATTATCGCTTCGAGTTTGGCGTGCGGAACAAAATGACCGGCGAGACGGCCTGGCACGATCTGGTGAGCGTGCGCCACGCCGGCCGGGCGCTGGGGCTAGTCTTGAAATATTTATGACGATGATTTAACCGCGAACAACACGGAATAGCACGCAAAGACGCAAAGACGCAAAGAAACACGAACAATGACGAAATCCGAAGCATGGAAAATGGCGATGGAGTTCATCAAGGCCCAGCCGGGGCTGGAGGAAATTTATTCCCATGAACTTATCCGGCATTATCTCGCCCAAGCCGGATTTTCACTGACCGGGGGAATTTCCGTGGAGCAAGACCGCACATTCAGAACGCTGACAGATAATACGACGGGCGATTGGTGGGAAGTGCCCGACAAACAAACACTCATCAATTTATTATCATGAACTGGAAATTTTGGAAAACCGAAGAATCTGGCACGGGGCATCCGGCATTTGGCCGACGCATCCAAATGATTGAAAAGGCACGGGCACCCAAACAAACGCCATTGCCCGGATTGCCCGGCGAGGAGGCGCGCGAGGCGAGCTACCTGAAGGCGCCGGACAATGATCTGTTCCTGGCCGTGCTGGCGGATCTGCAGGAGTTTGCCGTGGAGGTGAGCGACCGCGGGCTGGACATGAACCTGACCAACGACCAGCTGCGCTGGCACATGGGCGGCAGCGACGCGCTGCTGGAATTCCTCGAGAAATTGCAGGCCCGCGAACGCGACGCCCGCCTGACCCAAGCGCAGATCGAGGCCAAAAAGGCGGAAGAGCAGCCCGCAGATGACGCGGATTGACGCAGACTTAACGGCATGAAAGTTGGAAGGAGTTGGAAGGAGTTGGCCGGAGTGCGAACCTGATTGATTGCAGATGCCCGCGCTTTGACGGAAAAGCGGGGCATGTTCAAATCACATCTGCTGCGCGCAACCGGGGCCGCAACCGAAGACGGGGGATCCACCACCGCCACCGTTCCAGCCAAAACATCCGTCACCACCCCCACCCTGCTGGGCACCGCCGACGTGGACGATGCCCTGGCCTTCATCCCCGATTTGCCGGCGCATCTGCAGCCCAAGCCGAAGGCCGAAGTGAGAAGTGCGAAGGGTGAAGAGCCGACCGCGGAGGAAAAGAACAATGCGGGCGGCAGAGGCACCAAAGCAGATGGCGGCGAGGGCGCCGCGGCCACCGATGAAAAAGCGGAAAAGGGCGGCGAGGGCGCCGCGGCCACGAAAAAGCCGGAATTCACCGAGGACCAGCAGGCGTGGCTGGACTTGCGCGCCAAGGCGACCACAGCCGAGGAAATCGCCCAGCTCGACAAGGACATGCCGGAATTTGACGAGGCGCAGGTGGCCTGGATCAACGCCGAAGCCGACCGGGCGGAAAACGACGAAAGCGGAAAGCGGAAAGCGGAAACAAATGCGCCGGAGTTTACCAAGGAACAAAAGCCCTACGTGGACAAATTGACGGCGGAACTGGCCGAGACCAAAACCAAGCTGGCCGCGGCGGACTCCAAACGCGCGGAGTTGGAAGCCGATTTGCAAAAGGCGCAGGCCGGCGCCAAGCCGATCGCCGGCAACCTGCATCCGCTGGCGCTCACGGACGATCCCAGGGAGATTGACGCCTACGAAAAGGGGCTGGAGGAGTTCATCGCCTGGGGCCGGGCCAACTGGGACGGCAGCGAGGCGGTGGAGGCCAGCGGCGACACGCCGGCCCAACCGGCCTACAGCGCCGCCCAGATCCGCAAGGCGGTGACGGCGCGCGAGGCCGAGCTGCGCAAGCTCATCCCCGCCGCGCGCGAGACGCTCAAGGCGCGCCAGGCCGAACAGGCCGAGGCCCGCGCCACCTATCCCGCCACGTTCGACCCGCAGCAGCCGCTGGGCAAGGTGACGGAAGCCCTGCTCAAGGACTGGCCGGTGCTCAAAGCGATGCAAAACCACCGGCTGGTGATCGGCGACGCGATCGCCGGCGAACAGCTGCGCTACGCGGCCTTTGGCGACAAGGACGGCCCGAAGATTTCCCAGGACGCGGCCAAAACCCTGTTGCAGGCGGTGCCGGCGCTGGGCGGTTTGCTGCCGCAGCTCAAGGCGATCGCGGAGGGCAAGGTGAAAACCAAGGCGGCCAAACCGGGCGCGCTGCGCATTCCGGTGCGGCCCCCCAAGGGCACGCCGGGCGCGCCCAGCCGCGTGGCGGTGAGCAAGCCGGCGGAAAAGGGGCCGGACGTGAACAAGTTCATCAAGCTGAAGGACGGGCCGGGCGGCGAGATGGCCGCGCTGGCGGAAGCGCTGGGGTAAAGCGGAAAGCGTAAAGCGGAAAGCGAAAACGAATTTTAATTTTGCCGTTACCGGGGCGGCAGGTTGGAAAACAAACAATGCGGCGGTGCAGCAGCACCGCCCTACCGAAAGAAAAAACAAATGCAAGCGTTTGAACAAGACCTGACCGGCAAGCGGCAGTCGCTGGCCGACATCATCGCGAACATCCAGACGACGACCACGCCGTATACCTCGATGCTCGCGAAACGGACCAAGCCCGTGAACCAGCCGCACAGCTGGCAGGGCGAGGTGTATCCGGACGTGGACAGCAAGGGCGTGCCGGACGGCAAGGACGTGCAGAAGTTCGACACCGTGCCGCGCTACCTGCTCCAGTGCTACAGCCAGAAGTTCTGGCGCAACCCGGCGGTGTCCGATTTTGCGGACGAGGCGGAAATCGCGGGGGCGAGCGGCGGCGAAATGGCGCGGCAGAAGGCCATCGCCATGATCCTGCTCAAGCGCAAGCTGGAGCAGCAATGCCTGAGCGCGGATGATACGGCGGCCAACGCGCCGGCCACGGACCCGGAACAGGGTTACACCACGCGCGGGGCGTTCTCCTGGATCAGCAGCACGGCGCAAACGACGTTCCCGGTGCCGTCGCAGCTGCTCACGCCGGCGGCGCAGGTTTATTCCGGCACGCTGGCGAACTTCAAGGAAGGCACGGCCACGCCGGGCAGCGGCACGAGCTTTGCCAGCATGTGCGCGAGCAGCTATATCCAGCGCAAGGGGCCG
>Ga0335069_10001051_pt1 | contig 44484 bp, 52 predicted proteins | sample Lox_Sample_11_FD_206714 | JGI IMG/M metagenome (GOLD analysis project Ga0335069, IMG submission 206714) | Soil microbial communities from Loxahatchee National Wildlife Refuge, Florida, United States - Lox_Sample_1.1 | ecosystem: Environmental > Terrestrial > Soil > Wetlands | place: USA...
CACTATCTAAAGCCTCAATCTGAAGCCTGGCTATATGGTCAGCAAGGCCAACAACATCAGCGATATGAAAAGGGTCAACAAGGATCGTCGAAGCAGTAGACTTTTTATTCTTGTGATATCCAGCCACCCCAAGCATCTATGCTCCCTTTTGATCCAATTGTCTAATTTCTATCCCAAGCTTGTTTGAAAGTGATTGCTTAATCGCCTCGTCCATCTCCATTCTAGTCCCCCGAAAGAACTTTGGTAAAAACCGGATCGCATCAATTGGAATCTTGTGGCGTTCGGGATGGCGGTAGTAAACTAGATATTCCCCCTTATGAAGCATCTTAAATGCGTTAACCTTCGTGTTGATAAAAACCACGGTTGAATCTTGATCAAGCTTAACCCCCGTCTTCTTCGCAATTTCCCTAAGACCTGGAAAACCAAAACGCATCGACACATCAAACACTACGCGCGTAATTCTCATAAACTCTCCAATATTGCCTTTAATGCTTTTGCTGGACAAAATACGATTGCTATCTTGTCATTTGAGACTTCGTGAACTCTTGCTGCTTCTAAATCTACAAACTGGTGATTCTTCTCCTTTCTACGAGAGATCTTCTTTTTATCCTCCCGTATAATTGTGTAGTAAACGTTTTGCGAAAGCTTCACCTCTTCACAAGCGTCTTTGATACTTGATCCTTCGCTAACCAGCGCCTTTACCCTATTGAAGCGATCCATCGTCTCTTGCTTGCGCACCGTATCCTCCCATTTGAAAAATTTTGCAAAATGCAGGTGCAAAAACGGGACCTGGACGAAATGCACGTAAAATCGAGAACAAGATTTTTTGCATGAAAAAATTACGCCACCACCAAGAAAATTTTACTTGATCGTGAAAATGTTGCAGTGCGACGGCATGGAATGAAAAAATTACAAAAATCGCTAAGGTGGTGCGTGAGGGGTAGGCTAATGGGTTAAGCGCTAGTCTAGGCCCCCTCCCCTGGGTAGTACCCTCCGGCCAGGCTAATTAACCATTGTCCTAGGTATTTTGAAAATTTCCAATGGTTTCAAGAACATAGCGCTGTGACTTATGGTTATAAGTTACAGTAGTATTGCTATGTATACACCGCGTCATAGGCTCTTGATGCGCCTTGTCAATGCCTAAACTCATAGCAGTCTCAGGGTAGACACGATCAAGCTTAGCATGAATCTGAGCTTAGTCAAGCGAAAAGTGACGCATTTTGCGGCGTTTTTTGAAAGTTCGACAGTGCCGTTTTTTGTCACTTTCAATGATTTCAAGTACTTACCCGTGCCAAACGGATGGCACCGCACCTGCAATGCTGCAATTGCAAGCGGCTGCAATATCGCAGCCCAAAACCGCCCAAGACAAGGGCAGGAGGATACCATGAGCGCAGAACAACAACCAACGGCTTTCAGTCCTGAGATGCTTGCTGAGTTCTTAAGGCTTAAGGCCGAGAACGAAGCTCTTAAGGCACAGGTTAAGCCTAAGAGCACAGCACAGACTAAGCAACTTGAGGTTGGAGATAACTTGCGGGTGGCTGTGAGTGAGAAAGGGGCCATTAGCATCTACGGTCTTAACCGTATGCCTGTAACCCTTTACATCCATCAGCTACGCCGAGTTGCAGGAGCTATCCCCAAGATCATGGCATGGACTGAGCTTCCAGAAGTGAAGTCTAGGCTCACTCAAAAGCCGATTAAGGCTGAGTAAATCATCGCTGTTTGAATCCCTGGAGCAATCCGGGGATTCTCTAGAGCGATGATGCTCGACTGAACTAAGCCACAGACATGGCTTAATTAGGGGCATGGATGAAACGAGTTATCGCGCTAATTAGCGCCGTATGGTATCTAGTTTCGGTTCACGTTGTGGCGTGGTCCGTTGCTAATACCCAGGATAGCGTAGCGAAGATATATCTCGACTTGCATAGGTAGCCACCTAAGCGTGGTTGTCTACTCGTGCCGGAGAACGCTTAGCTGTTCCCAGTCTCGGCACAGACTGGGGACGTTTTTGAAAGAGAGGTGATTGGCGTGACATTCGGCGATTGGCTAGTTAAATCAGTGGCATTGATTTTTGCTAGCTTCACTGTGCTCATGGTTTTAACTCAAATCATTCTCATCGTTGGCGCTCTTATAGCGTTCATCGTGGTCCATTTCATCTAATCCACATCAATTCACAGACTTATCCACAGGGCCTATATGGCCCTTTTCTTTTCCTTCAAGCGACATCTCACACAAAACATGCAAGTATGCGATTTTACTCGATTTTCATTTTAACGCGTTTAAACGGCCATTGCTCAAATTTTCAGCACGATGCATGTCGGCGCATGGACGTCGGCAAAAAAATTCAATGGCGGGGCGACTAGCGCGGTTAAAATTGATCGGGCGGCGCGTCGGTCGATTCGTTTTTCGCCGCGACAAGCGGAATCACGTTTAGGGCATTCGCCTCAATGACTCTTCGTTCTGCTCTCTCTAGAGAACCAGCTATATCAACGTTCATTGAGACATCGATTTGAGTCTTATCGCCATATCTCTTAGGGTCTCTATACTTAAGGATCTTAGCTATTGCTTCAAGCTTCACCTTAGCGTATTTGTCGTTGTAGTTATCGCACACCGCAAGCAGTTCCTCTTCAAGATAGATACAATATGCGACTAAAGCGCCGTCTAAACGCTCCTTGAATTCTGGGTAAGTGATTAGGTATTTTTGTAGGGCGCGTCTAGATTGAAGCCCCATCATTTCTGACACCTCATCAAGCTTCTTTCCATCCAAGATCATTTCACAGGCTTTCTCTTCGACTTCAGGTGGTAAGCGCTTCTTGACGTGCCAAGACATGAATTCACATTACTCTAAGGTTTAATGCTTGCCAACCTTATGCTTATTGTCTCAACTTTAGGCTTATGAATTATCACCTATTTACGATGATGTGGGGCGATCATTATCTGAAGCTCTTTGAGAGGGCATGTTTCAAATCTCTTAATTGGCCTGGGAATTTATCTGCAATTCACGGTTCTACGTGGAACATATTTACTCGTCACGAACATATTGCACAGCTTGAGGATCTCTTCAAAGACCGGCCATTTAAGCTCAATATCTACCCAGTTCCTGACCAAATTGCTGTTTCAGGTCTTGGCCTGGTTTCTAGAGATTCGTGTGAGATGGGTGTTCAGCTTTTACATGGTTTGCGTGACGAAGTCTATAGGGATATTTGTTCTAACTCAAAGATGATATTTGCGCCACCAGATACAATTTGGGGTGAATGGAGCGTTTCAAACTTGCTCAAGATGGGTTCTCAAAAGGGAACATGCGTTGCCGTTTGTCATCCAAGAGTTTTGCCAAGCATTTTAGATGAGATTGATGTTTTAGGGGCGACAAGGGGGGCGATCTCAAACGCGTCTCTTGTAACGTTATCGTTTCAGCATGCTCATGATTCATGGAAATACGCTGAGATTGGGCATCAAAAATGTAACTCTTACATTGGTGGCATTGCGTGGAAAAAGCTATCTCCTGGTTTATTTTCCGTTACCCACAGGCTTCCAACAGTTTATTTAGCTGATTTTCAGTCGAGTGATTTTGATTTCTATTGGTCACAGGTTTCATTTGGTGGCTGGGATCACAGGTGGCCAGCTGAGAATCTCATTCGTCAAGAGAGAATGAGATTTGTTGGTTCATCTGACGCGGTGATGGTTTCAGAGGTGACAGATTGGGATAAAAACGTTCCTCCAAATCCTAAGATGAACGCTCCGAAGGATGATTCATACTGGAACAATCATTATCACAATTCAATTAACAGGCAATTTAACGTAATCATGAGAGGCGAATGAAAATTCTAATTGGTACTCCGTGTGGCGGCGGGCAGGCATCTGTGCAGTATATGCTATCACTCATAGACATATTTCAAAACGTGGCAAAGATTAAGCATAACATTTTCATTAGAGATAATCTAAGGATCGGCAAAGAAAAAGGGATATTGAGTGAAGACCAGCTTAAGGTTTTATCTCAACTTGAGGCGGCTCAGCTTATCAATTTTGAGATTGGATTATATACTCTTGCCAATGAGTCTCTCTTATCTCGCGGCAGGAATCATATCGCTGCTGTCGCAATCAGACAGGGCTGGGACAAGCTTTTTTTTATCGACGCTGATGCCAAGTTCACATTTGATCAATTCGTTAGAGTGGCTCTTGCTCCATACGATTTTGTGGCTGGCGCTTGCCCCTTAAAGGTTTTGCCAATCCATCTAAACTATTTACCATTTGAAGATGATGAGCATTACCATAAGGAATCAATTAGAAGCGTTGAGTCTCTTCAGGCCTTAAGGATTGGGCATAACACGCCTTACATTCCAGTTGCTTTCATTGGCACGGCGTTTATGTGTTTATCTCGAAACGTTTTACTTCGGTGTGCGGAGATCAGCGATGAGTATCAGTATCCAAACCCATCGACTGGGCATCTTCATACGCACTGGAACATGTTTGATACAAAGCCCATGCACGATAAGTTTATGAGCGAGGACTGGTCAATGTGTCATCGGTGGAGGTCTTTGGGTGGAGAGGTGATCTTAAACGCCGACGTGATTATATCTCATATTGGATCTTTCACTTTTGGTCCTGAGCTTCATACGATTAAGGCTGAGTCATCTCCTCAACCCATTCAAGGCGGTCAACTGTGAAGGGAATTGTTTTAGTTCCAAGCCTAAACAGGATTAATTTACTTAAAAATTTCCTCACGAGCTTTTGGGACACGGCCTCTCCATCGGTGAGTTTAGCTGTTTTGGTGGATAGCTGTGATTATGAGGTGAATAAGGCTGATTATGAAAAGCTTTCTACCCACCTTGTGATCACAGGCGATGCGGTTTCGATGGGGGATAAGGTTAGATATTACTGGAGCGAGGTAAAAAGGCTGAACTACGACTGGGTTGGGCTTTTAAACGACGATCACTACTGCATCACGAAGCACTGGGATAAGATCATTAACGAGATGATTGATGGGACAAACGTTGTTTCTACAAACGATGGGTTTTGGAACTTTGGTTTTAGGGTGGTTGGGCTAACAGCCTGGTCAATGCCTCTTTTAGATGCCTGTCAGTTTCCGATCTTTCCAAAAGGAATAGATCATTGGTTTATCGATGACATTTGGAAAGCAATCGGTGATCAGACGGGGTGCTTAAGAGAGACGATGCGAGTGAATATTGAGCATCGTCACGCGTTTATTGGTAAATCTCAAGTGGATGAGACGTTTAAGATTTCCCAAGACCCGGTTAAGGCACAAGAAGCCTTTAAGGTTTATGAAAAGTTCATGGCAGAGGAGTTTCCAGCGGTATGTCAGAGGATAATAAAGCTCAGGAAGGAACAAATCCTAAGATCGAAGTTCAACTAAAAAAACGGGGGAGAAAGCCTGGACAAAAGGACCAGCATCCAAGGGATTGTAAATCAAGAAGAAGGCTTAAGAGACAGGCGCAAAAAAGAGCTAGAGAAGAAAAAAAACGCTTAGCTCAAGGATTGCCACCGCTTATTGATGATGTGACATGGGAAGAGGTTTTGGCTTTTATCACTCGTCTTTATGAAGAAAAAGGGAGTGATGCTTGTCTTCGTTTGTTATCTCATTTTGGGGTGAAGCAGCTATCGAAGGTTCCACAAGCATGTTACCCTGATCTAATACGAATCGGTCGCTCTTATCTAGAAGGGACAAACGGATCTTAATCCTTCGATCACAGAGCTTTGTTGCTTTCTCCCAAAAAAAAGCAAGCGTCACGTATTTGGGCGAATCATCCTCAATCACCCCACAAGCCTTAAACCCATCAATCACGTGCTTAAATCCTGTGCACAGGTTATCAAAGTCTGGTTGCACTGGAGAGCAGCGCGTTAGCTCCAAATAAACAGCTGGAAACCGCTTTTGATGGATGTTTCTATAGATGCACTGCTCCATAACCAGCCTTTTCCACAGCTGTGCTTCTCTGTTTCTGCGTCTCCAGTGATAGTTCTTGGCTTTGTTAACGAGCGATGGTAGACCCTGGATCTCAAATTCAGCAATCAGCTGCATAGCTTTTCTCTAAAAGCATCTTGGTTTTCTCTTCGACTCTCATCAAATCTGATAAAAGCTCTTCAAGGAGTTTCATCTATACTTAAGAAATGCCTTTTAACATGCCTTACACGGCCACTAGAGGTCTTAATCGTGACATGGTTAAACTTTGTCTTACCAAGCACTATCGCCCTCTCTGGTGGCCTCTTAAGCCCTTGGTAAAGCCTATCTGACGTGTAAAGAACGCGATCGCCTTTTTTTGGTTCGTAGCTCATAGCTTGACCATAATGAATCGGCAAGGGCGAGTTCAAGGCTTTTTATCCTTGAGAGTAGCTGTTTAATCTTTGACGCCTCAAGGCTTAAGATTCCGCCACCGCTAGCTTGAACCTCAAGGCGCTGCATTAACGCCTCGGTATCCATAACGCAGATCTTAGCCGCATCGTCCAAAATAGTCTAGTTAAAAAAGAATCGGGAGGTACAGCTTGACGCCGGCTCCGGCCTCCCGATATGGTTGGAGCTACAAGACTAGTCTCTGGTTAACACAGATCCAGGGCAGTCATCAAGTGAGAGTTCTAAAAATTAAATATCTTGCTTTGGTACTGGGACCGTTAAAAAAACCCGAGAGTATCAGGGGAGCATAAGCCGTAGAGGCGTCGCATGGGGGGCCATAGCCATGTCTCAGAACCGTAGCCCAAGTATGGACTGAGCGGAAGGCCTGGCAAAGCAAGATAATCATAGGGTGCGCCGAAACCTTTAAAAGATACCTGTAAAGCGCATCGACAATGTCTAAGAATCATAGCAGGGACGCTACCTAGCATTAGTCCGAGGTGTATCTTTTTTTCGATCGCTCCAAGGCCGCTCGGCCAACTTCCGCTTCATCCTGAAGCGGAAGTCTTAAAAAGAATTGCCAAGCTTATTTCCGGTTGTTATTTCTGATCGTGCTCGAATGAAGATTTGGGAAATAAGGAAAAATGGATAAAAGCTATTATCAAAGAAGGATTCAAAGGGATCCTAGTTTTCGGCTTAAGAACGCGTTGTCGGCTCGCCAAGCCTACTATAGTCTCTGCCCCGAAGAGCGGTATATCCATAGGAAGTTGGGTGAGTTTCTTGGGCTAAAAAAAGTTATCAATAACAATAAGTTTTATAATAATATGTTCGAATCAGAAGAAGAGATCCTTATCTACAAATATCTTTGCCTTCATCTTTCGTTAAAAGACCCAGATAAATTAGCAAAGAGGAAGATGGCAATACAAAGACAAATCGACAAACAAAGAGCAGAAGCGGGCCACGTAAAGCAGTTTACCATAATCAAAAATTGCTCGCAGTGTTCGAAAGAATTCCTATGCGCAACAAAAACCAATCACCTGTGTTCTAAGGAATGTAGATATAAGTATAGTTACAAAAAGCATTATGCGGCTATTTTGCGCTATAGAAAGAAGTATAAAGACGATGGGCGGGCCGCTGCATACCAACGGGCATATAGAAAAAACCCAATTAACAAACACAAAAAGCTACAAAGCGATGCTGTCTGGAAAGCTAAAAACAAAGATAAGTGTAAGATTTACAGATCAAAGACATATAAAAAATATCAGTTTACTAAGCCGTGGAGAAATTGGAAAAAAGACTATCGCAGAGCGTGGTTGAGAATTAAGTTAAATCCTACGTCGCACAAGCGTAGATGTGTGGCAAAAATGAGACGACGCTATTCTAGTAAATATGGTGAGTTTGCAGAGGCTAAGAAAATTTCCAATGAAATTAAGAAACTAATTGGACCACAAATTAAACCAACTGGTCCAGAAATGGAGAACAAATGAACGAACAACAGCAACCACCGGCAGAAACAGAGAAGCCGCTCATCCCAGAAGTCATGGACATGCTTCCTGGGTGTGACGTTACGAAGCCACCCACGGCTAACCTGGTTACTTATATAGCTGCACAGCTATTAAAGGGCGTATCTTCTGGAAAAGTTACGCACCAAGCAGCCATGGGCGGAGCAAAGCTTGTAGATGCCATTGCAAGAGCACATTCTAACAAGATTTCACTTCTTAAGTACACGTCAAAACCAGCGCCTAAATCTTTGTTGAAAGAGCTGTCGTTAGATGTATGAAAAAAATACATTTGATAAAGCGGCTATGCTGGTTTTAGAGTGGATTTGATAACCTAAGTTATTGGTAACGAGGGGACTCTAGGCATTGAAACCTAAGCTAGTGTCTGTTGAGATGCGAGGATGGGGCTAGCTCAACACTTTTTAATGGAGAGAAAATGAGTTTACTTAAGAAAGCCACAAACAACTCCGCATTCCTAAAAGCTGGGATCTTAGGCTTTCAGGGAAGTGGCAAAACCTATACAGCTTCCGATATTGCCATCGGCCTATCACAGATGATCGCAAACAAAAAGGTTGGATTCTTTGATACCGAAGCAGGCAGCGATTACGTCGTAAAGAAGTTTGAGTCCTCAGGAATCGAGCTTATGGTCCACAAGGGGAGAGCGTTCAAGGATCTCTGTGATATTGTGAGGGAGTGTGAACAAGAAGGCATTGGAGTTCTTATCATTGACTCAATCTCGCACGTTTGGCGAGAATTGCAGGATTCGTTCAAGCGCCGAGTTAAGAGACAAAATCTGTACATGCAAGATTGGGGAATCCTTAAGGGTCAATGGTCAGAGTTTACCGACTTGTATCTCAATTCAAAGCTACATATTGTCATGCTTGGCCGTGCAGGATACGAGTACGACCACGAAGAAAACGAAGCCACCGGGAAAAAAGAAATGATCAAGGTCGGGACGAAGATGAAAGTGGAAGGAGAGATGGCCTATGAACCATCTTTGCTGATCCAAATGGACCTTTGTCGCCTTGAGGGGAAGAACGGGTTTATCAACAGAGCGACAATCATCAAAGACAGAACGGATACGATGAATGGAAAGCAGATTAATAATCCACGATTTGCAGATTTTATGCCTGTCATTCAGTCTCTCAACATTGGTGGTGATCATGTGGGAATTGACACCTCCCGCACAAGCGAAGAGTTATTTGAGTCGCCGGATCGCTCGTTTGAAGAAAGAAAACGAAACCACGCGATCGCGCTCGAAGAGCTGCAAGAACTCCTTGTCCTTAACGGTATGGATGGCAGATCGGCAGAGTCGACAAAGAAAAGAACTGAGCTGCTCATCAAGCACTTTGGCTCCTCATCTAAAACCTACCTCGAAGAAAAGCTTAAGCTCGATGATCTTAGAAGAGGCATTGCTGGAATTAGATCAGAATTCAAAAAAGATCCTGATCCAGGAGTGGGAAATGGAGCGGTTCCTGTGGAAACTCCTCTACCCATCCCCCAGACCAACGATAAGTTTGATGCCGAATCCTACAGACAAAAGTACGTGAAATCATGAATATCACATTTTGGTTTATCCTTTTAGCCATCGTGATAATCGTTGGATATGATATTTACGCCTACCTTCGCTTCGGAGATCCTGGTACAATCAGTGGCGTGATTGATCATTTTTCAAATACCTTCAAAGTGGTCGTGTTTGCCTCTGGCTTTATCGCAGGCCACCTGTTTTGGAACATGCACATTTGCCCGTAAAGGAATAGCTATGAAACTGTTTAAGTCTTTCATTACCGCGGCCTCCCTGATATTCTTGACCGCCTGCAACCCTTCGTGTGTTCCACAGGCCAATGGAGTGAACCACACTCACGTTGGCCTGTGATTGTTGAGGTCATCCCGAGGAGAAAATCCTCACCGAGGGCGGGAGAAAACTGGTGCACACTCTCCGCCAGCCTACCATTTTGGCGTCCACTCGGGGCACTGGGGTGACATCAAAATTTTAATGGCCATCTTGTAGCTAAAAGATACCGCGTATTAAGCTTCCTGCGCTTAAGATAGTGTCCCTGATTACCGCCAATAAATATCTTGCGATCAGGATCAAGGCATACAGCCACGTGATGAACATCAGATGGCCAAAGAAAGACACAAATCGTCCCCCGCGTTAAATGGCATGGGCTGCCATAGTTGATAAAAGAAAACGCCGCCGCCGAATGCGGCGATGAATAACCAGATAACTCCAGCGCCGCACACAGGGTTGCAGCACAGCTCGGTGGAGTCGTGTCGTCAAGATCGCCATAGTTTGTGTGCTTAAAACACTCCCTAACAAACGGAGAAGGCTCGTCGCCAGTAAACTCTGGCTCCCCCTCGTACTTTAAAAGCCACTCAAGCCACGGCTCATTTTCCAGATTTGAAATCTTGAATGCGCTTGATTCGAGCAAAGAACGCCTGCTCTTCTTGCTCAATTTGATAAGTGCAGCAGTTACAGCTTGAGCAAATTCTCTCAAATTCACTTTTGATATCTCCAAACGTCTGAACCGAGGTGCACATCATCGGCTCGGTCCTAAGCATCGTCATCCAATCCTCTAACGACACATCCGATTGACTGTCGCTTAGAGTGTGAAACTCAACCGCCCCCTCCATCCCCTTATTCCCATACCACGTCTCGTCGTGGATCTGAACATTCCCGCATCCACTAAGGTGGAGCAGAACCGTCGAAGTGAATAATAGCGCCGTAAGCCTTATCCAAATCTCGTGAGGTTTGAGCAATCGCACGTTCATCCCCCGATGCTATAGCCATCTGCAAATTAGAAAACGCGGCCAGCACCTGGCTCTCTTCCTGGTTCACCTGAACATCAATGATCAAGTCCGTTGCAACCAGAGCCGCGTTACGGTAAATCACCTGAGACACCTGTGATAACACCCACTCAAAGATCTGCTTTATCACCGGCACACCCAAAATTGGGTACTGAGCAATAAGAGCCGTCTCCACAGCCCCCTGGCCCGCTCCCTCAATGAGATTTTTGATGATCTCATTAACGATCGAAGCGGTCTTGTTGGTGGTGCTCGCTCCAGTCAGGTGATGCCCTTTAACACCCCGTCAAGAAGGGCAGCAATCGATTGACCAAGAGGAGAGTTCATCTTCTGCGCCCCCTGGTCGATAAAGTAGGTGAGCGGCACAGCCGCCGACACCGTCACCTGTATCCCAGGCGTGTTTTCCTTAGCCGAAATCGCTAGCGTCCCAGACACCAAATCCACATCCAACTGCCCCTCAGCACCAAGCTTTCCAGAAAAAATCTTCATTTCATCCCCTCCACAATCGTTAGTCTGTTTTCTATCTTCTGAAATCGAATCTCATTTGAAGCCTTATCGGAGCTTAACGCCTCCTCAAGCTTCTTTATCGCTAGCCTTACACCCCTGGATTGTATCCAGATCATAAACAAAAGAACACTCTGGACTAGACCATGACCAGGTTCGATCTTCATAAGCTCCACAACCGACGACCAGTCAAACATATCCATTTCTCACATCCATGCTTGAATTGGGACCAAGATATCAATTGTGTAATCGCAGTTCGCAGCCGTTCCAGCAGCCCCTCCCACATCCATTGTAAACCGAGGCCCTGAGTCTCCAGCGATATCTCTCATAAACTGTACCGTACCGTTTCCGGGTTGCGCAAACGCTGTGTAATAACCAAGGATCGATTGCGCCGTTGACGCTTGTCTCATCTGCCCAACCCTCGTAAACGGAGCAATCGTTGCCGAGAGCACGCTCGTTTGCGCAAACGTTAAAGACATTGACATCGTTGACGCAGACATCGCCGCCGGCGTCGTAAAGTTGCCAATAAGCCTATAATGCCCGCCAATCTTATAGCACTGAAAGTAAGTCGACGTGACCGCGCCAAATCCAATCAGCGACGGGTTACAAGAGTTAATCACAGAGTTGTTCTTCTGATCTAAAACCTGCCAGTTTGAACCATCACAAACCAACGTCACGCAGTCATACTGCGCCGTCACTAGGTAAGAAGAGCCATCAATCGTCGCGTTTGAACCAGCAATCGTCACCGGATCATTCGGCTGAGACCCAGTCTTTTTGATTCTAATCTGCCGCCCGGAGTTCCCTGCCGCCGTGTAAAGGTTAATAAGAGAGCACCCGCTTGCCGCAAGAAGCATGTCATCGGTGTTGATCGCGTTATAATTGGCCGACTTCGTCGTCACCGAAAGCGGCGCGTTGCTCCCCGCCACCGCAGCTGTTGACCAGGTTAAATTCCCAGACCCGTCGTTTTGAAGGTAGGTCGTCGACGCCCCTTGAGCATTTGGCCACGTCACCGTGTAAGTCGATCCTGACGTCGCCGCCTGCTGCGTAAACGTACCAGCCGTTCCACCAGCCAGCCCTAAGGAGCCAGCAAAAGATCCGGCCACTCCAAGCACTGGGTTTTGCCTAAAGCTTGGCGCCGCCCCCCCCTGGCCTGTTAAAACCGATCCTGAAGAACCCTGTGGCGTTGATCCCATCGACGTGGTCGTTGGCGCGTAAATCACTCCCCACTGGTTAAGAGAGTTGTTTTGCCCAGTTCCACCAAAACCTGTCGGAAGCGTTGGCGACGCCCCCACAACCCCCCGCCAAATGTTCCACGCCGTCGTTGAAGCACCGCTGTTTGCAATACAGGTTGCAAACGCCACCTGGTTTTGCGCCATCACCGCATACGCCGAAGCGCCAAACGTCTGAACCGTCAAGTTGCCAGTGCTTAAGTTAACGATGTTAAACGATTGCCCAATCCCTATCGTGCTCGGATCGGGAAGCTTAACCGTCTGCGTGCTCGCCCCTGTAAAATATTGCTGATAAGTCGAGCTTGCATTCAGCGCCGTTGTTCCGCCAGCTGATGCGGTGGTCGTATAGCCAGGAATCGAGTTATTCATGAACAAGTTAAGATTTGCATCCCACCCAGCCCATGCCTGAAATGTCGCCGATGCCGTCACCGACGACACACCCGTTCCACCGTTTCCAATCGCTAAAGTACCAGTTAAAACACCAGACCCTGTTAAAGAAAAGGGTCCAAAGATCGGCGCCGCGTTCCCCTGACCAATCAGCGGCACCCCAGACGCCCCAGCCCCCGTGCTTGCAAACTGCGTCGCTGACGAAGCAAAAATTAATCCATACTGGATATAAGATGTCCCAGTCCCAGTCCCGCCAAAACCAACCGGCAATATCCCCACCACCTGGTTAGTTAGGTTCGTTGACCCCGTATTAGCATTAGTCCACGTAGGCCCCGAAGACCCCTGATAGGTTAGAAATTGGCCAACCGTTCCACCAGTCGTTTGACCAAACTGCGTGGTGCCGGAGCCATAATAAACCTGGCCTGCCGCAACGGCTGAGTTGTTTGTCCCCCCGTTTGCCGTTGGGAGAATTCCAGTAACCCCACTCGTTAAACTCGTTGACCCCGTATTAGCACTGGTCCACGTAGGCCCCGAAGACCCCTGATAGGTTAGAAACTGGCCAACCGTTCCACCAGTCGTTTGACCAAACTGTGTGGTGCCGGAGCCATAATAAACCTGGCCTGCTTGAGCTAAAGATGAGTTATTTGTTCCACCGTTTGAAAGTGGCAATATCCCTGACACCTGGTTGGTTAAACTCGTTGATCCCGTCAAAGAAACGGGATTCCAGGTTGGGGCAGAAGCCCCGTTGCTCGTTAAAACCTGCCCTGGCGTACCAACAGCCGTTGCCGCAAAAGCAGTTGGGCTTGCAGCATAAATCACCTCTCCAGCCTGGTAAGGCCCGCCAATCCCAGTTCCGCCCAGGTTTGTCGGCTGAATGCTCCCTGCCACCCCTCCCGTCGTCGGATTGATCCAATTAAAACCAGTTGAGCTAGAGTTTAAAGCTAAGATATAGCTCCCGGTTTGGGTTGGGAAATTGGTGTTGTTTGGTAGCGTAGTGACAAAACTTGAGCCAATAAGACCATCGGGAAGCTGAATCGTTCGAGATAAGGTGTCATTAAGGCTTTGAGTCAGGGCGGTTAAGTAATCAAGCTGTTGCACCAAGCTTTGGCTTGAAACCGGCTGGTTTTGCCCGAGTACGTAGCTTTGGGTTAAGGCCGGGTGCCTTGCGATAATGATGCTCATCCCAACCGGAACGGAGCTAGTCATAATCACGTTCCCGCCGTTTGGGTAAACATTGGCCGAGTTTGGAGTGCCAGAAATCGTGTAATTCGTGTTTAATGTCTGCGCCTGAATGACCGAGGAAGAAGCAAAGGTGGGGTCAAATAAGAAGACCGATAGATCTGATTGAGAAAAAAAGTAATAAGGAAACGGAAAGACGGTTGATGATCCGTCACCGACATATTCTTTTCTGTTGATCAAACTCGATAGCCCCATTACTTAGCCCTCTTTTCAAATTTGTCCATGAGTTCGTTCCCACGCTTTGCCATGCTGGCCATCTGATACATCATCGTATCAATGAGCTGGCGTTTTTGCACCGGATCAGTGTCCAGTCTATTTACCTTCTGAATGCTCGCATTAAGCCTTTGAATCGCAGTGTCAATCCCCTTTAATCTCTCCATGTTGTCGGAGTATTTTTGGCTCAGTTGATGAGCCCCCATCATATCGCCTTCTTTTAAAAGCTCTCGGATTGAATTTCTCACCTGATCTGAGGTTTTATAGCGATCCTCAAAATCAGCAACCGATTGCGGCCTTGCGTTTGGAAAGCGAACGACAAATTCTTTAACAAAAGGGATGTCTGCCAAAGTGTCTGTCGGCTTAACCTTGGGTGGCGCCACACCCGCTGCCCTTAACCCCTTATCAAGCGCATCGACGACGTAATACCCAAGCGTTCCTGTCCACGAATGAATGTAATTATCTATCACCTTAGGAGAGGACATGTGCGCATCGCTTGGACCAAGGTCTTTTACCAGTGGCATATAGCCTATGATCTTTCCGAGCTGCTTTGCCACCTCAGACGTGTATTGATCATATTGCATCTCTGGGACTTTGTTTTCCATGCTTTGTCTAACGATCGGCTGCCCTGTGTAAAAATTCCGGTTGGCGTATTGCTCAAGCATGGGCTTTACAGAGTCTGGCACAGGCTCTGCCATCAGTGACCCGCCCACGGTTTTAAGAAACTTCTCAAATTGCCGTGGATCTTCTTTTTTTAGCGACTCCAGCGCCGCCTCAAACCCAGAGCCAAAAAATATACCGTTTGAAAATGGCTTTTGCAGCCTCACAATCGTTCCGTCATTGACTTGCCATGACCCATCTGGAAGCTGTCTTGCGTTTGAAGGATAGGCCGACTTCACGCTCATCGCTTCAGCTAAAGAGTTAGCTGGCCTCCAGTTTGAAATATGGATATTCCAGTAGGCAAACTTTTGCCAGTCGGGCAAATCCTTAATCGCGTCGTCATCGTGTTGGGCCATATATAAAAGCACCGAAGGAACGGTGATATAGGCCAGATTTTTAACCACGTATCCAGTACCAAGCTCCTTTAGCGCCTCAATCGGATCTTTATTACCAGTCACCAAATCTTTAACGTTATCAAAATCTCCCTTGAGCGCCTGAAACATCCTTGCCTGGCCCTTGAGGTGAACACCAAAGAAGGCGGTGAGGTGATCAAGAGCAGCCTTTTGAAGACCTTGCTTTTGGAAGTCTGGCAAAACCTCGCGCGCGGCAAACGCCGCCTCTGCCCTGGACGCACCTTTATCTAGCATCCTTGAATACTCGGCAAAGCGAATGATGTTATCGTGCTGGGTTATCGCCCAGTGGGTGATCTCTGGCAAGGATTTAACCGCGTTCCAGGCCTTACCTAAAAATGGCGCCTTAGAGTCATACTCGTAAATCTTTCCGTCAACGTAGTCTTGCATCTTAGGAACAATGCTTGACACCAGAGCGCCGTCATAAACTGATTTATGATACCTCTCGCTTTTACCAGATAAAAATTCTGGCGCGTAAGACAGCGCCTGAAAAAGCTTTAATCCGGTTTGAGAAAGCGTCGCCCCGGTGATTTGCTGTCTCCAGGCGTGTCTAATGCCAAAGAGAGGGTTTTGAACCGTTCCCAAACGAAGAAGGCTTGCAAAGTATTTCATCCCTCCGGTAAAAACGTTTAGCGCAGGCTCGTTTCCAGCCATCCCGTTAAGCGCCTCAGCCGTTTCCGGGTGAACGTCATAAAGAGTTCTCTTGCCATCTTCCCACCCTTCAATCTGAGACATCCCTCGCTGCTTATTTACTGACGTGTAAAGGTCCCCCTCAATCGGCAAGTCCCTCGCTTCAGAATCGATTTTTATCGTTTTTGTCTGGTCTTCAGCCTTTCTGATAAAGGGGCTATCTTCATAAATAAAGTTTTTGATGAACTTGTTATGCGCATCGGTTTTTAGCGCAAGGGTGATAAAGGCTCTTAAGTCTTTGAGGTCAGACTCAAAAGGATCAATGATGTCTCTATCTGATCCAACCACCCGCATGATTTGCGACCCTGAGGTGGGAAGCTTTCCGGTTAAAGGGTCTGACTCAAACACCCTTTTTAGGGGCGTAAAGGAGTCCTCTCCGGCTTTTTTCATCGCTGAAATAGCGTCTTTTGAGTATCTGCCCGAATCGCCGACGTAATCTAAAAGCCTATTTCTCCACGCCACGTAGCGGTCCATGAATTTTTGCATCTCAGGATGATCTTTAACAAATTGCCGATGATCTTCTAAATCCCCTGGAGCCTCAAACCCTCTTTTCTCGTAGTTGAGAGATCTCTTTGCAATCCGGTAAGCGTTAAATGTCCTAATGCCAGCGGCCCCAAGCTTAGACTTGATGTCATTTAGGATCGACTCATAGCCCTCTCCGTTCGCCTCACCCGTTTTAAAGTCGTAGGTGGCCCTAGAAATAAACTGGGAAATCTTATCCATTCGAGCATTAAAAAACCTGGTTGCGGCGTAAGCGCTCTCGTCTTTGCTAAAGGTTTTTCCGGTTTCATCTTGAAGCCTTAGCTCCATCTGTCTGATGGATTCGGTATAGTCAAAATTCTTATACCAAAGCTTTGAAACCGCATCAAAAATCTTACCCATAAAGCCTGGCTCCTCAGGCTTTGGCGTTGATTTAACAACGCTTAAGATGCGATCTTCTCTTGCCTTGTCTTCATCTGTAGGTGGCGGAGATTCTTTATCTTCAAGCGGAAGCTCAAGCTGCTCGATTGGCTTGTTGTTTTCTCCGCTCGCCTCTTTTGGGATATCACCGTTTACAGATAAAAGATCACCCTTAAGCTTTGGATCTTTGGTTGCCGCCTCGACCACTTGCTCGGGTGGAACGCCGGTTTTAGCGTAAATGTTTTCTAGCTTTTCTTTGATGTAGCCACCTGATTTTCCAAGGCCAAAGCCAATCGCGTGAAGGCCGCCAACGGCAATCGCTGCGTTCGTAAAGTCCTTAGCGTCAGGAAGCTCTCCCTCAAGACCCTTAGAAACCGTTGTCATCGCTAAAACTTCAGCCGCCATTTTTGCAGCCGTGCCTGTAAATAGACCTCCGGTTGCAGCCGTTGCGGCGCCCGTGATCGCCCCCTTTGCGGCCTCCCAGGTCGTGCTCACCGCCCGGTTTGCAAAGTCTGAGGCGTCTTTGATATCTCCTTTTTGGTAGTGATCAATGAGGATCTTTCTTAAAGCAGCTGGCGCCGAGAATGCGCCAGCCGCCATGCCAATCGGCCCAAGCTCTGAGAGCGCCCCTGCGCCCGCAACCATCGCTGGCAAGTCTCCGACAAACTGTGCCGTTTGGGCAGCGAAGGTTTGAAATAGCGACGCGTCCTTTGGCAAAACGTGCTTGGGAAGGCCATTTAAAAATAGCCCCGTATCTCCCCCCTCCCATCCAGCTCGCATCGCATCCCACACATCCTTTGCTTCAACCTGTTCCTTGCCAGTTAAATCCGGAAGCTTTGCCGTTGACGCCTCGGTTTTTTCTCCCTCTTTTGTCTCTGGGGCGGCCGATATCTTATCGATATTCCCCTTAACATGGGCCTTAAGGTCAGAAAGGTCTGGTTCCTTTTGGCCAAAGTAGTTTCGGATTTGATCGGCAGAGTAATGAGGAGCCATCTGAGCGGCAGCGTTTGACGCCCAGCTTTGGATTTGGTCCTCTGGATACCCAGCATCCCTCATTTCTTGGATATGTCTAAGGCCCGGAGGTGTGTCCTCATTGATCAGATGGGACCTTCTTTCTCATTCTCTTAAACCAAGAAACAAAGCTCTCATGCTCAGGAACGGTCATGCTATCCTTAGCCCACGTGTTAATAAAATCCATAAGCTGACCGATCTGATCAACAGCGTAGCTAATATCATCGTGAGATCCTGGGCCAAGCGGGTTTTTAACCGGCGGAAGGCCTGGAGGATTGTTTGAATCCACTCGGTCTTTTGGAGACGGAAGCCTTGCAAAGTTTGGAGGATTGCCCTTAGGTAACCCCCCAACCCTTTGTAAAAACCTTTCAGGATCGTTGATTTCATCAGCCTTAAGAGCCTGTGGTGGGGGCGCCTTATTTTCTGGGTTTTCTCTGCTCTCGACAAAGTTTAACGCCCTCTTCACCCGCTCATCGGCCATCGACTGAAACTGCTCTTGCGGCGAGGATTGATACATAAATAGCTTATTCCCAAGCCAAGATGGGCTACTTGGATTAAGTAAATCAGCTGGGTTTGCCCCGCTGGCCTTAGGATTGGCTAGCGTCCTCACTGAGTCGCTTAAGAAATCTGACGCTCTGTCGTGGCCATCCATAAGGCCCGTCATTGGGTTTTGATAAAGTAGCGTCTGCGATTTTTTATAAAGATCCATGAGGGATTGGCCCGAGGCCTGAAGCATCGGGTCTTGCTGAGCTTCAAGCAAAGGCTTTAGCACCTCGCTATAATACTTGTGGGAAATCTTCCCCTGGCCGACCAGGAGCATTGCCTCGTAGGGGTGTGAGATCTTTTGGTCTTCAGGAAGGCTTGGGTCTGCGATCCTTCGAAAGGCGTCAAGCTCGTTTGCCGATGGCGAGACCGAATCTCTCTTGTTCATGGTCTCAACCATCTTGATCATGTCGTGGCGCTGGAAAGCGTCGATATCCCCTTTATGAAAGGCTTGGGTGATATCATCAACGCTTAGATTGTGGTTTTCTAGTTTATCTGAGACATCGTTAAACCACTTATTAAACTTTGCCTCTTGCGCGAGCTTTTGCGCCTTTTGGATGCGCTCCGCCTCAACGGTTTTTGCGTACTGTTGGGTTTTAATTTCCCCATAGAGCTGCTTTTTAAGATCAGCATCGATAAACTGATCATAGGCCCCAGCATCAAGCATGTGCTTAGCAATGGCTGGGTTTTTGGCCGCCTCACCGCTAATTGCAGCCTTTGCAAGCTCTCTTCCAGTCATCATGACCGCGTGATCCCTGAGCTTTTCTGGCAATCCACCAGACTTAATCAGCTGATCAATCGACTCTAACGATCTGTTATAATAATCCTCAAAGGCATGGCTTGGGTCTTGGCTTGAGTAAAGAGACGTCGTGTCGGCGTTAAGGCCTTGCTGCCAGGTATCTTGCGCCTTTCTTGAGGTGACTTGAAGCTGGCCAGAGATGGCCATCTTTTGTAAAAAGCCCCGGTTTCTAGACTGCTGGCGCTCAAAATAGTTTCTTCCCTCTGGAGTAGAAAGATTGCTCCCCACCCCAGATTCTTCGTTATCATATTCCTCCATGACCTTATCAACATCGAGAGATCCATCTTGAATCCCCTGTTGAATTTTGGCCATGAACCTGGCCCTACGATCGGCTGAGTCAGCATACACATCGGCCGTTTCCTCAGCGGCGGCCTTGCGGTGAAATAGCTGCCCCGCCTGCTCTAAGGATTGTCCAAGCCCTCTCATGGACCTGCCCACCGCTCCGGCAAGCTCGATGTTTGGCGAGACGCCGCCGACCGGCTCAGACGCTGATACTTGAGGTGTGTACTCTTGGATCTCAGCCATTATGCGTAACTACCCCTTGGCCCTCGGCCAAAAAATCCAGGATTGCCGTTTGGACCACTGTCTGGATACCAACCAAAACCGTTATCGTAGAGCGTGTTGTCATACATCACCGACTCGCCAGTTGAAACCTGGCCCAAAGCCTGCGCTCCGCCATTTACCGATGGCGCCCCAGACCCACCGCCATAGTTATAAGAAAGCATCTCAGACCCTCCGCCCACAAGAGAGCTTATGGCGTCAAAGTAAGAGGCCTGGATCGCATGCCTTGCCCCGAGCTGATCAAGGCTTGCTTGGTTTTCATAGTTAACAGCCCTCATCTCTCCGCCATGAAGGATGTTGAGCCGGTCAAGCTCCGCATTTGCGGTAGACGCCCCAATCACCGATAAAACAGACCCGCTCGAAGCTTCAACACCACTCGCCCCAAACCCAGTGCTTTCAGCACCAATGACCCGACTTGCAATAACGCTTTGCCTGTCGGCGTTATACTGTGCTGACGCCCTCGCTTCGGCGGCATTTCTAGACTGGATTGTGGCCTGGTACTGAAGGACGTCAGAGGTCTGTTGCCCTTGGACTAGGGCGCCAAACGCTCCAAGACCCATGCCTCCAGCCATTGCTGCGTATGACGCCATTAGCCCCTCACCATCGCGTAAAGCGCGCAATCCTTACCGTTTGGTAGGTATTGCTTGGCGCGCTCAACCTCAAGCCTAAATCCAAGCATCTCGGCCCGTCTCTTGCCGATTTCAAAGTCAACGTCTACTGACATCTCTATCCTACGATAATTAAGCCCAAGCTGGTTATTAAGATAAGATCGAATCACCCGAAAGGTGGGAACAAAGTGGTGCTTGGAGCGCTCGCTAAAGACGCTCCAAACCTGTCCTCTCCCCTCCCAATAGGGCGTTATCCCGCCACAAAACATCACCTGATCGTTATAAAAAAAGGTCACCGAATCCTTGATCTCATAAATCACCCCGGACATAAACCAGCCCTTAAGGTGGGTATTGATGGGCTCGTTTAAAAGTGGCAAGAGATGCTCTGGCTTAAACTCGATAAGCTTAGACATCTTGCTCCTCCACAAACCTTACAACCGCCTGAACCATCCCAGGAAGTCCTGAGCTTTGCCTAAAGCAAACCGTATCTGTAAAGCCAGCCTCCGACTCAAAACCCTCTCTATGGATGCCGTTAAAAAGAGGTGGAGCGGTGTCGGCATTGTTAATATCTGCGCTATAAAACTCAGCTGGAATTAGCTTTGTAAAGCTTGGGCCAAAGCTTAAATCTCCAACGTTTGAAAGCATAAAGGCCACCCTTGAGATCCTTCGAAATGAGCCAATCGAAGTTCCTTGCGCAGATCCATCCTTCGTTCTTAACATCTGCGCATCGCTATTATAGCTATAGCCTATATTAACAATTGCAGCTGGGTACTGAAGATTTAACACCCCGGCATGAGTCACTGACGTGTTCACGTGTACGCCGCCATCGGCGACCACGCTCACCGTCTCTCCGGCCCACGTGCTTAGGCCAAACACCTGAGTCACAAGCGCCCTCACCAAACAAGATCCAACGTAGATGCTACACGAGTTGGTGTTGATATCGTTACCGTTAAAGTCCTGAATCTTAAATGCGTTTGGACTAACGGATGCAACCTGAAAAGTTTGATAGTTAAGCGGGTTTGAGGTGCTAACGATACCGTTAACGTCAGTTGCAATGACGTTCATACCGATACAGCCATAAAACCGAACCGTGCTCGATGCGGCGATATTGTGGCTTGGGGCGGTGACCACACAGGATGAAGCCACCGTGAGATTTGTCACGGCCACCGGACTGTCGTAGCTCGTCCCCATATCGAGATAAAATGAGTTTTCCTGTGGCGTGATCGAATCAAAGGCCTTTGTCATGTACTCAATCGTCGATAAGGCGCTAGAGTTCACCCACCGCTGCACGCTAAGCCAAAGCTCATCGTAGGTGCCATCACTTGACGGGATGCAGGCAATGCTATTTACCCTCGGGGCCGATCCGGCCGAATCAAACCTTCCACCAAGCTGATGCCTAGCCCACCCGGCCTTAATGCTGATGTCATCTCTAGAATATGCCATGGAGATAAGCTGCCCATCTGATCTTAAACCCCAAACAATTGGATGCGTTTCTCTTTGAGAAACGAGCTTTGTCACCGCCGGAAGGGTGATATGCTCGGCAAGCTCAGAAAGGTTGGTGCTGCGAAAGTTTCCAACCTGCCAAAAATAAAGCAGCTCACGGATTCTTCTCTGGGCTCTTTGAATATGCAAAAGAGCATTTCCAACCGGAATGGCGTCAGCGTTATAAGAGCCAAACGAGCTGACTTTCGTAATCTGAGGAGGGCTGGTTGGCGCGAGCGCCCCATTTTGAACCGAGCCAACAATTGAAAACTCATCTTGCGCGGTTCCAGCGATAAGCCCCTGAGGATTAGACTTGATCCACTTGATTGCGTTTAAATCTTCTGAGGCAAGCGTAAATTGAATCGCGTTATTGGCCAGTACCTGACCCGTAGATCCGCTTGCCGCAAACGTTTCGTAGTTTGCAGTCACGCTTAGGTCAACCTCTTGGGGCGCGCCCGATGCTCCGGCAATGCCAAAGCGATCCTGGTGAAACGTTCCGCACTGGGGAAAGCCTTGGGCCAAATTAAAAACGCCCATCTGCCAAATGGCAACGTTGCTTGAGTTTGTTAAATTTTGCTGAAGGGGACCCATATTGACCCAAAAATGGGCGGCGTCTGTCACTTGGCTGATTTGTCCCCAATATCTAAATCCATTTGTCCAAAACGCAAATTGCCTAAGGGCATTTCCTGGCTGAGAGATGATATTGGATGATCCAACTTGAATATCTTGCCACGACGCCGTCCCGTTACCCAAATCCGTCAGCATCATGAGCGCCGGAAATATATTCCCAGAAGACCCAACCCATGGGCCATTTGTAAAAGGCCCGCCTTGAATATCAAACGAGCTTGATCCAACCACGTTTAAAACCGTGTAATATTCTTTTCCTACCGAGGAGTTGGTGACCATCACGTTTGCGTCGCTAACGTTGTTTAGGCCGCCAATCGTGGTCACCCCTAAGATGCAAACCTTATCGCCGTTTTGAAAGTTATGGTTATGGGCTAAAATTGTTAAATAGTTAGAGCTTACGATTGTTATGTTATCAACGGGCTGGGCAGGGTAAGTGACGCAGCGAACGCTCGATGAGCCCTGGGCCGTGGCGCCAGGGTTAATAAATGTGTTAAGGCTAACTTGCACTGAATCGCCAACGCTTGCGTAGCTATTTAGTGGCAAATAGGGGCCATCTTGTAAGATGACCTGATAAAAATCCCAGGCGTTTGTTCCTTTTCTGATGAGCTTTGCAAGGGGATATTGCTGGTGCTCTAAATAAAGAGTGTCGTATTTTTGCGTCCACTTAAGGTTTGGCAAGTCAGACCAGGCGTAGGGAAGCTCAACCTCCATAATGCTTCCAGCCACAACAAGCGAGCTGGAAAAGACGCCCTCACATAGACCAGCATTGGGGGTTGGCCTGATCCCCTGAAACCTCATGCCGCCATTTGTTCTGGTTAGGTTGTAATACCCGGTCACAGCCCAGGCGTTACTTGAGGTTACAATCTGCCCTTCTTTTGTGTAAAACCTAACGTATTTATCGCCAAAGCCTAAGATGTAGTTCTGCGTTGCTGAAAACTGAAACGGAATCAGATACTCGGGCTGAGATGAAATCTTTGATAGGCTTGAATACCTTGTTCCTGGGCGCCTAATGAGCGGCCCCTGAACTATGGGGATATAGTTCATGAGGAGACTCATGGCCTGGTCGTATCTTTCGTTATCTACCCTGCCGTAAACGCTTTGGGATATCTCACCAGAGGTAAAGGCCGATTGGATTTTATTGACCTTTGGCACCTAGAACCTCGATATGATAAACGTGTCCGTAGGTGGCTGAACCGGCCTTCCCTCAAATGCGTTGCGCTTTTTTGCAATCTCGATCGCTTCATCATACGCCGCCTTTGCGGCAACGAGCTTTGAGTTGCTTTGCGTGAGTTCTTCACAGGTGTTCATGGCCAAGGCCGCAGAAAACGCCTCATCAAAGCAGGCATCAAACATGCTTTCCGTTACGGCGCTTGAAATGTATCTTACGTTTAGTGGCGCCACCTGATTTGTAGCAATCTTATTTCCCTCGATCTGCCAATCTAAGATCGGCGATCCTGTGATAATTGGGGTCCCGGCTAAGATCTGATTTCCCGCCAGCGTTCCGCCGCCAGCCACACCAAAGACCATATCTGGGGGCGCTAGGTCAAGAAAGTCGCCAGGAAGAGTAAAGTAGTTGCTTTTCCCAAAGGCTGGCCCCTGGGCGTCGGCAGCTAGGCTTATTCTTTTTATGGCAAAATTCCAGTAGTTCTTTCTTAGCTCAGAGAGCAAGACTGGCGTATAGGCACGATTCATCGCCTTCGCGCCTCTTGAGTTTTCGCTAATTGAACTAATGGGAGCGTATCCTAAAAGCTGAAGGGCTCTATTTGCAATCGATGTTTGTGTCGTTGTCGAGCCCAAAAATCACCTCATATCCCAATGAGGGTCGCAACCAGAGCGACGGAAGATCCGGTGTTTGAAATGCAGTATTGGCCAGGTGGCGCATCAAACACAAACGACTGATTGGCGACAAACGAGCTAGCGATTGGAATACCAGCCCCACCGGGGCCAAGGAACGTTAGCGCGCAAGCCCCACCGTATTGGCTCGCCTGCACCACGCAGGCGGTACGCCCGCCATACCACGAAAGCAGCGCGCTCGACCCAGCCCCGATGAGACTTGTATTAACAAGGGTGACATTGCCACGGATAGACATAACCTACACCCCTTTAAACCGGCGGCCAGTTGATCTTTTCAATGTAGGCAAGAAGGTTTTCAACGGCTAAGAAAACCTCTGATTTTAAAATCTGTCTCGTTCCGGCATCTAGGGCGACGGTACTTAAATCAACCGTTAGCCCAACCAAAAACGAAGATTGAATTGCTCCGCCAACTCCCTCAACGGTGCTCTCTGTTGTCACCCCAGGGGAGCTTAAAAAAACTCTCGTAGCCATTTATCCTCCAAAAGCTTTGGGGGCCTTTAGGCCCCCAAGTTTTTAATACTGGTATCTGGCCTTAAGGCCCACATAACCAGCGCTGGCTGTCGCAATTCGCGCGATAAAGCCAATGTCAAAGGATACTTCCGGGTCGGTCACAAACCCAAGCACGTTCCAAAGAGGAGTCTCTTGGAGCGGGATGAGATAGTTGGTCGATTGGTTGGTGATCTCAGTTAAGGTCGTTGCCGCAGGCGCCGTGAGGCCAGCCGCAAAGATGCTCGATGAGATCAGGGCCGCAGCGCTGCCCGAGGCCAAAAACGCCGCTCCACCGAGTGGAACCGTTGTTGGAAACCAAACCCCAACGTCTAAAACGCAACCCGACCCGAGCGAGTCTGATTGCCATTCCAGCATCGAAAGCCTTGCGTTTGAAGGAATCGATACCAGGCGGTAGGTTGTTCCAGCCGCGTCCGCCGCTCCCGTCTTAACCGAACCCTGCGTTTCCTGGTAAAGTCCACCAGAGAGAAAGGCATCAATTAAAACCTTAGGATTAGCGTCTCGGTTTGCGATAAGTGTTGATTTAAATACACTCATTTGCTACCCCCTACCTTGCCCAAATCTGGACGACTTTTTTCTCTTCAAGACGAGTGCCGCCAAACGTGCCATAAGCATAGGCCTGATATGGCAAGCCTTGCAAATCCTTACGTTGAGCGATGTCTGTAGAGATGTCACCCCAGATTCCTAAGTAGGCGCCGGACTTAACCCACATCGGAACAGCGGTTGACGTTCCAGATTGGTCGTCTGTTCCCGTTGTTAAAAGCTCCGTGTGAACAAAGGTGATGCCTAAAAAGCTTTGGACAAGACCGTTTTCTCCCATCACAGGCCGCACGTTAAAATCCGTGCTAATAACCTGGATCTCAGAGAGCAGCGTATCGTGATTGATCGCGTTAATGGCGCAATAAACATCAGGCTGCATGTTGAAGTCGATTGCGTAGTTGGCCATTAAGATCTTTTTTGCGGCGCGAAGCTTTGGAACCGTAAGGTTCGTCGCTGACGCTGCCCCTGTGTTAACGCCAACGATTTGGCCGGACCCTGTCGGACCGCCTGTCGTCGGGAGGCTAACTGAGGTGCTGCCGCTGTTTCCCGTGAAATTTGTTCCCGTGAGGCCCGAGATGATCTCGCTATCCATCGCGCGGCCCATCGCATAAACAGCGTTTGTCACATAAGATGACATGGGATCGATAAGCAAACGAAGCTTATCAAAGCTATCTAGCAATTGGGGAAGATCGTAGTCTTGGGGGAACACCCAACGACGATCTGTGGGCGCGTCAATGCGACCCATGTTATTATATCGGCCAGTCACCTTGTTGGCCACAATCGCCCCAAATTGATCAACCGGAGATGCCTGTTGACCAACGTGTGTTCCGCTCATAACACAGGAGCGAAGTACAGATCCTTGTTGCTGAAGTTTCAGCTGGATATTTGAGCTGTACTGGTTGACATAAAATAGCGGGATGTTGCTATTTACCCCTGCCATAGGGATCAACCTCCAAAAAGTTTGTAAACTTTACGAAGGGATTGTCCCTTGTCGGGGTCCGCATTCTACCCTGAAGTCGCCCAGGGCAGGCCCAAGCTTTCCTTGGCGCACATCGGCCATCATATGGTTATCGATGATGCTCTACATTAAAACACTATGTGTAAATGTGACAAGTCCTGATTTAGCGGCGAAATACTCCGACCTCCATTTGGCCCGGAGCGGCAATCTGATTGAGCTTGGTCCAGCGCTCAATAGACTCCTTATCCCCTCGGTTAAATTTCTTAATGAATTTCTGATCAGACATCAGGGCCTTCATTTCGGCCTGCGCCTGCTCTGCCGTCATCGTGGTCGGCTGTTGGTTGCCATCGCCGGTTTCGAAGTTTGATTCAGCCAAGCTAACTCCTATCTTTTGAAGGTTTTTAAATAAGACCTCACGCCCCTGAAGGGCCTCCATGATGTTTAGGGTTTTATCATCTAGCCCAAGGATTTTTGCGCCTTGCTTAACGATGTTGATATTTTGATCATAAGAAGCGCCCCAGGTTTTTTTAAGATTCTCATCGGCCTGGGCGTTGAGCGTTTCTCGCTGCTTGATTGAGTCTTGCATTTCCCTTGTGAGCCTCTCGTTATATTTGCCAACGAGAGCTAGACCTTGTGATTTTGTTATCCCGGCTTCGTGAAAAACGCTCTCGGCCCAGTCCGCAAACGCCGGGTCGACGGCCTTTGGATCTCTGGGGATCTCATAGCCCTTTGGCTCCTTTGGTGCCCCAAGCCTTTCAAAGATCGCCCTTGCCTCAGGCCCCTCCATCTTTTCTGGCAATCTCAAGAGTCTATTTTCTGGAACGCCCTTCATCTTTTCTAGATTTTGATAAGACTCAGCCATGTCTTCGGCGGTCTTAAATCTCGCTACCGTTTCCTTAAGACCCTCATTCTTAAAGCCAGAAAACCACGGCTGAGAATCCGTTGTTGTGGTTGTCGGCGCTGTTGTCGTTTGTGTTTGTGTGGCTGTGGCTGCATCCGGTGGCATAAGTCTCCCTAATCAATGATGGCCTGAAGGCCGGTTTTTTCTGGCTTTCCCTCGTGTGCAAAACGCATCGCCCACTTTGAGGACTCGCTAGCTCTTTGTACAAAGGTTTTAATGTTAATCTTGCCATCAAGAAAGTATCCAACAAAATCGAGATCCTTTTTAATCATGTATTGCTTAAGCCACTCATTGGTAAACCCGCGTCCGAGCGGAGAGTCTCCGTAAAGACAGTCCGGGTTGATCAGCGTTGAATAAAGATCCAAGTCCAGATCAACAAGCCTTTTATATCGCTCGGAAAGCAGGTCCACCGTGGCCTGAAGCTCCATCGTCAGCTTTTCTCTAATCTTGATCAGCTCATCAATTTTTATTTGTTTGTCCACTGGTCTCATTTGGTTTCCTCACTTCCCTAATCTTGTGAAGCTCGTAAAGCTCTGACGTCGTTAGCTCCAGATACTGCTCAATCCTTAACCAAACTTCTCTTCTTCCCTCTAAAACTGCGTGAAGCCTTGGGTCTTGGTGAAACGTGCTCTCGTGCGCGCGACAAAAAGAGGCAAGATCCTTAAGAACATCCTTAGTAAACTGATTCTTTCTGTCAAATACCTTATTGTAGGCAATCGAAAGCGAATCAATGCCACGAATAAAATCTGGAAGGGTTAACCACTTCATCCGGCCTGAGCCTTCGCCTTCATGATGCCAGCCGCTGCGGGAGCGGCCTGGATTGCGGTTTGGGTGTCGATTTGCTGTTGACGCTGCTGCCGAATTTGCTGAATTGTGGGCCGATCGTTAAGCCAGCTAACGGGCGTTCCGTAGATCTCTGCGATTTGTGGTGCAGCCACGTCCCAGTTGATATAATCTAAAAGCGATGGATTTTGGGTCACCTGAGCGACGTTCATTAGCGATTCCACGGTTCTTAGCGCCCCAGATGCCCACTCGGCCTTCTGCGTTCTTGAAATTGGCGAATCATAAATTATCTTATATTGCCCACGCGCTTGCCTTAAAAGTGGCGGTTGAGGGGGAAGCAGTCCTTGTCGTGAAAGAATGTCAAGCTCCCGATCAATCATTGGGCCTAGATATTCAGATTGCTGACGTCCGATAGTCGGGGCTAACAAAATGCCCTTTTCTCTTGTTCTCTCCATTACCTCGGTTGCTGTCATCTCAGGATTTTCGGTTAAAATCTGAAACAGATTCACTAAAAAAGTATCGTTGATAAGCTTTCGCTCATCCTCCATCAGGTGCTCCCCGTCTGGGATATTGCCAACGGGGAGGGGCTGAATGAGAAGCCTTCCGTCTTTTGTTATGCCCCCTGGATTAATCGAACCAGGATCAAGAGAAAAAGCGTCAATAACCCCATCGTCATGGGCAAGAAGAACAGGATCAAGCGCTCGGTGCCCAACCTTGAGCATCGTCTTTTTCTCTTCATTGAGAGTCTTAATTGCCGGAAGAACGTCCATTGCAGGAGATCGGCCATAGGCTTCAAACGGAGCCTGTCTATAGCGAGATACCGCATAAGGAAATGTCCTGTAGCCACCCTTGGCTACAACTTTTCTATACTCCATTGAAACATAGTAAGAGGCAAACGGCATCCCCTTATAGTCTTTGCGAAACGGATCTCGATCTTCGTTTGGTCCAAGCCAGTGAATAAAAAAGAACTGGCGCTCGGGCTGGTTCTTTGAGATATCAACGATATTTTCAGGGCAAGAGTCTTTAAACTTCTGCACCGCTTGTCTTGCGGTCATGATAAAAAATCTGATCACCCGGTCGACTATTCCCTGGTGATTTTCTTGGAGGTAGATTTGTCCAAGATGGATATTTCGGTATCTAAGTCCAAGATTACCAGCCATATCATCAATAAGTAAAATGCCAGTACCATAGGCTCCCAGAGAGGAAAACTGTCCCTGATTCTGTGACGCAAAGTTTGATCTTTGGGCGTAGCGCTGCTCAAATAATATTCCGTTGACCTTTTCAAACCACATCCGAACTGACTTATTTCTCTTGAGCACGGGATCGTTTGCCGTCAGTTGATGCCAAAAGCTATTGCGGGGAGTAAGGAGGGAGTCAAGAATGGCTGCAAATCGTTGCAGTGCCAAGATCCCCGTAGAGTCATAGACCTGGGTCATTCTCTTATCGCCCATTTGGGTGATTTGAGAGTAGTTTTGAAAAAGGTAAGAAGAATCTGGGTCAATTCGTTGCGCGATTTCTGTCCAGTGGGTGTTCCAATTCCCCCTTAGGCCAAAGAGGTAGTTAAAATCGGCAATGATCTTTGCGGCCTTTTCGTCTTCTTCTGGGTCATCACCAGCTCCCCAGGCATGCCCTGTTGATACGTTATCGACGCGGTCAAAGCCTGTTGGATAACCCATTTAAGCTCCTAGTAAAACCGTGCTGGCCACGTTGCCGGTGTTTGATAGCCCGCCAGGGCCAGTAAAGAGCGTTCGCTGGCGGCGCATCTGAAGCTCTTGTTGCAGTTGGGCATGAAGGGAGTCCATCATCGCCTGATTGGTTGACGGTGGTGGTCCTGCGGCCTCTGGCGTCCCTGGACCATTGCTTGTCATGCTATCCATGGCATTATTTCCAAGCTGTTTAATCGGGTCCATCGTGCTACCGGGGTTAAATAAAAAATTAGCCGTTTGGGCGGCAAAGGTATTTGCTCCCCAGGTCTTATTTGCCCACGTGCCTATCGGGCTTTGAATTCCATTTGATAAAAGGGGAGAGTTGCTAAAAGGCTTAAGCGGACCAGGAACAGAATTTCCACTCATGACGCGTATTATCCTGTAATTTTTATCCAAAGTCTACGTCAGATCCGACTCCCTTAGCCTTAAGGACATTTCTAAATTTCCTGGCTGCGGTCCAATCCTTCCTCGCGACACGGCAGTGAAAGGTAACGGCAAGGGCGTCGGCTTGGTCTGGCGACTTAATGCCCCGCTTCTTCATCTTTTCTTTGGATTCAAGCTTTTGTTTTTGCTCTTTTCCCATGTACTCATACTCTGGGGCGACGAGCTGCTCGACGAGATTACGATCTTCTTCTCTTTGATTTCCAAGCATCGCGCCGTTTAACCACTCCCTCATCCTCGCCCAAAGTTCTGTTCGGTGATCAAAATACTGGGGATCGTCGGGGGAAGAGCCAAACTCCACCTCGAAAACCTTATACCCCATTTCCCTGAGACGATCGATGATTCCGGTCCCGGCGCCAGAGTCGATAAAGACCGCGTCTGGGTTAAACTGCTCAATCAGCTCGGCGCACTTGTTTGCGACTTGCATATTGTCAGCCCCCTTCATGATCACAGTCGGAAAGCTACGGGCGTCCCGTCCTTGTCTAAAGCGGATAACGGTATCGTCATCTCCAAACCGCGCTGGATCGACACCCATACAAAGCGGAGCGTAATCGTCCGTTCGTTCAAGTTCACGTAAGCAGGCGTCAGCCACAGCTGCTCGGCTAATGAACTGGCGGTCACCTGTGGCCGGGAATTCTCCTTTAACCTCGACCCTGGCTTCACGCGAATCCTCCCCGTATTTGGTAATGATCTCATCATAAACAGCCCGGTCCACACCATCAACGAACCGCGAGTCAATCTTTCTGGTTTTCCAGAAGGTGCAGTGGGGGTGGGTGTGAAAACAATCATAAAACGGCCCCGAGTTAGACCGTGGGTTTGAGAAACAAAACCAAAAGCGATTGACGGATCTCTCGGTAAAAAACCCCTCCGTTACCGTCCAAATCGGACCGGGAATACCAGAGGCCTCATCAAAGATGACCATCATTCCGGCTGGGTTATGGGCTCCGGCAAACGCGTCAGGGTTATCTTCATTCCAAAGCTCTCCCCTAGCGTAGTAATACTGATCGTCAATCTTTAGCTGTTCTTTTAGGGATTTTGCAAACCACGGGGCAGGCATTAAGCCCTTTTGAATGCGGTCAAACCAGTAGGAGTTAATCGCGAGCGTTAGCCACTTTCCGATTTCTCCAAAGGTTTTATTTGTAAGTTGAGAATCTGTATTGGCCGATAAGATGACCGTACTTCCAAGCTGAGTTGAAAGCTGCCAGAGGGTAAGCCATGCGACAAGAGTAGATTTACCAGGGCCTCGTCCTGAGCTAATCGCGCACTTATAAGTTTTAGGATCTTGTCCAGCCGCAAGTCTTCTCTTGTTTTCCTTGATGAAGTCATAAACCTTAAGCAGTTCTTCTTTCTGCCACTGTCTCGGCCCGCTAATCCCCTCTAGTGGGGTCCTTGCCTCCCCCCACGGGAAGGCCATCATCACCCAAGCGTAAGGGTTGTCCTTCACGTGCGGAGCCCACATCATCTCCATTAGCTTTTGCGTCTGCTCGACCGGAGGAAGGCTCGCCTTGCTCATCAATCACCCCATCTGCATAAGCATAGATCTCCCACCTATGATCGTAGACCCACCTTAAGGCATCCCGCCAGTCATGCATTTCTTTAAATGCCATTAGGTGCGCCATCTGAAACAAAAGCGGTGGAGTTTCTTCAAGCTGCATAATGACCTGATCTGGAACGTCGAGAATTCTCAGCGCTGCCCTACAGCGCAGGATCTGAGCACCTAGCCTGGGGTCTAGGCTACTCTTCAAAGACATGAAGCATAGTCTTTCCAACCTCGGCCTTCGCCTCAAACGAGCCAATATATCTGGTCACGTTAAATCTTTGGGGGACCTCTTTGCCATCGGCAAAAATCTTTAACGTTCTGCGCTGTAGGGCGTGTCCATCTTCAATCAGAATCCACATGCAGGGCTTTTCGTCCCAGGTTCCAAACATTAAAATTTCGCTATTAAATGGGATCGATAGCGTTTGCGCTGGCTCTAGCTCAAGATCAAATCGTTTAACGGACTTCATATAAAACTCAAATGCTCCGGAGGGTTGCCAACGGCGGGTGGCAATGAGCCACCCTTTTTGAAGTGGTCTAGGGCTTCATTTACCTTGTGCTGGAGGCAAAGCGAGCCGCACATGCTTTGCGCGTTGAAGTTCGGCGATGCAAGGTAGTTGACGACCTCCCAGTACCTCTCGCCTCGTACCATTTCTTTAAAGCTCTCTCTAACGATGTTGCCAATGTGGAATTTCTTATACTGTTCGTTGAAAAGCATGCCACAAGGCGCAACGAGTCCTGACCCGGAGAGCTGAATGAGAAAAGGCGGGCCGTAGCATCTTTGATAGGAACGCTTACCCTTATCTCCGATCTTTGACCATTTGGCACTAACTTGATACGTGCTCGTTGAGTAACCTTCCGCTTCCTTAAGCTTGCCGTAGAGCGTTTCGTAGCCATCGTAGTTAACTCCTAACTTTCCATCTTCATCATCTGAACAATGTTTAATTACCAGATAATCAGCCCCAAGCTCAAGCCCAAGCTTGGTGAGGGGGATGATTTGATCCTCAAACTCAGGCATCAGCACCATTTGAAGGCCTATCGTGCATGATAGCCCTCTTTCTTTTTTGACTCTAACCATGGTACGGATATTTTCGCATACCCGCTCGAAGAATCCGTCTTTGACCCCCATGATCTCCTTGTATCGCTCCTTTTCTCCGGCAGTAATGTTGACACGGAAATAAGTAAGACACGGTAGAATATCTGAAATTTTTCTTTCATCGAGAAGGTAAGAATTGGACCCAACAGCCATAGCAATGCCTTTAGAGTGGCCATACTGAATAGTATCAACGAAACAGGGATTAAGAGTGGACTCGCCATCAGAAACGAGAGAAACTCCCTTAACGCCAATCTCAGCCGCGTCATCTAAAAATCTCCTCATCACGTCCTTGGTTATTGGAAACCCCTGGTTCTCTTGCAAAATCGCGTAGCAATATCGGCACGCATAGTTACAGGTTCGATTTAGGGCCATATCAACCGTGATCGGAGCGATCTTTTCGCCCCTCTCCCAGGCGTCGACCCGATCCTTCCACCAGCCTATTTTCGTCCCATCGAGGATCAGTTTTTCATGAAGAGGTTCGGTGGCTGGATTTAGCATGAAGCGTATTCCTTTGAATTCTTCGGTTCTTATCTTCCTTTGATTCGAGCCTAAGATCAATGGGCCTTTTGGTGAAAAGCTGAAGATTTCTTTCAAGCCCAATCATGCTTCTGCCAAAGTCAGGATATGATGGGTTTTGCTCGTAGGATAGCACCCATCTAAACCCATCAACTTTAACCACCAGGACGTCGTCTTGTAGACCCATTTGCACACAGGCCGACGTAAGCATCGTTTGCGCCTCAAACTGGGTCATACATAAATTCCTTAACCTTATCGATCGCGTAATCCTGCTCTTCCCTCGATAGATGCTCATCGACTGGCAAAGAAATGACTCTTGCCGCCTGACGGTAGGCCACCGGGAAGTCGTCTTGCGCGAGCCCTGAATATTCTAACACGCCCTGAAGCGGGATTGGATAATGAACCTTCGCCTCAATGCCATTGTCTTGGAGCCATTCTAAAAGCCTATTTCTAATGGTATAATCAACCTCAAACATGTAGAGGTGAAAGCATTGTTTGACGTGCTCTCTCCTTGGGGCAAGAGATATGCCCCTTACGTCCTTGAGGTTTTGATCATAGTAGCGTGCATTTTCACGCCGCCGACCTGTAGTCTCCTTCGTTTCAGAGATCAAAAAATTCCCCACAATCGCCTGAAGCGAATCAAGCCGAGAGTTGCACCCAAAACCAAATATTGGGTGAATCTCGTCCCGGTTTTTAAGACCGTGGTTGCGATAAAGCCTAAGCCTGCGGTTTAAATCCGCATCGTTGGTCGCAATCATCCCTCCGTCACCCCAGACGTTCAGGTTCTTAAGGGGATGAAGCGAAAAGGCGCCAGCCGCGCCAAACGTTCCACAGCACTGGCCCTTAAATTCGGCAAGCACACCCTGGCAGGCATCCTCAACCACCGGAAGGCCATACTTATTTGCCACATACATCACCTGCTCCATCTCACAGGGCTCGCCGGTAAAATGCACGGGAACTATGGCTTTCGTTTTCTTGGTTATGGCTCGCTCAATAAGATTCGCATCCAGAGTGTACCAAGGAGACATGTCCACAAAACGTGGTACAGCAAAAAGCTCAGCAATAGCACCAGCGCTGGCCACGAATGTGTTTGCGGCAGTGATGACCTCATCACCTGGGCCAACTCCACAAGCACGAAGAGCCAAACGAATAGCGTCAGTGCCGTTAGCAACACCAATAGCATGCTTGGCCCCAATAAGACTTGCAAACTTCTGCTCAAACGCCTCAACCTGAGGCCCAAGGGTAAAGTCCCCAACCTCCAGAAGTTTTTTAAAGCCTTCGTAAATAGGATGCCCTGGTTCCATGCAGCCTGCAAATTTTTGTGGTAAATAACTGTATCTTACCTTCAAAGGCCCAGCTCCTTCATGCGTTTGATGTTATAGTAAATTGAATTGTTTATCGGATCTTTAAACAAATCTTTTCTAAAAGCGCCAAGGATGTCATCGATCGCCTCAGTGATGCCAAACGTCGGCTTAAAAATGCTAGAGATCTTGTTTGAGTTTACGTGGTATGATCTTCGGTCCACAACCGGCCTATCTTCAATCTGGCAAGGGATGACCTCGCGGATTTGCTCGGCGATATGAAATAGGCTCTTGTTTTCAAAGCCGACGTTAAAGACCTGGCGGTCCACATCTTTTTCATTGGCATTAAGAATCGCAATGTAGGCCTCGCACATATCATCGATATGGATGTTTGGCCTTAGTTGCTCTCGGCCAAAAAGGGTGATCCTTTTATTCACAATCGCCTGAATCGTTAAAACGTTGACGACCAGATCAAACCTTTGTCTTGGGGAATATCCGCAAACCGTCGCTGGTCTTAAGATCGTCCACGCCCCTCCGGTTCCATAAGATTGGAGCCAAGATTCGCAGGCTAGCTTATACTTTGAATAATCGGTGATTGGACTCTTTGGTGAGCCTTCGATAACGTCTGGGCGATCTGAGATCCCATAAACGCTAGAGCTAGAGGCGTAAATGAACCTCTTGACGTTACACTCGTTTACGACCTTGATCAGATCCTTAAAGCAAGTATAATTTATTTCTTTCCCAAGCCCAGGGTTCATATCAAAGCTTGGATCGTTGGACACGCAGGCAAGATGAATAACCGCGTCCTGGCCAGAAAATGCCGCTCTCAAATCATCGATGCTTCTAATGTCGCCCTGGATTTTTGTGATCTTCTTGTTGTTTAACAGATGATCGCCAAACCAAAATGTATCTAAAACAGTGACGTCGTGACCGTTCAGCAAGAGCTTGTGGCTTAAAACGGTTCCGACATATCCGGCTCCGCCAGTGATTGCTATCTTCATGAGAGGTATTTAAACCAACTTTCTGTTGCCTTTTCGATTTTTTCTTTTGTCCAAAGCGGGGCGTTTTTATACTTTGGGATTTCCCCCCGCATTATCTCAACGCCCTCTTCAAAGCTCACCCTAGGCTTCCATCCGAGCTGATCCACAATCAGCGTGATGTCGGCATGCGTGATCCTCGGCTCTCCCGGCCGATCGGGAATGTGAATAAAATCTTTAGCCCCAAGCAATAGCGCAAGCTCGTTTACTGATCTTGGATTTCCAGATCCAACGTTATAGCTACCCTCGCATCCCCGTGCCGCTAAAACAAAGGCCTCAACAACATCTGAGATGTAAACGAAGTCTCTTAGCTGCTTTCCGTCGCCTACAATTGTTAAGGGCAGGCCATTTGCAAGCTGAGATAAGAACACGCCAAACACCGCCCCATAGGCACCAGAGGTTCTATGCCTTGGGCCGTAGGCGTTAAAAATTCTCAGCGACGTCGTTGGAAGGTTATAAACATAGCTCCAGTGATTGACATAGTAATCGCCGATAAGCTTCGTTAGAGCATAGGGATGAAGCGGCCTTGCTTCACATCGCTCGCTCGTTGGATACTCGCTAGGAATACCGTACATGCTCGATGAGGCGGCGTAGATGAAGCGCTTTATCTTAAGCTTTCTCGCTAGCTCTAAAACCCTTATCGTTCCAGTCACATTGGTCTTGTGGTAATCTAGCGGCCTCTCGATTGACGGGATGAGATCAGCCTTCGCTGCCAGATGAAATATCCACTCCGTGCCATTTAAAATAGGGCCATGATCCATTAGCTCACCGTTGATATTGCCAAGGATCATGTGAAATCTTGGGCTTTTTGTCGCGACGCTTAGATTATTCACCTTGCCGTTTGAAAGATCATCGATTCCGACAACGTCATGCCCATCTTCAATGAGCCGATCGCAAAGATGGCTTCCGATAAAACCAGCCGCTCCGGTGACCAGACATTTCATGAAACCCCCAAATAAGGTTTTGACTTAAGGCCAAGCCATGGTCAAATTGTTTTTATGCAAGACACCAGGGATCGCAACAAATATTTTACCGCCGAAGACATCAACACCTATCTGAGCGATTATTCTAAGGCCATTCGCCTTGGTTTATCTAAAATAAACCGAAAGAACATGGTTGCGGCGCAGAACGTCCTTAGGCTAACGGCCCTAAGTGGCGGAAGGATCTTTGTTGGCGGAAACGGTGGGTCCGCCGCCATCTCAGATCACCTCAAGTGTGACTTTAGCAAAGGAACAGATGACGGACACGGCGGAAATCTCGTTGTTCATTGTCTATCAAACTCAATGGCTCTTTTTTCTGCGATAGGAAACGACTTGGGCTATGAAAGAACTCTCGATTATCAGTTAAGCTTGTCAAAGGTTAATGTTAAAGACGCTGTCATCCTTATTAGTAGCTCTGGAAATAGCCCAAATATCACCAACTGTTGTTCTTATGCCAAGCGCTTTGGCGCAACAGTCATTGGTCTCACCGGCTTTGACGGAGGATGCCTTAAAGAAAAGTGCGACATCTCTCTTCACGTTCCGGTTGATAACTACGGCGTCGTTGAAGATTGTCACCAGGCGCTGATGCACGTTTTTGCCCAATACTACTGGTTGAGTTCAAATGAGAGATAAAGCAGACGACGTGGATCTTTATTTAAAGATCCTTAGAATAAGGATGATCGAAGAAGCTATAGCCAAACGATACAAAGAAGGAAAGATGCGCTGCCCGGTTCATCTCAGCATCGGCCAGGAGGCCGCTGCCGTTGGGGTTTGCGCGGCCCTTTTGCCTAACGATAAGATGGTGTCAACCCACAGGTCGCACGCTCACTACCTTGCTAAGGGTGGATCGCTCAAAGGATTGATCGGGGAGCTTTATGGAAAGTCTACGGGATGTAGCCGAGGCAATGGTGGTTCTATGCATCTCATTGACCTTAGTGTTAATTTTTGGGGTTCTACTAGCATTGTTGGTGGAACTATCCCTGTCGGCGTTGGTTTGGCTTTTGCAGATTATCTTCGAGGAGATGTGTCGACGACGGTGATCTGTATTGGCGACGCGGCGATTGAAGAAGGGGTGTTTCATGAGGCGGCAAACTTTGCCTCTCTTCATGACCTCAATGTCATCTTTGTCCTAGAAAATAACCTTTATTCCTGCTACACCAACATTAAAAACCGCCAGCCCGATCGCCCGATCTCTGATGTGGCAAGGGCACACAAGCTTTCCTTCCTTCGGACAAAGGAAAATGATGCTAAAGACATCATGAACTCGGTTTATTCCGTTTGTAGGCCTGCTTTGATTGAGATCCCAACCTATAGATATCTTCAGCACTGTGGGCCGGATAAGGATGACGAGCTTGGGTATCGCTCCTATAAGGAAATTTTAAGGTGGAGGCATAAAGATCCGCTCAATGTTAATTACTGCATAGGGCATCCAACCGATGGAGAACTCGGAAAAATCATCTTGGAAATCGATCAGGCTTTCGCAAGTGCTGAAGAGGCGCCGTTTCCAGATGAGACAGAAATGGGAAAGTATACATATGCTGAGCTTCAAACAAGCGCTACTTGAGGCCCAGGAGGCGTGCCTTAAAGATCCGAGGTGCTTTCTCATTGGCGAGGGCGTCCCTGATCCGAAGGCATGCTTTGGCACCACAGCTGGGCTCGATAAGAAATTCCCACGTCAGGTCTTTGACATGCCTGTATCTGAGAATGGGATCACAGGCGTGTGTATAGGTGCGGCCATAAATGGCATGAAGCCAATCCTCGTTCACCAGAGAATCGACTTTTCGCTCTACAGTATGGATCAAATCGTCAATAACGCGGCGAAATGGTTTTCCATGTTTGGAGGCCAAAAAAGCGTCCCAATCGTCATTCGGATGATCGTTGGGAGGGGTTGGGGTCAGGGTAATCAACATTCCCAAAACCTTACCTCAATGTTTGCCCACGTTCCAGGTCTTAAAGTCTTTTGTCCGTCAAGCGCCAGGGACGCAAAAGATTTGTTCATCAAAGCCTATAACGACCCAAACCCAGTTATTTTTATCGAGCATCGCTGGCTTTATGACACGACCTCAGAAAGGGGAGACCTTTCTTCGGGAATAGAAGAGGGGTCTGATATCACCATCGTCGCCTCTGGACACGCCTATAGAGAGGCCTATCTTGCAAGAGAGAGGCTTAAGTCGAACGGGATCTCGGCTGAGCTTATTGACCTTAGGATCATAAGCCCACTAGATATGACGATGATTTATGATTCAGTTTCAAAAACCAAGTCTTTACTTGTGGTTGATGACTGTTGGCAAATGTGCGGAGTGGCGTCAGAAATCATCGCAAGCGTTGCCTGCCATAGAGAAGGATATAAGTTTTCTAGGCTCACCTATCCAAATTGTCCATCTGCAAGCTCTCCGGCCTTAACAAAGAATTACTATCCAGAGTGCTCAGATATTTGCGCCTATGCTGAAGACCTGCTCATGCGGCCAATGAATTATTGGCCAAGAAGGGAGAAACACGATGTTCCTAATCCAGAGTTTAGGGGTCCGTTTTGAAAACCGTTCTTTGCCACGGCTGTTTTGACGTCCTTCACTATGGCCACCTCAAACATCTCCAAGCTGCCAGACGGTACGGTGATCGACTTGTTGTCTCGCTCACGGCAGACGCATTTGTTAATAAAGGCCCTTCTCGCCCATACTTCTCAGCTGAAAAGAGAGCTGAGATGCTTAAAGCACTTGGAATCGTTGATCAGGTCACGATCACTCACCACCAGACAGCTATTCCGGCAATTAGAGAAGTTAAACCTGCTTATTACGTTAAAGGAGCAGACTATCGAGACCCTACTCAAGATGTTACGGGAGAAATAGCCAATGAAAAAGCCGAGGTCGAACGCTGGGGCGGAAAGCTCGTTTTCACCGATGAGGAAACCCACTCCTCATCAAGGCTCATTAATAGCTTCCTTGCGCCGTGGTCAGATGAGCAAAAAGCAGCAATTGAAACTATACGCTCTCTTGGTGGATTTGAAGCTATTAAGAGGGCAGTTGATTCTCTCTCTGGACTTTCTATCCTGGTTGCTGGAGAGACTATCCTTGATATCTACCGATTCGTTAGGCCAGAAGGGATATCATCCAAGTCCCCGAGCCTATCCGCCAGATTCATCAGAGAAGAGCAATACCACGGAGGATCATGGGCCATCGCCAACCACCTCAGAGATTTTGCAAGTGTTAGCCTCGTTGCTCCTGTCAAAACCTGTAAAAAAATCAGGTACATCTCTGAAACGCAAAGGATTTTTGAAGTAACAGAGATCGATGAGGATGTTAAAGATCGGGATTTTTTGATAGATAAGATTTACGGGTTTTCGGGCGACTGTATTGTCGTTGCCGACTTTGGCCATGGAATGTTTTTAGGAGGAGAGCTAGATGGTAATCTCAGACCCTTTGTCGGACTCAACGTCCAAACCAATTCATCAAACCTTGGTTTCAATCCCTACCACAAGCACGCTGTCTATTCTTATCTCTGTCTCGACACCAGGGAATCAAGGATGGCCACACACGATCGATATTCAGACCCACTTACGATTGCAAGAAAAATTGCGTCAAACGCTCCAGGACATTTTGGGTTTACCGTTGGATCGGGTGGAGCTTACATTCTTTCCAACGGCGGGAACGAGCTACACTGCCCCGCCTTTAGCGACGTCGTTATTGACGCCACTGGGGCCGGAGACGCGTTCTTCGCCATCACCACGGCGCTCCTCTGTAGAGGAGCGCGTTCAGAAATCACTCTCTTCATTGGAAACGTTTTTGCTGGGCTTAAAACAAAGATCATCGGAAATAAGAGCGCGGTTTCTAAAGCAGCGCTCTTAAAAGCCTGTGAATCGATTCTTAAGTAGACGGCGTGGGAGCGGGCAAGATCGCAGCCAGTGCTGCCTTGATCGCATCCAAAGAAGCCTGAAGCTGAGCAACGGAAGTTTGGAAATTTGCAACGAGTGCCTTATCCGACTGATCCTGCGCGGTCATTGCGGCTAGCTGTTGTTGGACAGAAGCAAGGTTTGCCTGTGCCGCAGCAAGGTTTGCTTGATCTGTTTGGTCCTGCGCCGTGATCGTTGCAATTTGCGCATTGAGAGGATCGGTTGCCGCCTTTACCGCAGCGTCAATGTCCGCCTGAGTAAAGGTTCCATCCGAAGCCTTTTGGTCTGTTGCGCCACCAGTATAAGCCATGTTTAGGCCATCAACCAGTGCCTGGCTTTGTTCTTGCTGAATGAGCGCCAAGGCCTGTTGAACGACTTGATCCTGTCCCAAATGACACCTCCTATGAAGCCATAGTATGAATCTTCTTATAGCTAAACACAAGGGGACGAAGGGCTGTTTTAGTATCATTTGGAATTTTTCAGCCGCTCAATCTTGGGGTTGTCGGATGATGTCATATCAGCCTCTTTCATTGTCTTAATCCTTCTCATTTCTGATTTAGATCTTGGAGCGTCCGAGTGATCTTCCATAAAGTCGATGACAGGGAGCTTTTTACAAAGCTCCCTGCGCTGTTCTGGGGTCAGATCGTCGTCATCGTCACTCATTCCCTAACCCAATTCTGAAAACTATTCAGTCCGATGTTCCAGTGCGTCACCCTCGCATAAGGAGCCTTTACTGCCAAATCCTTGACGTGCTTTGCAACATAACCCCCAATCATCGACGCGGTGTACATCGTGGCTTTTGCGGTGCACCTCTCGGGCTCGGCATTTTCATCAAGATAAAGGGTCTTTTCGTAAGCCTCAATATCTTTTGTCAGGTTTGGGTCAATCACGTAAGAAACCGCGTATTCCGCAGCCATCCTCGGATCAATGTACCACCTCACCTTAAGGTTATCCTTGCAAAGCTCCCATACCGCCTTTCTCACCTTCATCGAATCCACAGCGGTGATAACGATCTGGCCCAGGTCTTCCGTCTGGTCAATAAACTTGTGCATATAGTAATCGATTTCAACCTTGGTGAAATCCTTAACCAAATCATAAAGGGCTTCGACTTTAGACTTACCGATATCTGAAAATCTATAAAACTGGCAGTTCATATTCTCAACCGAGACCTCGTCAAAGTCAAAAACCTTGATCTCGCTAAATCCCATCTTGGCGAGATTAAGAACCGTCATCGACCCGATCGCCCCAGCCCCAATAACGGTGATGGGTAAATTTAAAACCTCAACCGGGATAATGTCTAATTGCCTCGTCAAATGCTCAGTACCCTGCATAAAAATCATCCTCCGCACGGCGATCGTGCAAATAAGCCAAATAGGCGTCAGAAAACTTTGAATCAATCTTTCTCACATAAGAAATCTCATCGGGAGTCATTTCGGCGATCATAGAATAAAGCATATCCTTTCCCATAACCTCTGAATCCTTGCACGGATTGTAAACCGACATTCCATCAATATTGGCATAGCCAAACTTGTTCCACTCAATCTCGGTGTCTTTGGCTACCCCCCGAGGAAGCTCAACCAAAGAATCCTTGATCTTCCATACACCGTTTTTAAACTCGTACTTGTCTGGGAACTGCCGCTTCCAGCTATTTGGATCAGAGTCATCTGCCGTCCATTTGCTTGAATAGGTTTTCTTCTTCACCTTATCCTCAAATTCCTTATCAAGCTTTTCCTTTAAGGCCAGATCCACCCGCCTCACAATCTTCATTGGCATCTTATCGATGAAGATGTCATGCGGCCGCCCCATCACGTCAACGCTAGTTAAAAAGGCGGTCGTATATTCTTTCTTTTGGTTTAATACCGTCGCAACGATCCAGCCCTTTTGCCCAAGCTGACGAATGAGGTTTAGATCGGTCGTCGACCACGAAGCCTGAAATCCAGGGTGAGAGTGCCAGTGCCACTTTAAAGCGTTAGGCTCATTTCTCATCTCATACATCGCCTTAGCAAGGCCTGCGTCATCGATCTCAGCCGATCCCCCGCTCACCGTCTGCTTTAAAAGAATCGCGTCCCTCACCCGAAACCTTCTTGACGTTTCATCAAAGTCCAAAGACCCAAAGCCTGACACCTCATCTGGCGCCGCCTTATCAATCCAGTACATCACCTTTTCTAAAACCTTTTCTGGGATCTCAAGCGTTAACCCCTCTCCAGCATCTTGAACAGGAACGTGATCCTGATCGACCTTAGGGCCAACCGACTCATAGCCCACATAGTATTTCTTTTTCTTGTTCTTCTTAGCCATTTTTTACTCCCTTGGTTTTTGCCTTATAAGCTTGTTCAAATTGGTAAAGAGGAATATATCCTTTTCGCTCCTCGAAGTTTGCCATCACGTCGTAAAGATCCATCATACAAGCGTAAAAATCTCTCTTCGCGTAATTTTTGTGATAAGAGTTTCCAATCTCACCCATGCAGATGTAGTTTTTAACCCCGATGTGGGGGTGAACGTATTGTCCGATCGTGATGTTATCCTCTCCAGCGCCAACACTAATCGTCCATCCACCCTTCTTATCTGGTATGACGTCGACCTTAAAGCGCCCAAGTGGAACAATCAGATTTGTTGCCTGAGCCTCGCTAAAAAAGCTTTTGTTGATAAACTTCGATAAAAACGTGACAACGCCGTCACGTTGAACCTTATGCATCGTAAACTTTCCCGTCGCCAAAACCTTTTTGATCTCATTGGTCCACTTTAAAGAACTATCCTCTGCGCTTGGCTGGTTTTGTTGGGCCAAAATTTCTTGATTAATCTCATTATATCGCTCTTCAAGTTTACGTACGGTATTCCTAGCGTTCCTTAGGTCGGTTGCAACAAGCATGCGTTCGGTCGCTAATTTAAACGTCATGGCTGTGGGGTCATAAACAAACTCGGCTACAGCGCTTTTGATCTCGGCGGCCTTGACATACCTTTCCTTGGGAAGCTTCTTGGTTTTCCGCTTTAAGCCAAAAAAGATCTTGTTTATTTGCGCTCTGTTTAAAATAATATGACCGTCTTTAACAAAGCTCGATAACTCAAAATCGCCCACGTCAACGCCAGTCCTTTGGCCCAAATCCTCAATGTACTTTAAAATCGCCTCCTTCTTACCAATCTCCTCGTCGTTCGATCCGTTAAAGATTTCATAGTGATAACCACGAGCATCACGCATCGTCTTGACATCGTGATGCTTTAGCTCTAGCGTTTTAGGTGCCACTTTGTATTCTCCTTATCAGTTTGGGTGAAAGGGGGCGCTTCGGATCACTCCCCGAAGCGCCCCAAATTTTTACCTAGCCAGCCTTCACAGGACGGGCAAACGAGACAAAGTCGTTCGTCTCAAGCTTTTGGTCAAAGTCAGCGGGCTCTCCATTCACAGCCGCCGTATAACCCTGACACTCCATCTTGTTGGCTAAGTCACCAACCGTCTTGGCATCAATTTGCTTGTTCTTACCACCCGCGACCTGACAGATAACCTTTGCCATACTTTATTCTCCTTTGTTGGCGTTATTGGTTATTTGGACCTTAACTTTTCAATCTCAAGCCAAAGCTCATGACTCTCTGCTAAGGCGCAGTAATCCTTAGACACAACCCGAGCCATTCCCAAACAAGTGTTAAACTGCAATCGACACTCGTTAAACTTTAGCCGATTTGGTATAGCGCCAGATCTCTGGCAGTAACGAAAAATCTCAAACCCCAACGTCTCATCATCAGGGTAACCACTATCTAAAGCCTCAATCTGAAGCCTGGCTATATGGTCAGCAAGGCCAACAACATCAGCGATATGAAAAGGGTCAACAAGGATCGTCGAAGCAGTAGACTTTTTATTCTTGTGATATCCAGCCACACCAAGCACCTATGCTCCCTTTTGATCCAATTGTCTAATTTCTATCCCAAGCTTGTTTGAAAGTGATTG
>Ga0335069_10001052_pt1 | contig 44482 bp, 39 predicted proteins | sample Lox_Sample_11_FD_206714 | JGI IMG/M metagenome (GOLD analysis project Ga0335069, IMG submission 206714) | Soil microbial communities from Loxahatchee National Wildlife Refuge, Florida, United States - Lox_Sample_1.1 | ecosystem: Environmental > Terrestrial > Soil > Wetlands | place: USA...
CGGACGCGGAGCGGGCGGACGAGGAGCCGGCGAGGCCGGCGGATCGGGTTGCGGGCCTGCGGGAGCCTGCGCGGCGGCCATGGCCGCCAATAGGAGGCTCAATCCAATTGCACGAGTGAGGTAGCCAACCTGGATTTTTGGATTCACCGTCCGACTCCCTTCTGGTTGCTCCGATGCAGGGGCAACAGATACGGATGCCCGTCCCGGATCGACACAGTGGGGAGTTTACTGCAAAGGGAAGACCCGTGCGACCAATCCTTTGCATACCCCAACCCAGCGTTTGACGCGATTCGGATGGCGGCCTAGTCTGGGGTGGCGTTGGGAGGGGTGTATGGCGAAATTGGCGCTGGTGTATGGAATGCGGCTGCTGCCGGTGGATGATTTGGGCGAAGTGAAAGAGGCCACGGTGGTGTTGAAGAGCGGAAAAACCGCGCGGGTGGCGATGCACTTGATCGAAGGCAGCAAGGAAGAGATTGAGGAGATATTCCGGCAATCGATAAATGCGTTTTTTGAGATGTATCCGGAGATTTAGATTTTGGATTCGGTTGCCCGGGATCGAAGCAATCAGTAATCGGAGATCAGTAATCAGCCTGAGGAGAGCTAACAGATAGCAGCGAGCAGATAGCAGGAAGCGACGGAAAGATGCCTGTTCGCTGCTCGCTGTTTTCTGCTATCCGTCCGATTACTGATCACTGGTCGCCGATTACTGGCCAAGAAGGCGGCATAAAGCCGCCCCTACCGATTGCCGAAATTTTCGGGGTCTTCGTTGGGGTCTCCGAGATTGTCGTTGATGAGGACGGTGGACTGGCCGGTGAGTTCGAAACGCTTGCGGCACTTGTAGCAGGCGACCAAGTCATCCAGGCGGACCATGTAGGAGGCGGCTTTGGCAAATTTGCGGCGATCCTCTTCGCCAGCGCCGCGGGGGAGTTCGCGCTTTTTGCGGCAGACTTTCCAGCGCACCGGAGCTTCGAATTCACCGCGACAACTCGGACAGACGAGCTTCACCTTGCGGGTTTCTTCTTTTTCCGAATAAAAACTGCGTTCGTCCATCGGCCTCGACCCGCTTTCTAGAGCGCTTGGTCCATTGTAACAAATTCGAAGCCGAGGTCGCGCCAGCGCGGCAGCCAGTAGGCCAGCGCTTCGAGGGTGCGCTGGCGGTCGCCGTTTTGATGCGTGTAGTCGCCGTCGTGCAAGCAGATGACCGGGCCGGTGGTGGCGGAAGCGTTTGCCCTTGGCTCGGGGGCACAGGCAGGAGTGCCTGTGCCACTGGCGGCGATGGGCTTCATGCGCTCGATCAGCCATTCCGCGGGTTTCGCGCGCCAGTCACCAGGAAGTAGCGTCCACATGGCGGTGCGCATGCCGTGGCGCTGCGCGGTTTCGATGGTCCAAGGACTGCGGAATCCGAACGGCGGTCGGAACCAGCGCGGCGCGGCCCACGAGGCCCGGTGGATCGCTTCCTGGCAGCGGACGAGTTGCTCCTTCGTTTCGTCAGGGCCGCAGAAGAAGAGATTTGGATGCGTATCCGTATGATTGCCGATGACGTGCCCGCGCGCGCCGATCTCTTTGGTTAGCTCGGGGCATTCGCGCACAAATTTGCCGACGAGAAAGAACGTGGCCTTGACGTTGTGTTTCGCGAACAGATCAAGGAGTTGCGGGGTGATGGCGGGGTTCGGGCCGTCGTCAAACGTCAGTGCGAGTTGCTTCGCGGATCGCGTGCGGCAAACGGTGGGGCCGAAGAGCTGCGCGCGCGGATGCACCGCTACATACGCGGCGACACCCGCGATCCCAGCAACAATCGCCGAAGGCACTCCGATCATCCAAGGATTCATCCCGAGTATTGTGGCACGGGAGGCAGTGAATCTCCTCAAGCCAGAAGGCCCTTGCGGGCCTTCAGGTCGGTGAGGAGGCGCTCGACTTCGGAGTCGCGGTCGAGGCGGCTGAGTTTTTCGGCGACGTCGTCGTTGAGCAGGTCCACTTCGGCCGAAGCGGTGGCTTCGGTGTGGTGGACGCGTTCTTTCAGGCGGTCGAAGGTGGCGCTTTTGGAGCCTTCGCCGAGCGCAACCTGGGCCTTGGCGGCTTTATCGAGCGCGATGCTACGGCGATGGCGGGCCAGCAGGACTTCGCGCTTGGACTTGGCTTCGTCGAGTTTCTGTTCAAGCTTGATGAGCGCGCTTTTCAAGGTTTCCACCTGAGCTTTCTGGTCGTTGACCTGTTCCACGAAGCTTTGCGTGAGGCGCTGCGCGGTCTGATAGCGGTCGAGCGCGGAGCGGGCGAGATCGTCCTGCGTTTTTTCGACGGCGATTTCGGCCTTGCGCATCCAGTCCTTGGCGGTGTCTTCCTGTTCGCGCTGCTTCTTTTCGAGGATGTGCTGGTCGGCGATGGAGACGGCCACCTGGGTTTTCACCTGGAGGTATTGGTTCTCCATGTCGAGGATCACCTGCTTGATCATTTTTTCGGGGTCCTCGGCACGGTCGACCATGTCGTTTAAATTAGCCCGGATTAAAGTGCTGACGCGTTCTAGAAGTCCCATGGTGTTGCTCCTTTCGAATTGCTTACTACCGACCTCGACCACTCGCGATGATCGTGGTTGATGAATGGTGGCTGTCGCGATCGGGATATCAGCGATCAGATATCAGCGAACAGGAACCTCCACGGCTAGGTTGCTGCTAGCTGCTCGCTGTTTGCTGCTCGCCCTTTGCCAGCGGTGCAAAGGTGCACAGGCTGAAGCCTGGGTTACCTCCGCAAGCCTGGTCACCGAAACGTGAAAATACAATGGCTCAGCGCGACGTTGATCTGGTGCCAGGCAAGGCTCGTCAGCGTGGCTACCGTGACGATGCCCAGCGCCCAGAACAGACCGCGCTTTTGCTGCAGCGTGAGACTCATGACCTTTTCCTCCATAAGACACCCCTATGACCAACTACGCGGGCCGAGCTTGCTCGGCCCCTACAAATCCCGCCGACGGAGCCGACCTGAAGGTCGGCCACTACATTTGCGGAGGCACAGGCTGGAGCCTGGGCTACGTGGGCCAGCAAAAGCTGGCCGCTACGTGCTGCCGGCTAAAGCCCGGCACCTACATGGCCGGAGCGGCTCTGCGAGGCCGCACCGGCGGAAATGGGACACAGGCTAAAGCCTGTGCCGCTGGGCCACTACTTCGCCGGCTGATCGGGCTTCGGGGCTTTGTCGCCAATCAGGCGGACTTTGCCCAGCAGGTCCGACATTTGCATGCCGGAGAGGGCTTCGAAGAGCGCAGGGACTTGCGCCGCAATCTTCGTGACGTCGCCGGTGAGCTTATAGGCGCCGGCGGCATCGCCGTTGCCGGTGGAGACAATGGTCACCTTGTCCACCTTGCTGAGCGGCTCGCTGAGCGCGCGGACAACATCCGGGAGCCCAGTGATCAGCTTGTCCACGACGGCGGCCTGGTTGTACTCCTGGAAGGCCTCCGCCTTGATGTTCATGGCCTTGGCTTCGGCTTCGCCCTTCTTGAAGATGATCTCGGCTTCGGCTTCGCCCTGGGCGCGAATCGAGGAAGCGCGGCCTTCGGCTTCGACCATAAGGCGCTGGCGTTCGGCGTTGGCCAGGGTTTCGATGCGCTGGCGCTCGATTTCCGCCTGCTTGAGGACGGTGGCGATCAATTCGCGTTCGCGGCGCGCGATTTCAGCTTCCTGCACCTTCACCTGCGCTTCGCGTTCGACTTGCTGGACGCGCACCTGCTCGGCCACTACCTGCTGTTGCTGGCGGTTGGTCTCGATTTCATAGGCCTTGTCGGCTTGCGCCTGAGCCTTCTTGGTGGTTTCCAGATAATTCGCCTTCTTGATGTCGAGATCGCGCTCGGCCTCGGCTTGCTTGGCGAGCGACGCTGTCTCCGCGGCGACGCGCTCCTGGTCTGCCTGCGCCTTCGCCGTAGCGGCGGCGCGGGTGGCTTCGGCGCGCTTGATGGCGATGTCGCGGTCGGCCTCGGCGGCGGCCACTTCGGCATCGCGCTTGATGCGCGCGATGTCCGGGCGGCCCATGTTGGTGATGTACTCGTTTTTGTCGCGGACTTCTTTAATCGTGAAGCTCACGACTTCGAGTCCCATCTTGCTCATGTCCTCGGCGCAGGTGGAGCGCATGCGGTCGCCGACCATTTCGGGCTCCTTCACGATCTGCTCGACCGTGAGCTGCCCGATGATGCCGCGCAGGTGGCCTTCCATCACCAGCCGGATCAGGCCTTCACGCTGTTCCGGCCGCTTGGTGAGGAACTGCTCGGCAGACGTCAGAATCGATTCGCGATCGTTCTTGACCTTGATTTGCGCGACCGCCTCCACCGTCACCGCCACGCCCTGCTTCGTGTAAAGGTTCTGCTGGGGCGCCACGTCGAACGACATTAACTCCAGCGAGAGCTCACGGCAGGTCTGCACCATCGGAAAAATTAATGCCCCTTTTCCGGAGAAGACTTGCGTGCCTCCCATTCCGTAACGAATCAGCGCTTCATTCGGGCCTACTTTGCGGTACATCCTGGCCACCACAACCATGGCCATGAGGATGACCAGAACCAGAAGCCCGGCAACAATGACCACATCACTTGGCAACCCGAACATATAGCCTCCTTTTCGGACATTCCTTCCCCGACATCGAACTTGTTCGCATTCGTTTTCACGCCGCGAAATTCAAGAGGTGAACTCCTCCCATCGCTTCACGTAGGCGATTCCTTTTTCATAACGCTCGATCACCACTTCGGCGCCCTTTTCAATGGGCTTGCCATCTTCGGCGCGGGCCCCGGCGCATCGCCGGACTCCCCCGATCGGGAAAATGATTTCGCCCGTGCCGCCCTCGCGGATGGGCATGCTTACGGTGCCGATGGCGCCTTCGATGCGGCGCTCTTCGCTGGTCATAGGCAGGTCCTCGGAAGAAACAAGCTTGACCATGAACCGGAAGACGCTCCAACCCGCCACCAGGCCAGCGCCTGTAGACACACCGAGAATCAGGAATGCTACGAGCCGCGAGTGGCGGGTGAGCAGGAAACCCGTGCCGCCGAACCATGCCAGAAATGCGAGCACGGTGGATGCGTTGAACCACGACAACTGCGCTCCGCCTTTCGGCCCGGAGAGGTGCCCGCCGTGATGCCCAAGGTGAAACGGCAGATGCCACCGCGTTGGCAGGTGAATATGCAGGTGCAGGGCGCCTGAAATAAACGACAGCACGCTGAGCGAAAATCCCACCAGGAAGCAGAGCAGATAAAAGTCAGACCACGTCATACGGCACCTCGCAGAGCGACACCCCAGTCGCTAGAACGAACTGCATGTGGCTTAGTGAGAGCGGTTTCTTGGTTCAGTTGTGATTCGGGGGCGGATGCCCGGAGCCGATGATTGCAGCGGGCTGCAGGACTTCGCTGAGGCGCTCGGCCAGGCCGGGCGTGCGAAGAATTTCGCCCAGCAGCAGGAGCGCGCCGCGGGAATCGCTGACTTCGGCGATGGCCAGCAGCGCTTGCTCCAGCTCCGGATCGGAATTGAACTGGTCCGCGGCGGCGTAGAGCCATGCATCCACGGTCGAGTCTGTCATGCGCAGCGGCGACTGCAATTCGCGTGAGTAGCCCTCCGGGTCGTCCACAAGGAAGCCCGGGTAGACACGGAAAAAACGCGCCAGCAGTTCGCGCGACGTGTTGGTCATATGGGGCCGCGCGCCGCTTTCAAGTTGCGAAACGTAAGCCTGGCTGAGGCCTTCGCCCAGTTCCTGCTTCATGGCTTCGACCAGCTCGGACTGCGTCATGGGACGGCCGAGACCGCGCAGAGACCCCTCAATCGCCCGGAGGGAGCGGAGCTTGTCGCCGAGAGTCATGGTTGGCCGCCTTTCCAGATTATTGCGATATGCAATTTGTATATTGCAATATGTAATTTGTCAAGGGAAATCGTAATAAAGAGCAATAGCCATTAATTCAATGGGTTACAGATACGTCGAGAGGCTAGTAGGGTTAGATGGCTGGATCAGAGCAAAACTTACTCTGGCATGCGGAGGGATTGCAGGTCAATGCCGAGTTGCTGGCACTTCTTGTAGAGGTGGCTGCGTTCGAGGCCGAGGGCGCGGGCGACGTTGGTCATGTGGAAGTTGTGACGACGAATTTCCGCGAGGAGGACTTCGCGCTCGAACGCTTCCGTGCGTTGCAGGAGAGTTCCCTGCCCTGTGTCTGCGGCACCTGCGTTGCCTGCTGCTTCGCTGCCTGGAAGGGCGAGTTTCACATCTTCAGCGGTGATCGTGTCATCCATCGCAAGAAGAACGAGGCGTTCGACCACGTTACGGAGTTCGCGGACATTGCCCGGCCAGGAATACTGGCGCAGGGCGGCGATAGCTTCGGGCGGGAAGAGTTTTTCCTTCCAGCCGTTTTGCGCGGCGACCTGGCGGGCAAAGTGTGCAATGAGATCGGGAAAATCCTCGGGGCGTTCACGCAGGGGCGGCAAAAACAACGGAAACACATAGACACGGTGGAAGAGGTCGCGGCGGAATCCGTTTTTCTTGACAAGTTCTTCCAGATTGCGGTGCGTGGCGACGATGACGCGGACGTTGACCTTGATGGGCTTTTCGCCGCCGACGCGCTCGACTTCGCCCTCTTCGAGCACGCGCAACAGCTTGGCCTGCATGGAGACGGGCATGTCACCGATCTCGTCGAGGAAGAGCGTGCCGCCTTCGGCCTGCTCGAATTTGCCTATATGGCGGCCAGCGGCTCCGGTGAAGGAGCCTTTTTCGTGGCCAAAGAGTTCGGATTCGATGAGTTCTGCAGGAACAGCCGCGCAATTCAGCGTGATGAAGGCGTTTTCGTGGCGCGTAGATTTTTCATGAATGGCGCGGGCGACGAGTTCCTTGCCCGTGCCGGTTTCGCCGAGGATGCAGGCGCGGGTTTCACTGGCGGCGACGCGCTCGATTTGCGCGAGCAGGCGTTTCATGGCCGGGCCGGAGCCGACTAGTTCGTGTTTGCCGAGGCGGTGGCGTAATTCGCGGTTTTCGTCTTCCAGACGCGAGAGTTTCAGCGCGTTTTCAACGGTGAGCAGCAGTTTGTCCGTGCTCAGCGGCTTTTCGAGGAAATCCAGCGCGCCAAGGCGCGTGGCTTTCACCGCCATTTCGATGTTGGCCTGGCCGGAGATAAGGACGATCGGCGTTTGGACGCCCGCTTTCTTCAGTTCTTCGAGCAGATCCATTCCTGTTTTTCCCGGCATGACGACGTCGGAGAGGATCAGGTCGAAGCGCTCGGTTTTGACGAGTTCCATCGCGCGCGTGGCGTTGTCGCAGACGGTGGCTTCGTGTCCGGCGAGGCGGAACGCGCGGGCGAGCGATGCCAGCGTGTTGGGATCGTCGTCGATCAGCAGAAGATGGGCTTTGCGCGGCACGGAAATCCTTTCGAAGAATCTTGGCCACCCAGAACACAGGCTAAAACCTGTGCTACTTTGCGGCCGCTCCTAGTCGGAGGCGGTAGCGGCGCGCTCGGAAAGCGGCTCGGTGGGTGGCCCTTCTTTTCTCGGCTTGATCGCCACGCCGCTCTGGCGCTTGGGCAATTCGATGCGGAAGGTGGTGCCATGACCTTCTTCGCTAGAGACGGAGATCGTGCCGTGATGGTCGGCGACGACGGATTGCACTATGGCGAGGCCGAGGCCGGTGCCCTGCTGTTTGGTGGTGTAGTAGGGCGTGAAGAGGCGCGAGCACTCTTCCGGCGTCAGACCTTTGCCGGTGTCGGAGACTTCGATGCGCACCGCTTCGCCAGCATCGGTGCTGCGGACGGAGAGCGTGCCGCCGGCCGGCATGGCGTCCATGGCGTTGAGCACGAGGTTCTGGAACGCCTTGTGGAGCAGGTCGGGATCGGCCTCAATTTCGGCAAGCGAATCGCTGAGGAAATATTCGGTCGTAATGTGCGGCTTGCCGACGGCGGTGAACTGCGGCTCAAAGAGGCGCACGGCCTGGCGCAGGGTTTCGTTGACATTGACATTGGAAAACTCCGGCGTGGGCATTTTCGAAAAATCGCTGAAGCGGCCGACGATAGCATTGAGATTGGAAAGCTCGGCTTTCAGCGTAGCGGTGGCTTCGCTGAAGACTTCCTGAAACTGCTGCGGGCCAAGCTGCCGCGCGCGCTGCAGATTTTCCACCGTGATTTGCAGAGGGAAGAGCGGATTGCGGAGCTCGTGGGCGAGGCGGCGAGCTAATTCGCGCCAGGCAGCGACGCGTTCGGTCTGCACCAGCTTTTCTTTCTGGGCGGCGAGCGTTCCGGTCATCTCATTAAATGCGTGCGCGAGCTGGCCGATTTCATCGCTGCCCTTCACGTCAATCTTCGTGTCCCATCGGCCGGAGGCGACGTCGCGGGCGCCATTGGCGAGTTCTTCCACCGGCCGGGTGATGCGGCGCGAGACCCACCAGCTGACCAGCAAGCCAATGAATAGAGCGGCCAAGGCCACGACGGCGGCGATCTTCAGGATTTGCCGCTGCAGGAGGACCAATTCGCGCGCGGAACTTCCGAGCAGCAGGACACCCAGGAGTTCGCCATTGCGCCCGCGGAGGGGTGTGGCGTGAAACGTTTCGGCGCTGGCCGGGTCGTTGTTCCACGAAATGGTTTTGATCGTGTCCTGTGGGTGCTTCTGAATCTGCTCGATCAGCGGGCGAAACTCGTCGGCCTGGGCTGCCGCGCCTCCGGCGTCGGACAAATTAGTGGGCACGAAACCCGGATCGAGATTGCTGTAAAGCAGAGCGCGCATGCCCGAGGGAAGCTCGAGCGTGGCCAGGAAGTTCTTGTCGAGGCGGCGGCCGCCGATGATGTAGATCGTTTTGTCGCCGACGGTCTGCGTTCGCACCACCGTGAGGGAAAGCGCGACGCTGTCAGGCAGCTCTTCGCGCTTCAGGAAAGCGCCGGTGGCATCCCAGTTCTTGTTGGAGGTCACCCAGTCATTTTTATAACCGACGCGGGCCGGATATTGGGCCGACGAGACGAGCGTGCCATCCGAGTTCACGAACTCCACAAAATCGAGGCCATGACTTTGCGCCGCTCCGTTGGCGTCGTGCAAATAGAGCGAAGCATCGGCGTTGGGACGCGCCAGGTCAAGAACCATGCGCACGGTGACGTCGGCGTTGGTGATATTCTCCACCTGCTGCACGACCGTTTCGCCGCGCTGGTCGAACTCTTTCTTGAACTGCACTTCCAGCGCCTGTGTGCGCTGCGCGTCCATTTGTTCGAACGCCTGTTGCGTGTAGTGCGTGACGCCGTAGGCCACCAGCGACACCGAGGCCAGCACGGTAATCAGGAAGATCAGAAACACTTTTGTGCGGAAGGTCATGGCTTTGCCCCCGGATTGCGAGCCGTGGAATTCTCTTTTTGCGTGCCGCCCGTGAGTTTGGACGAAGCTGGGTCTTCCGATTCCAGCCAAACGTCGGCGAGCCGCCAATCGCCCCATGGCGATGCGTTCCAGTTGTGGACGGTGGCGCGGATGCCCACATACTCCGGCAAAAGCACCAGCGGCAGGATGCGGCGCTCTTCGATCAAGCGGCGCTCCTGCTGGAAAAGCTGCTCGGGATCGCCGGGATTCGCCGCCACATCGGTTCCGTCTGGCATTTGTCTCAACATCATTTCTAGTTGCACACGTGGCGAAAGCGAGTCGTAGCGCCACGCAATCAGGTGCAGGCCGTCGGGAGGTACAGAGGAGCCGCTCGCGCTCCCCGCTCCAGCGACTTGCACCTGCAAATTGGCTTGCCGCGCATTCACTGCCACGCGCTCTCCCATCAACTTGAAAAGGTCGCCCGGTGCGTCCACATGCAACCGCAGAGCTTGCGCCGCTCCCGCTTGCGAAGCGGGGAAGGAGGCACGGAGTTCTTTGGCGCGCTGGAGGTTCATGGGCCTCTCAAAGAGAAAAGCATATCCCGTTAGCCACTGTGGCAAAAGAGCGGCGGCGGGTTGTGCTTGCCTTTGCAGCAACACGTTGGCCATGGTGTCACGGTCCATAGCCAGCCACAACGCTTCGCGAAGCTGGTCGGAGGCGGGGGCGGCCAGGGCATCGTCGAAGCGCAACGCCACCAGCGTAACTGGCGCGGAACTCCAGATGCGTAGGCCTTCCTGGCGGCCTTTGCGAACCAGGTCCGGCGAAATCTCTACAATGTCTGCCCGGCCAACCTGGAGATCCAGAAGTTGCCGCAAAGCAGGTTCGCCGAGAGTGACTTCGACGGCATCCACGAATGGGCGTCCGGCCCAGCAATTTTCGTTCGCTTGAAAGCGGATGCGGGCGGGCTTGATGGCGGTTGGGTTCGCTTCCGAGGGAGCCGCCTCGGCGGATTCGGCCACGAAGAACGGACCGGTGCCGAGAAGCGTGCCATCCAGCTGCGGACGAAAGATGAAATTGCGACCAGAGGCCAGTTGCTCAAGCAGATCGGTAGAAGGCCGGGCGGCCCGCAGGTTGATGGCGTTCTCTGCCGCGCCGATCTCAAACGTCCTGCCCAGCGTGGCCTGCAAAGCAGCAACCGCATCGGCCACCGTGAACGGCGAGCCATCAGAAAACCGGACGCCGGCGCGCAATTTGAACTGCCAGCTCTTGTAGGCCGCATCGTGCGTCCATTCCGTGGCCAAGGCGGGCTGGAAGCGGCCGTAATCATCGAGCGTCACCAGCCGGTCATAGACCAGGCTCGCCAGCTTTTCATCCGCGGCGGATGACAAAGACCCGGGCGTCCACTTGCGCGGATCGAGCGAGACATTCGTTGCCCGCAATTTCACGTGCAGCATGCCGCCATAGCGGGGCGTCTCGGCGCTGGCATCGAGCGCCGCGAGAAAGAGGAGCAGGCAGCTAATTGCCGCAAACGAGAGTGATCTGATAGACCTCATAATTTCCTGTTCGCAAATTCCGGATGATCACCAGGGCGTGGCTCTGATTGTCGTCGCCGCTGACGTTGAGGACCGGGCCGGGAAAATCGCTGGTGAGCGTCGCGCTGCTTCCCGCCGTGGCGCCGTCCGGAATCAAACGAAGCATTCCGCGAACCCCGCGTTCGTTGCCCACACCCGAAATCGTCCAATTCGCGTCGTCGCAGGGTGAAGTCAAGGAAACCTCTGGCGCGCTCACCGAATCAGCCGAAGCGCTCGTTTTCTCCGAACGGCACTTGGGCTCGGCGGCAGAGTCCCAGGACATGTCACAAGTTTTTCCCCAAAGCTGTGCGGTTGCCTGGTTGCCACTGGAGAAAATTTCGCCACGCGGATCGCGGGTTGGCTTTAGACCGGCGACACGGAGCGGCAGGGTTTGCTTCAATTCGCCGCTTTGATTCACACGCAAAATCACCGGTTCAAAATTGCGGTAGATCAGGACGGCAAGCCCGTCTTCGCGAAAATTCATCAGGTTAGAGGCGTCCAGAATCTGATCCGGACTTTCATAAATCAGCTGGCGTTCCAGGCGCACGGGCGCAACCGGCAATTCCGCCGGCGGCAGAGCAGCGCGAGCCACGGCCACCACGCGAATCTCTTCGCGGTCCGCGACGCGCGTTTTGGCGGTGAGCACGACTTGGGTGGATGTTTGCGCGGCATAGATGGCGAGCGCGGGAGTGGCCGCATCTTCATTCCATTGCAGGGCGCGGCGATCGAATGCATCGCGCAAAGCATCCTGCCAGCGCGCACCCTCGCCTTCGGACCAGGATTCATCGGCATGCCATTCCAGGCGCAGGGGGCCGCGCAGGCCGGGGATGGCCGCGACGCGTTCGGCCAGTCTGCGCGCGGCGTCTTTCAACGCGGCGTCGCTATCGGCCAACACGCGGGGGCCCGGGGAATAAATGGCCGCCAACACGCCCAGCAGGAGCAATGCTCCAAGAAAAATGGAACGACCACGTATTTTTTGCCAGCAAGATTCAGCCGAAGATTGCACGCTTGCTCCGCCGCGCGACACCGCTCTATTCGTTCTCAATGCGTCCGGAAATCCTTGTAGAGATCCAGATGGTTGAGCATCCGGATCATGATCTGGGTGTAGGCCAGATATTCCGACAGGCTTTCGTCGGACACGTTAAACAACGCCTTGCGACGCGCTTTGCGGATGGTGTCGAAATCCTCCGCTGTGAGCGTGGCGACCGCCGCGTTTTGAAACGCCGTGTGGTCGGCAACACCGTAGATAGGCTCGCCTTCCGCAACGGCTTTCGCCAAATCTTCCTGAGTTGCTTTTTTCTGACGCATTTCGCGATCGAATTCCGCGCCTTTGGTGCTCATCACGTCGTCGAATTCCCTGCGCGTGTGCGGCAGGCCGGCAATGATTTGCAGGACTTGCTCGCGTGTCCATTTGGGATTCGCGAGGCTGGCGGCATCCGGCGCTTCGTATCTCATCACCGCTTGAATATCGTTGCGGCGGTAGTCCTCTTTAACGTCAGCAAGGCCGGGCCAGGTGCTCAGTGTGCGGAAGGCGTCTTCGGTCATCTGTTCCGCAAGCAAGTGGGCAGCGGCCGCGCGGACGAATGGCTCGGGCGCGTCCAGCTTGGTGATCAGAGCCTTGCTGGCCCTTGTGGAATCCATGCTGCCGTAAAGAAAGAGCGCGGCCGTGTCCGCATCGAGATCAAGCGAGTGCTCGGTGATGTGGATAACCGCATTCGGAAAGAGAAGAAGCTTGGCGGCGAGGGTCTGGATGTCCACGCCGCGCTGGCCAAGTTCGAGCGCAAGAGAAAGATAATTTGCGGGGTCAGTTTCCTGAAAATCGGTTTGCGCCAGCGCATCTTTCACTATGGTCAGCGATTCCGGCGATTTGTCGAGTTGATAGAGGAAGGAAGCGGCGTCGAACTGGAAGAGATGGTCGGTCTTTTCGGAGCCGAGCATGTCCTGGAGACAACTGACAGCGCCCGATCCGGAGGCTTGCACCTGCTTCCAATAGGCGTCGATTTCCTTGCTCTTGGCGTCAATTTGCGTTTCGGTGAGTTGCGCCAGATGGAAGCCGTAAACTTTTTCTTTCTGCGCGCGCAGATCTGCGCATGAAGAAGCATCGGCCCGCGCCATTCCCGCACCCAGCGCGCACGCCCACAACATAAATCCCGCCGCCGTTCGCCGCAATCTTCACCTCATCAACATCTACTAAATGCTACCATCCTTCGTGCCAACCACCTTGGCTGGGAAACCATCGTGATTCACCGATTTCGCTTCGTTGCCGTTCTTCTGTTTTTCCTCATCGCTGCGATTCCAACGAGTGCCGAGAAACATCCTGTGCTGGCCCTGGTCGGCGGCACGATTTTCACTTCGCCCGATGCGCCACCGTTGCACGAGGGGGTCGTGCTGATTTCCGAAGGGCGCATTACGGCGGTGGGCAACCTCGCCAGCGTCGGCGTTCCGCCAAAAGCTGGAGTCATCAATTGCTCTGGGAAATACATTGTCGCGGGATTCTGGAACAGCCACATTCACTTCAGCGGGCCGGAATGGAATAACGCGGCCACTGCTCCTGCGGAAGCGCTTGAAAAGCAAATGCAGCAGATGCTCACGCGGTGGGGCTTCACCACCGTGTGGGACCTCGGTTCGATGCCTGCCAATTCGCTGGCGCTGAGGCAACGCGTGGAATCGGGAGAGATCCGCGGGCCGAAGATTTTTCTCGCTGGCTCGCTCTTTCCGAAGAACGGCCACCCCGTTTATATTCCCGCCGAAATGCAATTGCCCGAAGCAGCCACGCCGGAAGAAGCAGAGCAAATGGCTCGCAATGATTTGAAGATGGGCCTGGACGGCATGAAGCTCTTCACCGGCGCGTTTATGGGAGACAAGCCGGTGATTAACATGGACACAGCCATCGTGAAGGCCGCCGTGGACGTAGCACATGCGCAAGGGAAGCCCGTCTTCGCACATCCACAGAATACCGCCGGTGTGGACAACGCGATCGCCGGCGGCGTGGACATCCTGGCGCACACGGTTCCCACCGCGCCCGGCTACACGGCTGAGGAACTGGCGCGATTCAAAGCGCAGGACACGGCGCTGATTCCGACGCTTTCGCTGTGGACAACGGTCAACAGCGACCCGCGGGTCACGGATCATCTGGTGCAATCCGGCGTCGAGGAACTCCAAGCATTTTTCGGCAACGGCGGGAAGGTGCTGTTTGGCACGGATGTTGGCTTCACGATTATCTACGACACCTCCCAGGAATTTGAATTCATGCACCGGGCGATCAATTCGCGGGAGATTCTTGCCTCGCTGACGACGAATCCGGCAGCGTATTTCCACGCCAGCCAAAAGGGGCGCGTGGCCAAAGGGATGGACGCGGACCTGGTGGTGCTGGACGGCGACCCGTTCGGGGACATCCGCAATCTTGCCCGCGTCGCGTACACCATCCGCGCCGGGAAGATCCTTTATCAGAAATAGGTTTGCACTTCGCCGCATAAGAGCAAACTCAATTCACGAAGAGGGCGCCGGGCGGCTTGGTCAGGGCCACCCGGCGTGTCAGGTCAGGGTTGCTGTGTGTTGTTTGTTTGGTGGAACTCATGCGCGCCTTTCAGTCGAGGGAATCGCGCGTAATCGTTTCGACGCGGACGGGAACCCAGATACGGCTGCTCGGCGTGCCCGCGGTTTTGGTCTGCCAGCCGAAGCGGCGCAGGCTGATGCGATAGGAAGTGTGGCCGTCGAGCGAGTGGAAAGTGTAGACCGCCTTGTTCAAGGTGGGCTTGCCATCCTGGGTCGTCAGCGAGGCGAGTTCAAAATCGGAGTTGGCGAATTCGGGGGAAACACGTTGAATCGTAGCGGCGGCGACGGACTTCGCATCGCGGCACCACGTCTCGTGGCCGTTATTCACCCAGCGCTGCAGGTTTTCGACGCGCGCACGGCTGACGGGTAACTGTTGCACGGCTCGATGCATCGGCGTCCGCGCCTCGACCACGCTCATCGTGGCGGCGCCGAGCGTCCACAGCACCAGGAAAAAGCTGATCCGCAAAACCACCGGAAGAATCTGGCGAATCGTTTTTGCATTTTCGTTCGTTGTGTTGCTGTTCATTGCGCCATCCTTGCGAACCGCGATCAATGCCTGTCCAAAAACTCTTGTTCTTTCCTTACTTCGCTGCTTTCTTACTTCGTTATTTCCCTTTCCGCCGGCCGGGTGGCGCGGAGCGCGGCGCCGGAGTTTGATTTGCCGTTCGCAAGAAGCAAGCGCGGCGGTGCTTGGCTTTTGGCTCATGGCATCTCCTCCAGCGACGCGATCCGGGCCACCCGCAGGGGGATTGGCCGGCGTTCCTGAGAGGCGGCCTTGCTCTAACCGCTTCTCCGAAACTTTTGTTGCCTCAGGGGCTGAAGCCCCCTTTACTGCTGGCCCCGAACGGCACGACTAAAGTCGTGCCCTCCTGTCTTGCTGTTCCGTGAATCCCTAGTTGCGCTCGGATGGCGGAGCAAGCTCCGCCCCTACAATTTGCTCACGGCCTGCGGCCTTGTTTGCGCTGAGCGGTGGCAGTAGCTACCGGCGATGGGTCATCGCCGTTGTCGTCATTTGGCGCGTCGGTGTTGTTGTTTGAGTTGGCGTTGTTCTGGAACGCGGAGCGCATCACGTCCGAGGCAAAAAAGTTCTTGCCGTCCATCGGCACCATCATGATTTGCAGTTTGTCGCTCAGCCGCTCGGCAATGATCTTTTGAATGAGCAGTGGGTTCTGCTTCAGCACGGCGGCTTCGTACTTCATGCGCTCGGCGTCGGCAGCGGCGGTGACGCGGATGCGGTTGGCTTCGGCGTCGGAAAGGTTCTTCTGACGTTCCACCTCGGCCTTGCTGTCAATGATCTTGGCCTGGGCGGCGGCTTCGGCGTTCTGCAGCGTGGCTTCCTTGCGGGCTTCGGCTTCGAGCTTGGTCTGTTCAATCTGCTTCTGCTTGAGCGGCAGAGTGTACTGCATGGCGTCGGATTCGGCCTTGGCTTGCAGGACGCGGACCTGTGCCTGCGCTTCGGCTTGCTTCACGTCGCGGGACTTCTGGGCTTCGGCTTCGAGTTCGGCGATTTTCACTTCCTTGGCCTTGATTTCCTGCTCGGTGCCGAGGCGTTCGTTTTCCTGTTCCTTCAGCAGCAGGCCTTCGAGGCCCCTGGCATATTCGGCGGGCAACTGAATATCGCGGAGAAGGACTTCGCGGACCACGATACCATCCGAGGAGAGGCGCTTCTTGATCTGATCGGAAGCCTGGCTGCGAAGCTCTTCACGCTTCAGCGCGAAAATTTCACGAGTCTCATAGTTAGGCGCGAGTTGGCGATAGGTCGACGAGACAACGGGGGAGACCACTTGTTCGCCGACAGGCTGCGGCAGATTCTGGTGAATCTCATAGAGGCGTGAAGGATCGATGCGGTAACGGACAGTGACCGAGAGGCCGAGGTTCAGGCCTTCGCGGGCTTGCACGGTCAGGACTTCGTTGGCACCTTTTACGCCGGCAACCGGCGCCGTCGTGTAGACCTGTTCGCGCGTGTCGTAGAGCGCGACGCTATCCACCAGCGGCGTTACGAAATGCACTCCCGGATACAACGTACCGGGGCGCGCGCCGTAAATTTGGCTGACGCGAATACCCGCGGAACCGTCGGGCACAACCACGATGCCCTCCGACAGCACCACTGGCACGACTCCGGCCGCCACCAACTGCAGCGCCAGCCGCCACCGTACCGGTCCGAAAGGGCGCGGTGCCTTGCGCAGCCCCGCCTCCGTGCCGGGTTCCGGGCTGGCCTGCTCCAGGAGCCACCGGAGGCGAGCCGCCATGTAAATGTCGTAGATGACCAGAATCGCGGCGCTGGAGAATAAACCGACGCCGAGAAGTGTGAGCAATGTTTTCAGTGCCAACATGATTTTTTCCTTTCGTCCCTTCTTCGGTTTTCCCTGCGAGGAGCCGCCTGCCGGGGTGCGGACCTCGTTCAGGGGATAGCCGGAAGCTCTCGCCGCTAGCTGCGGCTCTCAAACGCACGGGCGACCAGGCGCGTGCCGTGCGCGACTTGCAGGCGAACAAGTCGGCGATCCGATGTGGCGGGTTGCATCAGACGAAGCATCCCGTGCAGCAACGCGCTCTCAATAGCTAGCGCAACAAACAGCGCCAAGGTTGTGATCACCGCGACTCCCGCGAATCCAAGCATCGTTTCCATGTGTGTTCTCCTCGGTGCGCTGGGCTGTGTACCGCTTCGCAGGGAAGAATGGCAGGCGGGAGGCCAAACTCAAGCCATTGAAAATAAATTGGTTACGAGCATTGAGTGCTGGTCCCGGCGTGGGCGGACGGACGCGCCGTGTGCGCCAAGCCACAAACAATCAACGGGTTGCGATGGCTAACGAGCATTTGCAAGAGAACGCCAGAAGCGTGAAAGGGCTAGCTTGTTTCGCGCCTCCGGCGTTGAAGAACTATCAGTGCACGCGGACTCCGGAGTCGGTTATTGGGGTGAGTCTTGTCTCGCGTAGGTGCCGACTTCGATGCCGTCGCTGATGAGGAGTTTGTCGCGGTTGAATTCGACTTTCCAGACCTGAGGACGCGGAGGAGCGCCTTGCGGGGCGCAGTTGAGGCGCAGGTGCTGGGCGTCGGGGAAATCGTACTCGCAGGGGTCATTCGTGTCGGGGCCTTGCATCAGGACGGTGCCGTCGGCGTTGAAATTGAGGTATTCGTTCTTGGTGCGGACTTCTCGCCAGTTCCCGACGATTTTTTGCTTCAGGTCCTCGACGGTGTCCTTGTGACAGCCTTGCAGCGCGATAATGATCCCGAGAATGTAAACGAAACCGGCCAGCCGCATGATCATAAACGTGCCTCCATTAATTTCGCCCTTGATTTTCCACCTTAAGCCAGATCGGTAAGCATGTGTGGGGGCGATTTGAAGTAGTTGCTTGAAGCACATCGCGCCGGCCTTCCTGTAATTCTCCGTACTTCGTTTTCGTTTGAAAACAGCAAGCCGGGAGAAATTCTGCACGGCGAGATTGCGCAGAACGTGCCGCTACCCGGCGGCAGCAAGATTCGCAGAGGCACACGGATCCAGGGGCACATTGTGAGCGTGACTCCTTCCAGCGGCAGCAATCCAGCGAAAATCTCCCTGCAGTTCGACAAACTTTTCCTCGAAGGGAACTCCGTCGCCCTGACCACCGACCTTCGCACCATCGCAGGCTTCATGGACGTTCAGGAAGCTGGCGTGCCCACCGAGCCACCCGGCGAGGGATCGCCTTATGACTGGCTGGTGACGGAGCAGATTGGCGGTGATTCGGTGTACGGGATGGACGGTCCGGTGATGAGCGCTGAAGATACTTCGAGGATCATTGGCAAATCCGTGAGCGACGGCGTGCTGGTGCAGGTGGGTTCGAGAGCGGGCTCACGATGCAGGGGTGCCGTGGACGGGATCGACCATCCGCAGGCGATATGGGTCTTTTCTGGCGACGCGTGCGGCACCTACGGTCTTGAGGATCTAAAGATCGTGCATTCCGGCAGGACCGATCTACAGGGGACGATCGTGCTCACCTCCAAATCTCCCAAATTCAGATTGAGAAACGGAGATGGAATGTTATTACGCGTCGACTGAGACCCGCGCAGAAGACGAGCTAACGCAAGTACGCAAATCAGACAGCTAAAACCGGGGAGGAATGCCACGCTCCTCCCCGGCTCCCAATTGACGCGATTTGGTAGGAATTAATTTGTGGGCGCGGGGACGGCGGTGCGGTTGGCCGGCACGATCTGCGGCTGGTAGGAGAAGACTTCGCGGCTGTTGGGGTCCACAGTCACCTTGAGCCAGTTCACGTCGTTATCCCCATTACCCTGATTGTCGCCAAAGGTTTCAACGCGCGTGAAGTTTTCCAGGCGCTGGCCCAGAGCGTTGAGAAAGGGCTTGTCGATGCGGAAGTAGTGCGAATCGCCATGGACGTAGGCCACGGGCCGCTGGAAGGCGATCACTTCGTCGCGAAGGGCAAGAAGAAAGGCCTGGAAGCCGTCGGGCTGCCCGTCGGTTTCCACAAGGGTTTTGGGATCGCGGACCGGACTGCGGGTCGGGTCGGTGGAATCGAAGCCCGGGTCAGCCTGCGAAATGATCATGACGGCAGCGGAACCGCGGGCCTTGGCTTCCGCAAAGGTCTGCTGCATCCAGAGAATGTCGGCCTGGTTGCGGGCGGCGAATTCGGCGGGATCTGGGTCGGTATCGCACAGGTTGTTGCAGGAACCCTGAATGTTGATGGAAGCGTAGGTGACGCCGCCGATGGTCCAGCGGCGATTTTCCACGCAGGGCACATCGCCCTTGACGCCGAGGCAGAGAGGATCGGTCTGCACTTCCTGGCGGAAACGGTGTTGACCGAGGGTGTAGGGCGTGCTGAAGAAGACGGCGCGCTCATGATCAAGGCGTTCGAGAGAGGAAAAGCCGCCGTTAGAAGCGCGGTCGCAGTCCGTCCAGTCGTTATCGCCGGTGGTGAAGATGACCGGGGCTTTCATGGAATTGAAGTAGCCGAGGGCCTGCTGGTAAAGAGCGTCGCTGCAAGTGCTGGGAGTGACGGAGTTGGGAGTGCCGCTACCAGCTTTCAGATCGCCGTCGTGCGCGGTGAACACCAAATCATGGCGGTTCATATCGGCGATGAGGTTCGGGACGCCCGTAGTGGCTTGCAGATCGGAATAGGGCAAATCACCCCAGAGGCCTATAGCATAAGGACGCCGATCCCCATGATCGTCCCAGTCATGCCTGGCATCAACTACGGCGGTGGTAGCGGCCGCAACCAGCAGCGCGGCGATCGCTGGCCAAAACAGTTTGCGCATGGACTGCCGGAGCCCGCCAATCGAATCAGCTTTCAATTTGAAGTTCATATACCTCTCCACTAGTAGGAATTGAAGTAAGCAAATTGACCTGGACTGACTTGGGTGGGAACTTTAGAGAACGACGGAGGTTCCGGATTTTACTGGCGCGTAAATAGTTTGTTTAATTCCCGGCGAGCGCAAAAGCGAGCGAAATAGCCGGCGCGTCGCGAGGCTGGCGTGACGACGGCGCCTGCGATTTTGCGGTACGATGGGGAAAATGTCACAAGCACAAGGAATCCGTGTCGGCCGCATTCTGGGCATCCCCATCTATGTGGATTTCAGTTGGATCCTGATCTTTGGGGCGTTTTGTTTTCTCTTGCAGCAACAATTCGCCGAGCTGCACAAGGACTGGAGTTCAGAGGTTACTTGGGCCGTCGGGATCTGCACCAGCGTCCTGTTTTTTGTCTCGGTCGTGCTGCACGAACTGGCCCACAGTGCGGTCTCGCAGGGGTACAACATCAAAGTTCTTTCCATCACACTATTTATCTTTGGCGGTTTGGCGCGTATCAGCCGCGAACCTTCCAAGGCGATTCAGGAGTTCAACATCGCCTTGGCGGGTCCCGTGGCCAGCGGCATTCTTTCGGGCATCTTTTTTGGGCTCAGTTTGCTCTTTGCGGGCAACGAAAAGCTGAGTGCGCCGTTCGGATACCTTGCGTGGGCCAACGGAATTCTGGCGCTCTTCAATCTGCTGCCGGGATTTCCCCTGGATGGCGGGCGCATCTTTCGGGCGATGGTGTGGGGCGCGACCAAGGACTTTTCGCGCGCGACGCGAGTGGCCGGCGCCAGCGGCAAACTGATCGCCTACGCGTTGATTGCTTACGGCCTAGGCGCCATCATCTTCGCGAAAAACTACGGAAGCATCTGGCTGATTCTGATTGGCCTTTATCTGCTGAATGCGGCGCAAATGAGCGTGGCGCAAGTGACCATTCGGGAATCGCTGGCGGGCCTGACCGCGGCGGACGTGATGAGCCAGGAGGTTCCCACGGTTCCGGGGAACATGAGCCTGGAGGAATACAGCAACGAGGTGCTGCGCACGGGGCGACGCGTGCACATTGTCACCATGGGGGACCGTCTCGCGGGTCTGATGAACGTCGCGGCGCTGAATCAGGTGCCTCGCGATGAGTGGAACATGAACTCCGTGCAGGCGGTGATGGTGCCGCGCGACAAAATCATCTGGGCCGCGCCGGAAGAGCCGCTGCTGCGGCTGCTCGAGAGGCTGATGGCCGCCGATATCAACCAGATGCCGGTGGTGAAACACGGCGAAGACGGCTCGGCGCAAATCGTGGGGATCGTCTCGCGCGACGCGATTTTGCGGGTGATTCAGACGCGCAGCGAACTGGGCGCTGCCCTAAGCAATCGCTGAACTTGCCGCAAGAGGGGTGGGATTCGTGGAAGTTTCCGCTGCCTTGCGGGCGCGGATGCGGAAGCCTCCCTTGCGAAAATCCACCGAGACTCGCGAAAAGCCCGCGGTTGTCAGCCGCGCAAACGCAGAGGCCGGCGGCACCGGCGTGAAAATGCTGTTGTAATGAACCACGCGATTCAGCCAGCCATCGGTAATCTCTGCAGCAAAAAACGAGCCGCCCGGCCGCAGTACGCGATACGCCTCAGCGAAAGTTCGCTCCTGCAATCCCCTGCTCTTCAGATGATGCAGGACCAAAATGGCGACGACAGAAGTGAAGGAGTGATCGGCAAACGGGAGCATCGCCGCATCTCCGCAAAGAGCCGCGACGCGCACATCACTGTGATTGGCCTTCAACCTGCGGATTGCCTTTTCATCGTATTCGAGAGAAGTGACTCGCGGAGCGAGTTGCAAGAGGTAGCGCGTCGCCGGGCCGTAACCTGCACCAATCTCGAGAACGTGGTCTCCCAACTTGGCGCCGGAAAGCACCCAGGGCAGCAGGTAGCGGTGGGTCATGCGCTGCCAAAGCGAAGTGGAGCAAAAGAAATGTTCGAGGCGGTTCATGGCCGTAGTGGCTGGCAATCCATTATTTTAGCGCATAAACCGGAGGGACTGCGAAATCGCGCCGCGGCCTAGTGGCAGCTTCCCGATCCGGAATCGCTGAAGGTCTTGCCCGCTTCAGGCAGGAATTGCCAGTCATAACCGGCCGCCTTCAGGGTGAGCTTCAACACCCCGTAGGCATCGTTGTTGCGAACCTCACTGTTCGGCTTGGTGGGGCCAAACTCGCGATGGCTCTTTCCACCAGTCCCGACGACGAATTCGCGAATGCCGCGTTTCGGGTCTGATTTGCCATTGGGATCCTGCGGCGCGAAACGCTCATAGTCGTGGTCGTGGCCGTTCAGCACGAGCTCCGCGTTGTAGTCGTAGAGCGCCTGCCAGAGTGGCGTGACTTCCAGATCGTCGCCGTGGTTCAAACCCGAACTGAAGCGCGGTTTATGAAAGTAGGCGAGCGTACAGCCTGCCGGGTGCGCGGCAAGGTCTTCGCGCAGCCATCTCTCCTCCGGCGAGCCCGCCTGGCAGCCACCAACTTCCTTGCATTCGGAATTCAGGACGACGACATGCCACGAGCCCAGATCGTAGCTGTAGTAGCCGGTCTTGGGATCACCGGCAGCGCCGCCAAAATATTCGAAATAGTAGGTAGCGCCCTTAGAGTGAAACTCGTGATTGCCGACCGCGGGTCTGGTGCGGCTCTTCATGCGGCCCCAGGTTTTGTCGTAGCACTTGAAATTTTCCGCCGAGCCATCGGGATATGCTAGGTCGCCCAGTGCCATCACGGTGCCAGGATTCGCTTCGAGGAGTTTAGCCGTAGCTTCTGCTCCGGCGAGCTCGGTGCAATCGGCGATGTCGCCCGCGCCGATGAGGACGGCGACCCTCTTCCCATCGTCGGGCGGCGCTGCGTTCGACCACATGCCGGCGAAAGCAAGAACAAGCGAGAGAGCGAATCCTAGCAAAAGAAATGGCAGATGTCGGGAAGAACGCAGGAATGCTTTCATTCTGGAAGTCCTTTGCGGAGGAATGCAACGCCACGAGTCTCGTCTCAAAGCTAACACCACCGGTTATACACAGGATAAACTTGACCTGAAAAGGTTTTCAGTTAGGCAGGATATCGCGAGACGCACGGCAATTAGTGCAGCATCGGCCGGATGCGGCGCAGCGCGGCGGCAAACTGGTCCGCGTTATAGGTGGAGGGATTCTCGAGTTGCTGGAACAACTGATTGATGGCCGCGCGCACTTCGGCATCGTTGGCAGGCTTGGTGTCCTTGGCGTAGGCAATGTAGAGCGAATCCAGCGCCATGGCGGCTTGTTCCGCGGCTCGCTCATCGGCGACAGCGATATTTTCGGCGTCATCCGTAATTCGCTGCAGCATGCGCAGGGTGATGGCCTGATCGTACTGCATGGTGGCCAGGCGCTCGGCGATTTGCTGCGCCAGGGGCGCCGCCGCCGAAGCGGCTGTCGCCACCACGGTGCGATCCGGATTCAATTTGCTCATCTCGGTTGAAACCGTCAAAAGTTGCTTATCCAGTTCCTGCCCATTGGCGGAATCGATCTGCTTGGCCAAGAGTCGGAACACCACATAGCGCGAAGAGTTCCAAGCTGGATCACCTGGACGCCGGCCTTCGTAGCCATGTTCCTGCCGCCAGCTGTCTTTCGCCGGCCCCAGCGAGTGGTGGCAAGCGAAGCAGGAGAGTTCGGAATACTCGGGCCAGACGTCTTTCTTGTCGTAGCGCTCGCCGCGCGCGCGCCAGATCAGGCGATCCATCTCGGCACGAAGCTGCACGGCCTGCCCGGCGCTCCAATCGCGAACGCCAGCCCATGCGGCGTCTTCCACAGGCTTCCCTGGAACCGATTCGCGCGGCACTTTCCAATGGCGCGGCATTACAGCGGAAAACGAATCCAGCTCGAAATAGAGATCCGGATGGCCCGCGGCGATCATCTCGTGGTCTACAAATTTGTCTTTCGTGCCCAGATGACATTCCAGGCAACGGTTGGTGCGGTGGATGACGTCGCGTGTGTCTATCATCCCCAGCGCCACCGATTTTTCATGCGGCCAATCCCTAGTCGTGTGCGGTCCCAGCCACGCTGAAGCAGGTCCGTGGCAATTTTCACAGGAGACGCCGTCGGCAAGTTCAAAAGGTCGGCCGCGCTGTTCCGGAGTGGTATAGAGCGCGTGGCAGGCCAGGCACTTTGGCGCTTCCTCGGCCTTACCTTCGATTTTCAGGATGCGGACCATGCGTTCGCCAACGTCACCCGTGAGTGCGGAATAAGCTCGGCTGTGCTTGTCCTGCAAGATCCATGTGGAATATTCGTTTTGCAGGATGCGGCTGCCAGCCACGGGCTTCACGCTGCCATGGCAACTCGTCGCGGCGCAGGATCCGGGGCCAAGGTATTTAATGGGTTCCTGCGTGTCCGTGGAAGCGGAATGCGCGGGGAGCAGGCCAAAACAGACGACCGCGGCGAGGACAGCGGTACGAGCGAGTGCTGGCTTGCGTTGAAAGACCATGCGGGGTTCGCGAAATGTGCTGATGCTTTATATATTCCTCGAGGCCAGGAAGTCAACGCTGGAAAATGCCGTCGCTGCTTTATCGTTCAACAATTTTTGCGGCGTTGGAGAATTGCGCGGAAGCGGCGGAAATAAAAGCAGACGGAACCCATTTTCGTTGGCCGCCGTCCAAGGAGAAGTGTATGATGACCGGCGATTTGAGGGCTGCCGGAAAATCGTCATACCAAAAATCAACCACCGCATTCGACGAAACGAGGGAGTCGCTCCATGAAAAACATTATCGCCACCCTGGTATTTCTTTGCACTTTTGTGAGCTATGCCGCAGCTCAATCCGCACCGCCGCAAACCTCCGCACCGGCAAAAGATCCCGTGGCGACTTCGCTGCGGATTCTCCTGCCGCGCCAGCAGAAAAACACGCTCGCGGCCATTGACGCCATGCCTGCGGACAAATTCGGCTTCAAGCCTACCCCAGACCACAACACCTTCGCGCACCTGGTGATTCACATCACGGAGTTCAACAACAACATGTGCTCGAAGCTCGCCGACGTTCCAGCGCCGAAAGTGGACGAACTCAAGGAAACGGATTCGAAGGATAAGCTGCAGGCCGCGGCGAAGGCTTCATTTGATTTCTGCAGTACCACGCTGGCGAACCTCAATGACGCCAAAATGGGCGACAACATGGACTTCTTCGGGCGCTTTCAGGCCCCACGCGCCATGGCGGCGCTGATTTTGGCCAGCGGCTGGGCTGATCACTACGGCTCCGCGGCGATGTATCTGCGGCTGAATGGCATTCTGCCTCCCACAGCACAGCCAAAGAAGTAGGCGCACAGGTTTCTGACGTTCGCATAACGAAATGGGCGGATGTTTACGCCGTCACAAGACTTCCTTGCGTCTTAGAACGGCCTTAAACCTCCCTATTTACAAGCGGCCCGGAGAAACCTAGTATGCGGGGTAACATTTTTCTGGAAGTGCGCCGGCCTTTGCGCGATACGGTGCAGTTTCCCGAGACCTGACCCCGTGATCTTCGACGAACTGCGAGCCATCCAACTGCGTTTCGGGTATCTGCCAAAGGCGGAGTTGCAGTCCCTTTCCGAACGAACGCAGACCCCGCTCTACCAGATTCACAGTGTGGCCAGCTTTTACCCGCATTTTCATCTGACACCGCCTGCAAAGGCCGAAGTGCGTATCTGCGACGACATGAGCTGCCATCTGAACGGCTCCTGCGAGTTGCGCGCGGAACTGCGTCGGCGCTTCGCCGGGATGCGGGCGGAAGACGTGGACATGAAGGACGTGAGTTGCCTGGGACGCTGCGATCAGGCGCCGGCCGTGGCCGTGAATGATGAGATTTTTGTCAACGTAAATGCCGACAAGGTTGAGGATCTCGCGGGCCAGGCGATTCGCGGGGATCATCTCCGCGCCGAACACCCCGACGTGGCGCGAGTGGCTTGCGCTTCGGATCCGTATGGCGACGGCGAAAAGTACGGGGTACTGCGCCGCCTGGTTTCGAGCCGAGATTGGGATGGCGTGCTGGCTCTTTTGAAGGAAGCGGAGCTTCGCGGGATGGGCGGCGCGGGGTTCCCCACTTCGATGAAGTGGGACCTGGTGCGGAAACAGGCGGACCCCCTTAAGTACATCGTCTGCAATGCCGATGAGAGCGAACCCGGCACGATTAAAGACCGCTTCATCATCAGCCATCTGCCGCACCTGGTGATCGAGGGCATGGCCATCGCGGGACTTGTAACCGGTGCGAAAAAAGGAATTTTCTACATTCGCCACGAATATCCGTTGCAGGAAGAGATTTTCGGCGAAGAACTGCGGCGTTGCGCCAAAGCGGGAGTCTTGGGAAAGAAAATCCTCGGCGGCGACCTGGATTTTGAACTGGAGGTTTTTGTCAGTCCTGGCGGCTACATCTGCGGCGAAGAGAGCGCTCTGATCGAGGCGATTGAAGGGCATCGCGCCGAGCCTCGCAACAAACCTCCCTTCCCGGGCCAACTGGGGCTGTGGCAAAAGCCGACGGTCATTAATAATGTCGAGACGTTTGCCAATGTGCCGCAAATTCTGGCCCGTGGCGTCGAATGGTTCAAGGCGGCCGGCGTCGGCGGCTCGCGCGGATTGAAATTTGTCGGCGTCAGCGGCCAGGTCGAGCACCCCGGCGTCTTCGAGGTGCCGATGGGCACTTCGATGAGCGACGTGATTTTCGGCCATGCGGGAGGGATTCGCGGCGGCAAGAAATTGAAAGCGTTTGCGCCTTCCGGGCCGTCTTCGGGCTACCTGCCGGCCTCGATGGTGGACGTGAAGCTAGACTTCAAGGCGCTGGCCGACGCCGGTTCGATGCTGGGCTCCGGCGCCATTGTGGTCTGCGATGAAACAACCTGCATGCTGGACATGGCCCTCAACTCCACCAAGTTTTACCGCAACGAATCGTGCGGCAAATGTGTGCCGTGCCGCATGGGATCGCAAAAAATGGTCGAACTGATCACGCGCTGGACGCAGGGAGGCGTAAGCGAGTCACAATTCGCGGCCGACCTGAAACTCGTGGACGATCTTTCCGCCGCCATGAGCCAGACCTCCATCTGCGGCTTGGGGCAAATCGTTCCCGCCCCGATTCAATCCGTGCTGAAGCATTTTCGCGCGGAAGTGGAAGCGCACGTTTTGAAAGGACAATGCCCCAGCGGCATCTGCTTCTCCGCCGCGAACAAACTTACGGACCTGCCGCGCGTGGGGATCCGGCCATGACGCCCGCGGGCATGATCGAACTCACCATAGACGGAAAAACCGTCCAGGTGCCGCCGGGCACGACCGTCTTCGATGCCGCGCGCATGAACGGCATCACCATTCCCACACTGTGCCACCTGCAAAGCCAAACACCCGTCGGCGTTTGCCGCCTGTGCGTGGTGGATACCGGCGCTCGCGTGCTCGGCGCGGCTTGCGTGCGGCCCGTCGAGCCGGGGATGAAGGTGCAGACGAATTCCGAAAAGGTTCTGGCGGCGCGCAAAACGCTGCTGGAACTCTTGATGGCCGATCATCCCTCGCCCTGCGCGCGGCAGCAGCATTCCGGCGATTGCGAGCTGGAAACCCTCGCGAAACAAGCGGGCATCGGCACGTCACGGTTTCCTCGGCGCAGCATTTCCCGCGGCCAGGACGATTCTTCCCTTGCCATCGCCGTGGACCATGACGCGTGCATCCTGTGCGACCGCTGCATCCGCGGCTGCGACGAGGTCAAGAACAACTTCGTGCTGGGCCGCATGGGGAAAGGCTATTCCGCGGGCATCGCGTTCGATCTGAACGCGCCGATGGGCGATTCGACGTGCATCTCCTGCGGGGAGTGCATGGTGTCGTGCCCTACCGGCGCGCTGACGAACAAGGGCGTGGTGGGCACGGCGTTGGCCGCGGGAACGGATGCGGCGCTCACTTCCGAAGAGTTGCACAAGCTGCCCGTCTTCGCCGGCGTTTCCGGCACGTTCCTGGAACTCAACCGCGGCGCCATCGTGCGGCGGCGCTTCCGCAAGGGCGACTTGATTTGCAAGGAAGGTGATTTCGGTTCCACGGCGTTTTACATTTTGGAGGGCAAGGCGCAGGTTGCGATTTCGACTCCGATCGCACACGTGAAAACGGAAGGCGGCGCGCTCGGGTTCTTCAAACGGCTGAAGAGTTCGCTGGTTGGCCGTGAAGAAGACAAGCGCGCTGAGGAAACACACGACCGTACGATTCCGATCGATGCGTCGGTAGACCTCGCGTATGGCAATCCCGTCGCCGAGCTCGGCCCCGGCGATCTCTTCGGTGAAATGACCTGCATGAATTTCTATCCACGCTCGGCCACGGTGCGTGCGCTAACCGATGTCGTCGCATACGAAATGCTGCGTAACGTGCTCGACATCATGCAGAAAAACAAAACCTTCCGGGCGCAGATCGATCAGAATTACCGCCGGCGCGCGCTGGAAAATCATCTACGTGGCGTGCCGATGTTCGCGGAGCTCTCCCCCGATTTCATTGAGCACCTGAAAGAAAGCATCGAGCTGGTGCGTTACGCGCCGGGGCAGATCATTGCCCGGCAGGGCGACCCTGCCGACAGCTTTTACCTGGTGCGCATCGGTTTCGTGAAAATCACCGAGGAGTATCCCGGCGGTGAACTCGTTCTGGCGTATCTCTCGCGCGGCGATTACTTTGGCGAAATCGGTCTGCTCGGCGGCGGCTTCCGCACGGCCACCTGCACGGCGCTCGACCATGTGGAAGTGGTGAAAATCTCCGGGGACGATTTTCGCGACATGGTCGGGCGCTACCCGAATATCCGCGCGGGCCTGGAGAAAGTCGCGGCAGAGCGCCGTGCCGCCAACGAACAGCGGCTGCAGATGCTGGAGCGCGTGCCGCTCGACCAGTTCCTCTCGCAGGGATTGATGGAAGCGCAGAGCCTGCTGATCCTCGACTTGCAGAACTGCACGCGCTGCGACGCCTGCGTGAACGCCTGCGCGGATGCGCATGACGGCGTGACCCGCCTGGTCCGCGACGGCCTGCGCTTCGAAAACTACCTGGTGGCCACTTCCTGCCGGCAGTGCCGCGACCCGCTCTGCATGGTGGGCTGCCCGGTGGGCTCCATCCGCCGCCGCAATTCGCTCGAAGTCATAATCGAAGACTGGTGCATCGGTTGCGGCCTTTGCGCTCGCAACTGCCCATACGGCAATATCAACCTGCACCCGTTCGAGGTCATGGCTGACGATCCCGAACAAATGGGGCGCAAGAAAGCCGTCGTCAAACAGAAAGCCACCTCCTGCGATCTCTGCACGCACTTGAAAGAACCGAGCTGCGTCTATGCCTGCCCGCACGACGCGGCGCATCGCGTGGACCCGCGCCAGTTTTTCGGGCAAATTCTCAGCCAAGGAAGCCGGAGGTGAGCGCAAGCGCATGAGGATGGACCAGACACAGCGCGGATGGGCCCTGGCGTCGCTGGTGATCGTGGCGGTGAGCGCGATGGCGTATGTGATCTACGTTTCGCAATCGCCGGCGGGGCCAAGCGGCGGTAGCTTCATGGGCCTGGTTTATGGCATCACGGGTTTCGCGTTCATGATTTTCGCGGCGCTGCTGGGGGCGCGCAAGCGCGTGCCAACGTGGCGGCTGGGCCGCGCGCAGGCGTGGATGCGCGGCCATTTGTGGCTGGGACTCCTGAGCCTGCCGATGATTTTGTTCCATGGCGGTTTTCATTTCGGCGGCACGCTGACGCGCGTGTTGATGTGGTTGACGATCATCGTCGTCGGCAGCGGCGTCTATGGCGCGGCGCTGCAGCATTTCGTTCCGAAACTAATGACCAACGACGTGCCGCTCGAGACTATCTACGACGAAATCGGCAACGTGCGCAAAGCGCTGCGCATGGAGGCCGACAAACTGGTCGAAAGTGTCTGCGGCCGCCTGGGCCTGGTAAAGGAAGTGGATGAAGGGCAGCGCGCCGGCGGTTTCACCGCGCTGCGCCCCATTGCGGCGTCGGCCGTGCCCCTTCGCACTTCCGCAGCCATCAGCGCGGGCGCCAGTGCGGCGGTGGCCATGGCGCCGGAAATCATTTTGCTCAGCGAGGAGGAAAGTAAGCCCCTTCGCGTCTTTTACTTTTCCGAGGTTCGTGCGTTTCTCGAGGCGCCGTTCTGGCAGCGCCAGCGGCTCGGCGACCCGGAGCGGGCCAAGAGCGCGTTTGCGGCGCTGCGCCGCGTGATGCCGCCCGCGGCACATCCGGCCCTCGACGACCTGCAGGACATTTGCGACGAAACGCGGCAGTTGATGAAACAAGAGTTGCTGCATCGCTGGCTGCACGGCTGGCTGTTGATTCACATCCCGTTGTCGCTGGCACTGATTTTGCTGGGCGCCATCCACGCAGTGATGGCGCTACGGTATTAAGTTTCGAGGAGTGACGAGTAGCTCTTGGCACGAACACGCACAACCAAAAGCGTCGCGCAGCGGATCGACTTGAACTATTTCAAGCGGCCCACGCTGTTCAAGCGCGCGCGGCTGTTTCTGGTGATTCTGGCGCCGCTGGTGGCCCTCGGGTGGATCGCGTGGCGCGGACTCTCCCGCGACTCCAGTGTTTATTCGAGCGGACGCATGAGCAGCGCTCACGCCGTGCTGGAAAAGCACTGCGAGTCGTGCCACGTGCAGAAAGCCGGCGCGTTTTCCGCGCAGGCGGCGGACTCGGCCTGCCTGGCCTGCCATGACGGACCGGTGCATCACGAGGAGCAGGTTCGGGCGGACGTGCCAACTTGCGCCACCTGCCACGTGGAGCATCGCGGGCGCGTCAACATCGTCGCTTCCAGCAACATCAGTTGCTCCGAATGCCATTCAAATCTGAAAGTGGCCGCGGGCGCGCTGCCCTTTTACGCACATATCAAGACGCTCGAGGATGGCCATCCGGAAATCGGGGCCCATCGTCCCGGCGCAAAGGACCCAGGCACGATTCTGCTGAATCATTACCTGCACATGAAGCCCATCCGCCGCGGACCCAATGGCCCGATCGTGCAGATGGAATGCTGGGACTGCCATCGCCCGGAGGGTTACAAAGGCTCGTGGCCCTACGCCGACTCCGATTACGTCGACGCCAAAGTCACCTACGAAGACAAGGATGTCCTCCTGCCGTTGAACGCCGGAACTTTGCGGCCGCGACGCATCATGCCGCGTGCTTATATGGCGCCGGTGCGCTTTGCCACCGCCTGCGCGGATTGCCATTTGCTCACCTTCGACAAACGCTTTGACACTGGCGTCCCGCACGACAAGCCGGAGGTGGTCCATGCGTTTCTGGTCAAGAAATTTCAAGAGTACATTGCCGCGCATCCGGCGGAAGTGCGCGTGGTGCGCGATCCGAGCCGCGACTTGACCGGGAAGCCGATTCCGCCCGAAGTGCGCGTGCTGGCTCCCGCGCAGTGGGTCAACGAACGCACGGCCGACGCGGAAGAGTTGCTCTGGCGTAAGACTTGCAAACAATGCCACGCGCTGAACATGGTTCCGGGGAGCGATTTGCCCCGCGTGGCGGACGCGCAACTGACACAGCGCTGGATACCCCACGCGCGCTTCGACCACGATGCGCACCGGGGGTTCGCCTGCATCGGCTGCCATCCCGGCTCGCTCGCAAGCAAGGAAACCAGCGACATCCTGATCCCGAATCTGGCGATTTGCAAAACCTGCCACGCCCCAGGCCCGGACCATGCTGAGTCGCGGTGTTTTGAATGCCACACATATCACGATTGGTCGCGTCGCAAGGAAGTGAAGCCCACGTACGTGCTCCCCGCGCTGCAAACCGGCGGGAAATAGCCGATCCCCTTTGAAAAGGAAAGTGGAGGGCCGGATTCTCGCGCCAAAGGACATCAAAATTCCCTTCGAGATTCTTGCCTTGAGATTGGCAGAGAGTAGCAGTTACGTGATAGAAGAATGGCAATGGAAGACATTGCTGCAAGCGCGCCCAACACGAAAGCACACATCCTGGTGATCGTCGTCACGGGGCTGTGTGCCGTCACGTGCGGTGCGACCTTTCTGTTTGCGTTGTTCCGCCAGTTTGGACTGGTCGAAGTAGCAGCGAGTCTCTCCGCCTGGATCGAGGTTTATTTTCTGAGTGCGTCGATTGGCGATCTGCTGGAAGACAAGCCGGAGCCGCGTTGGAGGAGATTCCTGATCGCGGTAGGACTGGCCGCGGCGATCGTCCTTTATTTCCTTGCGATGCGACTTGCCGCCGGCCATGGTGAGTGAGTTCACGCAGGTGCGTGAGAAACTGGGCCGCTTGGCTCACACACGTGTTCTCTCCACCCCAAAACAGCGACTAACCCGCTTGTTTTCTGCAAATTGCTAGTGTGCCAAGTGGCACGGGAGTTGCGCCAAGTTGGATGGAGGAAAGGGCCCATGACTCCGTCCACCCAAGTAGAACTCCCTTCCGAAGTTGATGCTGCACAGGCCGCGAACGTTGAAACTCTCGTTCTTGAGCAGCCGAAACCCAAACCTACTGCCGTTGAAACTCCTTCAGTGCCCCGGAAATATCTCGAAGAGGGCACGTTTCAGTCTTCCATGATTGAAACGAACCGCATGAAGACCGGCACGAAGGGATTCAACTTTTTCCTGTCGTTGTTCCTCAACCTGACCATTCTCGCGGCTCCAATCTTGGCGGGCCTCTATTTCACGGACACGATCAACCTGAAGCAGCTTGCGTCCACGTTTCTGATTGCGCCCCCTCCGCCGCCACCACCGCCGCCCGCGCCCGCGGTGGCGTCCGTAAAGGCGCCCCCGACCCATCGCGTGTTCGAAAATGCCGGGAAGCTCCTGGCACCGACCGCGATCCCGAGAAACGTTGCACAGATCAAGGAAGCACCCCTTCCGGAAGATGCCGGAATCGATGGAATTCCGGGTGGCGTACCCGGTGGCGTTGCCGGCGGAAGCATGGGAGGCGTTATCGGCGGAGTGATTGGGGGAATTCGCACGACAGCAGTAGCTCCCCTCGCACCGAAGGAACTCAAACCGAAAGCGCCAGTCCGCGTTGGCGGCCGGGTGCGCGAACCGCAATTGATCAAGCGCGTGGAACCCAGGTATCCTCCGTTGGCGCTGGCGACGCACCTGCAAGGCGTCGTGGTGATTGATGCCGTTCTGGATGAAAACGGAAACGTGGTGGAGATGAAGGTTGTCTCCGGGCATCCGCTGCTGATTGACTCGGCCATGGCCGCCGTGAAGCAGTGGAAGTATCAGCCGACGTATCTGAATGATCAGCCAGTGGCGGTGCAGATGAATATCGTCGTGACATTCAAACTGAACCAATAGATTCTCTTCGAGGTTGGACGGAGAGGCGGGGCAAGGCAGTATGGCTTGCCCCGCTCTTGTTTTGAGCGAGGAGATTTCCTAGGGCTTCAAGAAGTGGAAACCGCGGCGGGTTTATCCAGATACTTGACCAGAAGGACTTCGTTTCCCTTGTCGTTGTAAATCAAATCATCCACCAAGCGCTTGGCCATCAGGATGCCAAATCCTCCCGGGCGCTTGCCCATCGCTTCGCGTGTGTCCATGTGCTTGAAGGGATCGTCTTCCGGGTTGGCGATGGCGCTATGCTGCAGTTCTTCGAGAGAAAATCCCTGGCCGGGATCTTTTACGCGGCAAAGCACCATGCGTTTTGTCCGCACATAACTCACCTCGACATGCTGCGAGGGATCGAAGTTCGCGCCATGCTCCATGGCGTTGATGAGGATTTCGCGAAAAGCGGCGGCCACTTGCTCGGTCTCCTCATCAGGCAAGTCAGAAGCTTCGCGGTAAAACTGCAGCAGGCGATTGGCGGTGGCCAGATCGCAGCGCACACACAGGCGGATCCAGTTGGGCACCACGGAGAGGACTTCGATGCCGTCGTCCCAGTAAGGCTCGCTCATGGCGACGCGGATCATTTCCTCGAGGCGTTCGTAGGAAAAGGGCTTGGAAAAATAGCTGAAGGCGCGCTCGCGAATCGCCGCCAGCACGTCGCCCGGCGTGAACTCGTCGGTCACTATGATCAGGCGCGTGTGCGGGCGCACCATCCGCAGCCGGCGCAGGAGTTCGATGTCTTCCTTTCCGGTGGAGCGTTCACCGGTAATGATCAGGTCGTAGGCCTGCGCTTTCGCCAACTCCAGCGCTTCGGCGTTGCTGGCGGCCACGCGCACTTTCCACTCTTCCCGCTGGAACAAGCTGCTGAGCAGGCGGTTCAGTTCGGGATTGGAATCGACGATCAGGGCCTGGCGGCTGGTGATCGGGTTTGGGCCTGGAGCGGGAGTCTCGAGCATGGAAACCCTCGTTGCTGGATACCTGCGGCAGCGGGCGCCGGTGAGCCCAGTAAGGATGCAGGAAGAAACACAGGCGCGCAAGTGCCTTCCCGCGACCGCAACAATTGTTAGGAGGGTAGTTGGTCAGCTTCCGGTTACGCGACTTACCGAGAGCTGACTAGCGACAGGCTGAATTGTCGCCATAGCGCGGCATCTTGGGCTGGATTGGCAATAGTATGTTCGTCGTTTTGTTGGTAGCACCGTCGATGATAGTCACACTCTCGGGTTCGTAGGCGTATATTTGGTTCGTCGCAGTGTTAAGGGCAACTGTGGTTAATTCAGCCCCAGTCTTGATTTTGGTCACTTCTTCTGTCTTGCCGTCAATCACCGCGATACCTCCGCAAGGTTCACTGCTGGCCACGTAAACCTTGTTCGTAACTGGATTGACCGCCAGCGAGGTGGGAAAACGCCCTACGCTAAGTGTGGTCACGCGATCTGAGGAACCGTCGATGACTGTGACTTTCCCAACGTAGGCATTCGCGACGTAGATTTTGTTCGTAACAGGGTTTACGTCCAGACCAAAAACATACCCAGCCGTCTGAATGGCTCTCGTTTGGTTTGTGAGGCCATCAGCCACAGTGATCCTCTTACTTTGAGCATAAGAACCGACGTAGATCTTATTGGTCATGGGATTTATTGCGATAGACTGGCCCTCGCTTCGGCCTGCAATCGGGACTCTCATTGTTGCATTTGTTGCTCCATCGATTATCGTAGCTTCTGCGCTGTTCCAATTGCCAACGTAGACCTTGTTCGTTGTAGGGTTAACAGCCACACTTACTGGATTCAACCCCGTCTATGACCGCAACGGCGGAGTTTCCGCGGATTGTTGCAAGATACCCTACGTAGATTTTGTCCGTCACAGGATTCACAACGATGGACCCAGGCGTGCCACCAATGTCGATGCTGGTAAGTTCGTGCGTGACTCCGTCGATGACGTTTACGTAAGGCAAGGTTTCATTTACGGCATAGATTTTGTTCGTAACTGGATTCACAGCGATCTGCGCCGAGGAAGCTGGGCACATCACTTGAAAAAAGGCCAGTAGAACGAGGGACAGCCACTTTGTAATCGTCGAATTGTGGACATGTCTCATTTGGGCGCACTTCTGTATATTACTAGAAGTTGTTGCATAATCCCTTTTCACCTCAATGGAATCAATAACTTAGCCAGGTTATGCAATACGCTCTAGCTACTTTCCGTCGCAAAATGATCGATTTTAGATAAGCCAATCGACCTCTGGAGATCCACTACCGCTGCTTGTGTATTCAATTCCTGCCTACCTCGCATTTGCCCTACGAGGCGAGGGCAGGTGTCACTCTATGCGTTTTGCGCAGCGAGATGGTGGCCGATCTGAATGATGTTGTCCGCGATGACTCCAAGACCGACCCATCGCTGCGCCAGCGCTGTCCCGACCGAAACCAACGCGTTCGCTGCATCTTCCTCCGCTCACTACTTTTCGTACTCCGACTTGGCACCGCCACGCGCCTCACTCCCATCGCCTGAATAGTTCTTTCATTCTTTTGGCTGTAGAACCCGCTGTCGGCGGCTACCATTCGTGGCGCATGCCCGAACTGACGCTGGTGTTGTTCTACTGCGGGAACCAGCAGTTCGGAATCGTCGGGACGTTCGGCGAACACTTCATAGTGCGTGATGATCTGGTTTTCGGCCTCCTGCACTTTAACCAGGTTGCCGAACTCGTTCGGCTTGCTGGCTTTCCCTTTGCGAATGATTTCCGTGTGTGGCTCGAAAACACTCAGGATCTTATTCGGATACTGCGTGATCCCTTGAAAGACTCGCGCCTTGGTTTGTCGTAGCACCTGTCGCACACGCTCGGTCATTATTTCCAGGATTTCTCGAAGCGGCTTTAGCCGCGCTGCCCGGCGACGACTAGGAAACTTCTGCGTTTCCTTCAGCACTTCTTCCGCTTGATGCAAAATCTTTCGCGTTAGACTTACCAGTTCCTAATAGCGTTGCATGCGTCGTTCCTCGCCCTCGGAACCTTTTAGCCGCCCCGCCAAGGCGATGGCCATCACCTTCTTGTTCACACTACGCATGCGGTCACGAATGCGCTTCTTCAGTCCACCAGTAGCCTTCTCGACTTTCTTCATCGTCCGCGTCAGCACACGGGCACCGTCCCCCAGCAAACTGCTATCGGTCGGATAGTGAATATTCGTCTCGACTACGGTGGTGTCCACCCGCATCTTCCGCCCTTGCACCACGCCCCGGTCGCGCGCCAACTCCATCAATCGTTCATGCAGCTTCCCAATCACTTCCGGCCCGATGGCTTGTCCCAGTCGCGCCAGGGTCTTCGCATCCGGCACTTTCTCGTCTCCGATGCGTGTGAACGCGCGATACACTAGATTCGCGCGTACTTCTCGCTCCAGCGTGTCGTAGCTCCAGTTCCGTACATGCTTCAGGATCAATAGCCTCAGCACGACTTCTGCCGGTGTCTGCGTTCGCCCTCGGCTCTGGCTCTTGGGATGACGCTTCCCTTGCGCTTCGTATACCTCCTCTACCAATGTCGCGTCTTCCAGCAGTTGGTCCACTTCTCTCATCCACGGTTCCCACAAATCTTCGATATCTTTCGCTAGCCCCTTGTGCCACAAACTCGGTTGCTGATGCCGCAGTTTGATCACGCTGCCTCCTTTGATTTCTTCAGACGCGGCAGCAACGTGAAAAGCTACACTTCAACATGACCGCATCGCCCCAAAGTGCACAAACGCACACTGCAATGCGCTATATTTGCGACGGAAAGTAGCTAAGTACAACTCTCTGCTCACTTAAGTCAATGGAACCGGAGTTTTGGCGCGAGGTCCTGGCTAACGGAGAGACCTGAAATTGACCGGCCGCCGTCTAGGACAATTCGCTGGTCATCAGGAACAGCGGCTTCATTTCGAAGCTTTTGAAGACGGGACGCAGGCGCTCCGTGCTGTAGTGTTCCTTGATGTTGATGAATTTCTTGGTGGCGGTGACGGTTTCGATGGGCATGTTGTCGTAGCGGCCGTTTTTCAGCACCACCAGGCGGCCGTGAATGCGGTTGAGCAGCAGGTCCAGCGCCAGATTGCCATAGGCCATCGGCACGATGGAATCGATGGCGTCCGGGTCGCCGCAGCGCACCAGATAACCCAGCTTCTGGTTGATGCACTCGATTTTCTTGCCTTTGTTGAATTTCGGGGAAAGCTCGGCGAGTTCTTCGGAAACCAGGTCGCCGATTCCGCCGAGTTTCTTGTGGCCAAAGGCGTCTGCCGCGTCTTTCTGGAAAACCATTTCGCCGCCTTCGAACATCGCGCCTTCGGAAACCAGCACAATCGCATAGCGGCTGGGATTCCGGTTGCGGTCGTTCACGAGGAGTTCGGTCAACTGGTCGATCTTGAATTTGTGTTCGGGAATCACGCAGCGGTGTGCTGCACCGGCCATTGTGGGCAGCATCGCGGTAAAGCCCGCATAGCGGCCGAAAACTTCCAGCACCATGAAGCGTTCGTGGGAGCCCGCCGAGGTGCGCAGCGCGTTGGTCATCTGGATGGTGCGCGTGATGCAAGTGCTGAAGCCGATGCAGTAATCCGTGCCGGGCACGTCGTTGTCCATCGTCTTCGGGATGGCCACCACACGCACACCTTCCTGATAGAGGCGCACGCCATAGCTCAGCGTGTCGTCGCCACCGATGGGAATCATGTACTCGACGCCCAGCCACGCCAGGTTCTTCAGCACTTCCGGAGTCAAGTCGTTCTTCTCAGCGTTGTATTCGCTCTTCAGGTGGTCCGGCACGCTGCTTTTGCTGACCCGCGCGGGATTGGTCCGGGAAGAATGCAGAAACGTGCCGCCGGTGCGGCCCGCGCGATTCACGACGTCTTCGGTGAGCCGCTGAAAATTATTCGAATTGTCGTGGTTCTCATCGCGGATCATGTCCACCAGGCCGGCCCAGCCGCGGCGGATGCCGATGACCTCGTAACCCTCGCGCAGAGCGCGGAACGTGACCGCGCGGATGGCCGGATTCAACCCCGGAACGTCACCACCTCCCGTCAGGATTCCGATCACGCCTTTTTTTACGTTGATGTTTGCCATGTCGCCCGGATCGCCTCAGTGTAGATTAGCAAAACAAATGATTATGGCCGGAACCATGCGTTTTCGGAAGGGGCAAGACGCCATGAAATTACCCGCACCGGCCAATCGAAATTTTGCATGGACCTTTGCGGGGAATTACGCTTCGATCCGCGTCCCCAGCACGTTCAGAAAATTCGCCAGCCACGCGGGATGCGCCGGCCACGCCGGGCCACTGACCAGGTTGCCATCCACCACCGCTTCGGTCATGGCCACGTCCACATAGGTGCCGCCCGCGCGTGTCACCTCCAGCGAAACCGCCGGATAGCAACTGCACTTTTTTCCATCGAGCACCCCTGCCGCGGCCAGCACTTGTGCGCCGTGGCAAAGCGCGGCGATTGGCTTTTTCGCGTTGGCAAAATGCCGGACAATGTCCAGCACTTTCGCGTTCAGGCGAATGTATTCCGGCGCGCGCCCGCCGGGAATCACCAGTGCGTCGTAGTCTTCGGCCTTCACGTTGTCGAATGTGGCGTTCAGCGAAAAATTGTGGCCGCGCTTCTCGGAATACGTCTGGTCGCCCTCGAAATCGTGAATTGCCGTGCGCACCACTTCGCCGGCTTTCTTGCCGGGACACACGGCGTGGACGGCGTGGCCCACCATCAGCAGCGCCTGAAACGGCACCATCACTTCATAATCTTCGACATAATCTCCGACGATCATCAGAACGTTCTTGCGCGCCACGGCATCCTCCCCGAAAACCAAAGGATAACAAAAAGCGGTGAAGCGCGTCGTCAACGCGAAATGAGCGTCCGGGCCAAATAGAAAGGGAGCGCAACATCGGAGCGCTCCCCCTCAAATCGGAACGTTTTTTCTTTACTTCATTACCTCATTACTTCTTTACTTCTCCCTTATTGGACGGTCTCGGCATTTGGCACCATGTTGTCTTCGATGGTTAGCATATCCGTGCGGATCTTGTCCCATTCGCGAAGCATCAGCCCGTGCGAAGCGAAAAACCGGCGGATTTCCGGGGAATCCCAGTGCATCACCTCTTCGAGCACGGGGACCAGCACGCTCATGGCGTTGTCGCTCAGCACCGTGCGGCGCGCAATGCGCGAGATGAGCTTCGCCTCGGAAACCGCGATGGTTAGTCCGTCATACTGGTTCACATGCATCATTACCGGCAGGTCTGAGCTTCCGTCTCCCATGTAGATGATGTGATCATGGCTAATGCCCAGCGTTGCGCGCAGTTCCTCGAGCACGGTAATCTTCCCCCAACCGGCCGATGCGCGGATAATGGAGTCCACCTCTCCAGTGGCCTCGTTGTAGCGGAACTTCGTCCCAAAAATATGGTCCGGAGGAACGATGCCCTCCAGCGCCGACTGAATGATTTCCTGGGGCGCCGCCGAAATCACATAGAACGTGAATTTGTAGTCTCCGGTGAAACTGTCGAGGGATCGCGCGAACAAGTCCACATCATACTTCAGCCGGATGCGCTTCCCTGTTTCCACCAGATGCTCCTTGCGCACCCTGCGGAATTCCGGGTCGTGCAGAATCAGATAAGGCAGTTCGGCGCCCTGCTGCACCAGGTTCATTTCCGACAGCCCCTTCACTTTCTCGTGAAAGCTATGGAACCCGATCAACTCGCTCAGCGCCACGCCGGAGTCGTTGAAACTCAAGGTCTGGTCAAAATCACTGGCCAGAAGATATTGCTTTAGCATTTAGGTCTTGCTCCTTTTATCCCCTCACCCAGGAGGGCTTCCTTATGCCCGCCGCTAGCGGGCCAGAATCGGGCTGGCAGGCCGGTGTTGCGTCTCCTCTTCCACGTTAACCAAATTCCCCCCCCAGCACCTCACGAATAATTCTGATGGGTGTCATGCACGGAATGCGTGAATGGACCGTTAGAAACTAATTAGATGCAGCTGAAAGGTAAATGTTTGAAGGAAAAAGGGTTAGGGTGAGAACTACTTTGAAATCAGGGGTTTGCGGAGCGGGTTTTCGAGATTAAAAAGCAAAGAAAAAGCGATAACCGTCGCCCATCGCCGGGGCCTAACGCCCACCCAGTAGCCAAGAACGCGCCCGATCCAGCCAGCTCCCCGAACTGGCAGCATCCGCACCCTGTTTGGGCTGGTTTTCCGGCTCATCCGTAACCGTATACGCCTGACCGTTCCTCAGGTATAGCCTCTGGGACTCTTCCCAGGTCATGGGCCGAGCGCCGCGCCGGCCGAACACGGCCAACTGGTTGCCGGATTCATCCACGGCCCGGTCACGGTCGATGCCTTTTGAGATTGCCAGCGCTGGGCCTGTGGTGCGTGCGGTGGCAATGAGCTTCGGCGTTGGCCGTGGGTTGAAGCCGGAGAAGTGCGCGGGGTCGTCCCAGGGCGAGACGATCTGCAGGACGCGCATGCCATTTTTTCCATCCGCGACAAATGCGAACGCGCTTCCCGCTACCATGCCGATCTTCACGTCGTTGACGTCGTTTATCTGACCGTTGGCGGTGAATATCTGATCGAGCTTTGGCGATTCGGGCTTCTCTACATCCACAACCCCCAGCCCTTGTTTGCCGGCAGAAACGTAAGCGTACGTGCGGGCGACATAGACGTTGCGCGCATCTTCGAACGGAACCATCGCGTTCGGAACCGCCTTGGGCTCGGCAAGATTTGTTACATCGAGGACTTTAAGCCCCTCGCGGTCCACCACAAACGCGTAGCGGAACTGCACGGCCACGGCGCGAGGATCATTTAAGGCAGGAGCGCCAATCGTGGCGGTGATTTTCGGCGCCAGCGGATTGTCGAGGTCCACGACGACGAGCGCCTTATCCGTCAACACATAAGCAAAGGTTCCAACGGTGGTGATGCGCCGCGCACCTGTCAACGCGCCGCCGGGATTAAACGTCAACCCACGCTGGAGGAAATTGTTGGCAGGATTGCCGTCGAGCAACGTTCCGACTCCCGGGCTTTTCGCTTTCAAACTGGGCGTGCCGATAATCACCAGCCCTTCTTCACGGTCCGCCACGTAAAGAAAGCCGTAAATCAGATGAATGGGTTGCTCTTCGTTTTCCTTGAGGCGCGCGCGCAGCGGATCCACGCCCAATGTCGTAGGCGAAGCCACCGAGACCGCGTCTTTGGTCGGCACGTAGAAGCGCTGGCCCACGGGCGAGACGGGAGCCGTGGTCATGCGCTCGGAAAATCCCTTGTTGTCGATATTCGCAATATCGTAAACATGCAACCCACCTTTGCCATTCGCCGTGTAGGCATATTCCCCGCGTGCCTGAATATCGAAAACGGTTCCTTCGTGCGTAGCAACGAGGTGCAGCTGCCGGTCGTGCGCCACAAAATTCTTGAAGTCGTCCGGGTACGCGAGACGCTGCAGATCGCTCCCGTAAATGGCTTCCGGCTCATCGTGCTCCGCCACCGTGATAGCTTCGAATCCCTTGTTTCCTGTGGCCACGTACACATAGCGGCCCATGAAGTTCATGAAGTTCGTGCCTTGCAGCAGCAACTGCGCCATCCAGGCGTTGTTGTCGTTCTCTTTCGAAACGTGGCAGTCGGAACACTGCTTGGTCTCTTTGGCGCGCACGGTGTGAGGCACGAAAGTACTGAAGGCCTGGCCGGAAAAGCCCTCGGCGGAAATGGTCTGCTGTGTGTAATAGAGCCATTCGCGGTTCGCGTTTTGCGAACTCACCAGCACCGCGCACGAAGAGCGCGCTGGGGCGATGCGGTGGCCGGTCACCGTGCCGTCCACGCCCAGAAAATATGCGTCATCGCGGAGCACCTGGAAGTTGTAGCTGGTGAAGTTGCGCGTCATCAGCCCTTCGTTATGCAGCATTGGCCGTTTCACGTTGGCGGTCATTTGCAGGTGGCAGCCGAAACAGGTCGGCGTCCAGGAGGTGTGACAGGCGTAGCAAGTCATCGAGGAATTGCCGTGCGCCAGTTGCGAATCGTCTCCCGGCACCTGCGAAAGCGTGTCGCCATCCTTATTCAGCAATTTCGCGCGTAGTGATTTCAGGCTGAAGTGGACGTTGCCCGGCGTGATCGTGTCCTTGGTCTGCACAACCTCCCATTCCACGTTTTCATCCGTCATCGAGCGCTGAAACAGTTTGTCGCCGCGCCATTCGAATCGCCGCAACCCGAACGGCGTCCGGAGTGCTTCCAGATGCCGTCCGCGCGGCTCGCCAACGCGTGGCGCATCCGGCGCGGCAGGGCCGGAGGTAACCAGCGTGGCCTTCTGACGAATGGTGCCGTGGCAATCCACGCAATCGATCTCGATGGCCGCGCGCGGTTCGCCGTAGATTTTTCCGTTGCCGTGATTGTCCTGAATGAAATGGCAGTCCACGCACTGCATCCCTTTTTCAAGGTGGATGTCTTCGAGGTGCACGGCTTTCTGAAAGCGCTGCGGATCGTCGAAGGCGATAAGCTTGCCGTCCTTGTCCAGCCAGTTCCCTTTGCGGTCGTGATTATAAACGCCGCGAAACACCCAGCCGTGGCCGTGAAAATCGGCGAACTGCGTGGTTTTCAACTTGGCATTGAAGTCCGGACTGCCGGTTTGTTCGAGAAATTTATCGTCACCCCAAAGGCCGCGCGCCGCGGCCGCTTCCGGATTGCGCAGCCCCATTTGATAGCGATCCTCTTCGCTGGGGTTGCGCTGCTCGGGGGGATACATTTTGTCGCCGTCAATTTCGTTGTCCCACCACGTCAGGCCGTAGTAAGTGGTCACCATGTTCGTGCCAGGGTGGACGTGGCAGACCATGCATTGGCTCGAAGGAATCGCGCGCGTGAAGGCGTGCCGGATCGGGTGCCCCGATTCATCCTTGCGGATCGTGGGATCGATGGAAGCGGTGTAGCCGAGGTGCCCGTACTTCGCGTAAATGGCCGAGTGTGCCGGATCGCGGTCGTTCGCGTAAATCACATGGCAGGCCGAGCAACCGCTGGAGCGGTAGTCGCCCGCATGATCATCCGTTCCTGGCAGCGAAAGCACCGGATCCACGAGGCGCGTTTTCTGCAAACCGAGATAGACGGGGTCGGTGCGTAACTCCGTGCCGAATCCCCGGTCGCTCAGCTTGTCATCCGGTTTCCCGGGATTTTCTTCCCCGTTCGGATTGCCGATCTCCGATTTTTTCTCTCCGCCGCGTTCGAAAACGCGCAGCACATTTCCGGGCTGAGAAATTTCCCAGCGATAGAGCGGTGTCAGTTCCGCCAAAATGCCCTTGGTCCGCGTCTCCTCCGGCGTTGGCGGGGGAATTGTCTTGATGGCCTGTGGCTTTCCGTCGCGATCGTAGCTTTCCCCGAACCTCGTGTTCTTGTAGGGAATGCCGCCATTGTTGTAGAGCGCCGCGCCCCACAGGAATCCCGTGTGAGTCATCATGTTCGTGGAAGCTTGCCGCGTTTCTATCGGATGGCAGCCCGGGGTGCCGCAGGTTTCGCCGGCGACGCGAAAATCGCCAGGATTGACGAACTTCACGTATTCCGCTGATTCCTTCAGCCAGTGGGCGTAGGCGCGTTCCGGCACTCGTGTCTGGTTCTTGAAGAACGAATTGCGCGGCTGCACATGTGCCTTCTCTTTCGCCGCCAGATATTCCGCCGAAGCGGGTGAAGTGCCCGACGCAACCACCACGGAATTGTCTCCGCCATGGCAATCGGTGCAGCCTAGATGGACTCCCTTCGAAGGATGCATCGTGGGCTCGTCGGTCGCGGTGTGGCAAGACATGCAGCCAGCAGACCGTGCTATCGCCTCTTCCTGCGATTCGCCGCGCACCGGACCTTGCGGCTCTTGCGCGGAAGCTTCCGCCGATGGGCGGTAGGAGGCCAGAAACACCAGCGAAAACGAGACGGCCAGGAAAAAGACAACGAGCAGCCGAGAACGTCCTTGTTCGCTGCGCAGTTCCCGCAATCCCCCGAATTGAAACCACTTCTGCATTTCGACCAACCTCAGAAAGTCAGCTTCGCCGAGCCGAAAAACGAGAACAGCGTCCGGCCCGTATAAATATCGCGGAATCCTTGTCCCGGCTGCAGCATCGAAGCGCCGCCAGTGAGAACAATGTTCTCCGTCAGCGGCGGCCGGTACTCCACACCGACGCCCGCGTCTTCGCCGATATTGTGGCGGATGGGCGAGGCAAACAATACATACTCCAGGGGCTCCGTGCGCATGAAGCGCAAATAATTAAAGTTTGCAAATCCCTTCAGCTTTGGCGTGATGTTGATATCCGTGCCGGCGTTGATCAGAAAGATTCCTGGGTTCACGAAATTGGCTTGGCCTTCTTCCTTGTTCGAGCGCATGTTCGGCAGCAGACTGCCGTCGGTGGTCAGCGACACGCCCGAACCCGTCAGCCGAATGCCTTCGCGGTTCCAGAAACTGAAAAGCCCGCCCGCGAAATTCGGCAGGTCCACGATGGAATCAAAACCGTTGGCACGGCCGCTGCGTGGATCATGATCGCCCGACGCGTAGAAGGTGGAAATGCGATAGCGAATCCAGTCGCGATCATAAGAAAGTTCCACGGCGGCCATCTGGCCGTTCACGGTCACGCGGC